>Ga0302046_10006324_pt1 | contig 10347 bp, 13 predicted proteins | sample RVTome_11_FD_200261 | JGI IMG/M metagenome (GOLD analysis project Ga0302046, IMG submission 200261) | Soil microbial communities from uranium-contaminated site in the Upper Colorado River Basin, Wyoming, United States - RVT147D111 (version 2) ... | reverse complement strand
ACCGTCCAATCTCCCATGACGCCAGGCTCCGTCAACCGCGCGTCTGTTAAACCAGCGTAGGAGTCCTTGAGCGCCGCCCACGCCTTATCAAGTTTATTCAGAAGCTGCTGTCTATTCATGAAATTGGTGAAAAAAGGTCATTTTGAACCGCCAACAATTGGAAGATTTTATCACTATTTTCGCCAGTACCCCTACCACTTTGGCCCGGGTATCCTTACAGGGGCACGGCTGCATAAGGGCTGCTAAGAAGCAGCTATGCTGCCGTGCCCCTACTGAACCAGCGGGCGCTGTGGTGATACTAATGACACAAAAGCAGAGACGCCGCCGGGGACGGCGGCTGAGCATAAGGGAGGACGCCCAATCCGGCGGAACTGAGAGATCTCACCTGGAGGAGCCGCACGAACTGGATACTCCCCATTGGGGATAGCTGGACCAATGTACAGGATGATCCTATTCCTACGTGCGGTACAATGTTGCGCACACGTTGCTAAGATTACGGCGGCAGGCCGAATCCTCTTCAGCCTGCCGGAGTTATGATGAGGGTGATGCTATGCAAAACCAGGCAATTGCCGCTTCCCAAGTGAAGCGTGAGTTCAGCGTGGCGGACGAGTATGTTTATAACCGGTCCGGCCCGGTGCGCTGGATTCTCTCGCACCTGCTGCGCTATCCGCACTTCCTGACCAGCTTTCTCCTTGCTGCGACGCTGACCAATGTGCTCTTTTCGGCGATCCCGCGGCTCACCGGTCTGGCCTTCGATGAGGTGCTGCGCCCCGAACCCAGCCCCGGGCGCCTGCTCGCGCTTGCCCTGTCGATCCTGGGCCTGGTGCTTGCACGTGGGCTGTTGGACATCACCAACTCGTGGTCCGTCGAGACGCTGGGCCAACGCACGGAGCGCGATGCACGCGAGGAACTCTATATCAGCCTGCTGGGCAAGAGCCAGACCTTCCACAACCGCCAGCGCGTGGGCGATATCATGGCGCGGGCGACCAACGATGTTCGCCAGCTCAACCCGATGATGAACCCAGGCGTGTCACTCATCACCGAGTCGATCATCGGCATACTGGCGCCCCTGGTCTTCATCGCCTTTCTGCGCGTGGAGCTGCTGGTGGCACCGGTGCTGTTTGTGATTGCCTATATCTTTGCCTTGCGCCGTTACGTCAACCAGCTAAATCCGGTGGCAGGCGCGCAGCGCTGGCGCTTCGGCGAGATGAATGCCGGGCTGACCGAGACGATCACAGGGATCGAGGTGGTTAAGTCGGCGGCGCAGGAAGAACAGGAGCGGCGCAAGTTCCTGGAGAGTGCTCGCCATGTGCGCGACCTGTATGTCAAACAAGGCGAGATCGAAGCGCGCTATCTGCCCCTGCTGCTCCTCGGGCTTGCCCTCACCAGCGCGTTCGCCCATGGAGTATGGCTGCTGTCGAACGACCTGTTATCCACCGGCGAACTGGTCGCCTACATGGGTCTTATGGGCGTCTTGCGCTTTCCCGCCTTCATTTCCATTTTCACCTTTTCGCTGGTGCAGATGGGCATTGCCGGCGCCCGGCGCATTCTCGAGCTGATGAAAGAGGAGACGGAACTGGACGAGAACAAGGCCGGATACACCGCATCTATTCAGGGGGAGATCGTCTTTGATCATGTTACTTTTCGGCTGGACAACGATCCGGATGGTTTGCCGGTGCTGCGAGACATCTCATTCCGCGCCGCGCCAGGAGAGACGATTGCGATTGTCGGCCAGACCGGTTCAGGCAAGACGACGCTGGCCAAGCTGGTCAACCGCACGTACGATGTGGATGGGGGGCGCATCCTCATCGACGGAGTCGACGTGCGCGACTGGAATCTCGATTCGCTGCGTTCGCAGATCTCGACCATCGAACAGGATATCTTCCTCTTTTCGCGGCCGATCGACGAGAACATTGCCTTTGGCATGGGTCAGTACGCCGACCCCGCGGCGGTTGAAGCCGCAGCCAAGGCGGCCCATGCGCACGACTTTATCACAGGTTTCGCCGGCGGCTACAGGACGGTGATCGGCGAGCGCGGGGTAACGCTCTCCGGCGGCCAGCGCCAGCGCATCGCTATCGCTCGCGCCCTGCTCACTGACCCGCGCATCTTGATCCTCGACGACTCGACCAGCGCGGTCGACAGCGCCACCGAAGATCAGATCCAGCGCGCTATCAAGCGAGTGCTGGAAGGTCGCACCACCTTGCTCATCACGCACCGCCTCTCTCAGATCCGCCGGGCGGACAGGATTCTAGTGCTCTATCAGAATGAGATCGTAGATCAGGGATCGCACGAGGAGCTCATGCAGCGGTGCGACCTGTACAGGCGGATTTTTGCACGCTATGAATAGACGCGATCTCAAAAAACCAGGCATACTGAGGAGATAGACATGGGCTTTATTATGGACGGTCTGGACGCCGAGGCCTACGACCGTGAATATAAAGACCGCCAGCTGCTGGCCCGGATCATCGGGTATTTCCGGCCCCACGTTGCGACTATGGGCATGGTGGCGGGGTTGATCGTGCTCAATGCGGTCATGGACGCGGCATTTCCGTTCCTGATCGCGCGCAGCCTCGACCGGTTGCAGGGCGCGACTGGCCTGAGCGAGACGATCTGGCAGCGCACTGCCTGGCTGATCGGCGCCATCTTCCTCACCGGCGTGCTATCGTGGACCTTCAACTTTTTCCGGCAGCAGTACACGGCGCGGACGGTTGGCGACGTGGTGTTGAAGCTGCGCCAGGATGCCTTCGACGCTGTGCTGGCGCGGGATATGTCTTTCTATGACGAGTACTCATCGGGCAAGATCGTCAGCCGGGTGACATCGGATACGCAAGACTTTTCCAACGTTGTGACATTGACCCTGAACCTGATGAGCCAGGTGCTGATCGTAATCATTGTGGTGGGGCTACTGGTCTTTATCAACCTGCGGCTGGCGCTCATTGCGCTGGCGATTGCCCCCGTGGTCATTTATGTTGCCCTGGGGTTCCGGCGGATGGCCCGTCACACGACGACGCAGGCGCGGCGCGTGCTGGCCGAGGTCAATGCGAACGTGCAGGAAGCCGTGACTGGCATCAGCGTCGCCAAGAACTTTCGCCAGGAACAGCGTATCTTCGAAGAATTCAAGCCAGTCAACGCTCAGACCTACCGGCTCAGCCTGCGGCAGGGTCTGACGTTCAGCAGCATTTTCCCGGTTTTGGGAACCATTGCAGGGGTTGGCACGGCGCTCATTGTCTACGCCGGCGGTATGAGCGTCATCGGCGGCGTGGTGACCGCCGGCGCGCTTTACTTATTCATCGAGAGCATCAACCTCTTCTGGTTCCCCCTCACCAGCATCGCCTCTTTCTGGAGCCAGTTCCAGCTTGGTCTGGCTGCCAGCGAACGCGTATTTGCCCTGGTGGACGCCGAGCCGCGCGTGGTCCAGATCGATAACAGGCCGGCGTCCCGCCTGGTTGGCCAGATCGAATTCCGCAACTTGGATTTTCGCTACACGGTAAATGAGCCGGTGATGGAGGACTTCAACCTGACCATCGGGGCCGGGGAAACCCTGGCGCTGGTCGGCCACACCGGGGCGGGAAAGTCGAGCCTCGGCAAGCTGGTGGCGCGCTTCTATGAGTTCCAGGGCGGCCAGTTGCTGGTCGATGGCCAGGGCATCCGCACGTTCGACCTGCATTCCTACCGCCGGCAGCTCGGCATCGTGCCGCAGACGCCTTTCCTGTTCGCCGGCACGGTAGCCGATAACATTCGCTACGGTAAGCCGGCCGCCAGCGATGATGAGGTGGTTGAAGTGGCATCTCGCGTCGGAGGTGGCGACTGGGTGGAAGCGCTCCCCCAGGGTCTGGCAACGCCAGTCGGCGAAGAGGGCAAAGGCATCTCGATGGGCCAGCGCCAGCTCGTCGCCCTGGCGCGCGTGCTGCTTCAGGATCCCGCCATCATTATCCTCGACGAGGCGACGGCCAGCGTCGATCCGCTCACCGAGGCCCAGATCCAGGAGGGGCTGGACGTGGTGCTTCAGGACCGGACGGCCATTGTAATTGCCCACCGGTTGTCGACCATCAAGTCGGCCGACCGCATCATCGTGCTCAGCCAGGGACAGATCATCGAAGAGGGCGACCACGCCGCGCTCATGGCGCAGGGCGGGCACTATGCGGAACTGTATGACACCTACTTCCGCCACCAGTCACTGGAGTATATCGAGTCGTGGCGAAAGGAGCCGCTTGAAACCGCCCGGCAACCTGGCGCTTGACGGCTTAGAACATAGGAGGAATCCATGTCAAATATTCCGGAACAGCCCACCTGTGGAAAGGGCCTGGCCGAGAACTCGGTGCTGCCCGGGAAGCTCGGGGAGTTGGTCGGTGCCATGGGGGAAGTTCTCGAAGTGCACATGAAGGGGCTTGAAAAGTGATCATGTGGAACATGGTAACCCTTGACGGCTTTTTTGAAGGGCCAGACAAGGGGCAGATTGACTGGTTTCTAAAGGAAAAGACATGAAAACCGAGTTACCGCCTTCCGTGGGGTCGTTTGAAGAATTGCGACCCATGTTCAACTACGACCGAGAGCTGGGGCTCGATGTTGAAGAGACCAGCGTTGAACACAAGAATGGTATTGCTGTCCATGATATCAGCTATGCCAGCCAGGCAAACGGCGGAGTCCCAGCTTACCTGGTAAGGCCGCCGGGCACGGGACCGTTTCCAGGCGTCATTTTTGTCCATCCGGCGCCAGGCAATAGAGCAACTTTCCTGGATGAGGCCATAATGCTTGCCAAACAAGGCGCCCTGGGCCTGCTGGTTGAGGCGCCGTGGGCTCGAGGGGAAGCCTGGGGTCGAACCTTAGGCCAGCCGGAAAGTGACCGCGGCGCATTCATAAATATCGCCATCGACCTGCGGCGGGCTGTTGACCTGCTCATCTCCCGGCCGGATGTGGATGCGAACCGGATTGGTTACGCCGGCCACAGTTTCGGCGCGCTATTCGGCGGCGTGCTGTCAGGCGTGGAGACGCGCATCCAGGCCTTCGTTTTGCTGGCCGGCACCGGCAGCTTCACCGATATAGCCGTTCTAAGCATGCCCTTTCTTCAAGGAGAGGCGCTAGAAGCATACAGGCAGGCCATGACACGCATCGATCCCATCTATTATGTCGGCCATGCGGCACCTTCGGCCCTTTTATTTCAATTTGGGCTGCAGGATGAGGCTTTCCCACGGGAAAAGGTCGAGGCGTTCGCCGAAGCGGGCAGCGAGCCGAAGTTGGTTAAGTGGTACGACGCAGATCACTATCTAAATGATGAGGCCCGCAGCGACCGGATTGAATGGCTGCGCACGCGACTTGGCCTGGTCCGGCCGCAGTAATAGCAAGCAATGAACAACGGCAAGACCTGGGAGTTGGCTCGGAATCCCGAGGACCTGGCACGCTTTTTCGTGGTGCGCGCCAACGCCGGCGATGTTGACGGGCTGGTCGCCCTGTATGAACCGGATGCGCTCCTTGTGGGTGCGGAGGGGCAGGTCATGAGAGGCCACGACGCCATCCGCGGCTTCTATACTAGCTTGCTCGCAAAGCGACCGACGTTTCAGGCAGGCGATCAGCGCCCGGCGTTGCGTCAGGGCGAGCTAGCGCTGACCTCGTCGCGCCTCGTGGACGGCACGGTGACGGCGGAGGTCGCCCGACAACAGCCCGACGGCACCTGGCTCTGGGTCATTGATCAGCCCATCATCGCCAAGGAGATTCCTTGATTAGAAATTCGTCCATCTGAAATTCCGGCTCTAATGGCCACCGCTCATGCTGATTTACGGGAGTTTTCATGACGATGAAATGCCCACAATGCGGGGCGACTCTTGCACCCGACGAAACCTGCATCGATCGGTTCAATACCACGCAAATCAAAGAGGTTGAGAATCCGACCTCATACTATGCGGTCCATCATCTCAGCGTTCCTTGCTATATGCTCCAACATAACGCGTACTCACGCCAGGGTTGGTTGGCAGCACGCCGGCTCCTCCACCGGTTTGTCTATGAGGGCCTCGCGCCTGCGGAGGCGCGCCGGCAGAACCGCCGCACGATGGACAGCGGACAGCGCACGTGGAGCTTTACCAAAGGCCCAAAACTGACCGAGGTTGATGACATCGTCTGGACGCGGACGATCGCGGATGTGCGGTCTGACACGGCGGAACACTACTGCGCGGATGTGCGTGACTGGGCGATCGCGGTACTGACCGATACGACGGAATTGGTCCAAGCGCCTGGCAGTAAAACTTGAGGTTTGGGGTGTAATTTGCCTAGATTCCAGGTTTTATAGTATGATTCCAGACCCTCGGATATGGGCTCGGCGACCCACGGCGGAGCTAGTTGCGGCGCCGATTTCGACGGGCGCATCTCTCGAGCTCCTGTTGACCACTCGAGAGGATTTGCTGTTTAGAACAAATGTTTGACAAAAATGATCTATTTCGTTAGAATTATTCTAGAGAGGAAGCAGAAAAATGTTGTGTACTCTCAAGCGATGAGCAGTTCATCAACCAGGCCAAGAGGAGATAAAATTGGCATCAATTAATCAGCGTTTCAAAAATGAGCACCGGAGTTTCGAGTTGAGACCAGTGCCAATCCAAAGGAGGATTAATTCATGAGCGGAGTTCGAGTTTTAGTTGGTACGCGCAAGGGCGCATTTATTCTCACATCGGACGCCAGGCGCGAACGGTGGGACATCAGCGGCCCTCACTTTGCGGGCTGGGAGATTTATCACCTCAAGGGGTCACCGGCTGACCCTGACCGGCTGTACGCATCGCAGTCCAGCGATTGGTTTGGGCAGGTGATCCACCGTTCCAATGATGGCGGCAAGACATGGGCGCCGGTGGGCAACGAGTTTGTATACGACGGCGATCCCGGCACGCACCAATGGTACGATGGTACGCAGCACCCCTGGGAGTTCAAGCGTGTCTGGTACCTTGAACCCTCGCTGACCGATCCAGACACGGTCTACGCCGGGGTGGAAGACGCCGCCCTGTTCCGCTCGAGCGACGGCGGGCAGACGTGGCAGGAGCTTCCCGGACTACGGGAAGTCAAAGGACATCTGTGGCAGCCGGGCGCCGGTGGGATGTGCCTGCACACCATCCTTCAGGATCCAAACGATCCCAACCGGATCTTCATCGCGATCTCGGCCGCCGGCGCGTTCCGCACCGACGACGGCGGCCAATCCTGGCGGCCGGTGAACGACGGTCTGAAGTCCGAGTACGAGCTCCCCGATCCAAATGCCGAGGTCGGCCACTGTGTCCATAACATCGCCATGCACCCCTCACGTCCGGGCGTGCTGTTCATGCAGAAGCATTGGGACGTCATGCGCAGCGATGACGCCGGCGATTCGTGGCACGAGATCAGCGGCAACTTGCCGACCGACTTCGGATTTCCAATCGCCGTGCACGCGCACGAGCCAGACACTATCTACGTCGTCCCGATCAAGAGCGACTCAGAACACTATCCACCCGATGGCAAGCTGCGCGTGTACCGCAGCCGGACGGGCGGAAACGAGTGGGAGGCGCTCACGAAAGGGTTGCCGCAAAGCAACTGTTACGTCAACGTATTGCGCAGCGCGATGACCGTCGACTCGCTCGATCCCTGCGGAGTGTACTTCGGAACCACCGGCGGGCAGGTGTATGCCTCGGCTGACTCTGGCGACAGCTGGGCGCCGATCGTCCGGGATCTCCCCGCCGTGCTGTCGGTGGAAGTCCAGATGCTGCCATGATCCGGGTCGTGCTCCCCACGCATCTGTGGAGGCTGGCAAATGCCAGCCGCGAAATAGAGGTTCAGGTTGAAGGCTCGCCCACGTTAGGCTCGGTGTTGGACGCGCTGGAAGCCCAGTATCCGATGCTGGGTGGAACGATCCGCGACCACGCCACGAAACAACGCCGGCCCTTCGTTCGCTTTTTCGCCTGTGGAGAGGACCTGTCTCACGAGCCGCCGGATACTCCGCTGCCAGAGGCGGTCGTGACAGGTGAAGAGCCTCTGCGGGTTGTAGGCGCCATGGCGGGTGGTTAGTCTTTTATATGTGTCGATTTTGGGGATCCTTGTTCGACGTATATACAGGTAGTCTTTTGGTCAAATAGTCGGGTAGTCACATAGTCACTTCCCTCACAAACAGGCTACCAATCTGCGAGGTCAGAGGACTACAGGACTAAAAGACCACAAGACTACCAGACTACAAGACTAGAGAAGGAGGTATATGATGCGAGTAATGGTGATTATCAAAGCCGACAAGGACACAGAGGCCGGCGTAATGCCGAGCGAGCAGCTGCTTGCTGAAATGGGAAAGTACAACGAAGAACTGGTGAAAGCTGGTGTGATGCTGGCGGGCGAAGGGCTGCATCCAAGCTCGAAGGGCAAGCGCGTGAAGTTCTCGGGAGGGAAGAGAACGGTGATCGACGGCCCCTTCATTGAGACGAAGGAGCTGATTGCCGGCTTCTGGCTCTGGCAGGTCGGGTCGATGGAGGAAGCGGTCGAATGGGTCAGGCGCATGCCCAATCCGCTCGACACCGAGGCTGAGATCGAGATTCGCCGGGTGTTCGAGGCGGAGGACTTTGGCGCCGAGTTCACGCCCGAACTCAGGGAGCAAGAGGCGCGCCTGCGGGCGCAGATCGAGGCGAATGCAAAGAAATAGCTACTAGGAAAAATAAAGGAGAAGGATGATGATCAAGCAATTTGCTGGCGCGTCAATCTGGAGCGAAGATTTGAACAACTTGCTGCCGTTTTATCGGGATGTCTTGGGCCTCAAGGTGGCCATGGAGTCACCAGGTTTCGTTCTGCTGGGCGCCGATTCGCCCGATGTCCCGGCGTTGGGGCTGGGCACGCACAGCGAGGTGCGCGGCCGCAATGCCGACCCGGCACGGCACATGGTCGGCTTCGCGAGCGACGACCTAACGGGGGACTGGAAGCGACTGAAGGAGGCGGGGGTCGAGTTCATCGAGGATCCCACGGACTACGATGGCCTTTCGATCGCGACTTTGAAAGATCCCGAGGGAAACCTGGTTCAGCTCTGGCAGTAGCGCCCGAGCTGAACCCTCCAGCAACGAATTTCAATGGGCTCCCCGTTTCTAGCCACCGTATTTGCGCTGTCTGCTGCTACTGCCTGGGGGTCTGGCGATTTCACAGGTGGGCTGGCCGCTCGCCGGGTTGGCCCATTCCACACGGTGCTTATTTCATACACCGTAGGGTTGCTTGCACTGGTGATCGTGGCGTTGGCCCGCCTCGAGAAGCTGCCACCGCTGGCCGACCTGATGTGGGGAGCGCTGGCCGGGCTTTCTGGTATGGTCGGGCTAGGATTCCTCTTACGTGGCTTCGCCACCGGGCGGATGGGCATCGTCGCACCCGTGTCGGCTGTTCTGGCGACGGCCATCCCGGTCATTTTCACCGCGCTTACCGCTGGCTTGCCGCGGGAACTGCAATTGCTGGGTTTCGGGCTGGCTGTCGTCAGCATCTGGCTGCTCTCCCGCCCAGAACCGCTCGGCGGCCGCCCCGCAGGGCTCGGTATGGCGCTGCTGGCCGGGCTGGGATTTGGGGGCTTCTTCACCGCCCTCGGTCAGGTAGGGGAGAGCGCGGTATTGTGGCCGTTGGTAGCTGGTCGCCTGGCTGCCTGCGCGCTGATGGCTACCTTCGCTCTTTCCACGCGCCGGCCGGTCATCCCTCGGCTCATCCCACTGGGGCTGTTGGTACTCGCCGGAACACTCGACGTCGGCGGCAACCTGCTCTTCCTGCTGGCAATTCAGAGTGGGCGGCTGGACGTCACCGCGGTACTGGGATCCCTCTATCCAGCGGTGACAGCCATCCTGGCCAGGCTGGTCACCAGGGAACACATGGCCCGCCTCCAGGTGATCGGCGTGGCTGTGGCGGTCCTGGCGATTGTGATCATCACAATGTGAAAGTTCGGGAGGAAACGCTTATGTGTAGAAATATCAAGACTCTTTACAACTTCGAACCGCCTGTTACCGAGGAAGAGATTCGGGCGGCTTCATTACAATTCGTGCGAAAGGTCAGCGGTTTTAACAAGCCGTCAAAAGCGAACGAAGCTGCATTTTTTGCTGCCGTTGAGGAGATAGCAGCAGTCACCCAAAACCTTCTCAGCTCACTGGAGACAAACGCGTCACCCAAGAACCGCATAGACGAGGCGGCCAGGGCGCGAGCACGCGCTGCTCAAAGGTTTTCAAAAGTTACAGAAGCGTAGGTCTTATCTTTCATGCGAGGCGGAATCCCCCCCAGCCCCCCTTGATAAGGGAGGAGAAGATTCTCGTGCAATGACATCTGGCTAGCTTTTCCGACTTTAAGAAAGCCCTGTCGAGCATTCCAATTTCCTTGACATGCCTGCTAACCTCATGGTACACT
>Ga0302046_10006323_pt1 | contig 10348 bp, 7 predicted proteins | sample RVTome_11_FD_200261 | JGI IMG/M metagenome (GOLD analysis project Ga0302046, IMG submission 200261) | Soil microbial communities from uranium-contaminated site in the Upper Colorado River Basin, Wyoming, United States - RVT147D111 (version 2) ... | reverse complement strand
CGGCAATGGTCGCGCCCGCCATGGATCAGCAGCAGCGGCGGGGCCTCGGCATTGCCCCAGTCCACGTAATGCAGCCGCAGGCGCTGCGAGAAATAACTATGCGAGGTAGGTCCGTGGACAGGCTCGGGCATGGTGCGGCGGCCTCCTTTTCAGGCTTCGGGACGCGAAACAAGGGCTTTCCATACACCCATCCGGGCCGGTCTGGCGAGATCGCCGCTTTTGCGTTATCAGGATAGGGACGCAGCACCCGAAGAGTATGAACCCCGCCATGAGCAAAGATGACCCGACGATCGTCCGCCGCAGGCACTCCTCCCATTGGGGCGCCTTCAACACCCTGGTCAAGGATGGCCGCCTGATCGGCGTCGAGCCCTTCGAAAAGGACCCCTTCCCGTCCCAGATCATCCAGTCGATGCCCGACACGCTCTATGCCGAGACGCGCATCAAGCAGCCGATGGTACGGGCGAGCTGGCTCCGGAAGGGCCCGGGCGCGCGCACCGACAAGCGCGGCGCCGAGCCTTTCGTCCCGGTGCCCTGGGACGAGGCCCTCGACATGGTCGCGAACGAGGTCAAGCGGGTTGCCAGCAAACATGGCAACGCCGCCATCTTCGGCGGCTCCTATGGGTGGTCGAGCGCCGGGCGCTTCCACCACGCCAAGACGCAGCTCCATCGTTTCCTCGGACTTGCCGGCGGCTTCACCGCCCAGGTCAACACCTACAGCAACGCTGCCGGCGGCGTCATCCTCCCGTATATCTTCGGCGACCGGGGCATGTCGCGCGGCCCCTACACCTCCTGGGACAGCATGGAGGCGCATTGCGACCTGTTCGTCTCCTTCGGCGGCATGGGTCTGAAGAACACGCAGGTCGAGCCGGGCGGCATGGGCGAGCACGCGGCGTGGAAATGGCTCGACCGGCTCAAGGGCGGGCGAGTGAAGTTCGTCAGCATCACGCCGCTCAAGGACGACACGGCGGATTTCCTGGACGCCGAATGGCTAGCGCCGCGGCCGAATACCGACGTCGCGATGATGCTGGGTATCGCGCATACCCTGATCAGCGAAGGCCTGCAGGACGAGGCCTATCTCGCGCGCTACACGACCGGCTTCGAGACGTTCCGCCCCTATGTCATGGGCGAGACCGACGGCCAGCCGAAGAGCGCGGAATGGGCCGCGCCGATCTGCGAGATCGACGCGGAGACGATCCGCAGCCTCGCCCGCCGCATGGCCGCGGGCCGCACCATGATCGCCGTCGCCTATGCGCTGCAGCGCGCCGAGCACGGCGAACAGACCTATTGGATGGCGGCGACCTTGGCGGCGATGCTGGGCCAGATCGGCCTGCCGGGCGGTGGCTGCGGCTTCGGCTACGGCAGCATGCACGGCTACGGCAACCCCGTCGACCGCTTCGCGGTTCCGGCGATGGCGACCGGCGAAAACCCGGCGCGCAGCTTCATCCCGGTCGCGCGCATCACCGACATGCTGCTCAATCCGGGCGGCGCCTATCAGTACAATGGCATGGACCGGACCTATCCGGACATCCGCCTCGTTTACTGGTGCGGCGGCAATCCCTTCCACCACCACCAGGACCTGAACCGGCTGCTGCGCGCCTGGCGGAAGCCGGAGACCATCATCCTGAACGAGATCTGCTGGACGGCGACGGCGCGCCACGCCGACATCGTATTGCCGGCGACGACGACGCTGGAGCGCAACGACATCGGCGCCAGCTCGCGCGACCGCTTCATCATGGCGATGCACAAGGCGGTCGAGCCGGTCGGCGCCGCACGCAACGACTACGACATCTTCGCCGACCTGGCGGAGCGGCTCGGCTTCCGCGAGCGCTTCACCGAGGGGCGCGACGAGGCCGAATGGCTGCGCCACCTCTACAACATCTCGCGCCAGCAGGCAGCCAAGAGCCGTATCGAGCTGCCGGACTTCGCGACCTTCTGGGAGGAGGGCTACGTCGAGACGCCGGTGCCGACGAAGCATTTCGTCATATTCGAGGATTTCTACAACGACCCGGCCGCGCATCCGCTGAAGACGCCGTCGGGCAAGATCGAGATCTTCTCCGAGACGATCGACGGCTACGGCTACGACGACTGCCAGGGCCATCCGACTTGGTTCGAGCCGGAGGAGTGGCTCGGCGGCGACCGCGCGAAGTCCTTCCCGCTGCACATGATATCGAACCAGCCGCAGACGCGGCTGCACGGCCAGATGGACGACGGCCGGGTCAGCCGGGACAGCAAGGTGCAGGGCCGCGAGCCGGTGTCGCTCAACCGCGGCGATGCGGAAGCGCGCGGCATCAAGGACGGCGACATCGTGCGCGTCTTCAACAACCGCGGCGCGATCCTCGCCGGCGCGGTGCTGTCCGACGACGTGCGCCCCGGTGTCATCCGGCTGTCGACCGGCGCCTGGTACGACCCCGCCGAGCGCGGCGAGCCCGGCACGCTGGAGAAGCACGGCAACCCGAACGTGCTGACGCCGGACCGCGGCACCTCGAAGCTGGCGCAGGGGCCGATCGCCCACAGCGCGCTGGTCGAGGTCGAACTCTATGACGGCGAGGCGCCGCCGGTCACCGCCTTCGAGCCGCCGCTTGCCGAGAGCGCGTGAAGCAATTTGTGTCGGTGCGTTTCATGCTTCGACAGGCTCAGCATGAGGTGAAAACATACCTCTGTGCCTCATACTGAGCTTGTCGAAGTATGAGGCCCGACGGGACCGACGATCGAAATCGAAACATGCAGGAAAGCGAACCATGAAATATGCCCTCGGGGAGCACCGCGTCCAGGCGCATGCGGAAAGCTGGATCGCGCCCAATGCGATCACCATCGGCAAGGTGATCATGAAGAAGGGATCGAGCGTCTGGTGGTCGAGCGTGATCCGCGGCGACAACGAGCCGATCACGCTGGGCGAAAACACCCAGGTCCAGGACGGCTGCGTCTTGCACACCGATGAGGGCTTTCCCTGCACGCTCGGCGACAACGTCAGCGTCGGCCACATGTGCATGCTGCACGGCTGTGTCGTCGGGGACGAGAGCCTGATCGGCATCGGCGCCGTGGTGCTGACCGGCGCCAGGATCGGCAAGCACTGCATCATCGGCGCCAACAGCCTGATCCCCGAGCACAAGGAGATCCCCGACAACTCGCTGGTCTTCGGCAGCCCGGGCCGCGTTGTCCGTCAGACTGAGGAGCGCCACATCCAGCTCATCCGCGAAACCGCGAAGCACTACGCCGCGCGCTGGCGGCGGTATGTGAAGGAGCTGCGGGTCGACGAGGGGTAGGTCACAGACAATAGATCCCAATCACCCTACCTCACGTCGAATAGCTCGAGAACGCCGTCGTCGTCGCGCGCGCCGTGTGGTCGGTCTTGACGTTGATCAGCGCGGGCTGACCCTTGCTGACCGCCGCCTGGCCGCGGCGCAGCGCTTCGCCGATGTCGTCCGGGTTCTCGACGAACTCGCCGTAGCAGCCGAGCGCCTCGGCCATCTTATCGAAGCGCGTGTAGCCGAGGTCGCGGCCCGGCTTCTCCTTCTTCGGGTCCGCCGTCCAGCCGCCGTTGAGGCTGATGACCACGAGGATCGGCAGCTTGTGGCGGACCAGGGTGTCGAGCTCCATGGCGTTCAGCCCGAACGAGCCGTCGCCGTGCAGCACCACGACTTGCTTGTCCGGCTTGGCCACCTTCGCACCGACGCCGAACGGCAGGCCGACGCCCATGGTGCCGAAGCAGCCGGAGTTGATGCGATGACCCGCCGTGAAGGTCGGGATCGCCTGGCGGCCGAAGTTGAGGATTTCCTGCCCGTCGACGCAGAGGATGCCGTCGCGGTCCATGAAGTCGCGGATCTCCTTGCAAAGCCGCAGCGGATGGACCGGCGTCTTGGGGTTCGACAGGATCTCCTCCTGCTCCGCCGTCTTGGACGAGTTGCGGCCGCGCAGCCGCTCGCGCCAGCCACTGTAGCTGTCGGGCGTCACGCTGCCCTTGATGCCGCCGGTGAGCTGGGTCAGCACCGTCCTGGCGTCGCCGATGACGCCGACGTCGAGCTTGCGCGGGCTGCCGGCGATCTCGTCCGGGTCGATGTCGATGCGGACGATCTTGGCGTTGGCGTTGAAGCGCGGCGGCGCAGCGTGGCCGATGATGTAGTTCATGCGCGTACCGATCACCATGATCAAGTCGGCGTCGCGGAAGGCGGTCGAGCGCGCGGTTAGGTAGCAGTATTCATGGTCCTCGGGGATCACGCCGCGGCTCTGCGGCGTCGTGTAGAAGGGGATGCCCGCTGCCTCGACGAAGGCCTTGAGCTCGGCCGCGGCGTCCGACCACATGATGCCGGTGCCGGAGATGATGACCGGCTGCTTCGCATTTTTCAGCAGCTCGATGACCTGCTTGATCTGGGCCGGATCGCCGGCCGGCCGGCTGCGCTTGGACGGGTCCCACGGCTCCGGCCAGTCGAGCGTGTTCTCGTCGACTTCGGCGTAGAGGATGTCGCCCGGCAGGTCGATATAGACCGGCCCCGGCTTGCCGCCCATCGCCTCGCGCACCGCGCGGTTGACCAGCTCCGGAATGCGCTTGGCGCTGTGCACCCGGGTCGACCATTTGGTGCAGGGCTCGAACATCGGCAGCTGGTCGATCTCCTGGAACGCGCCGCGGCCCTTGGATGCATCCGGGCTGGCGCCGCCGAAGGCGATCACCGGCGTGCAGTCGGCCCAGGCATGCGCGACACCGGTCACCAGGTTGGTCGTCGCCGGCCCGGAGGCCGCCATGCAGACGCCCGGCCGGTTGAGCAGCCGCGCATACGCGAAGGCGGCCATCGCGCCGGCCTGCTCGTGGCGCACGTCGATGCCGCGCAGGCCGTTGGCCATGCAGCCCAGCTCCACATGCATCATGGGGCCGCCCATGATGTAGAAGAAGGTGTCGACGCCTTGCTGGCGCAACGCCCGCGCGACGACTTCGGATCCGATGATGGTCATGTGCTTTCCCTGTGTGTTGACGTCTGTGCGACTAGCCCCACCTCTCCCCGGCCCTCTCCGCCCCCCGGGGCGGAGAGGGAGGGACCCGCGCAGCGGGAGGGTGAGGTGGGGGCCGAAAGGTACTAAATCGTCCCCGACTCCTTCAATTTCTTCACCTCGCCCTCAGACAGGCCGAGCCATTCGGTCAGCACCGCCTCGTTGTGCTGGCCCAGCAACGGCGCCGGCGCCACCTTGACGTTGTTGCCGGACATCTTCACAGGCCAGGAGGCCATCTTGAAGTCGCCGCGCGTCGGATGGTCGATATGCTGGAAGATGCCGCGCTCGTCGAAGCTCGGCTCGTTGTAGATTTCCATGGTGTCGTAGACTGCGCCGCAGGGAATACCGGCCGAGCCGATCGCCTGCATGGCCTCCCGCTTGGTGCGCGACTTGGTCCATGGAACGACCATGGCGTCGATCTCGGGCTTGAGCGCCGCACGCTTCTTCGGCGTGTCGAAGCGCGCGTCGTCGATCAGCTCCTCGCGGCCGATCACCTTGAGCAGCCGGTGCCAGTGGCTGTTGTTGGCGCGCGTCACATAGAGATAGACGTAGTCGTTCGAGCCGCCCGGCTTGCACGGGTAGAGCCCCATCGGCGCGTTGCCGCCGGTGATCGTGCCTGCCCCGGCGCGCGCCGCCGCCTTGCCCGTCGCCGCCATGGTCGAATAGGCGATGCGGCTGTACTGCAGCATGGCGTCCTGCATCGCGACCTGGATGTGCTGGCCCTTGCCGGTGTCCCGGCGCTGGTAGAGCGCGCCCAAAATGCTGATTGCCAGCAGCATGCCGGTGCCGGTGTCGCCCAGCGTCGGACCCGGCTTGAGCGGCATGCCGTCGGCCTCGCCGGTGATGCTCATGATGCCGCCGGTCGCCTGCGCGATCATGTCGAAGCTGAGGAACTTCTCGTACGGGCTGCCCTCGGCAAAGCCCTTGACCTGGGCGTAGATGATCTTGGGATTGATCTCCTTGATCACGTCGTAGCCGAGGCCGAGGCGCTGGATCGCGCCCGGCGCGAAATTCTCGATGAAGACGTCGGCCTTCTCGACCAGCTTCTTGACGATGTCGATGCCTTCCTTGGTCTTCAGATTGCAGGTGATGCTCTTCTTGTTCGCGTTGAAGACCAGGAAGTAAAAGGAGTCCGTCTTGCCGTCCTCCGACGAGCCGAGACGCCCTGGGTCGCCGCCCTGCGGATTCTCGACCTTGACCACCTCCGCACCGAGCCAGGCCAGCGCCTCAGTGCAGGAGGGACCCGCCTCGAACTGCGTGAGATCCACGATGCGTATGCCGTTCAGTGCCGTGCCGCCATTTGCCGCCATGCCTCAATCCTCGTCATGAATCGATCGACGGCCCGCCCGCCGCCAAATGAAGTACATCAGCCAAACCTGTAGCGACAGGATAGCCCCTCGTGGGGCTCCCGCCAAATGCCGGCAAGCAATGCCGCCATGCCGAACGTGGTCTGCGCACCCCGTATCGGCGCCCAGACAGTGGAGACGCACAGCCGGATCGACGCCGCCATCGAGCGCTTCAGCCTGCGGTTAGCATAACGGCGCTTAAACGCCCGGCATCGCCAGCGTCGTCTCCGCGAACAGCTCCTCCACCGTGAGCAGGCGCTCGGAGAGATACTGCTCGTGCGAGTAGCGGCACATCGCCTCCAGCGCGGCGCGGTTGGCGGCAACGCCGTAGCTCCAGTAGTCGTCGCCCATCAGCGCGCGGGTGCGCGCAACCTCGGCGGCGAACCAAGGCAGCGTCACCTTGTTGGCGCCGGCTGCGGCGAGCGCGCCGATCTCGGCCATCGCGATCTTCTTCGCTTCGACGAAGGCGGCGAAGACGCGCGCGGGCAGCCAGGGATGCTCGGCCACCAGCTCCTTCCGGATGCCGGCGACATGCAGGATCGGGAAGATGCCGGTCCGCTCGAAATACGCGCGCTCGGCGGCGGGCGGGTCGTCGATCAGGCGGCGCACCGCCGGGTTGCCGTCGACGAAGGCCCTGGGCGGGCCCGGCGACATGATCGCATCGATTTCGCCCGCCAGCAGCAGGTCGTTGAGGCAGCGGTCGGCGGGGATCGGCTTCACGTCCATATGCGCCGGCAGGCGGAGCGGCAGCCGCTCCTTCCGCCCCGGCTTGTTGAGCCCGCCGGTGCGGTAGTGCAGCTTCCGGAAATCGACGCCGTATTCGTCCTGCAGGATGCCGCGGCCCCAGAGGGCCAACGTCATCTGGTATTCCGGCACGCCGACCGCGCGGCCCTCCAGGTCTTTCGGATCGCCGATGCCGGCGTTCGCGCGGACGTAGCAGCAGTCGTGCTTGAAACCGCGCGACAGGAAGACCGGGATGGCGACATAGGCGCCGTCGCCGCGCGAATGCTGCAGCAGGTAGCTGCTGAGCGACAGCTCGGACACGTCGAACTCTGCGCGCGTGACGGCGCGGGGGAAGGCGTCCTCCGGCTCGATGACGACCGGGATGACCCGGCAGCCTTCGATGCCGACGCGCCGGTCGAGGATCGGGCGCGTCCGGTCGTAGTCCCAGCAAGCGACGCTCAGGCCGATGTCGACCATCCCGACGGCTCCCTTCAGTTGGCGTAGTCGGGCTCTTCCCGGTCGAGGATGCGCTTCAGCGAGGCGAAGTGCAGCGGCGCGCTGCTGCGCTCGTCGCCGTATTGCGACTCGGTATGCCGCAGCATTGGTTCCGGGATCGGCCGCAGCGGCAGGCCGGTCTGGCGCGCGATCACCTGCACCTGGCAGGCGCGCTCGAGATAGTAAAGGTCGTCATAGGCTTCGGCGACACTGCGGTGAGTGACGATGATGCCGTGATGCGCCAGGAACAGAATGCGCTTGTCGCCGAGCCTCCCGGCCATGCGGTCGCCTTCCGTGTTGTCCAGCGCAAGTCCCTGATAGTCGTCGTCGTAGACGATCGTCTTGCAGAGGCGGATCGCCTTCTGCTCGCAGGGCTCGAGACGGCCGCCCTCGACGATGGTCAGTGCAGTGGCATACGGCATGTGGGTGTGCAGCACCACGGTCGCCTGCGGGCAGTTCTTGTGGATGCGGCTGTGGATGTACAAAGCGGTCGGCTCCACCTCCCCCTCGCCTTCCAGGATCGCGCCGTCGAAATCCGCCAGCAGCAGGTTGGAGGCCGACAGCTCGGACCAGTGCAGGCCCCATTTGTTGACCAGGAAGCGGCCGCCGCCCACGTCCATGCTGAAATGGTTGCAGATGCCCTCGTTCAGCCCCTGGCGCACCGCCCAGCGGAAGGCGGCGGCGAGGTCGACGCGGGCTTGGCGGATTTCCGCCTGATTCAGAGGCTCCATGGCTTAATCCTTTGTTCAGCAGCCGAAGCCGATATTAGAGCCTCGCGGCGGCCCGGCAAAGCCGGCGAGACCGCTTTCAAATCCGCGTCCGCTCTGGCATAACCAAGCCCGTTCGCCATCGATCGAGAACGCCAACGATGATTCCACGTTACAGCCGGCCCGAGATGACCGCGATCTGGGAGCCTGCGAACCGTTTCCGCATCTGGTTCCAGATCGAGGCGCATGCCTGCGACGCGCAGGCCGCGCTCGGCGTCATCCCGAAGGCGGCGGCGGCGGCGGTCTGGAAGCGCGGCGACAAGGCCTATGACGCCAAGCGCATCGCCCGCATCGACGCGATCGAGCGCGAGACGCATCACGACGTGATCGCCTTCCTCACCGAGCTTGCCGAGCATGTCGGCGGCGAGGCGCGCTTCGTGCACCAGGGCATGACCTCGTCGGACGTGCTCGATACCTGCTTCGCCGTCCAGCTCACCCAGGCGGCCGACATCCTGCTGGCGGACGCCGACACGCTGCTTGCCGCCATCAAGCGCCGCGCCGAGGAGCACAAATATACGGTCTGCATCGGCCGCAGCCACGGCATCCACGCGGAGCCGACGACCTTCGGCGTCAAGCTCGCCGGCCACTACGCGGAATTCGCGCGCTGCCGCCGGCGGCTCGCCGCGGCGCGGGCGGAGGTCGCGACCTGCGCCATCTCCGGTCCGGTCGGCACCTTCGCCACCATCGATCCCGCGGTCGAGGCGCATGTCGCGGCGAAGCTCAGGCTCAAGCCCGAAACCGTATCGACGCAGATCATCCCACGCGACCGGCATGCGGCCTTCTTTGCGACGCTCGGCGTCGTCGCCGCGGCGGTTGAGCGCCTCGCCACCGAGATCCGCCACCTCCAGCGCACCGAGGTCCGCGAGGCCGAGGAATATTTCGCGCCCGGACAGAAGGGCTCCTCCTCGATGCCGCACAAACGCAATCCGGTGCTGACCGAGAATCTATGCGGCCTGGCGCGGCTGGTGCGCGCGACAGTCACGCCGGCGCTGGAGAATGTGGCGCTCTGGCACGAGCGCGACATCTCGCACTCCTCCGCCGAGCGGGTCATCGCGCCGGACGCCACGATCGCGCTCGACTTCGCGCTCGCCCGGCTCGCCGGGGTGATCGACAAGCTGCTGGTCTATCCGGACGCGATGAAAGCCAACCTCGACAAGCTGGGCGGGCTGCACAACTCCCAGCGCGTGCTGCTGGCGTTGACGCAGAAGGGCATGAGCCGCGAGGACGCCTACCGCGCCGTGCAGCGCAATGCGATGGAGGTCTGGCACGGCAACGGCGCGTTCCTGAACCTGCTCAAGGCCGACAAGGAGATCGGCGCGATGCTCGCCAACGACGAGCTCGAATCCCTGTTCGACCTGGGCTACCACACCAAGCATGTCGATACGATCTTCCAACGCGTCTTCGCCGAGGGCTGAGGCAATGCGGCGGCTGCGGCTGATTGTAGCGGCAACCGGCGTCCTCGCACTGACGGCGGGCGCCGCGGCCGCAGCCGATACGCTGGAGGCGATCGCCGAGCAGGTGAAGCCCGACACCGAGGCGAAGCCTCCGGCCCTCGACCCGGTGACCGAGGTCGTGGAAGGCGACGCCCTGACGCATATCCGCATCTCCGCCATCGCCTTCCAGAGCTCCCGCGACCTGGGGGAGGCGCTTTCCGGCGTGGTCGGGGCGTTTCTCATGCGCGACCGGCTGCAGGACGCCATGGTCGACCTGTCGGTGATCCACGACCCGACGTGGCGCGCCTACGCCTTGCTTCACTTCGTGACGTACCACTACGAGCGCGGCGAGATGAGCGCCGCGACCGATCTGCTGAAGCGCGCCGATGCGCTGACCCGCAAGATTGTCTCGCCCGAGGACACGACCATGGTGCTCCGGCTGATAAGTCAGCGGCAGGCCGAATACGGCGACTACGGGGCGGCGCGGCAGACGGCCGCCCGCATTGCCGGGACGGAGCAGAAGATCGCCAGGCTCATCGAGCTGGCGGAAATTCAGGCCGGCGACCGTGACAAGAAAGTGGCGGCTGCGGGCGTCGAAAACCTG
>Ga0302046_10006322_pt1 | contig 10350 bp, 7 predicted proteins | sample RVTome_11_FD_200261 | JGI IMG/M metagenome (GOLD analysis project Ga0302046, IMG submission 200261) | Soil microbial communities from uranium-contaminated site in the Upper Colorado River Basin, Wyoming, United States - RVT147D111 (version 2) ... | reverse complement strand
AGCCCCAGGATGCGATGAGCCGACATCGAGGTGCCAAACCGCGCCGTCGATATGAACTCTCGGGCGCGATAAGCCTGTTATCCCCGGCGTACCTTTTATCCGTTGAGCGATGGCCCTTCCACACGGGACCACCGGATCACTAAGGCCGACTTTCGTCCCAGCTCGACGTGTCCGTCTCACTGTCAGGCGCCCTTATGCCTTTGCGCTCTACGTGCGATTACCGACCGCACTGAGGGCACCATTGCGCGCCTCCGCTACTCTTTAGGAGGCGACCGCCCCAGTCAAACTACCCACCTGACACGGTCCCTGTTGGTGTATGCCAACCAGGTGAGGACGTCAACAAGCCAAGGGTGGTATTTCACTGTTGCCTCCCCCCCAGCCGAAACCGAGGGTTCATAGGCTCCCACCTATGCTACGCATGAAATGCCCACGTCCAATGTCAGGATATAGTAAAGGTGCACGGGGTCTTTTTGTCCTGTCGCGGGTAATCGGAATCCTCACCGATACTACAATTTCGCCGAGCTTACGGAGGAGACAGTCGTCAAGTCGTTACGCCATTCGTGCAGGTCGGAACTTACCCGACAAGGAATTTCGCTACCTTAGGACCGTTATAGTTACGGCCGCCGTTTACCGGGGCTTCAATTCAGAGCTTCGCTCCCGAAGGAACTAACCCCTCCTTTTAACCTTCCGGCACCGGGCAGGCGTCAGTGCCTATACGTCGGCTTACTCGCCTTAGCAGACACCTATGTTTTTGCTAAACAGTCGCTTGACGCGATTCTCTGTGGCCGGCCTCAACTCGTCACGCAAGGTGACTCACCTACTACCGGCACCCCTTCTCCCGAAGTTACGGGGTCATTTTGCCGAGTTCCTTCTCCGTAATTCACTCGAGCACCTTAGGCTACTCGCCTCGCCTACCTGTGTCGGTTTGCGGTACGGTCGACATATGCCCTCATCTGCGAAGCTTTTCTCGGCAGTGTGCGTACGATCCCTCGAGGTAACCGAAGTTCCTCTCGTCATCGGTTCTCGGCTACCCGAACGGATTTGCCTATCCGGGAACGCCTACCACCTTTCATCAGAATCCACTATCTGACGGACCGCTTGCTCCTGCGTCCCTCCTCAGACTCAAACAGACATACGTCGGTACAGGAATGTTGACCTGTTTCCCATCGGCTACGCCTCTCGGCCTCACCTTAGGGGCCGACTAACCCTGAGCTGATCGACATGGCTCAGGAACCCTTAGGCTTACGGTGACAGGGGTTTTCACCCTGTTTCTCGCGTACTCATTCCGGCATCCTCACTTCCCGTCGCTCCACCGGTAGCTTCCGCTCCGGCTTCACTGCAGACGGGAACGCTCCCCTACCACTCCATGCAAAGCATGAAGTCCGCTGCTTCGGCGGGCGACTTCAAAGTCCCGACCATTTTCGGCGCAAAAACGCTAGACTGGTGAGCTATTACGCACTCTTTAAAGGAATGGCTGCTTCTAAGCCAACCTCCCAGTTGTTTCAGCATTCTCACATCCTTAGATACACTAAGTCGCCACTTGGGGGCCTTAGCAGGCGGTCTGGGTTGTTCCCCTCTCGCCGACCCACATTATCGCAGGTTAGCTGACTCCCTGGCAGCATCTGATGGGCATTCGGAGTTTGGTAGGGGGTGGTACGACTTGCGCCGCCCGAACCCTTCCAGTGCTCTACCTCCCACAGACTCATTTCCAGAGGCCATACCAAAATATGTTTCGGGGAGAACCAGCTATCTCCGAGCTTGATTGGCCTTTCACCCCTACCCTCAAGTCATCCGAGCGGTTTTCAACCCACATCGGTTCGGTCCTCCACGGCCTGTTACGACCGCTTCAACCTGCTCAAGGGTAGATCGCCACGGCTTCGGGTCTGCCGCCAGCAACTAACGCCCTATTCAGACTCGCTTTCGCTCTGGCTCCGGTCCTGAGGACCTTAACCTGCTGCTGACGAGCAACTCGCCGGATCATAATGCAAAAGGCACGCAGTCAGGAATCGGCCCGGCCGAAGCCGGAGATTCCCTCCTACCGCTTGTTAGCGTACGGTTTCAGGATCTGTTTCACTCGCCATCAGGCGTCCTTTTCACCTTTCCCTCACGGTACTAGTGCACTATCGGTCACAGAGGAGTATTTAGCCTTGGAGGGTGGTCCCCCCGGATTCCCACAGGATTCCACGTGTCCCGCGGTACTCGGGATCCCGCTAGGGGTCTTTGACTTGCGCGTACTGGGCTCTCACCATCTGTGGCGGGTCGTTCCAGACCACTTCGACTCAGTCGCCGACTCCCATGTTGCGGTCCCGCAACCCCGAGTGTGCATGCACACCCGGTTTGGGCTGTTCCCCGTTCGCTCGCCGCTACTTAGGGAATCGCGTTTGCTTTCTCTTCCTCCGGGTACTTAGATGTTTCAGTTCCCCGGGTTAGCTCCCTTTCGGGTGATCCACCTCGCAGCGGACCGGGTTTCCCCATTCGGACATCTTGGGATCATCGCATGCGTGCTGCTACCCCAAGCTTTTCGCAGCTTACCACGTCCTTCATCGCCTCTCTGTGCCAAGGCATCCACCGTACGCCGTACTTGCTTGATCTCATGTTTCGGTGTCAACCGGAAGGTTCGTTGCCGCCCGTGGAACTACCGGGTTGCATCTCGTTTCCTGCTGACGTTTGTTACGGCCGTCAGCCATCAGCCTGCAGCCGGCAGCGTGCTCTGCGGCCGGAAGTAAACCAATGTCTGACGTTAACTCGGTGTGCCACTCAGCCTAACGTCCGGTTGCCATCACTGGGAACAAGCTGAAGGCGGTCGGCCGCCGGCTGACGGCTTTATTCCGATACCATCCACAATCCATCAATTGTCAAAGAGCAACCGCGAACGCGCCTGAAACGCGAACGCGGCAAATCTACTTGGGCGAGGAAAACCTCAACCCAACGGACGTTCGAGAGGAAGATAAGTGCGGGCGACTCTGGGACCTTTCATCGAAGCGGTATGCACCAAGCTGCTTCGCTACTCGGTATTCCAGAAAGGAGGTGATCCAGCCGCAGGTTCCCCTACGGCTACCTTGTTACGACTTCGCCCCAGTCACTGAGTTGACCTTAGACAGCTGCTTCCGAAGTTAGCTCACCGGCTTCGGGTCCCCCCAGCTTCCATGGCGTGACGGGCGGTGTGTACAAGGCCCGGGAACGTATTCACCGCGGCGTAGCTGATCCGCGATTACTAGCGATTCCGACTTCATGCAGTCGAGTTACAGACTGCAATCCGAACTTAGACCGGCTTTTAGCGATTGGCTAACTCTCGCGAGCTCGCGGCGCGCTGTACCGGCCATTGTAGCACGTGTGTAGCCCTGGGCGTAAGGGCCATGCTGACTTGACGTCATCCCCACCTTCCTCCGGTTTGACACCGGCAGTCCCCCCAGAGTCCCCGGCATGATCCGCTGGCAACTGGGAGCGAGGGTTGCGCTCGTTGCGGGACTTAACCCAACATCTCACGACACGAGCTGACGACAGCCATGCAGCACCTGTGAACGTGCTCCGAAGAGGGCTCCGTGTTTCCACGGAGTTTCACGTACATGTCAAGCCCAGGTAAGGTTCTTCGCGTTGCATCGAATTAAACCACATGCTCCACCGCTTGTGCGGGCCCCCGTCAATTCCTTTGAGTTTCAGCCTTGCGGCCGTACTCCCCAGGCGGGGTACTTACTGCGTTAGCGACGGCACCGAGAGGGTCGCTCCCCCCGACGCCTAGTACCCATCGTTTACGGCGTGGACTACCAGGGTATCTAATCCTGTTTGCTCCCCACGCTTTCGCACCTCAGCGTCAGCAACGGCCCAGCAAGCCGCCTTCGCCACTGGTGTTCTTCCCGATATCTACGCATTCCACCGCTACACCGGGAATTCCACTTGCCTCTACCGTGCTCCAGTTGAGCAGTATCGCCTGGCGTCCCGGAGTTGAGCCCCGGGCTTTCACAAGCGACTTACCCGACCGCCTACGTGCGCTTTACGCCCAGTGATTCCGAACAACGCTCGCGCCCTCCGTGTTACCGCGGCTGCTGGCACGGAGTTAGCCGGCGCTTCCTTTGGAGGTACCGTCATTGATTTCGTCCCTCCCGACAGTGGTTTACAACCCGAAAGCCTTCATCCCACACACGGCGTCGCTGCGTCAGCCTTTCGGCCATTGCGCAATATTCCCCACTGCTGCCTCCCGTAGGAGTCTGGGCCGTATCTCAGTCCCAATGTGGCTGATCGTCCTCTCAGACCAGCTACGCGTCGTAGCCTTGGTAGGCCATTACCCTACCAACAAGCTGATACGTCGCGAGCCCCTCCTCAGGCGAAACCGAAGTTCCTTTCACATCAGCGTCATGCGACGCCGATGCTGTACGCGGTATTATCCGGCCGTTGGGCCGGCTATCCCCCACCCGAGGGCAGATTGCTCACGTGTTACGCACCCGTCCGCCACTAACTTCGGAGAGCAAGCTCTCCTCCGTTCGTTCGACTTGCATGTGTTAAGCACGCCGCCAGCGTTCGTCCTGAGCCAGGATCAAACTCTCCGAAAAGATTTTGAATTAGCTCATATACCAAACGACTCTTGGTGTCGTTGGAATCACAAACACAGAAATTTGACCCTCACGGCCAGGCTCTGAAACCTGCCGATCATTGGGCCGCACTCACCTTGAAATCCTCTCGAAACGTCAGTTGTCAAAGAGCTGCATGCCCACTCAAAACAATCAGTGGACAGCCTCGGATAATAGACCAAGCCCCATAACCCGTCAAGGGCGCGATCCTGATTTCTGTCTTGAGCTTACGTGGTCGAGCCCCAATCCCAACTCCACACACCCTCCATAGCTCACTCGTAAATATTACCACCTGACCGCCATCCCAAAACCCCCCAAAACAAAACCGTCCGCCTTTCGGAATCCAACTCGACGACCTAGGTATTGTCCTGCATTCCCCGCCACCCACCTTCTCCACGGAACCATGCCGTCAATAGCGACCCGTTTCCTCCCCACCTGGCTGACCTTGGCGACCCTCGTCGCATCAATGGCGGCAATACGATGGCTCGACCTCAACCCCAACGTGGAACCCGACTTCTTCTTTTCCGCGGATGATCCGCAGTTTCAGGAGTCCGCGGAGATTGAACGCCGCTTTCCCTCGAGTTCGCAAATGCTCATCCGCGCAGAAGGACCGGTCGGGTCGCGCGGATACGAGGAAGCTCTCCGACAACTCGTCACCTCGATCGAGCAGCTGGCGGGCGTCCGATCCATCAGATCGATCCTCAACACACCCGCCCTCGACGATCCCCTCTGGAAACCACTCCTGGTCAGTCCCGGGGAAACCGCGTCATATCTCCTGATCGAAGTCGCCGCCGACATGGCCAGCGCGCTCGTCGACCCGCTCGATGAGATCGCGGGCACCTCGCAGCAGGAACGTTTCCAGCTCCAGATTTCAGGCGTGCCCTACGTTATCGAGTTGATCGAGCGCTTCCTGTTTCGGGATCTGGTGGTTTTCAGCCTCGCGGCCTTTGCGGTCTTCGGCGCGGCGATCACCGCCGTTTATCGCAGATTGTGGATCGTCGTGGGGACCCTCGCGACGTGCCTGGCCGCCGCTCTGGTCACGCTCGCCATTCTGCAGGCCGTAGGTCTCTCGCTGGGCCTGTTGACGGCAAACCTGGTAACCATCGTCTTCATTCTGACCCTGTCCCACATCGTTTTCCTCACCTCCAACTGGCGCCGGGAATCGCCCCCGCCCGCCGAAGACACGTCAGTCACCTCCCGACGCGCACAGATGCGTCGTGCAATTCAAGCCACCCGGCTGGCGTCTTTCTGGTGCATGGCCACGACGTCGCTCGGCTTCCTGAGCCTCCTCATGGCCTCAGCTCGGCCACTCCGAGATCTCGGCATTGCCGGGGCAACCGGAACCCTGGTGGCCATCCTGGCGGCGTACATCATGTATCCATGGTTTCTGAGAGAGACGAGCATCCCCGATGGCTCGACTTCGAAGGGGGACGGTGCATGGCTCCCATTCCGCCATCGAGCAGTCTGGCTCGTCGTCCTGGGGATGGTCACCATCGTCTCGGGAATCGGAATCACGCGATTGTCCACCGATCCGAGCCTGCTCTCCTACTTCCAGGCCGGGGGCGCAATAAGGACAGGCCTCGAGGTGATTGACCGGGACGGGGGAAGTAGTCCGTTGCGGATCGTTGTCGAACACGCAGACCCCCAGCCGCTCGACCGGGGTTCAGGTGCGGCGCTCATTCGAGCGTTTCACGATTCGATTCTCAGCGACCCGAGCGTCGGATCCGTGATATCGCCAGCCCTGCTGTTTGCCGAGATTCAACGATCGCCGTTGGCAGCCGATCGACCAGTGGAGGAAGTACTGGACCTCCCATTCGCACAGGCGTTCCTGGCCCCGTTCTTCACGCCAGATCGGACACGGGCGCACTTCCTCCTGCGCATGCACGAATCCGGTCGCCAGGAGTCTCGCCGGGCGATCATGGATCGTGTACATGGTACGTTTGAGCGGAACGGCCTCCACCCCGTCCAGACGGGTGGGTTGTACCAACTCCAGGCTCAACTGGCCAGCCTGGTGGCTTCCAGTCTGCAAATAGCGCTTGCAGGCTTGATCGTGCTCTTCGCTGGCATCGCGTGGCTACTCTCGCGCTCTTTCCGGACCGTCGCCGCGATGACTGCGTGCCTCGTTGCCATCCCGTGCATGGTCCTTGGTACGTTCGGCCATGCCGGCATTGCCGTCGACATCATCTCCTCGCCCGCCGCCAACGTGGCGTTGGCGATGGGCGTCGATACGATGATTCACCTCATCGTGCGAGTCCGTCGGCTCCGCGATACCGGCTTGCCGCATGACGTCGCGTGGACCAGGGCTCGCGCCGAACTCTGGCACCCGATTGTCGGTGCGGGACTCATCATCGGTGCCGGCTTTGCGATCTTCACGTTGTCGACGTTTCCGCCGACGGATCGGTTCGGTATTGCGGTGGTCCTCGGGACCTTGACCGCCGTCGTGATGGCCCTGGTGGGGTTGCCGATGATGGTGGCCGAGAAGCTCGACGGGGTGGAGCCGTGAGCCGTGAGCCGTGAGCCGTGAGCCGTGAGCCGTGAGCCGTGAGCCGTCCAACGGTTTGCCAAAAATCCGGCTTCGGTCAATGGTGAAATGGTGCTCGCGACTCGGAACTGATGGCGATCCGACGGGCTGCGAAGGAGCCGCTCCCTGCTCAAAGCTCACGGCTCACGGCTCACGGCTCACGGCTCAAAAAAACGCCGCCGGCACCGAATGGCCGGCGACGTCCTCCATCTGTTACCTCCACAACCCGGCACGATGCCAACTGGGCAACCACCGGAGCGAAGGGTTCACTTCGCCAATTCGGTCCGGATCAGGCTCCGGGTTGGCGATCGCTTGCCCAAGCCGGGTTGCGGCCGGTTTTATGACTAGACAATCGATCACCTCCTTTGTTGGGGTTGAACATCGGGCTGAACGAGAACAAGGATAAAACCGCCGGGCCGGAATGGCTAGTCGCACGGCACGGGTGACCTATTCCTTCTTGCCCCTCCATCTTCTCATTGCCGAATCACATACTCCTCTGGCGGCTCCACGCCCAGCAAATGCTCGACGAAGTAGTCCCAGGTGCGCCGCACAACGTATGGCTCATTGGCGTAGCCGTGATTACGATTCGGCAGCACCACGAGGTCGAAGTCCTTGTTGTGTTTGATCAACTCATCGATGACGAGCAGCGTCGCATTGGGATGAACATTATCATCCAGCGTTCCATACATGAGCAGCAACTGGCCCTCGAGATTTTCTGCCAGATTCTGATTCGCCTGGGAATCGAACGAGTCGGTCCCGTCATCGTTTTCGCGCACGAGCCCCTGGTACTTCTCTCCCCAGGTGTAGTCATAGCTGCGATTGTCGTGGTTCCCCGCGGTCGACACGGCCACTTTGAAGAAATCAGGGTAGCGAAGGATCGCATCCGTCGAGGCAAAACCACCACCCGAATGTCCATAGATGCCCACACGGTTCAGGTCCATTTGGCGAAATCTGCCGGCGAGCTGCCGAAGCGTCGCAATGTGATCGGGGATTCCGTTGTCTCCCATGTTCCCATAATAAGAGTCGTGGAACGCCTTCGATCGATCCGGCGTACCGAACGCATCGACGGTAACGACGATGAACCCGAGTTCCGCCAAAGCGTGCGGATTGCCGGCTGGACCCACGTTGAAACCTCGCGCACCGATCGGGCCGACCTGAGGCCCCGGATACACGTAGTCGACCACCGGGTATTGCGCGGTTGAGTCGAAGTCCGTCGGGAAGTAGAGCAGTCCGTGTACGTCAGTGACACGATCCCGCCCCTTGGCGACGAACGGAACCGGCCACTGCCAGCCAGCCTCGAGCAGCCTGGAGATGTCCGCTTCTTCCAACGTCTGAACGACCCGGGCCTGACGATCCAGCACCTCCGTTACGGGACCGACCGTGCGACGGGAGCGTGTGTCCACGAAGAACTGTCCGCTCGGTGAGGCACGGATGTCGTGATGGTAGGCGGGATCCGTCATCAGCGTCAGACCGCTTCCATCATAACCAACGCGATACAGCTGTTGATAATAGGGATCGGTTCCGGTTTCTCGTCCAAAGGCCGTGAAGTACACCACCTGATTGGCATCATCCGCATGGAGGACCTCGTGGACGAGCCATGCACCGGCCGTAACACGGTTCATCAGTTCACCGCTGATTGCGTCATACCGATAGAGATGCCCCCATCCGTCTCGCTCCGAAAACCAGATGATTTGCGAACCGCTGTTCACCACCTTCCATGACGGCAAGCCATATCCAATTCTCGCCTCGACGAACGTGGGACTGGTTTCGGTGAGAATGGTGCGTGTTTCACCGGTGACGGCATCAGCAACCACCAGATCCAACCGTTTGAAGTTTCGTTGACCAATCGTGAAGAACACCTGGTGGTTCGTGTTTCCCCATTGGACATCCTTCCAGGTCGAATCGACCATGAGCCCACAACAGGACGTGTTGACCGCTGTCTGGGTCGGCACATCGATGGCTGTGCGCCCGCGAGCCTCCAGGTCGAAGATGAACAAATCGAACGTCGGAACGACTGAATCTCCCGGGAGTCCGTATCGATAGCTGTGGAGCTTTGGTCGACCGGTGGCCGTCTCCAGCAGGTGCAATGCTTCAACACGTCGCTGATCGAGCCGGTGGGTTGCAATCCGCCGTGAGTCTGGCGACCAGGCGACTACAGGCGGTCGATCGCGGTCCTGCCTCGGAGCCGTAACCTGATTGCAGCATTGATCGTTCGTGGCATATCCAAGGTACGGTTCTCCGTCGTCGCTCAGTCGCTGCTCGCTCCCACTTGCGACCTCTCGAACCCACAGATCATGATCTCGAATAAACGCGACCCACCTGCCATCCGGCGAACCCGTCTCTCCATCCGCCCGTGACTTTGCCGTGTCCGGGCCGATACACGCGTACTGGCCATTGATGCGGCAGCTCCATCTGATCGAGTCTCCCACAAAGAACCGAACGACGCGCCCGCTCTCCTGAAACTCAAACTCCGTGAACGGAAGTTTGTATGGTTCATACGACGTATCCGCAGCCACGGACAGGGCGGATGCCAGGCGCACGTGGTCGAAAGCCGGTTCCCGGCTCCCGCGAGAAGGATCCACAACAATGAATTCGTGCCCCTCCGGCAAGTGGTCTCGATACCAGAAGTGGTCACCTGCAAACCAGCGGGGTGTCACCTCTTCATGCGCAACCAATGACCTGGCATTCGAGCCGAGAAACTGCTCGGCCCGACTGTAGTCCGCTGACGTCACCTGAGCTGCCAGCGCCGTTCGTCCAGCGAGCAGGAACCCTATTGCCACCCCAAGACGGAGGGCGAAACTCGACCGCGTCATCCTTGTCTTTCTCCGGTGTATGAAACAGTACTCGGTTTCTCGGACCGAAACGGCCCGCGCGACTCTACAGCCCCGCGGAAGAAACTAACGTCCACGTCGCTCGGCGGCAGCGTTTGTTCAGCCCAGCGCTCCACAGGTACCTTTAGCCCATGGTCCTTCGGTCGGTGTCGCGTGCAAGTCGGGTGGACGGGGAGTCCCAGTCTTTCCATATTCATTCATGCGGGCCGAGGAGTTCTTCGGTCATGCCAATCACATGGCCGCACTTCGAGCAGATGCCGTGGCGGCCATCGAGGGTGTCGACCCCGCCTATCAGGGTCAGTCGGAGCCCGCAAAGACCTTCTTCAGCTGTGGGGGCGTGCCCATTATGAAGGTCGAGTACACCGACCTCGAACACCATATCCTGAACAACGGCTTCCTGCACAACCTCGAGCGTAACCTCGCGCACCTATGA
>Ga0302046_10006321_pt1 | contig 10350 bp, 8 predicted proteins | sample RVTome_11_FD_200261 | JGI IMG/M metagenome (GOLD analysis project Ga0302046, IMG submission 200261) | Soil microbial communities from uranium-contaminated site in the Upper Colorado River Basin, Wyoming, United States - RVT147D111 (version 2) ... | reverse complement strand
GATCCCGATCACCAAGGCCTCGCCCTACTCGATCGACGTCAACCTGTGGGGTCGCTCGTGCGAGACCGGGATCCTCGAGGATCCCTGGGTTTCGCCGCCGGCCGATGCCTACGAGTGGACGGTCGATCCTTCGGCTGCACCGGCACCGGTGGAGCTTGTGATCGGCTTCGAGGGCGGCGTTCCCGTCTCGCTCGACGGGGAGTTCGTGGATCCGGTGGCCCTGGTGGAGCGGTTGCACGAACTGGGTGGGGCCCACGGCGTCGGCCGGATCGACCACGTCGAGGATCGGCTCGTCGGGATCAAGTCGCGCGAGATCTACGAGGCCCCGGCAGCCACGATCCTGCATGCGGCGCACCGGGCCCTCGAGGGGTTGACCCTCTCGAAGGACACCCTCCGGTTCAACCACCTCGTCGCGAACGAGCACGCTCAGCTGACCTACGACGGGCTGTGGTTCTCGGCCCTCCATCGCGACCTGCGCGGCTATGTCGCGTCGTCGCAGCGGGTGGTTTCGGGCGAGGTCCGGATGCGGCTGGACCACGGCTCGGCGATCGTGGCCGGCCGGCGCTCGCCGCTGTCGCTCTACGACAAGAACCTCGCGACGTACGACGAGGGCGACGCCTTCGACCACGCCTCGGCGGTCGGCTTCATCGAGATCTTCGGCCTGCCGCTGCGGGTCGAGGCGGCCCGCCATGGCGCCGTCGGCATGCATCACGGCGCGGCCTGGGCCTGGACGCCACCCCTGCTCGAGCACCTCCCGACCTCGGTCGAGGATCCCGAGGGCGCCGCCGCCCGCTAGGACGTCCCGACCGGGGCCAAACCGCCCGCCACAACGGGGCGAATGCGCCTTGCGGCGGCGCCCCGGCCCGTCGACGATGCCAGGTCGAGGAGGTGCATCGATGACCGATGCCGTCGGCACTCGACACGCCACGACGCCGGAGATCGTGGAGCTCCCGGAGCGGCACGCCGCCGTGGTCGGGATCGACGGGCGGTTAGACGAGCTCCCGAGGCTCATGGGCGAGGCCTTCGGACTGAGCGCCGAGACGATCGGCGAGTCCGGGGCCGTCATTGCCGGCCCGCCGTTCGCGCGCTACTACGGCTTCGGTGAGCGGATCCAGGCCGAGGCCGGCTTCCCGTTCAGCGGGACGCTCGTCCCGACGGATCGCGTGCGGGAGACGATCCTGCCCGGCGGCCGGCTCGTCACCACGACCCACGTCGGCTCGTATGAGGAGCTGACGCAGGCGTGGGATCGCGCCGCCGCGTGGATGCGCGAGCACGCCCTGACCTCCACGGGCGCACCCTGGGAGTGCTACCTGACCGGTCCGGACGAGCCCGGACCACCGATCACGGAGATCTTCTGGCCACTCGACGACCACCGGCCGTCGCCCAGACCGCGGGCGGGGTGCCCAAGGACCGGCACCCCATGATCGGACGGTGAGACCGGCGTCGATCGTCGCCGCCATCGTGCTCGTTGCGGCGCCGTCCAAGGCGCCCTCCGTCCCAGGCCCGCCGCGCCGCTCGCCTCAGCTGGCGACAGGCCCCGCCGCGACCACCGCCCGCGCCGCCTCGCCCCGGAGGTGGGCATAGCCGGGCTTGACCACCTCGTTGATGAGCGCCAGGCGCTCGTCGAACGGGGCGAAGGCCGACTTCATCGCGTTGATCGTCAGCCACTCCATCTCGCCGAGTCCGATCCCGAATGCCTCGTCAAGGGCGGCGAACTCGGACGACAGCGATACGTTCGACATCAGGCGGTTGTCGGTGTTGAGGGTCACCCGGAACCGGAGCCGCCGGAGCAGATCGATCGGGTGCTCGGCGACCGAGTCCACCGCGCCGGAGTGGACGTTCGAGGTCGGGCACATCTCCAGCGGAACGCGGCGGTCCCGGACGAACGTCGCGAGTCGCCCCAACCGGACCGTCCCGTCCGGCTCGACCTCGATGTCATCGACGATCCGGACGCCGTGGCCCAGCCGCTCGGCGCCGCAAAACTGGAGGGCCTCCCAGATCGACGGCAGGCCGAACGACTCGCCGGCATGGATCGTGATGTGGAAGTTCTCGTGCCGGATCTTGTCGAACGCCTCGAGGTGGCGAGTCGGGCGGTAGCCGGCCTCGGGCCCGGCGATGTCGAAGCCGACGACCCCGGCGTCGCGCCATCGGATCGCGGCCTCCGCGACCTCGACCGAGCGGGCCGCCTGGCGCATCGCGGTCACGAGGACCTTCATCGTGATCCGGTGGCCCGAGGCGGCCGCCCGATCCATCCCGATCCTGAACCCCTCGAGATTCGCCTCGATGACCTCGTCGAGGGTCAGGCCCTTCTCGGTCGACAGCTCCGGGGCATAGCGGACCTCGGCGTAGACGACGCCATCGGCGGCGAGATCCTCGGCGCACTCAGCCGCAACACGGACAATGGCGTCGCGCTCCTGGAGGACGCCCACCGTGTGGACGAAGGTTTCGAGGTAGAGCTCGAGCGACTTCCGATCGGCGCCCCGGCGGAACCAGGCAGCGAGCTCATCCACGTCCGTCGTCGGCAGGCCCCGATAGCCCAACTCCGCGGCCAGGTCGACGATCGTGGCCGGCCGCAGGCCGCCGTCGAGATGGTCGTGGAGGAGCGCCTTGGGCGCGCGCCTGATCGTATCGAGCGACAGCACCATCGGTCCTCCAGTTGCCGGTCGGGCCGATGGTACCGCTGCGTGACGCCGAGGCCGGGTTCGACGCGGACCCCGCGAGACCGCAGCCCACTGATTGGACGTTGTCGTCCGCCTCTGCCAGAAGGAACAGGCCAGCGACAGCCTCGCCCTGCGTGCCTGCCGAGGACGTCGGCGGACTCGCCTCGGGCCCGGTCGTTGCCCGGCGATCGCCGCTCTCCTGGCGCCATTGCCAGCCGAAGCCGATGATCAGCGGCAGCGTCTCCGCGAGGTTGTACAGGAGGTGGAGGTCGGGACGCGCCAGTGGGAGGCCACCCCCGATGACCCCACCCCTTGCCAGCAGGCCGGGGTCGCCGGCAGTCCCGGTGGCCAGGTGGATCGCGATCAGCAGCGTGTGCTCTCCCAGGTGCCAGACTGCCAGCGGCAGGGTGATCCACAGCCACCGGTTGCGCCGGAAGCCGACCAGCAGGAGCCCGACCGCCAGGAGGATCCAGGCGTTCCACACGAAGTGCACCCACTCGATGTCCAGGGCGCCGAACACGCCGTGGGCATGTCCGGCGTCGAGGCCGAGCACCCGCAACTGGACGATCTGGACCACGTGCTCGCCCACGTGCCCGACCTGGGTCATGACCAGGGCCAGGTAGAAGGCGAGCCAGCCGTCGGCCACGCGCCAGGTGCGAACGACGGCGATGGCCAGAAGCGGCAGCCAGGGGGTCAGGCCGATGGCTCCGATCAGCCAGATCGGCGCATCCAGGTCGACGGCCACGGCCATGCCGGCGCCGCCGATGGTGAGGGCGAACCCTGCCCACGGAAGGATCGGACGCCAGGCGAACGCGGTGGGAGGGGTCATGGTGTCGACCTCGTCTCGTGCCCGGTGGCCGGGCGCACGGGCCCGGCCGCCCGGAGCGTCTCTGGGCCTACGGCATGTGCACCGAGCCCTGCAGCGTGGCGCACTCGCCGACCGCGTCGGGAACGTCTTCGGGCCCATCGGCGAGACCCGAGCCCGGGAGCTCCAGATCGCCGAGGAAGATCGTGCACCCGCCCGTGAACGAGCTGATCTGGGACGCGAGCGTCTGACCCGGGACCTTCGGTCCGTGGCTGTGGAGCAGGAGGCTGACCTGCGCCCCCCGCGGATTCGTCAACCCGATCGCCCGCTCGGCGGGGAAGCCGATCTCGGGGAAGCCCGAGCCCGACCCATCTCCGACCTTCAGGCTGCCGCCGAGGTTCGCGGTCCCGCCGTCGCCCACGACGTTCCCGCCACCCACCAGGAAGTCGCCCTGCGCGTCCAGGTTGAACAGCAGATCCGCCAGGCCGCAGGTCGCCGCGCAGGCTGACGGGTTGTTGAAGACGATGAACCACAGCGTCACCGCCTGCCCGGCCGGCACGCCGGACGAGCGGAATGTGGCGCTGACGCCGGCATCGGTCCGCACTAGGGTGGACGTGCCAATCGATGTGCTCGCGTCGAAGAGCCAGGTCACGTTCTCGGTCGAACGCGCTGCCGGTCCGGCCAGCGCGCTCCCGATACCGAGGCTGAGGGCCATGAGCCCTGAAAGAACCAGTGCCGTCATCGCGCGTCTCATTGTTCCTCTCCGTTTCTCAATTGGCCCTCTCCCAACGGGGTACAGGGCATCTGCCGTCAAGGCCGGCGTCACGCCACCTCGACCTGGAGCTCGTGGACCTCGGTCGTCGGATGGCCCGCGCGCTCGTGGATGCGCATGACCGCTTCCTTCGTCGGGCCCGTTGCCAGGCAGAAGACCTTCCCCGAGTCCGGGTCAAGCCAGGCGCGCTCGAAGTGCACGCCCTCATCGGCCTCGATCTCGAGGTCGCGGGCGTGGGCCTCGGCGAGCTGCTGGTGGGTCACCCCGAAGAAGCCCGAGTGAACGTCCATGAACCTGGCCATGTGCGCCTCCATTGCTTGGCTGTCCGAGTGGATGGCGCGCAGCCTGCGGGGTGACCTGCCGCGCGTCATCAGATGGGCGACCGAGGAGGGCCCGGGGAATCGAGCCCGGCCATCGGTCGTTCGACCGATGGCCCCTCTTGTGGCGAGGCCTACACTCCTGGCAATGAGCCGCGTCCCGCGTGTCCTGTGCCCGATCATGGTCGGCCGCGACGATCTGCTCGAGCTCGTCGATCACCTGATCACCGAGGCCGCGCATGGGCGCGGTCGGACCCTCTTCCTGTCCGGCCAGGCGGGTCTCGGCAAGACTCGATTGATCCGGGCGACCATCCGCAAGGCCGACGCGGCGGGCCTCCGGGTCGATGGTGGCTCCGTGGCGCCGCAGGACCGCCAAGTCCCGCTCGCTTCGATCCGCGACATGGCGACGGGGATGCGTGGCAACGAGGCCTTCGGCACGCTCTCGGAGGACCTCCTCGCGATCGACGGCCGCCACGACGGCGACGCCCTCGGAGCCCGGCGATTGATCGTCCGGTCGGCCGCCGACCGGATCCTCGAGGCGATCGACCGGCCGACGATGCTGGTGTTCGATGACCTCCACTGGACCGACGAGCTCAGCCTCGAGGTGATCGGCGAGCTCGCGCGACACGCGGCGGATCGGCCACTCCTGCTGCTCGCCGGCTACCGCGCCGACGAGTTCCCGGCCGATACGATCCACCGCGAGTGGCGGTCGCGGCTCCTAGGCCAGCGCCACGCGGAAGAGTTCCGCCTGCGGCCGCTGAAGCCGGAAGAGACCGCGGTGGCGACGACCCTGATCCTGGGCGGCGAGCTGCCGGCGCCGCGGGACGTCGTCGAAGCGGTCCACGAGCGGACGAACGGGATCCCGCTCCATATCGAGGAGCTGCTCGCGGCTCTCGACGACGATGCCCGCAGCGACGGCCGCCGGATCCGCGAGGCGCATGTTCCGGACACGATCGGCGACGCGGTCCTGGCTCGGCTGTCCCGGCTCTCGGACGGCGCCCGGTCGGTCGCCCGCGCCGGAGCCGTCATCGGGCGCTGCTTCAGCCCCGAGGTCCTCGCCGGGGTCATCGATCGGCCCATGGCCGAGCTCGAGCCGACGCTCCAGGAGCTGGTCGACGCGGCGATCATCTACCCCTTCCAGTTCATCGATCAGGGGTACTACGACTTCCGGCACCAGCTCCTGCGGGACGCGGTCTACGGCGCCGTCCCGCCGTCGCAGCTGCGCAAGTTCCACGCCCAGGCGGCCGAGTTCGTCATGAACCTCGAGTCCTCGAGCGTCGTCCACGCCTCACGCCACTACGAGCGGGCCGGCCTCCGGCCGCAGGCCTTCCGCGCGTCCCTTACAGCCGCTCGCGAGGCGAGCCGAATCTCGGCCCGTCAGGAGGCTTTCGAGCTCTACCAGCGAGCCATCGCCAACATGCCCGGCGACCTGCCGGTGGCCGAGCAGGCCGAGCTCTACGAGTGCTTCTCCGACTCGGCGGGCGCAATCGAGCGGAACGAGGAGTGCGCGACGGCGGGCGCCCGGGCGCGCGAGCTTTACCTCCAGGCCGGCCGGCCGCTCGAGGCGGCCGGGATGCTCATGTCGATGTGCTCCCTGGTGTGGCGCCACGGGGAGCCGCGGGTCGAGGTTGCCGCCCACGTCGAGCGCGCGCTCGCAGAGATCGCGGCGCTGCCGGTCACGCCAGAGCGCGAGAAGATCCGGGCCTTCTTCCTGATGGTCCGCGCCGACGACCTCTACTTCGCCTCAGACCTGCCGGCGGCGCGCCGAGAAGCGCTCGCGGCGCGCGAACTCGCCGAGTCGGTCGGGGATCGGGAGACCGTCCTGGACACCGAGATCCTCCTGGCCTTGATCGACATCGTCGACGGCCGCTATGAGGCTGGTCTGCGCGACGGACTGCGGGCGGCCCGCGGGGCGCGGGACGCCGGCTTCGAATCGGTCGGCGTCACTGGCTACCGCAACCTCGCCATCCTCGCGGCCCGGGTCATGGACTCCCGCACGGCCGAGGTGGCCATCGGCGAGGGCCTCCAGTACGCCGACGCCATCGAGCAGTCGCACTGCCGCCAGATGATCTCCACGACCAGATCGGTCCTCGACTGGGCAGGGGGCCGCTGGGACGCCGCCGATGCACGCGCCCGGCAAGAACGCGTCGAGCGCGGCTGCACCCGCGGGATCATCGGCTCGCTCGACGTAATCGGACTGGTCGCCCTCGGTCGCGGCCGCCCGGACGAGGCCGGGCGTTGGCTCGAGGAGTCGCTGGCGTCCGGGCGGCGGATCGGCGAGGTCCAGTTCATCCTGACGCCGCTGTGGGGCCTTGCCGAGACAGACCTCCTGGCAGGCGACACGCATTCGGCGATCGCGCGCAGCGAGGAGGGCTGGTCGATCGCCAGCTCGACCGGTGAGCGAGCGCTCTTCATCCCGTTCGTCGTGACCGGCACCCGGGCCCTGATCGCGGCGCGCCGGCCCGACGACGCGGAGCGGTGGGCGGCCCGGGCTCACGACCACCTCGCGGGCTGGGAGTCCGTGGCGGGCCCGGCCCTCAGCCACGCCGACGGGCTCGTGCGCCTGGCAGCCGGGTCGCTCTCGGCGGCCCGCGAAGCGCTGGAGCGTGCGGTCCGCGGCTGGGAGGAACGCGGTCGCGTCTGGGAGACCGCGTGGGCACGCATCGGTCTGGCCCAATGTCTCATCCGGATGAATCGCCACGGCGACGCGGCGGCTGTCCTGGCCGACGTGCGGAGAAGGGCCGAGGCGCTCGGGAGCGAGCCACTCCTCGCCCAGGCTGCCGAGCTCGCGAAGGCGGGTCGCGGACGCGGCCTCGCGGACGAGCCGTGGCGCCCGCTCAGCGTCCGCGAGTTCGAGGTCGCCCGGCTCATCGCCGATGGCCTGACGAACGGGGCGATCGCCGAGCAGCTGTCGATCGCCCCGAAGACCGCCAGTGCGCATGTGGAGCACATCCTGGCCAAGCTCGCCGTGACGAGGCGGGCCGAGATCGCCGCCTGGGCGGCGACGATCGAGCGGCCGGTGGCACGGGAATCGAACGGCCGGGCCCAGCCGGTCGGGAGCGGCCTGCGCTAGACGGGCGACCGTGGGCGTCAGCGCCCGACGAAGCCGGCCGGTGCGATGTGAACCGCACCACACCCCCCGGGGGTTCGGGCGCCAGATCCAGGCATGGCGCTCGTAGAAGTCCGGCAGGCCATGGCGGCCGGGCCCGGGCCGCGCGCGTAGGATTCGCGGATGAGCGCTGTCTGGACCGGATCGAGCCACGGCGTGGACTGGCGCCTCGAACTCGAGCGCGACGAGCTCCTTCCGGGCCGGCTCGTCGGGGGCCGGATCGACGTCACCAGCCACGGGGCATTCGGTGCCCGGGTCCTCGTCGTCGCCCTTCGGGCCGAGGAGCACTGGAAGCACGAGGTCACGACGACCGACGCGCAAGGCCACACGTCGACCCACGTCGAGACGGAGCGGCGAACGCTCGTCACGGAGCCGGTCGAGGTCGCGCCAGGGGTCCATCTCAGGCCGGGCGAGACGCGAGGCTGGACCTTCGAGCTGCCGGTACCGCCGCTCGGGCCGGCGACCCTCGAGGCCGACGTGGCCGGCGTCGACTGGACGGTCGAGGCCAAGCTCGAGCGGCCTGGAGAGTTCGACTCCACGATCGAGGCGCCGGTGCGCGTCGTCCAGCCGGTTGCGCTGCTCCGGTCGGGGGCCGTGCCGGTCGGGCAGTTCGCGCTCTACGAGTCGGCTGACGTCGCCCGCGACAGCGTGACGGGCACGGTCTCGCTGGATCCCGTTCCGTTGTGCGCCGGCGCCCCCTTTGGCGCCTCCATCGCGCTCCACGCCGGCGGCTCGCGGCGGCTCCAGGAGGTCCGGGCCGAGATCCTGGTGAACGTCGAGGCCACGGTCGCCAGCGGCCTCGACGAGACGATCGTCGCCTGGTCGGGCAGCCTGCCGATCCTCGAGTTGGCGGGCGACCGATCGCTCTCGTTGACCGGGACGCTGAGCGGTCAGGCGCTGCCCACGATCGAGCTGCCCCATGGCAGGGCCAGCGCGACGTTTCACGTCATCCTTGCCCAAGCTTGGGCGGCGGACACGCACCTCGTCCGGGACGTCGCGATCGCGACGACCCTGGAGCTCTGAGCCGGGCGCTCCCAGGCTGCGGACCGGTCAGCCTGGGCCGAGGCGTTCCCGGGCCGCGGCCAGGGCCGCGCTGACGCGACCAGGCGCCGTTCCGCCGACGACGTCCATCGCCGCGACCGCGGCCTCGACAGACGCGGCGGCCCGAACCAGGTCGCCCGATCGCGTCGAAGGATCCGCCGCCAGTGCCTCGGCTGCGCTGTCGTCAACGGATCGAAGGGCTGACCCGACCTCCTCGTCGGTGACGGCGTCGAGCCGCACACCGCGGGATTCCGCCGCCGCAACGAGCGCGCCGACGACATGGTGGGCACTCCGGAAGGCCATCCCGCGCCGGACGAGCGTGTCGGCCACGGCCGTCGCCGTGGTGAAGCCCTCATCGGCCGCGGACCGCATCCGGGCGCCGTCGACTTCGAGGGTCTCGATGAGGCCGCTCATCACCCCAAGCTCGGCCTCCAGTGCCGCGATCGACCCGAACAGCGGGACCTTGTCGTCCTGGAGGTCCCGCTGGTAGGCCAGCGGGAGGCCCTTGAGGATGCCGAGCATCGCGGTCACGGCGGCGATCGAGCCTGCCGCCCGCCCGCGGACGAGCTCCGCGGGATCCGGGTTCCGCTTGTTCGGCATCATCGAGCTGCCGGTCGAGAAGGCGTCCGCGACCTGGACGAACCCGAAAGCCGGGTTCGACCACCAGGTGATCTCCTCGGCCAGCCGGGACAGGTGGACCATCGAGAGCGCGGCGGCCGCGATCACCTCGACCGCGAAGTCCCGGTCCGAGACGGCGTCCATCGAGTTCGCGGTCACGCCATCGAAGCCGAGCTCGCGCGCCGTCGCCTCGCGGTCGAGCGGGTAACCGGCCCCCGCCAGGGCCCCCGAACCGAGGGGTGAGACGTTCAGCCGCCGCCGCGCGTCGGCCAGCCGGCCGCGATCCCGCTCGAGCATCTCCACGTAGGCCAACAGGTGGTGGGCCAGCAGGACCGGCTGGGCCGGCTGGATGTGGGTCGTCCCGGGCAGGATGACCTCGACGTTGCGCTCGGCCAGCCCGACCAGCGCCCGCTCGAAGTCCAGGATCGCCGCGTCGAGCCGGTCGATCGCCCGGCGCGTCCAGAGCCGCAGGTCCGTGGCGACCTGGTCGTTCCGTGAACGACCGGTGTGGAGCTTCCTGGCGAGCGGCCCGATCCGCACCTCGAGGGCGGCCTCGAGGTTCATGTGGACGTCCTCGAGCGTCGGGTCCCAGTCGACGGTCCCGGCCTCGACCTCGATCGCCAGGGCGCGCAGTCCGTCGACGAGGCCGTCGACCTCGGCGGGGGTCAGGATGCCCGCCCGGCCAAGTCCGCGGACGTGGGCGATCGAGCCCTCGATGTCGTCGCCGGCGAGCGCCGCGTCGACCTCGATCGAGCGCGTGAATTCGGCGACCCGCGCGTCCGTCTGGCCCTTGAACCGACCGCCCCAACGCTGCATCCAGCCCTCCGGGGCTGATCGTAGCGCGCGCGGGCCATCGAGCGAGCCCTCGGCTGCGCCCGCGAGTGACTCACGGACGGCGCGCCGGCGCGGCCTCAGGCCGTCCGGTGCGGAGGGCCCAGGCCGTGCCGGCGACGTAGTCGATCCAACTCCCGCGTCGCTCGCCGATCGCGGCGAGGTCCAGGCTGCCGCGCTCGCCGGTCGAGGCGAGG
>Ga0302046_10006320_pt1 | contig 10353 bp, 5 predicted proteins | sample RVTome_11_FD_200261 | JGI IMG/M metagenome (GOLD analysis project Ga0302046, IMG submission 200261) | Soil microbial communities from uranium-contaminated site in the Upper Colorado River Basin, Wyoming, United States - RVT147D111 (version 2) ... | reverse complement strand
GTTGCGCGGCGATCGCCAATGGCAAGGCGGGACAGATGGTTCCGGAAGCCGCCGAGATGGCCGGACCCGGGCTCAAGGCCGTGGCGAAGGCGCTCGGCATACCGCCGGTATTGCACCTGGGCTCGTGTGTCGACAACACGCGCATACTGGTGCTGGCGGCGGCGCTCGCGAACTATCTCGGCGTCGACATCGATCAGCTTCCTCTCGCCGGTGCCGCTCCCGAGTGGTACTCGGAGAAAGCGGTGGCCATCGGAACGTATGTGGTGGCAAGCGGCATCTACACCGTGCTCGGCGTACAGCCTCCGATTTTCGGGAGCAAGAACGTGGTGAACCTCCTCGCCGACGGTTTGGAAGGCGTGGTGGGAGCCAAGTTCGCCGTCGAACCGGATCCGGAAAAGGCGGCCATTCTGATCCGACGACACATCGAAGCTAAGCGGAAGGCCCTGGGTCTTCCGGCCATCGAGCCAGAAAAGATTCAGCTCGAAGAGCCGGCGGCCGCTAGGGCCTGACTCATCGAGGCGCCAGGGAGGGCCACCCATGGTCGATGCAATGGGTCCAGGCGAGAACTACCGCCACCGGCTGGGGCGGGTGGCGAAGAGCATTCGCGAAGCCCAACCGAACAAACGCCCGCCCGCCGGCCAATTTCGAGTCGTGATCACCGGGAAGGGCGGCGTCGGGAAGACGAGCCTCACCGCGTTGCTCGCGCGCCTGTTGGCTCGGAAGCAGCTCACGGTCCTCGCCCTCGATGCCGATCCTCAGATGAATCTGCCCTACGCACTGGGGTTGCCCCCCGCCGAGGCCCGGAGAATCGTGCCCCTTTCCGCCAACGCGGACTATGTGGAGGAAAAAACCGGCGCTCGCCCGGGCATGGGCTGGGGGCTCTTCTTCCGTCTCAACCCGGACGTGGCCGACGTCGTCGAACGCTTCGGTGTCGTGGGACCCGATGGGGTGCGACTCCTGGTCATGGGAACGCTCATCCAACCGGCGGCCGGTTGTTTCTGCCCGGAGAACTCGCTTCTCGCCTCGGTCGTCAACGCCATCAACCTGCGCGAGGGCGAGGCGATCTTGATGGATACCCAGGCCGGCGTCGAGCATTTCGGCCGGGCGTTGGCGGCGGGGTTCCATCAGGCCATCGTGGTCGCCGACGCCACGTTCAACGCGATTCAGGTGGCGATGCAAACGGCGCGTCTCGCGCGCGGGCTCGGGATCCCCGCCGTTCATCTTGTCATCAATCGCGTTCGCAACGAGTCAGACCACCAAAGGGCTTTGGATCGCGTCGCAGCCGAAGGGGGATTCCCCTTCCTGACGACGCACGCCCTTCCGTACGACGAGCGTGTCTTGGAAAGCGATCCCGCCGTCGGGTCTCTACTCGAAACGCCGGAGACCGCCTTCATCGAGGCCGTCCGAAATTTGCGCGACACGCTCATTCACTCGGAACAGGAGGTTGGGACACATGCACACCCTGATACTGGGAGCCGGGCCCGCTGGCCTGACCGCGGCGGAAACGGTCCGTCGTCACGATCGCAAGATGGACATCACCCTGGTGAGCGCGGAGAAATCTCCGCCCTACGCGCCACCGGCCATGGCCGATTACTTCCAGACCGGTAACGAGGAGACACTGTTCTGGAAAGGTCGAGATGTCTGCCGAGAGCTCGGTATCGATTACTGGTCCGGAACATCGGCGCGATCCGTCCGCCCGTTACAACATCGAGTGGATTTCGATGACGGGAGCTCCATCCGATACGACCGTCTCCTCATCGCCACCGGCGCCCGTCTCTACGCACCCATCCCGGGGCGGGATCTCCGAGGCGTCTACAACTTCAAGTCGCTCCGGGCGGCCTCCGAGCTCGTCGCCCGCATCCGCAGGAAGAAGCACGCCCGGGTCGCAATCGTGGGCGCCGGCTTCATCGGTGTGGAAGTCGCTCTTCTCCTTGCCGATCTGGGCGCAAGTGTGACCGTCGTCGAAATGACCGACCGGGTGATGCCTCGGATGATGGATCGGGAGACCGCGGCCATCGTGATGGACACGATGCGCCGCCGTGGCATCGATGTGCGGCTCGAGACCCGAGCCGTACGATTCAACGGCCGGGCGAAGGTCACGAACCTGGAGCTCGAGACCGGCGAAAGGTTACGCGCCGATGTCTACGTGGCGGCCACCGGCGTCAAGCCCAATATCGAGTTTCTCGAGGGCTCGGGGATCGACATTGGCTGGGGCATCCGCGTGAACGATCACCTGCGCACGGATTTCCCCGACGTCTACGCGGCGGGGGACGTCGCGGAGACCAAGGATCGCCTGACCGGAGACCGGTACGTCCATGCCATCTTCCCCAACGCGGTTGCCCAGGGCGAGGTGGTCGGCTACAACCTTCTGGGTTACGACACCACCTACCAAGGTGCCGAGAACATGAACAGCCTCAAGCATCTCGGGATTCCGATCATGGTGGTGGGAGCCCGCGAGGGAGATGAGGCGCTCCATTGGCGGCGCGACGACACGCTACGCAAGATCTTTCTTACCGATGGCCGTATCGTGGGCTTTCGTCTGGCGGGAGACATCCGGGGGGCCGGCGTCTATCGTTCTCTGATGCTCCGTCGCGAAGACGTGACGCGTTTCCGGGCCGACTTACTGAACCCGCGATTCGGTGTCGGCCAGATCGTGTCACCGGCTAGTTGGATCGCCTGAGAATCAAGCAATTCTCTCAGGCCCGGAGGTGCTCATGAAGGTGATGAAGCGGATGGCCTGGGTTCTTTTCTTGGTTCTCGCCGTCGCGGCGGCGGGCTCTACGAGCCTGGTCGGCTCTCAGCGATCGACCGCGGAGATCATGCACCGCAAGCTGGATGCATCTCAACGACTCTTGGGCGCGTTGGTCTTGGCACAATACGACAACATTGCCGAGCTTGGGCACGAGCTCGATTCTCTTGCCGAGTTTCAGAGCTGGTTCGTGTTGCCGACACCGGAGTACGCGCTGTACACGCGCGAGTTCCGTGATGCCGCCAAAAGCATGACGGCCGCGGCCACCCGGAAGGATGTCGGTGCGGCCTTCGAGGCCTACACGTCCATGGTCGGCACGTGCATCCAGTGCCACGACTACATGGACTAGGCTCGCGGGTCCACGGGAGGGCTTTCGCCCCTTCGTCGCCATCTCGAAGACCGTCTCTTGACTTCGGATGCTCCGCCCAGGTAGCAAGAGATCATGAGCCCAGCTTGCCTCTCCCCCAACGCGTTGCACGTTCTGGAGTCCCGCTATCTCCGACGCAAGGACCATGACACCCGGCGGGAGACGCCGGACGAGCTCTTCCGGCGGGTCGCCAAGGCCGTTTCGCAGGCCGAGCTCCTTCACGGTGGTACGCGCCAGGCCGAGAAGTGGGAAGGCGACTTCTATCAGTTGTTGAGCTCCCTCGACTTCCTTCCCAATAGCCCCACTCTGGCGAACGCGGGAACCGCGCGAGGTCAGTTGAGCGCCTGCTTCGTGATCCCCATCGAGGACACGATGGAGGGCATCTTCGAGGCGGTGAAGGTGACGGCCCTCGTGCAGCGAACCGGAGGCGGAACCGGCTTTTCCTTCTCCAAGCTTCGCCCAAAAGCGGATTTGGTCCGCTCGACCGGAGGGGAAGCCTCGGGCCCTGTTTCCTTCATGAAGATTTTCGATTGCGCGACCGAGAACATCAAACAAGGCGGAATGCGACGGGGAGCCAACATGGGCGTACTGAGCGTCCATCACCCCGACATCGTGGAGTTCATCGACGCCAAGCGCGGAGAGATGGCCCTCCGTAACTTCAATCTCTCGGTGGGAGTGACCGATGAGTTCATGGAAGCCGTGCGCCAAGATGACTCTTACTCCCTGATTCACCCACGAACCGCAGAGTCGATAGGAAAGCGCCGAGCCAAGGAGGTGTTCCAACACATCGTCGACGCGGCGTGGGCAACAGGGGACCCGGGGCTCATCTTCGTCGACACGATGGAACGCGCCAACCCCACGCCGCGGCTGGGCCGGCTGGAGGCGACCAATCCTTGTGGCGAGATTCCGCTCTTGCCCAACGAGTCCTGCAATCTGGGCTCGATCAACTTGTCGCACATGCTGAAGGCGCAAGATCGCGGGGTGGAGATCGATTGGGAAAAACTGCGCGATTGCGTTCACAAGGCCGTGCGCTTCCTCGACGACGTGATCGAGGTGAACCACTTCCCCACTCCCGAGACGGCGCAGGCATCGCGTGGCAATCGAAAAATTGGCCTGGGCGTGATGGGTTTTGCCGAGATGCTCATTCGTCTCGGGGTCTCTTACGACTCCGACGCGGCCGTCGCTTGGGCGGACAGACTCATGCGGTTTGTATCCGTCGAGTCACTGAACGCGTCACGGCGGCTAGCCGAGGAACGTGGGGTGTTTCCCAACTGGGAAGCCAGCGTCTTCCACGCTCGGGGCATCAGAGTCCGAAACGCGACTCGAACCGCGATCGCCCCGACGGGAACCATCGGGATCATCGCCGGGACCACGGCAAGCATCGAGCCCCTCTTTGCCCTCGCCTACCGTCGCCAACACGTGTTGGACGAGGAGACCCTGTTCGAGGTGAATCCCGTCTTCCTTGCCCATCTCCAACGAGCCGGTCTGGATCACCAGGCACTCGTTCGAGCGATCCATGCCAAGGGCCGGCTCGGAAATCTCGAACAGGTCCCGGACGACCTCAAAAGACTTTTCGTCACCGCCCTCGAGATCCCGGCAGAGCGACACCTCCTCGTCCAGGCGGCCTTCCAGAAGCACGTGGACAACTCCGTCTCGAAAACCATCAACCTACCGGGAGAAGCAACCGTGGAAGACGTCGCTCGTGCTTATTGGCGGGCTTGGGAGCTGGAGTTGAAGGGGATTACCGTGTACCGGTACGGCAGCAAGACGACTCAAGTACTAGAGCTCGGCGCGGACGAGGAGGCCTCGTACTATGACCACGCCTCCAAGTGTGACCCGGGAGAGTGTCGGGTCTAGTCTCCCTTCGTGCCTACTGGTCGCTCAGCGCTCGGGCTCACGTCTCCGCGGCTCTCGCTCGCGCTTGTCTTGCTCGTCGTACACCTTCTCGGCCTCTTTCCACTCGGTCGGACGCGGCGACTGGGTCGGTGCTCCCTCCCGCTCTGCCATGCAGCGAAGACAATACACTGCCTCGGGGACGGCTTTGAGTCGCTTTCTCTCGATTCGGCCACCACACGATACGCAGAGACCGTAGTCTCCCTCCCGGATGCGACGAACCGACCGGCCGCTGACTCGTAGCGATAGGTCACCATGGTGATGCGGCGATACCTCTGACTGAGGGGCTCGAGGGTGAAACTCGGGAAGCGGAGCCAAGCCGCTTTCACCTCAGCTTCTTGTCCGATCTCCAGATTCAGGCGGCGAATGGGGAGCAGGCTTCCGCGGCTCGGCGGCTAGATCCTGTGTCTCCTGCGAAACCGAGACCTCACCACCCAAGAGCGCATCGACCTTCTCCTCTCCTGGCGGAATTCAGGTTTTGCGGTTCATCATCACACGACCGCCTACCCCAACGACACCGAGGGGCTCGTAACATTAAACAGAGATCTACTCAAATCTGCTGAAAAGACGATTTTGCTTGATTTTCCTAGGTCTCGGTGAAGAAAAGAATCTCGAATCTGGGGGGGAATACCTGAAAAAATTCGTCTTCCTGAGTAGCCGACCTCAGGACGAGCCTCTTTAACCAGTGCGGCTCGTTGCGAGAGTCGAGGGCGAGCTAAGGGTTTGGGGCAACGGGAGCCTGCGAGAGCCACGCGGGCCACGGAAGTTACCCGACCGCAGGGAGCCGCCCAGTTGAGAAGGAGGTGATGCAGTAAGTTGAGTCCTTAGAACGACAAACACGGAGGAATGGCACGGTTCGCGGATACCGGGATGGCGGACGTGAACGCAACAACGAAATCGGAGTAGGGCAACGAGGATCTCTTAATACGGTGAGCTCCACCGGATTCTAAGCCTGCGGAGAGAGCCGCTCTGGCTTCGGTACCAACCGAGGTGAAACGGTTCTCCGGGAAACAGGAACCGGGGCCTGATCAGATTGGATCATGCACTGGAGAGCGGTTCCCTGCAATTTGCGCATCGCGCAAGTTTTCTTGATTTTGTAGGGATTGGCCTACCGTCGAGGCTCTAACGAAGTCTCAAGGCCGGATCGCCCAACACGTGGTAGATGCTCAGAAGCTCGGGGAAAGCTCCCGTTTGGGCATAGGCGGCCTGGCCGGCCAGCACCGCGTCACCCAAACGCGGGTGGCCCTGATGGACGAGCCGCTCCAGAAGGGCCTTATGGAACCGGTGGGCGGGGTCATTGAGGCTGAGCCCACTCGGCGAGAAGGCGGCGATTACTCCCTTGCCTTCCGCCTTCAGTAACTCCTCGGACAGCGAGTTGAAGTACGGGAAGTAGAAATACCCGTTCAGGCAGTTCATGGTCAGAAGAATCGGCTGCTGCGGCTGGGGGGCGAGAGTGGGAACCTGCCAGATGTTCAACAGATTCTCGTTGGCCCAGAGATGAATCGCCCCGTGGCCCAGGTAGCTCATGATGGAGGCGCCCTGGTCAAAGGCGTTGATCACCGCGCTCCTCGTTCCCGTCACACCCCTCTCGCTCAGATAGATCTTCTCGATGTCTTCTCCCGAAAGAATGGTGGAAGCTATCTCCTCGGCATCCGAGTCGAAATCTCCCGCCTGGTCCGGGTTGTCGGTTATCAGCACCACCGGTGCCCCAGGATCCCCCGCCCCGCTTTCGTACTCCAGAATCTTGGTAACCAGACGCTCTGCTTCTTCCACGGAGGCCGCGGGAAGCCGTCCCACAGCTACATCGGGCAGGATGTCGTCCCCATTGATCGCCCCCATCCAGGGATCCGACGCCGTCCACATGAACTGGGTCTTCAGGCTCTTCACCGGCACCCGGCTCTTCACCCCCGTCCCCAGGTAGTTCTTGGTGTCGTAGGTCCCATCTCCCAGCAAGACCACGTACCGTAGCGTCGGCTCACTCCAATGGTGATACACATAGCTCAGGAAGTCTTTCACCGACTCAGGCGTCGCCTCCCCATAGCCGAACTCGTCGAAGATGTCTTCCGTCGCAATCGCTCCCGCTATCAGTCCCTCGCCTCGCCGGTGCGCCAAAAGCGGCTCCGCCGCGACCAAGAACTCCCGCGGACCCAGGATCAGGTATTCCGCCCTATTCCATGTCTTCTTCAGATTGGAAGTCCGTGCCGGTCTCACCTCCGGGCTCTTGACCCAGCTACTCGATACCGCCAGGTAGCTATGCCCCGACTCGGCTCGGTAGCTCACTCCTCCCTCCACCCAGCTCACTCCCGTTAACCTCTGGGGCTGCTCTCCCGTCGTATCGAAGACAAAGCTCCCCCCGTCCAGGCCCGAGACCCACACCGTCCCCGACTCGCTGAAGCTCCCCTTCAGTTCGCCGTCTTCTGCAATGAGCTCCGCCGGGTAGCTCACCTCGAATCGGTTCACCATCACCATCGAGTACCTTGCCTTGGTGTCCCCGACTTCTTCTACCTCCAGAGTGTTCTCGCCTTCCCGTAGCAAGCCCGCGCCCAGCTCGGCCTCTAGGAAGCGCGGCGTCTCCCCGTCCCACCAGCTCTCCCTCAGCAGAGCTCCGTTCACATACACCCTCACGTGGTGATCCGGCTCCTCGGGGAAGTCACTCGCTCCGTGAAGCCACACTCGGAGCTTCGAGCTCTCCGGAACTGGCGAAAGATTCCTCACCTCGAACCGGTAGCTCTTCCTCATCGGACCAAACACCCAGTCCCATTGCCAGATATCTTCTTCTTCTCCAAAAGTAGGCTGGTACAGAAGGTTCTCCTCCCGCTTCACCGTCTTCCAGTAGAAACTCGTCGGCTCTCCTAGCAGCCTGCCCTCCACCGCTCCCATCCGGACGCCTTCCTCGCTGGACTCCAGCTCATAGACCGCTTCCTCACCGTACCAGTTCAAAGAGGCCCCCTCGCTTAAAAAGTACAGCTTCGACTTTCTCTGGAACCTCTTCGGGTCCGGGGTTACAAAAAACGCCACCAGCTTGCCCTGACGGCTCAGTCTCAACTCGCTCGTCGGGATGGCTTTCTTCTCCCCACCGAAGACCGACTCGAATCTCACCGCGTACAGCCCCCGCTCGGTTACCGCTAGGCGGGCCAGCACCTTACGGCTCGCATGGCTTTCCACTTCGCGATGGCTCCTGCCGAGTCTCGGCTCCGCCCTGTCTATACCTCGGAAGGAGATGCGCACCACCAGACGCCGCGCCAGCACCAATCGCTCGGAGGTCGCATCCCACCTCAGGGGCGCCATCTCCACCAACGCCTTCTTGGCCGTGCCTTGGAAGCCCACACTGAGAAGCTCCGCCCAGGACTCAGGATAATAAAGATGCCGCGGCTGGCGGCGCTTCTTCTTCCGACGACTCGTTTGAACCGTGCCGTCTTCACTTGCCACCGCGACCAGCTCGGAGGAGCTCGGCCGCAGGCTCGTAAACTCCGCCAAACCGTCCGCGTTCACCGACGCCAGAGTCACATGGCGACCTGCCATGGCGTCCTGCCAGGTACGATACACCGGCACATCGGGTAAGTCCGGACCGCCAAAATCCTCGAAGCCCGGAATTTCCAGCCATACTGAGCCATCCTCTTGCGGGATGGCGTAGAAGCCTTCGGTGATGAGCTCCAGCTCCAGCCACAACCTGCCCAGGCGGCGCACCAGAAGCTCATTCGCCGAGGGATTCCCATAGATGATGCGAGACGTCAGCTCTCCGAGATCTTCCTCGCCTCTCCCTTCTCCTTCACCCTCCGTACCGCCTTCCACCACTACTTCTGTCGTCGGTGTGGCCGAGACCGGACCGTGAAGCTCCGTCGCTCCCGTCGTCTCGATGTTTTCCAACTTGTAGTAATACGTGACGCCGTTGATCAGACCCGAATCCCGGTACGCGTACTTCGCTCCTTCCAGTGAAGAGCCCAGACCAGGAATCGGCGAAGCGGTGATCCGCTCGTAGGGGCCTTCTTCCGAGGCGGCGCGATAAAGATGAAATCCCAGATTGTTCAGCTCGGAGGCTGTTTGCCATTCGACAAGGACCTCACGGTCATACCCGCTGGCAATGAAGGAAATCAGAGTGACGGCGGTAGTGGTGCCGTCATCGTAGTCCACCATGGCGGCGGTCCATGAGATGAAGGTGTCTTGCGCTTGTATGCCGTTGTGGCTGGCGCCGAGCTCCAGGGCGTCGAGCTTGGTCGAGGTCCAGGTGCCGCCTGAGTTGGGCGGTGTCTCCCAAACCACCGCCTTCCTTGTCCAACTGTTCGGGAGGCCGGCGAACTCAACGCTGCGGTTGATGCCGTTCTCCCGCCAGACGTAATCGTGCGTTCCCCCAGCAGAGGAGCCGTTGCCACGGCTCATTTGCCACATGGCCTTCACACCGTTGATTTTGATTACTCCCACGGGGGAGTCGCGCAGGGAGTAGAGGTCGGTCGCCGGCGTCGATGGCTCGTGTTGGTTGAAGTCAGTGGTGATGGGACCGTACTCGTCCACGTTCTCGTAATGGACAGAAGAGGGGGACGGAGTGCCGAACTGGATCAGGCTGCCCTCCGCCACGGGCTCTCTCCGGACGATCTGCCCGAACTTAGGGGGGCTGGCGCTGCTATCGGTGATGGCGAAGTCGTCGTAATAGTATTGGTTGAGGCTGGCCAGCCCCGAAACCCGGATCTCATCCACCGTGGTCCCCGCTAAGGTGTGAGTGACGTTAACTTCAAGGCTCTCGTTCAACCATACCCTCAGGAGACCCCCTGCCGCGGCGTCGTAGACCAGGCGCACGGTGTACCAGGTGTTATCCGCCAGGGCGGTCGTGCCCGCGGTGGAGGCCAGTCCCAAGGCTTCGTCCTGTTGGACCTGGAGCCGTCCGTCCGTTCTTAACCGGAGAGACCAGAGGTTGGTCGCGCCGTTCACAAACTGCAGGAGGATCTGATCCGTGGCCGGATTGGTCGGCTTGCGGAAGGAGAACCGCACGCCGATTTCGCCCTCGCAGGTGGCGAGCCCCTGGACGAGCGTGCTGGGCCCCACGGCTTGTAGGAGGAACCAGTCTCCGGAGCCCGGTCTGACCCCAGCCGTCTCGAAGCCTGAATCCAACGACAGGGAGACCATCTCGTCAGAGCCATTCGCAGTCTCAAACCCGATGAGCCTCTGGAACGTTGAAGTCTCGCCCACGATGACTGTCCCGAAAGTCGAGCCGTCTCGATAGGCGATCACGACCTGGGTCGGGCCGAGAGCGCGCGCTGAAATGTTCGAGATGCTGCCCGTGTCGTAGTCGAATAAAGACCCGTAGCAGATGTTGTTTCCACCCGAGATGGTCAGTATGACGGCGGCGCCG
>Ga0302046_10006319_pt1 | contig 10354 bp, 6 predicted proteins | sample RVTome_11_FD_200261 | JGI IMG/M metagenome (GOLD analysis project Ga0302046, IMG submission 200261) | Soil microbial communities from uranium-contaminated site in the Upper Colorado River Basin, Wyoming, United States - RVT147D111 (version 2) ... | reverse complement strand
CTCCTGACCCTTGAACACGGTGCCGCAGGGGACGTTCCCGCCGGCGGAGGTCGTGGCGAACCACTGCGCCGTGGTGACGCCGGGGATCAGTCCGCCCTCGTCGCACGGATCGTCGATCTCCACGGCGAAGTTCGTCCCGATGATCGGACGGCTGTGCTTGCGCGCCGACTCGGGGTGCGCGATGGTCGTCCCGAAGGTCGTCTGCGGGAAGAAGTGCACGCGGTCGATCTTGAAGTTCCTCGAGCGTGCGGAGATCTGGAACACGTGCGCCCCGGCGCTCAGCGTGTAGGTCGGCTTCTGCATGGTCGACTCGAAGACCGAGTCCCAGTTCCACACGCCGACGCTGCCCTGGAAGTTGTTGACGTACTTCTCCCAGGGTCCGGCCGCGTCCATGCGCACCCAGCAGTCGTTCTCCAGGCTCCGGTCCGGATGATCGTGCCGGACGTTGATGCGCAGCAGGTAGTCGCCCGGGGTGTCGACCTCGAACCAGAAGTCGAGGACCCCGTTGCCCGGCTGGTTGAAGTGGTCCGGCCCGTTCCAGCGCAGGTAGGAGCACCCGCCGAAGCCCGCCAGGGAGTCCTCCTGGACCCAGCTCCCCAGCGGTCGGATGGACTCGCACTCCATCACGAACAGATCGTTTCCGTTGGGCAGGAAGGTCAGGGGTGAGTCCGGTTTGGGGACCAGGCTGTTGGTCGGACCTTCGACCGTGCAGCCATCGCGGACGGTGGCGGTGGCGGGAGTCGCCTGAGCGCTGGCGGCAGCGCCGAGGGAAAGAGCGGCGAGCAGGAGTTCGATGCGCTTCATGGTGCTGGCGTCAACCCCGTCGATCGGGGCAAGGGGGGCGGGACGGAAACGAACCGGCTCCCGATTGTCCGGGGCCACGAAGATTCCGAAAGGGGGAAACCGAGTCCGAGAAGCGATCGGGCCCCGCGCGCGGAAAGACTCCGCCCGCGGGGCCCGCTCATCCGGCGCCCGCTCCCTACATGTCTCCGATCACGATGTCCAGCGCGTTCGTCAGCGTGAGGCTGCCGGGGTTGAAGAACACGCCCTGCGTGTAGACCGTCCCCCCGAGAAAGGCGATGTCGTTCGGGATCGCGGCGTTGAAGGTCACCGCCTTGCCGTTCCACACTTGCGCCGGACCCGCGGAGATCGGGGGCGGAGCGATACGGATCAGGATCTCCTGTCCCTTGTAGGGGATGCCGCACGGGTGACCGGCGAGCGGAGCCGTCGTGACGAACCACTGCGCGAGCGTCGAGCCCGAGGTCAGGCCTCCCTGCCCGCAGGAATCGTCCATTTCGACCGAGAACGTGGTCCCGAGCAGCGGGCGGTCCTCCTTGCGGCTGGACTCGGGATGGACCGTCGTGGTGCCGAACACGACCTGCGGGAAGATGTGGATGCGGTCGATCTTGAACTGCCGCGAGCGGCCGGCGATCTCGAAGACGTGCGTGCCGACGTCGAGCGTGAAGCGCGGCTTCACGAGGGTCGAGTCGACCTTCGACTCCCAGTTCCAGACGCCGACGGATGCCGGACCGTAGTTGTTCCACATGCGGTCCCAGGGGCCGCCGTCCATTCGGATCCAGCAGTCGTTCTCGAGCTCCTCGTTCGGGTTGTCGTGCCGGACGTACAGTCGCACGAGGTAGTCTCCCGCGGTCTTGATCTCGAATCGGTACGGGAGCGGGCTGCCGACGCCCGGCTGGTTGAAGAGGTCCGGGCCGTCCCAGCGCAGGTAGCCGCAGCCCGTGTAGCCGGGCAGGATGCTCTCCTGCTTCCAGCTACCGAGCGGGCGAGGGTTCTCGGCCTGGATCACGACCAAGTCGTTGGCCGCGGGCAGGAAGGTGAGGGGTGAATCCGGCTTCGCGACCAGGCTGCGATGGGGAGCCTCCTCCGTGCAGCCCTCGCGGATGGTGGCCGTTGCGGTGACTTGGGCCCAAGCGGAGGCACCGAGGGACGCCGTGGCGAAGAGGAAGATGCAGGTGCGCTTCATGGGGGGACGTGGAACCCCTGGGAAGGGGGGTCGTTGGTAGGGAAGTGGACCGTCCGGACCTTGAGAATCTACCCTGGATTCTGGAAGTCGGAAGGGACTGCGAGCCGAAGCTGTCGTGCGGAAGGGAACTGCGACCTGCCGGGTCCGGGCCGTCCGCCCCCTATTGGTTCCCGACGCGGAGGTCGAGCGCGTTCGTCAGGACGATCCTCCGGGTGGCCGGCTCGTAGAGCACGCCCTGGAGGGAGAGCTGCGCTCCGAGCAGCGAGGAGTCGTTCGGAATGGAGTTCTGATGCACGTTCCCGTTCGTCCCGTCCCACACGATGGGGCATCCGTTCTTGACGACCGGCACCCCCAGGTCGAGCAGGAACTCGCCGAAGGGCGAGGGGACTCCGCACGGGTAGCCCGGCGCCGGTAGACCGCCGTAGACCTGCGTGATCGTCTGCCCCGGCGTCATTCCCGCGGCGCCGGTCGGATCGTCCACGATGACGGCGAAGCTGCCTCCGAGGAGTGGCCGCTCGCGCTCGACCTGGGACTCGGCGTCGCCGAGCTGCGCGAACCAGGTCGGGACCGGGAGCACGTGCACGCGGTCGATCTTGAAGTTCCTCGAGCGGCCCGAGATCCTGAACTCGTGCACTCCCTGCGCGAGCGTGTAGCGCGGGAAGTCCCCGGTGTGCTCATAGCGAGGGTTGAAGGTCCAGACTCCGACTCCGCCGGCGCCTGTATTGTGGAAGAGCTTCTCCCAGGGCTCCGCGTCCATGCTCGCCCAGCAGTCGTTGCCCTCGCTCGGGTCGGGATTGTCGTGCCGGATGTGGACGCGCACGAGGTACTCGCCGGGCGGGTTCACGCGGAAGCGGTAGGTGAGCGGGTCTCGCCCGGGCGAGAAGAAGAGGTCGGGCCCGTTCCAGCGCAGGTAGGAGGCGCCGCCGAAGCCGCCGCAGACGGTCTCCTCGACCCAGCTCCCGGGAGAACCCGCGGACTCGCACTCCATGACGACGACGTCGCCGGCGTCGGGTAGATAGGTGATCGGCGCGAGGGCGCGCGCCGTGAGGCTGCCGGGCGGCGCCGGCTGCGTGCAGGCCTCCCGCACCGTGGCCGTGGCCGTGACCTGGGACGCGACGGGGACCACGAGACAGACGAGGGCGCCGAGGGAAACCGCGGTGCGAGGCATGGAGTCTCCTCCTTGGAGAGACGGGGGCGCGTCGAGGGGTGGCCCCGGATGGGTGCGGATCCTAGCGTCCCGTCTGGAGCGCTTGAACGCCGCGCCGGCCGCCTTCCTCAGGAGGTCGCAAAAAGGGTCGATCCGTCCCGTCCGCGAGCCCGGCCGTTGGAGCTCAGTTCCCGGGCGCCGGCGTCCGGTGGTCGCGGCACACGAGCGTGCCGCGGTTGCTGCGCCCGTAGATCAACCCGTCCACCAGCACCGGCGTGGTCCAGAAGACGCCCCCGTCGTCGATGACCTTCGCGCGCGAGAGCTCCTCGTACCCCTCGGGAGAGGCGGTGGCGACCACCAGCTCCCCCTTGGCGCTCATCACGACGAGCCGTCCGGGCGCGCCGAGCAACGCTCCCTTCCCGAGCCCACGCTCGGCCCACTTCTCCTCGCCGTCCAGCCCGAAGCACTTCAGCACGGAGTCGTCGAAGCCGTACAGGTGACCGTCCATCAGCACGCCGCCGGACATCTGCGTCTTCATGGAGCGCGTCTCCCACACCGGTACGAGTCCCTCGTCGGTCATCGCGACCAGCGCGCCGCCGCGGTTGTAGCCGGAGGAGATGAAGAGCGCGTCCTCGACCACGATCGGAGAAGCCGCGTTGACGTCGTACTGCGTCTTCCACTCGTGGAAGGCGAGCTCCTTGCCGTCCTTTCGCCCGATCAGCACGAGGCCCGCGCCGTTGAAGACGGCCAGCGTCGACTTGCCTTCCCACTCGAACGGCACGGGAGTCGAGTAGGCGTGCCCGTAGTCCTTGGAGGTCCACTTCGTCTTGCCCGTCTTCTTGTCGAGCGAGAGCACCTTCCCGACGTTGACGTAGAGCTCGTCGCCCAGCACGAGCGGCGAGGCGGAGAAGCCCCAGGTCGGCGGCTCGACCTTCAGCTCCTTCACGAGCTGACGTTCGTACCGGACCTCGCCGGACTCGGCGTCGAAGCAGAAGAACGCGCCCTCGCGGTTGAGCGTGTAGACGGCGTCTCCGTCGATGGTCGGCGTCGTGAGCGTTCCGCCCTCGTGGAACTGGTTCCAGATCTTGGCGGGGTAGGGATGGGCCCAGAGCTCCTCGCCCGTCTTCGCATCGAGACACCAGACGACGTCGACCCCATCCTCGACCTGGAACCCCAGGGTGTAGAGGCGGCCCTTGGCGACCGCCACCGACGAGTAGCCGAGGCCGACCTCGCGCTCCCACAGGCTCTTCTCCTTGCCCTTCGGCGTCCACGCGCCCTCCGTCGTGATCCCGTCGAGGTGCGGCCCCCTCCACTGGGGCCAACCCTCCTCGTCGCCGTCCGCCGAGGGACGCGCGAAGCCTGCCAGCAGGGAGACGGAGACGAGTAGGGACAGGGAGAGCTCGACGTGTTTCATGGTTCCTCGCGGCGGATGGGAGAGTCGTCCCGAGTGCAGCCAATCTAGGCATCCGACGACGGGGAGGGATGCACCCGTCGGGCGGTTTCTCGCGGCTTGCAGGGCTCGAGCAATCGCGCGCGGTCGGCTTCGCTCGGTCCCGGAGCGTTGTATCCTCGCTCCCGCCGACCGCGCGACCACAGGAATGCAAGAACCCGCCAACCAAAGAGGCCCGTCCGGCCCGGACTGGGACCTGACGGGGTTCTTCGCCGACGGCGACGGACACGCGGGAGAGGCCTACCGGGAGTTCCGCGTCTCCCTGGCGGAGGATGGCCGCCGCCTGCGGGAACGCGCCCGGAGCCTCGCCGCGATCACCCGCGCGAACGTCCGCGATTGGGCCGCGCTGATCGTCGATCTCGAGGCGGCCTGGGCGCGAGGGCAGCACCTCTCGGTCTACCTCTCGTGTTGCAGCGCGACCGACTCGAAGGACGAGGTCTTGCGGACCGAGTCCGCTTCCGCCGAGGCCGAGCGGGCGCGGCTCGAGCAGGTGTTCGTGCTCCTGCGCGACGCCATGCGGTCGGTCGACGACGACACCTTCGCGACGCTCTTGGCCGACGAGCGGTCGAAGGACGCGGAGCACTTCCTGACCCGCCTCCGCCGGCGCGCACGCTTCGCCATGGGAGCGGAGCTCGAGGAACTCGTCACCGAGCTGGACGTCGACGGGGTCGGCGCCTGGAGCCGCCTGTACTCCACCGTCTCGGGCGCGCTCGCGTTCGACCTCGAGCTCCCGAACGGATCGAAGCGGCGAGAACCCGTCGCGATGACGCGCACGCTCATGGAGGACGCCGATCCCGCCGTTCGCTCCGCCGCGTTCCGCGGCGCGAACGCAGCTTGGGAGAGCGTGGGGGACGTCGCGGTCGCGTGCCTGAACGCGATCTCGGGTACTCGCCTCTCCCTCTATCGCCGGCGGGGCGTGGAGCACTTCCTCGATCCGGCGTTGTTCGACGCCGCGATCTCGAGACCGACGCTCGAAGCGCTGCTCTCCGCGGTCGAGGAGCGCGCGGAAGTGCCGCGCGCCTTCCTGCGCGAGAAGGCCGCGGCGTTCGGCCTAGAGCGGCTCCGCTTTCACGACCTGTCCGCGCCGTTACCGATCGGCGAGACCGCGCGCATCCCTTGGACGCTGGCGACCGAGCGCGTGTGCGCCGCCTTCGCGCGCAGCTATCCCGCGCTCGCGTCCTTCGCCGAGGCGGCCGTGGCGCGCAGATGGATCGACCACACGCCGCGCCCCGGGAGGCGCCCGGGAGGCTTCTGTGCCTCTTCGCACCTCCTCGGGGAGTCGCGCATCTACCTCACGTACGACGGATCGGACGGCGACCTGGCGACGCTCGCGCACGAGCTCGGTCACGCTTGGCACGCCTGGCTCCTGCGCGATCAGCGGAGCTGGGGACGCCGCTACCCGATGACGCTGGCCGAGACGGCCTCGACCTTCGCGGAGAACCTGGTCGTCGACGCCGTGCTGGGCGAGGAGGAGTCCGGGTTGCGCCGAGCGCACGTGCTCAACGGACACCTGCAACACGCCGCGACCTACCTGCTCGACATCCTCGCCCGATTCCGTTTCGAGGAGGCGCTCTACACCGAGCGCGCGAAGGGCGAGCTCCCGAAGAGCCGGCTGATCGAGCTGATGGCCAGCTCCCAGCGCGCCGCCTACGGTGACGCGCTCGCAGCGGACGGCCTCGACCCCTGGTTCTGGGCGTCGAAGCGGCACTTCTACCTGAGCACGTCCAGCTTCTACAACTTCCCCTACACCTTCGGATACCTCCTCAGCCTCGGGCTCGCGACGAGGCTCGCCCAGGAAGGACCGAAGTTCCTGCCCCGCTACGAGGAGTTCCTCGCACGCTCGGGTCGCGACGCTGCGGAGGGCGTCGCCCGGAGCGTGCTCGGCGTCGACCTCGCGTGCCCGGACTTCTGGCGCGCGACGATCGACCCGATCCAGGAGCGTCTGGACCTGTTCGCGGAGTCGATGCGGACCATGCCGGTCGCGTAGCGAGCGCGGGAGCTCGACGCGAGAGGAGCTCAGTATCCCAGCGAGCGCAGGGCGCGCAGGAGGTTCGCGTCGAGCTCGAGCGGCTCCGCGTCCGCGGGCGCCGGAACGACGTGCTCGAGCCCGGCCTCGGCGAGACGCTCGGAGACCTCGAGCAGCGTGACCAAGAGAGCATCGCGCTCCATCCGCAGGCGTCCGAGGAGCTCGGGATGGTCGGACGCGAGGTCGCGGCGCTCGCCGGGATCCCGTTCGAGGTCGAAGACGCGCTCGCGCGTGCTCGCTGCGCTGGCGTTCCAGAGGAGCTTGTACTGCGCGCTGCGGTAGGCGCCGACCTCTCCTCCCTCGCGCGTCCGGTAGTCGACGCCCACGAAGGGGCGCAGCGTCGCGGACTCACCGTCGAGGAACGGCCTCCAGCTCCGGCCCTGGCGCGGGAAGTCGTCCTCGACGCCGATCAGCTCGAGCAGTCCGGGGAGGAAGTCCACCTGGGAGACGGGCGCGTCGATCGCTCGCCCCACCAGGTCCCAGCGGACGCGCAGCGGCGGCGGCACCCACACGATGAGCGGGACGTGGAGCAGTTCCTCCCACATCCGGTATCCATGACCCGAGCCTCCGTGCTCGAAGAGCTCCACGCCATGGTCCGAGAGGACGAGCACCACCGTGTTCTCCAGCAACCCACGACGGTCCAGCCCGTCGAGGAGGAGGCCGAGCTCTCGATCCAGGTGGCGGATCTGGTCGTCGTAGGCGTTCTCGACCATGGCGCGGTCCTCGGCCGCGAGCGAGTTGCCGAGCGCCTCCAGCTCGCGGGGCGCGCGCGGGTCGAGTGCGTGGACGTACAGGAGGAGAGGCTCGGGACTTACTCGATCGAGCCAGGGCAGGACGGTCGCGTTGACGCGCGTCGAAGAGGCTGCCTCGACGCCGGCGAGCGCGCTCTCCACACCCTCGTGGTCGACGAAGCGGTGGAAACCCTGGTCGAAGCCGAGCTGCGATCCGCCGATCTCGGGACTCGACACCGCGGCCCAGGTGGAGTAGCCGGCGCCGGCCAGCGCCTCCGCGAGCGTGCGCAGCGACGGAGGGAGCGGCAGCGAGCGACCCACGCCGTGCCAGTTCGGGAAGTACCCGGTGAGCAGGCTGGCCGTCGCCGGCCCGGTCCGGGGCGCGACCGCGCCGAAGGCCTCGAACCGGAACCCGTCGCGCGCGAGCCCGTCGATGCGCGGCGAGGTGGGGTTGCGAGCGCCGTAGCAGGAGAGGTGGTCCGCGCGCAGACTGTCGACGACGTAGACCAGGACGTTGGGCGGGGGGGCGTCGCTCGCAGCGCGGACGATGCGCGGATCGGCGAAGGCCGCAGGCGTCGTGCGAACGGGCGCGGAGGTCTCGAAGCACAGCACGCCGTCCCCGGCGCGGCTCGCATCCACGCGCACCTCCCGGTTCGTCCAGCGCGCATCGCCGGTGACGACCACTTCGTCCAGGACGACCTGCTCGCGCCGACCGCGCTCCCACAGCACGCGGTAGGTCACGCGGGTTCCCGGGGCCATACGCTCGACGTCCGTCGCGTCCGGCTCCTCGGGCGAGCCGACCGCGAAGCGCAGGAGGTCACCCTCGGCCAGCCTGGCGTGCGTCTCGAGCCGACTCGGCGCAGGGAGCCAGAAGGACACGCGTCGGTCCCCGCGGATCGACGCGCGCCGGAACGCGAGCCCGAACGGCGAGTCGTCCTGCGCCAGGAGGGTCTGCTCGTCGGCGAGCTGCGCCAGCGTGGACGCCAGAGCGCCGTCCTCGACCGCGAGCTCGTCGTACTCCGCAGTGAGCGGACCGGCGCCCTTCTCCGTGACCAGGAAGGCCGGGCCGGCGTGCTCGAGCTCGACCCAGGCGACCTCGAGCGCGTCGCCCGCCAGGAGGCTCAGCGTGAGCACCTGCTTCCCGCGCGGGACCTCCACGGGAGCTCCTGCGACGCTCCAGTCCGTGTCCGAGACCGAGAGCTCCGCCAGGATCCGGTCGTTGAGCGTGACCCGCAGGCGGCCCGGGGTCCCGGTCGTTCGCGCCAGGAGCCGAAGCTCGTTGCGCTCGGAGAAGACGGCGACCGGGACGCGCGCGTGCGCGTCCGCCTCGTTCAGGCGCAGGAACCGCGTGCCGTCCTCGGCACGCAGTCCGATCGCCACGCGACGTCGCTTCTGGACGAAGGCGAACCCGCCCTCGGCCAGGACTTCGTGCGGAGCCGTGCGTCGTACGAGGCGACGTCCGGACCCGTCGAGGACGCGCAGCGAGCGCGGCATCGGCGTCCCGAGAGCGGAGTGACGGCCAGCTCTCCCTGCGGGTTGGGCGTGAGGCCCGTCTCCCGCCGGCGACGTGCCGGGGCAAGCTCGAGGACGACGCCCTCGACCCGTCGCGCGCCCTGGTCGACCAGGTGGACAACGCGTTCGCTGCCCGCCGAGCTCGATTCCCCTTCCCGACCACAGGCCGCGAGCAGGAACAGCGTCGAGAGGAGGACGACCGGCGAGCGGTGGAACGCGAAGAGAGGCATCGGGTGACGACGCGGGCGCTCACTCTAATCGGAACTCTTCCCGGTCCGCATCCATCGGATGCAGCAGCGGACACAAGGGGGAGGACCCTGCACGGTAGAGTCTCGGGACCGCGACGCGGACCCATGCCTGCTCCCGCGACCCTGCCAGGCGCCGACGAGAGTGCGCGCGAAGGAGCGATCCGCTCGCTCCCGTTCACGGCACCTGCGCTGCTCGCTCCGATGGAGGGCGTCACCGAGCCCTGCTTCCGCGGCCTCGTGCTCGCCCGTAACCCGCCGGAGGCGATCGGCGGAGCGTTCACCGAGTTCGCGCGCGTGAGCGACCACCCGCTCTCGGTCCGGTTCCTCGAGCGACACCTGGGGCCGCCACGACCCACGGTCGGACTCCAGTTGATGGGTCCCGACTCCGATGCGGTCGCCGAGACGGCGCGCCGGGCCGAGGCCATCGGGGCTCCCCTGATCGACCTGAACTTCGGCTGTCCGGCCAAGGGCGCGCTGCGCTCCTGCGCCGGCTCGGGACTGCTCGATCACCCCGAGCGCATCGAGGCGCTCGTCTCCGCCTGCGTCGCCGCCGTTCGCCGCGTTCCCGTGACCGGCAAGGTGCGCGCGGGTGGCGAGAACGACACGCGACTGGAGGAGATCGCTCTCGCGGTCGAAGCCGGTGGCGCCGCGTTGCTCACCGTCCACTGCCGCACGCGCAGCGAGGGATACCGCGACTGCGCGGACTGGTCGCGGTTGCGTCGAGCCGTCGACGCCGTGTCGATCCCGGTCTGCGGCAACGGCGGCGTCGAGACCCACGACGACCTCGAGCGCCTGCGGCGTGAGACGGGCTGCACCTTCGCGATGGTCGGGCGCGCGGCGCTCGCGGATCCCTGGATCTTCTCGGGGCGTCGCGTCGACCGTGCGGAGGCAGCGCGCTTCTTCGCCGACTACGCGGACGCGCTGCGGGTCGTCGAGCGAGCCACCGAGCAGAAGATCGCCGGCCGCGTGAAGCAGCTCCTGCGCGCCTGGCGCGCGGGCGGGCTCTTCGACGACGACCGCGAGAGCTGGCTCGCGGAGCGCGATCCGCGGCGATTCGCGGAGCGCATCGAGGCACTGCAAGGGGATGCAGGCCGCCGATCAACGTCCCCGCCCGCTCGCCGCACGGCTGGCTAGAATCGAGTCGGCCGACGGGTTTGACGGCACGTCAAGATTCGGAACCGGAGGCCCGTCGCGCGTCCTGCGCCTCGGAAGGCGGCGGAGCCGCCTTCCTTCGGCTGCGGACTCTTCGCGATGAG
>Ga0302046_10006318_pt1 | contig 10354 bp, 10 predicted proteins | sample RVTome_11_FD_200261 | JGI IMG/M metagenome (GOLD analysis project Ga0302046, IMG submission 200261) | Soil microbial communities from uranium-contaminated site in the Upper Colorado River Basin, Wyoming, United States - RVT147D111 (version 2) ... | reverse complement strand
AGAGATACGTGACATGAGATCTAACAGACAGATCAGAGGAGAGCGGAGATGACACCCGAATCAGATAGCAATAGCGAAGTGGTACTTCAGCCGCTCGAACTCGAATTGAGCGTAGAGGAGACCAAGGCCGAACTGGCATTGCCAGAACCGGATCCGGATGCTGAGCTCCGCGAGAGGGCCCGAGATCAAGCCAGCGTGCTACTCGACTTCGATGCCTCCGATCAGGCTGCTCGAGAGCGCAGTCGGCTCGCCGTTGAAGAAATGGGAAGAGACTTGCAGACCCGTGCTGCCAGTCGGACCCGCATGCTGCAGGCGCCAGTACGCGACATGGCCCACGGGAGCGAGGACGGCGGGCCGGTTGCCAAATCGCTGATCGATCTTCGCGTCGAGGTGGAGAGGCTCGATCCAGCATCAGTCGATCTCGAGTCAGGATGGTTTACCCGATTGATCGGCAATATCCCGGGAGTAGGGACACCTTTGAAGCGGTACTTCATGCGTTATGAAAGCTCTCAGACGGTGATCGATTCGATTATCAAGTCTCTCGAGACCGGCCGTGACCAGCTGAAACGGGACAATGTGACGTTGGGCGAGGATCAACAGGCCATGCGCGAGACGACGCTCCAGTTGACCGAGCAAGTAGCCATGGGGCAGGCACTGGACAACGTCATTACCGACAAGTTGGAGGACGAGATCGGCCCTGTCGACCCGCGTCGACAGTTCATCGAAGAGGAGCTGCTCTTCCCTCTGCGGCAACGCACGGTGGACTTGCAACAGCAGTTGGCGGTCAATCAGCAAGGTGTGCTGGCGACCGAGATAATCGTTCGCAACAACCGTGAGCTGGTTAGGGGAGTCAATCGAGCGATCGATGTGACTGTCAGCGCGTTGCAGGTGGCGGTGACCGTGGCCATGGCACTCGCACATCAAAGGATCGTGCTCGACAAGGTCGAGGCGGTGAACCGCACGACATCAGATCTCATCGCAGGGACCGCACAGCGGCTCAAGACCCAAGGCACAGAAATCCATGAGCAGGCTGCAAGCGGGATGCTCGAAATGGACTCCCTGCGGTCGGCATTCCAAGATATCACCACCGCACTCGATGAGATCTCGCGCTATCGCAGAGAGGCCCTGCCCCAGATGGCAAATACGATCCTCGAGCTCGATCGGATGACCGAAGAGGGTGAGGCGGCCATCGAACGAATGGAACGAGGTGAGGCTTCGAGCTCCGCAATAGACCTCAGCCCTCAAGGGTGATGTCTCCCGGAGCTACCAGGGGGACCATTGACCGATCGGCCCGAGTAGTCGCCGTCGGCCTGGCACTTGTATTGATCGCGGCCGCTTGCACCAATGAGCCTCAGGCGCTCGATCCCGACGAGGCGGAGCAACGTCTCTATGAAATGGTGGACGAAATCGACTGGACGGACAATCCGGTAGGCCGACGAGAAGCGGTCCCGCCACCTACCGAAGATCTCACTACCACTCTCCCCGACATCGACCTTTTCGCGATTACCGCCGCTCCTAGGGGTGGACCGAACCAGACAGTCGCCGAGATCTTCACGTCGACTGAAAAGTCCGGCGATGACACGGATGGATGGATGGTCGAAGCTGCAGAGTCTTTCAATGCCTCGGAAACGACACTGAGTGATGGCAGCATCGCACAAGTGGCCATCCGCGAAATCGCCTCCGGCACCGGCTACCAGTTCATTGCCGCTGGCGAGGAGCTTCCCGAGGGGTTCAGCCCCTCCAGTCATTTGTGGATCGAGATGGCCAGTACCCATGAGTCAATGACGCCTGTGAGCGAGCAACTCGTCCCAAATGTTGCCGGGCTGGTGATGAGGACAGAGACTGCCGAGGAGCTCAGAGCCAAATATGCGGAATTGGACGCGGCAACCCTCATCGAGGCGGTGATCGCCGGTGATGTGGTCATGGGCTACACCGACCCGTTCGCTTCCAGTACGGGGCTGAACTTCCTACTCACCGCCTTGGATGCCTTCGCCGAGGGCGACGAATCACGGCTGGTCGATCCAGATGTGGCCAGCGTCTTCGAGCAGTTTCAACAACAGGTCCCGTACGTTGCCCTGACCACGCTCCAGATACGAGAGTCGGTGGAGAAGGAGAACGGTCTGCTCGATGCCTTCGTCATGGAGTACCAGACCTACGTCAACACCGACTCGCTGCGATCGGGATTCGAATTCATCCCGTTTGGAGTCCGTCACGACAACCCGCTTTACGCGGTAGGCGATGTCTCCCCAACGGAGCTCGAGACCTTGGAGCTCTTCGCCGCCCACGCCCAGGAGGAGCCTCTGCAGGATCTGGGAGCCGAATACGGTTTTGATCCGCCGCCATACACCTCGGACGTTGCTATCCCGTCGGGTGAGACGCTGATCGAGGCGCAACAGTTGTGGAAGGACAAGAAAGACGGCGGCCTGCCGGTCTACGCAGTATTCGTCACCGACACCAGCGGGTCGATGGCCGGCACCCGGATCAATGCTGTTCGAAGGGCTATGGAGTCCGCACTCAGCTTCATCAGCCCAGAAACCTCAATTGGGCTCGTCGAGTTCAGCGACAACGCACGCAAGCGGCTCGGTTTCGCCGAGTTCGACCTCAATCAGCAGGGACAGTTCGCCGCGGCCGCGGTCGACATGAATGCAACTGGCGGAACCGCCATGTATGACGGGATCATCCTCGGGTTGTCAATGCTCAACGACGTGAAAGCGACGGTTCCCGACGCCAAGCTGCTGCTCTTTGTGCTCACGGACGGAGAGACCACAACCGGGCTCACCTTCGACGAAACCGCTCCTGTGATCGCAGGTTTGGGAATCCCCGTCTATACGGTCGGGTTTGAGGCCAACCTCGATGAGTTGGGACGGCTCTCCTCGCTGGTCGAGTCAGCAAGCATCAACGCCAGCGAAGAGGACGTCGAGTTCAAGATGGCTTCCCTATTCAACGCCGGCACTTAGTGTCCTGAGCCAAGGGTCATGCATAGAACTCCGCTAGCCCTCACTGGTCATGGCCGGGTCCTCCGCCTCGGCCGGCGGCGGTTAGAGATGGGCAAACAGGAGTGAAACCACTCGCGTTCTGGACCATTGGCCTTCTCGTTGTCTTCGGAGGGTTCGCCGTCATCGTGAATCTGGTGCGTGAAACCGACCGTGTCTTCGTTGTGGTGGACAGCTCATTTCAGATGGAGGGTGTCTGGAACCGCGTGGCAGGCGAACTCGACAAGATCGACGACCAGCGTTACTCGGAGTTTGCGTTGGCGACCGAGAAGACGAGCGTTCATAGCTGGGGTGACACTCTGCGGCTTGGAGCAGTCAGACCCTTTGCCCCATGTGGATTTGACGAAGTGCCCACGTACCCCGAGATCAGCGAGGCAGACGAACTGATTCTGATCACCACTCCGGGCTCATGCTCGACGGATCAATTCGCCGATTGGAAGGTCATCCTCATCGATCCAGGAGGATCCTGACACTCGCCAAAATGGCCCAGTCAACCAATCGTCCACTTTGGAGTCGATACATTGATCTGGTTCAGGCCGGGCTCCTTTTGACCTACTCGCGGTGTGATGTCTCGGCCAGTCCCTACCGATCCCCGTCGGCGTCTTCCCGATCACTCAGGTGGGCGTTGACGGCGGCGCCGATGGTGGGGAAGAAGTTTGCGTCTCCGATCCGGTCGTACAGGCCATACGCCCTGAGCCGATCCTTGACCGGGCCTTTGAGACCGGCGAATGCAAACGACAGCCCTTGCTCCTGCAGATGGTCGAGCACCTCGATGAGCACTTCGGCGCCGGTGGTGTCCACATCGGTGATTGCCTCCCCCGCCACCACCACCCGCTCGATCGCGAGCGATGAGTCCTCCATCAGATCACCGAGGCGTCGCCCAAAGGTCGGAGCGTTGGCGAAGAACAGAGGAGCGTCGAATCGGACGATCAGCAGTCCCGGAATCCGATCCCCCTCGGGATGACGATTCCGGTCGTGGTACCCCTTCAACCCGTGGACCCGCACCAATTCGGTGCTGTGGGGGTGCCAGGCACGCCGGATGAAGTTGGCCAATGACAACACCACGGCAATGAGGATGCCCTCGAGCACCCCGAAGATCACCACACCGAGAGACGCTCCCACGGACAGGAGGAACTCGGAGCGGCGAACCGACCACAGCCATCGGACCGCCGACCCGTCGAAGATGACGAGTGAGGCCGCTATCACGATGGCGGCGAGCGTGGCGGAGGGAAGGTCGGCGAGCAGGCCAGGAGCCCAAACCAATAGTGCCGTGACAGCGACTGCCGCCACCAGCCCGGTCAACTGGGTCCTTGCTCCCACCGACATCGCGACCGCTGATCGCGACGAGCTGGCACTGGTGGGAAAACCCTGGAACAGCCCGGCAAAGATGTTGGCCACGCCGAGGGCCTTGGCCTCGGCATTGGGATCCGACCGTGTCCCCGCCCGGACTCCGATAGCGGTCGACAGAGCTGCGGTGTCGGCCAAGGAAACCAGTGCCACCGCCAGCGCACCGATGGCCAACGGGCCGAGCTCGTCGAACCCGACCTGGGGGAAGACAAACGAGGCCAGGCCCTGTGGCAGCGCCCCGACCGTTGCCACGGTAGAGGCCAGGTCGAAGACGGCGACGCCAACCATTGCTGCGACCACGGCGAGCAGTACCCCGGGTGCTCCGGGCCAAAGCTTGGCGACAACCTGAATGACCAGGAGGGTCAAGGCCGAGATCACGAGGGCAGCACCAACCACCTCGCCTCGGATGACCGACTCCACGGTCGCGACGAGGCTCGAGACTGTGGAGTCGGCATCTATGGAGAAGCCAAGAGCCTTCGGCAGCTGGGAGACGAGGACCACCACCGCGATCCCGTTCAAGTAGCCGATCCGTACCGGTTTGGAGACGAGCTCGGTGATCACTCCGATCCGGACGATGCCGGCCACGATGCAGACGAGCCCGGTCATCAAGCCGAGAGCAGAGGCGAAGATCACAGCCGCGGCGGGGTCTCCCATGGCGAGTGGCAGCACGATGGCGGCTATCACCGGCGCCAGAGAGGAGTCGGGGCCCAGGATCAGCACCCGGTTGGGCCCGAACAGGGTATAGGCAACGAGACCGGCCACGGTCGTGTACAGACCGGTATGTGCGGGCAGTCCCGTCAGCTCGGCATATGCCATGCCCTGGGGAACCAACATCGTCGCCAGGACCACACCAGCAGTCAGGTCACGAACCAAGTCCGTTTTCCGGTATGAGCGTGCCAGCGCCACACCGGGTATTCGGTGGAAGAGCCCGTCACCTGGCACGATCTCAGCTCCCTCGGAGAGTGAGGTGACGGTAATTGCCGTCGCCGGCCCAGGAGTACATGGGTTGCCGCTCTAAGCCCTTCTCTCCTGCTGCGACCGGATCGCTAGCCTCAAAGGAATGCGGTGGAGGCTGTGGCTGATGGTCGGGGTGCTCACCGTGATTGCCGCCTGCGACGGCGATGGCGGAGGTGGCGTCTCGTCGCCCTGTGACCTGGCCGACGCCGAGCTCGTCGAGTCGGTGTTTGGCGGCACCGTCGCCCCAGGTGTCGAGGGCGAGGCGCTCAACTGTGACTTTGCCGTCGAAGGAGGACCGGTCTTTTCGGTGGCCGTCTTCCACTACGGGAGTGACGATGGATGGGAGTCGACCCGCCAGGGCTTCGTCGACAACCGGAGCGGTGTCACCGACGTCGAGGGGATCGGCGACGACGCCTTCTTCCCGGGCGATTTCGGTGCTCGGGAGCTGGTTGTCCGAGCCGGCGGGGAGATCTTCTCGGTGACGGTCTTCATCGGGTTCGATGAGCCGTCCGCCGAGGTGATCAACGCCGTGGCCGATCTCTCCAAGGCGATCGCCGACGAGCTCTCTTCCTGAGAGCCGCTCATTGCCACCTGTGGAAAACCCGATAGCCTTCTGCTCAACGAGGTATTGGCATGAACCGACAACTGTTTCCCCAGAACGTCATCGCGATGATCTGGGACTTCGACAAGACATTGATCCCGGGCAACATGCAAGGTCCTCTGTTTCGGCATTTCGGGATCGATGAGGCTGTCTTCTGGGACGAGGTCGACGGGCTCGAAGAGTGGTACCGATCACACGGCGCCGGGCTTGTGGCCCGCGACCGCCTATACCTCGATCACATTCTCACCTACGTTCGGGAAGGGCGGATGCAAGGGCTGAGCAACCACCTTCTGCGCCAACTCGGGGCCGAAGTGTCGTTCTATGAGGGGATTCCGGACTTCCTCGAGCTGGTGAAGAAGTCGATCGAGTCCGAGCCTCGCTTCTCCGATCACCAGATCCGCGTGGAGCACTATGTCGTCTCCACCGGGCTCCGACAGATGATCCTCGGCTCGGCGGTGGCCCCCTTCGTGGACGACGTATGGGCATGTGAGTTCACGGAGTTGGTCGCGCCGCCGGGCTACCGCGACCACCAAGGCCAGCTGTTCTCACCGGACGGCGAGATCCGCCAACTGATCTACACCATTGACAACACGACCAAGACCCGGGCTCTCTTTGAGATCAACAAGGGAACCAATAAGAACCCGGGCATCGACGTCAACGCCAAGATGGCTCGCGAGGACCGCCGCGTCCCATTCCAGAACATGATCTACATCGCCGACGGGCCCTCCGACGTCCCGGTGTTCTCGGTGGTGGAGGCCAACGGTGGGCGAACCTATGCGGTATATCGGCCCGGGTCACAGGGAGAGTTCGAGCAGGCGGCACGTCTCCTGGAACAAGATCGGGTCGATGCCTTCGGCGAGGCCGACTACTCCGAGTCGTCGCACACGGCCATGTGGTTGACCCACGCAGTCGATGGCATCGCAAGGCGAATCGTGAGCGACCGTGAAGAGGCTCTCAGCGAGAGAGTTGGATTGCCGCCAACCCACGTCGGCGAGGACTGACCACCGGACGATTTGCGGGGGCGGCCCCGAAGGGCCGCCCACCGCGGGCTCCATTGGGTAGGAGCGTCTGTTACATCTGACGGCAGGACGCGACGAAATATCTCGATGAGATTTGGTGACGAGAAAGCGGGAGCGTCGGGAGGCGATCTGCACAGAACCCCCAAAAAACAATCAGCTCAAGGCCCAATTGCCTCTCCCTCCAGTCACGCCTCCCAAGCGCGTCCCGCCGCCATTATTCCCCAATCCTGACCGGGCCTGAATGGGCTGTTCGACCTATGTGGTCAGACTCGCGCTAGCGCGTTCTCGAGGTCACGGACGATGTCCTCGGCAGCCTCGATGCCGACTGAGAGCCGGATCATCGACTCGGTGACTCCGATCCGAATCTTGGTCTCGGTGTCGACGTTGGAGTGGGTGGTGGTCCAGGGATGACAGGCGATCGACTCGGTTCCCCCCAGCGAGGTGGTGTTGGCAATCAAGCTCATCGAGTCGAGGAGCCGGAATGCCTCCGCCTTGCCCCCAACGACATCGAAGGAGATCATCGCTCCTCCCGACGACCACTGCCGTTTGGCCAGGTCGGTGTGGGGATCGGCGTCGCCGATCATGCCCAGATAGCGAACGCTGGCCACTTTGGGGTGATCGGCGAGAAACTTCGCGACCGTTGCGGCGTTGGCCGTCTGCTTCTCGAGCCGAATCGAATAGGTCTCCATGCTCCTCCCCAGGAGCCACGCGGTGTGCGGATCGGCTGTGGTCCCGATCCGGTACCGCATCGTCTTCAGAGGCTCGATCAGCTCCGTCGCCCCCGTCGCCACCCCTGCCACCAGATCGCTGTGACCTCCGAAGTACTTGGTCGCCGAGTAGACGACCAGGTTGGCGCCATGCTCCAGCGGACGTTGGGCGTAAGGCCCGAGAAAGGTGTTGTCGACAATGGTGAGCACCTGGTGCTCCGACGTCGAATTCTCGGCGGCCACCCGGGCAGCCACGGCGATGTCGAAGACATCGTTGGTTGGGTTGGCCGGAGTCTCCACGTAGACGGCGCCCAGGCGACGACCTTCGATCATGTCTGCGATCTCGGCCTCGGTGGCTTCAGGGCCGAAGGAGCCGACCTCGTAGCCGAGGGGAGCGAGAACCTGATGCAGCATGGTATTGGTCCCGCCATAGAGGGGGGCGCTGTGCAGGATGAGATCTCCTGGTCGAACGAAGGTGAGCAAAGTGGTGAAAATGGCCGACACCCCACTCGAGAAGAGGAGCGCCGACCCGGCCCCATCCCACAGCGCCAGGCGCTCCTCGACGATGACCAGATTCGGGTGGTCCATCCGCGTGTAGATGAAGTCGATCTGCTCGTCTTCCTCGGGGGTAGCCCCGCCGTAGACGACGTCGAAGAGACGCTCGGCCGCGGCGGACGATTCGAACACGAACGTCGAGGTTTGGAACAGAGGAGCCTTGAGCGAGTTGAGGCCGTCGGCCGGGTCCCAGCCGCGCCGCATCATCTCCGACTGGGGGTCGGTCATCCCGCTCACCCGCCCTTTTGCTCGAGCATGTAGTACTCGGTGAACTCGGCACATCGGCCGTTCGGGGCGAACCGCAGTAGGAAACAGTTGTGATAGATCTTTTCGGGCACATCGTCGCTGGCGAAGTAATGGCTGGTGCCGATGGCCACGGCGTGATCCCCTTCGACGACGAAAGGTCGATAGGAGGCTTGCCATTGACGAGCGTCGTTCGATTCTTCGATCCAGCCATCCACCAGGTCGGCCAGTCCCTCCACGAAGAGCCCCGGGCCGTCGTAGGGCCGGAAGCGATAGACAACGTCCTCGGTGAAGAGGGCCTCAACCAGCTCGGGTTGGTTCTTGCGCCATGCCTCGACATATCCGTCAAGCCAGGCCTGGACATCGGATCGGTTCATCTGGAGATGGTACGCCGCACCTGGAGTCGTCACATCCGACGATGCAATCCGTTGAGTTAATGCTTCGAGAACCGGATAATCGCCCTTGGTGAGCTTCCAAGAGAACATTGAATACGCGGTGGGCTTACTGAGGCCTGCCCCGAGGATTTTGGTCTTCACCGGTGCCGGCATCTCCACCGAGTCGGGCATCCCCGATTTCCGTGGTCCCGACGGCCTCTGGACCAAGGTCGACCCGGACGACTTCCACATCGATCGATTTCGGGCCAGCGCCGAGCTGCGAATGAAGGGCTGGAAGATGCATCTCGACGGCGAGCTGTGGGGGGCGAGGTCCACGGTGCGGCCCAACGCAGGTCATCGGGCCATCAAACGCCTGGCCGACGGCGGGCGACTGGCCGGAGTTGTCACCCAGAACGTCGACGGTCTTCACCACGCCTCCGGTCTCGAGGACGACTTGGTGGCCGAATTGCATGGGAACGTCAGGGACAGCCACTGCGTTGACTGCGGCTCGACATGGGACACCGAGGAGATCCTGGTCCGGGTGGCCGCAGGCGAGCTCGACCCGACCTGCCCCGATTGCGGAGGGATGGTGAAGACCGCCACCGTTTTGTTCGGCGAGCTTCTCCCCGAGCAGGAGATGGGCAAGGCGATGACCTTTCTTTCCATGGCCGACGCCCTCCTCATCCTCGGTTCGACCGTCGCGGTATGGCCGGCGTCGGACGTGGTGATGCGCGGCGCCCTCCGCTCACTTCCCATCGTGGTCATCAACAAAGGCGCCACCGAGGCCGACATGCTTGCCTCGGTCAAGCTGGACGCCGCGATCGGCGACGTGCTCCCGGAGATCGTCGACAGCGTGCTCGCCTCCAGCGGCTGGTGAGAGGCCTTGCCACCGGAGCCATGATGGCCAGATCGGGGCTGAGAGACCACCCGCTAATTCGGCTTCACAGGTGGTGCGAGTGCAATACCTTGACGTCATGGACATCAGGGCACTCACCCTGGCCGAATGTGACCCGGCCCTCCCCTGGTACATAAGGGCCAACGAGTGGGATTGGATCGAGGACGCCCATCGTCTCCATCGACGTTTCGGGCTTACACCGGTCGGCTACATGAAAGAGATGCTGCGGCCCCTCGCTCAGCCGGTGGATGTGGCCCCGGTGGCCGGGATCGAAATCGTCCCTTGGGACCGTGAGCTCGACGAGGGCGCCCGCATAGCCACCAATGAAGCGTTCCGGGACCACTGGGGTCGACTCAGGTCGACGCCGTCACCTACCGACACCGTCTCGAAGGCGAGGGCACTCGCCTCGACCTTTCCTTTCTCGCCCTGGCCGGGGATGAGGTGGCCGGGGTTTGCCTCAACGCCGTGTACCCCGACGACGAGGAGGTCACCGGGCGTCGAGAGGGATGGGTCATGAGCCTGGGCGTGAAGCGGCACATGCGGGGGAAGGGACTGGCCAAGGCACTCCTCGCCACCTCATTCAACGCATTCCGCGACGCAGGTCTGACCCACACCATGATCGGGGTCGACGAAGCCAACCCGACGGCGCCTTCCGTCTCTTCG
>Ga0302046_10006317_pt1 | contig 10356 bp, 12 predicted proteins | sample RVTome_11_FD_200261 | JGI IMG/M metagenome (GOLD analysis project Ga0302046, IMG submission 200261) | Soil microbial communities from uranium-contaminated site in the Upper Colorado River Basin, Wyoming, United States - RVT147D111 (version 2) ... | reverse complement strand
CATCATCGATGCCGGGCTCTTCACGACCGGCCCGACCCTTTGATCACAGCGAGGCAGCGGCACGCATCGCGGCAGGAGTGAACGAGCGACAATGAGCGACAAGAACCAGCCTCTCTTCGAGGTCAAAAACCTGAAGGTTGCCATCGAGGGCAACGAGATCCTTCGTGGCGTCGATCTCACCGTCAACGAGGGCGAGATCCACGCGATCATGGGACGCAACGGCTCGGGCAAGAGCACCATGGCCTATGTTCTCATGGGCCATCCCCACTACGAGGTGCTCGAGGGCTCGGTCCGCTACAAGGGCCAGGACGTGCTCGATCTCGACACCGACGAGCGCGCCCGCCTCGGCATGTTCCTCGCCTTCCAGTACCCGATGTCGATCCCCGGCGTCACCGTGGCGAAGTTCCTGCACTCGGCGCTCAAGGCCCGCGCGGAGAGCGGCGAGGTGGCGGTCCGCGAGTTCCGCGCCAACCTCAACAAGGCGATGGACCTGCTCGGCGTCGATTCCTCGTTCGCCTCCCGCTACGTCAACGACGGCTTCTCGGGCGGCGAGAAGAAGCGCCTCGAGATCCTGCAGATGTTCATGCTCGAGCCCGAATTCTGCATCCTCGACGAGACCGATTCGGGCCTCGACATCGACGCCCTGAAGACAGTCGCCGAAGGCGTCAACGCGATGCGCTCCGAGCAGCGCTCGATGCTGGTGATCACCCACTACCAGCGGGTGCTCAACTACGTGAAGCCGGACGTCGTGCACGTGATGATGGACGGCAAGATCGTGCGCACCGGGGGCATCGAGCTCGCCGAGGCCCTCGAAGAGAACGGCTACGAATGGATCGAGCAAGAGCTTTTTGCCGGCACCGATGCCGCCAGCGGCAGCGACGGCGCCGGCGCGGCCCAGGCATAGGAGGACGAAATGGCACCAGAGATCGAAATCAAGAGTCCCGCCCTCGACCCCGCAGCGACCGACAACCCGGCGCTCAACATCAACGACGACTACAAGTACGGCTTCTCCGACCCGGAGAAGGCCGTTTTCAAGGCCCAGCGGGGGATCAGCCACGAGATCGTCGAGCAGATCTCGCAGATGAAGAACGAGCCGGAATGGATGCGCAAGTTCCGCCACCAGGCGTTCGACATCTTCGAGTCCAAGCCGATGCCCAACTGGGGCGACGTCGAGCTGCTCAACGCGATCGACTTCAACAACATTTTCTACTACCTGAAGCCGGCCAACGAGCAGGGCAAGACCTGGGACGACGTGCCCGAGGACATCAAGAACACGTTCGAGCGCCTCGGCATCCCCGAGGCGGAGCGCAAGTTCCTGGCCGGCGTCTCGGCCCAGTACGAGTCCGAGGTGGTCTATCACTCGATGAAGGAAGAGCTCACCAAGCAGGGCGTCATCTTCCTCGACATGGACACGGCACTACGCGAGTACGAGGACGTCGTCAAGAAGTACTGGGCGACGGTGATCCCGCCGACCGACAACAAGTTCGCGGCGCTCAACTCCGCGGTCTGGTCGGGCGGCTCGTTCGTGTACGTCCCCAAGGGCGTCGAGGTCGACATCCCGCTGCAGGCCTACTTCCGGATCAACGCCCAGAACATGGGGCAGTTCGAGCGCACCCTGATCATCGCCGACGAGGGCTCGCGGGTGCACTACATCGAGGGCTGCACGGCGCCGACCTACGCCTCCGACTCGCTGCACTCGGCGGTGGTCGAGCTGATCGCGCTGCCGGGCTCGCACCTGCGCTACACGACCATCCAGAACTGGTCGAAGAACGTCTACAACCTGGTCACCAAGCGCGCCGTGGCACACGAGAGCGCGACCGTCGAATGGGTCGACGGCAACCTCGGCTCGAAGCTGACGATGAAGTTCCCCTGCGTCTACCTGGTCGGCGAGAAGGCGCACGGCGAGATCCTTTCGATCGCCTTCGCCAATACCGGCCAGCACCAGGACGCCGGCGCCAAGATCTACCACGCCGCCCCCAACACGACCTCGCGGATCACCAGCAAGTCGATCTCCAAGGGCGGCGGCCGCGCCAGCTACCGCGGCATGGTCAAGGTCTATCCGGGCGCCGTCGGCTCCAAGGTCCACGTCGAGTGCGACGCCCTGCTCATGGACAAAGAGTCCCGCTCGGACACCTATCCGACGATGGAGATCGCCGAGGAGCAGGTGCAGGTGGAGCACGAGGCGCGGGTCTCGAAGGTCGGCGACGAGCAGCTTTTCTATCTGATGAGCCGCGGCCTCACCGAGGAAGAGGCCCTGGTGATGGTCGTCAACGGCTTCATCGAGCCGTTCGTCAAGGAGATCCCGATGGAATACGCGGTCGAGCTGAACCGACTCATCCAGCTCGAGATGGAAGGTTCCGTCGGTTGAGCCGACAGCCAGAACCAGGACGAAAACGAGCAACGAGACCATGAGCACATTGACGACCGGGGCCGACGCGGCCCGCGCCATCGCCCGCGCCGGCAACGAGCCGGACTGGCTGCAGCGCTGGCGGCTGACGGGCTGGCAAGCCTACGAGAGCGCTTCCCTCCCCGACCGGGTGGCGCACCTCTGGCGCTACACGGAGCCGGAGAAGTTCCTGATCGACCGGGTCAACCCGCTGCTGCCCGACGGCACGCCGGGCCAGGCCATCGATCCGTCGGCGGCAATCGCGTTGTCGGACAAGTTCTCGGCCAAGGGCAACGACGAGCTCGCCGGCCTGTCGGTGCAGATCGACTCCCAGGCGCCCTCCTTCGCGCTCGACGCGAAATGGCGGCAGGCCGGGGTCATCCTCAGCGATCTCGGCTCGGCGGTGCGCGACCACGCCGACCTGGTCGAGGGGTATCTCGGCCGCCAGGTGCCGATCGACACGGGCAAGTTCGCCGCCCTCAACGCGGCGTTCTTCAGCGGCGGCCTGTTCCTCTACGTCCCCGCCGGCATCGAGATCAAGGCGCCGATCCACGCCCTGTTCCAGAGCGGCGAGGACCTCTCGGCGGTCTTCCCGCGGACCCTGGTGATTCTCGAGGAAGGCGCCTCCGCGGTGCTGATCGACGAGTACGGCAGCGCTCCGAGCGCCGGCAACAACGGCGCTTCGCCGCGGGTCATCGCCCACGCGGTCACCGAGGCCAGCATCGGCAAGAACGCCCGGCTGCAATACGTGAACGTCCAGAACTGGGGCAGCCGGACCCGCTCGCACTACACCCAGAAGATGCACGTCGACCGCGACGGCCAGGCGGTCAGCGTCAGCATCGCGCTCGGCGGCCTGTACAACAAAGCGGACCTGCGCACCGAGATGCGCGGCGCCAATGCCTACTCCGAGATGATCGGCGTCCTGTTCGGCGGCGACAGCCAGCACTTCGACCACCACACGGAGCACGTTCACGTGCACGGCCACACCTACTCGGACCTCGACTTCAAGGTGGTGCTCGAGGACCAGGCGCGCTCGGCGTACACCGGGCTGATCCGCATCGAGCTCGACGCCAGCGACAGCGAGGCCTATCAGGAGAATCGCAACCTGTTGCTCGACAAGGACTGCCGCGCCGAGTCGATCCCCGAGCTCGAGATCCTCAATCAGGACGTCCGCTGCACCCACGGCGCCACGGTCGGACCGATCGACGACGAGCAGATCTTCTACCTGATGACCCGTGGCCTGCCGCGACGCGAAGCGGAGCGGGCCATCGTCGAGGGCTTTTTCGCGCCGGTGCTCGACCGCATCGACGAAGAGAGCCTGAAGGGCCGGCTGTGGAGCTACATCCGCAGCAAGCTGGAGGCGCGCTGACGCCATGAGCGAGACGACGACGGAAACCCGGAAGTGGATCGACGTCGGCGCCTCCGGCGAGATCGCCGATGGCGAGGTCAAGACGTTCCAGGTCGAGGGGCACCGCGTCGCCGTGGCCCGCGCCAACGGCCAGCTCTACGCGGTCCAGGACCTTTGCACGCACGACGATGGGCCGCTCGGCGAGGGGGACCTCGAGGGCTTCGCCATCATCTGCCCGCGGCACGGCGCCAGGTTCGACATCCGCTCCGGCGCCGTCCTGGCGATGCCGGCGGTGGCCCCGATCGAGACATTCCCGGTCATGGAAAAGGACGACCGCATCCAGGTGGCGGTCAAGGACACCGGCAGCGACGAAACCGACGACTGGTAGGACTTCGAGCACATGCAGCAGGTCACGCCGAAGGCGCAAGCGACGCCACTGAAGACGCCGCTGGATGTGACGCGCATCCGCGAGGATTTTCCAATCCTGCGGCGGCGCGTGCACGGCAAGCGCCTCGTCTACCTCGACAACGCCGCCACCAGCCAGAAGCCCCAGGCGGTGATCGACGCGATCAGCCACTACTACAGCCACAGCAACGCCAACGTGCACCGCGGCGTCCACAGCCTGGCTGAGGAGGCGACCGACGCCTACGAGCAGGTGCGCGGCAAGGTGTGCCGCTTCCTCAACGGCGACGAGCCCAGCAGCATCGTCTTCACCCGCAACACCACCGAGTCGATCAACCTGGTTGCCCACTCCTGGGCCCGCAAGCATCTCGGTCCCGGCGACGAGGTCGTCCTGACGGTGATGGAGCACCACAGCAACCTGGTCCCCTGGCAGATGATGGCCAAGGACACCGGCTGCACGCTGCGCTTCATCGACATCGACGACGAGGGCCACCTGCGCCTCGACCACCTCGACGACTACATCACCCGCAAGACCCGCCTGGTGTGCCTCGGGCACGTATCCAACGCCCTCGGCACCATCCACTCGGTGCGCACCATCGCCTGCGCGGCGCGCGCCGTCGGCGCCCTGGTGCTGGTCGACGGCGCCCAGGGAGCGCCGCACGGGCCGGTCGACGTGCAGCGGCTGGACGTCGACTTCTACGCCTACTCGCCCCACAAGGCGCTGGGGCCGCTCGGCATCGGCGTGCTGTGGGCGCGCCGCGACCTGCTCGAAGACATGGACCCGTTTCTCGGCGGCGGCGAGATGATCCGCAACGTCACGCTAGAGCGCAGCACCTGGGCCGGCGTCCCGCACAAGTTCGAGGCCGGCACCCCGAGCGTCGCCGACGCCGTCGGCCTCGGGGCCGCCACCGACTACCTCACGGAAGTCGGCATGCACAACATCCGCGCGCACGAGAAGTACGTGGTCACCTACGCGATGGAGCGCCTCGCGGAGCTGCCGTTCATCCGTATCTTCGGTCCCCGCGATCCCGCCGACCGCTGCGGCCTGGTCTCGTTCGTCGACAAGGACATCCACCCCCACGACCTCGGCACGGTCGTCGATCAGCACGGCGTCGCCATCCGCGCCGGCCACCATTGCGCCAAGCCGCTGATGCACCGGCTCGGCGTCGTCGCCACGGCGCGGGCGTCGTTCTACATCTACAACGACCACGACGACGTCGACGCCCTGATCGACGCCCTGATCGCCGCCCGCGAGGTCTTCGGCCTGAGCGCGTCGCGATGAGCATGACCGGGCTCGACGACCTGTACCGCGAGGTGATCCTCGATCACTATCGCAGCCCGCACGGCTCCAGCGCCGTCGAGGACCCCCAGGTCGAGGTCGAGGGCCACAACCCCCTCTGCGGCGACGAGCTGGTCATGCAGCTCGACATCGCCGGCGGCCGCATCCGCGCCGTTCACATCGAGCCGCGCGGCTGCTCGATCTCGGTCGCCTCGGCGTCGATGCTCGCCCAGCAGCTCGAAGGCGCTACCCTCGAGGAGGCGATCGCGCTCAAGAAGACCTTCCAGGCGGTGATGAAGGGCGGCGAGTGGCCGGCGGGATTCGAGCGCGGCGACCTCGAAGCGCTCGAGGGGGTGAAGAACTTCCCGGTGCGCATCAAGTGCGCGCTGCTCGCCTGGATGACGCTCGAGCAGGGCTTGGCCGAGTACGAGCCCGATCTGGTCGGTGAGGTCGAAGCCGATCGCGACATTGAAGTCATCACCAAGAAGTCCTGAGCGGAGGACCCCATGGCAATGCCTACCAAAGAAGAGGTGATCGAGGCCATCCGGCCCGTGAGCGACCCCGAGATCAACATCTCGATCGTCGAGCTCGGGCTGGTCTACGACGTCGAGCTCGACGAGGAATCCAAGCAGGTCAACATCAAGATGACCCTGACCTCCCCGGCCTGCCCGGTCGGTCCCCAGATCATGGCCGCAGTCCACGGCAAGTGCCTGGAGCTGCCGGAGGTCGACAACGTCGACATCCAGCTGATCTGGAGCCCCCCCTGGGACCCGCGGACGATGGCCTCCGAGGACGTCAAGATGATGCTCGGGATCTGGGAATGACGGCGTCCCGGGCGGGCGAGGGCGACTGCAGCCGGCGCGGGCCGTGTCCGTGCCCGCCTTTCTCGCCGCCGTTCTCCTCGTGTTCACCGGAAGCACCGGCGAGCACCCGGACGCGGCGATGTGATAGCCTGAAATCGTGAACTTCTTGCGGCCCACTCTGATCTCCTCGGTCCTCCTGCTGGCCCTCGCCGCGGGCGCTCCAGGGGAGCCGTTCCAGGGCGGCGCCGAGGCATCGAGCCCCGCCGCCGTCGCCCCCGAGCCGACCATCGAGGACGTCTACGTGGTGATGCGGGACATGGACCTCGCCTACGAGACCGCCGAGATTCGCACCATCGTGCCCAACGAGGCGGGAGCGAGCGTCCTGGTGGGCCTGCCGGGCGGGACGCTCGTCCACGTCGAGGTCTCGCCGGTGGCGCAGGGGTGGGTGCTGCGTAACGTCTACTACGTCTCTGGCAGCGCCGAGGAGTTCGGTGCCTGGACCACGCCATGGCGCAACCGCGTTGCGGAGGCCCAACGTTTCCTCGCCGCCGCCGGCGACGACGGACAGCCACGACGCCGCGCCGAGGAGCTGGCGCCGCTGATGTGGTTCGAGGACATCGAGCCGGGCGAGCGGCTTTGGGGCATGAACCCGACCACCTACCGGATCATGCAGACCCTGAAGATGATGCCGAACCTGGCCGGGCCGATGGGCGGCGGTATCCGCCGCGATCAGTAACAGCCGTGGTGGCTCTTTGAGCGCGGCGACGGCGATTCTGCCCCTGCTGCTGCTCGTTGCCGCCCCCGCCGCCGCCCAGTCCGTCCGCGAGGGCATCGGTGACGTCCCTTGCCGAGAGGTGCGCATCCTCGACGCCACCCAATACTGGTTCTGGGACGGATACTTCGGCCTCGTCGACCTTCACGACCTGCCGTACGAGCGTTGGGGCCGCCTCGGCGTCGATCCCAGCATCTGCTTTCGCGTCGCCCTGGTCGTCGTGAACGACGCGCAGCGAAGAACGGCCGGCTACCGCCTGGCGATTCCCGAGCTGTTGAAATGGGTCGGCGAGGATCCCGGTTCCGACGACCAGAGCTCGAAGCTGGCGCGAGCCCAGTTGCGCCGTATCACCGGCCATGATTTCGAACGGCAGAGCGACTGGACGGCCTGGTGGGAAGAGCACCAGGCCTACGTCCTCTGGTCCGACGCCAACGGGCGCCTCGAGGTCGTCAGCGAGGCCCACGACGCCGGCGAGGTGCTCAGCCATCAGGCGTTGCTCCTGGAGGCGGAAGAGTACTGGTTCTACGCGGGTCGCGGCTGGGTGACGGCCAGCCAGGCGGTGGGCGACTTCGTCCTCGGCTCGTTGAGCATCCCGCCCCACGGCTACAGCTTCCGGGTGCAGCGGACGCGGCTCGACGATCGCGGCGCCAAGGAGCGCGGCTATCGGCGCGCCCTGGAGAACTTGATCGTCGACGGGCTACTGTCACCCGAGCTCGGCGACGGCCGCCTGCACTCCGTTCTCGAGCGCGTCGCGGCGCTCACCGAGCCGGACTTCGCCGACCGCGACAGCTGGGTCGAGTGGTGGGAGTCCAACCGCCAGCGCCTGGTGCTCTCCGCTGATGGTGACCGGCTCGTCGTCCGCTGACGCGCATCGATCGGCGCCCGGCCGACATCCACGAGGCAAGCCCCCGAAGTGAAACAGTGGCAGGAGACCGGCGAGATCCTGGAGCGGGTCGCCCAACTGGAGGCAGCGGGCCAGGGCGCGGCGCTGGCCACGGTAGTGCGCATCTCGGGCTCGGCCTACCGGCGTCCCGGCGCCAAGTTCCTGATCGCCGAAGAGGGCTCGACGCTGGGCGGGATCAGCGGTGGCTGCCTCGAGGAGGACGTGCGGCAGAACGGCCTGCAAATCATCGGCGGCGGCGATTGCCGGCTGCTGCACTACGAGACCGGCGAGGACGACGACGCCCTCTGGGGGCTGGGGTTGGGATGCAACGGCGCCGTCGACATCTTCGTACAGCCGACGAGGAGCGAGGGATTCCGCGAGAATGCCGGCCGGGTTCGCACCCTGCTGGCCGGCAACGCGCCGTTCGCGGCGGCGACGCTACTCGACGACCGCGGCGGCAACGGCCTCGCCGGGCGGGCGGTGCTCGCCATGCCCGGCGCCGTCCAGGCCGGTTCCAGCGGCGACCCGCAGCTGGATGCGGCGCTGATGGCCGCCGCCACCGCGTCGCTCGCCGAGCAGACGTCGGGGATCTTCGAGACGGCCGGATGCCGCAGCTTCGTGGAGACCTACTTGCCGCCCCCGGTCCTCGCCCTGTGCGGCGCCGGTGACGACGCGTTACCGTTGGCGCAGCTCGCCGCCGAGGTCGGCTTTCGGGTCGCCGTCATCGACCATCGCCCCGCCTACGTGAACGCGTCCCGTTTCCCCGCCGCCTGGAAGCTCATGCAGGCGTCGCCCGACGACGAGCTGGAGGGGCTGCCCACCGGCGAGAATACCTACGTGGTGCTCAAGACCCACAACCTGGTCCGCGACAAGGCTTGGGCGCGCCGCTTCCTCTCCTGGCCGGTCGCCTACGTGGGCTTGCTGGGACCGCGGGCCCGCTGCGAGGAGATCGCCGCCGAGGCCGCCGAGCCCGACCGCTCGCGAATCTACGGCCCGGTTGGCGTCGATCTCGGCGCCGAGGGCCCCGAACAGGTCGGGCTCGCGGTGGTCGCCGAGCTGCTGGCCGTCCGGGCGGGCCGCCGGCCCGGCCACCTGAAGGACCGAAAGGCGCCGATCCATGATTGACAAGCCCACCTTCGGCGCCCCGTCTCACGGCCGCGATGTTGGGTACGAGCCGTGCGCCGGACCGCTCCCTCGGAGGCGGCGGGCGCCGCAAGCCGGGCAGAAGTCGCCCATGCCGGCGGGCCGGCGATGAGCGTGACGAGGCGCGTCGCGGCGCTGTTGCTGGCGGCCGGCTCCTCCAGCCGCATGGGCCGCAACAAGATGCTGATGGAGCTGGAGGGCGAGACCCTGCTGCGGCGGGCCGCCAGGACCGTGGCAGCCGCCGGCATCGATCCCGTCCTCGTCATCACCGGGCATGAGCGCGAGGCGGCCGAGGCCCAGCTCGAAGGGCTCCCTTGCCGCCCGGTCTTCAACCCCGACCACGCCACCGGCATCCACACCTCGGTGCGCGCCGGCATCGACGCGCTGCCCGCCGGCGTCGACGCCGTGATCATCGTCCTGGCGGACATGCCGTGGGTCAGCGAAGAGATGCTGCGCGGCCTCGTCGAGCGCTTCCGCGGCGGCGACGCGCCGCTGGTGATCTCCCGCTATGGCGGCGAGGTCAACGCCCCGCCGATGCTCTACGACCGCTCGCTGTTCGGCGAGCTGCGGGTCATGGAGCGGCGCTGCGGCCGCGAGGTCGTGCAGCGCCACCGCGACGAGGCCGTCGAGCTGGACTGGCCGATCGAGGCGCTGGCCGACCTCGACACTCCCGAGGACTACCGCGAGCTGACCGGTGCGGATTGAGGAGACGCTCACGATCGAAGCCCCGGCCGCCGCGGTCTGGGGCTTCCTCACCGACCCCGAGCGCGTCGCCGCGGCGCTGCCCGGCGCCGAGATCCGCGAGAAGGTCGACGAGACCACCTACAAGGGCGGCATGTCGGTGCGCGTCGGGCCCCTCTCGGCGACCTATAAGGGCACGGTGAGCTTCGCGCTCGACGAGACCGACAAGTCGGCCGTCGTCCACGCCAGGGGCCAGGCCATGGCCGGGATGGGCAGCGCCGAGATGCACATGACCAGCCGGCTCCGGGAGGTCTCTGCGGATCGAACCGAGGTCGGCGTCGGCGCCGAGCTCAAGATCAGCGGCGCCCTCTCCCAGTTCGGCCGCGGCATGATCGAGCAGGTCTCGAAGAGGATCTTCAAGGAGTTCGCCGCAGCGATGAAGAAGGAGCTGGAGAGGGACGAGTAGCCCTCCATCGGCAGATCGCGCGCGAACAAACGGGGCGCCCAGCAATCCATCGGACGCTCGCGGCGGCCGACCGGCGGCCAGCAGGACGTCTACCTCGCAGAGCGGATCAGCTCGGCCAACTTACGGCTAGCGTTCGCGCTATCGGATCATCCTCGGGAGCAACGGGCTGAGGTGCATCAGGACGCCGTACACG
>Ga0302046_10006315_pt1 | contig 10356 bp, 9 predicted proteins | sample RVTome_11_FD_200261 | JGI IMG/M metagenome (GOLD analysis project Ga0302046, IMG submission 200261) | Soil microbial communities from uranium-contaminated site in the Upper Colorado River Basin, Wyoming, United States - RVT147D111 (version 2) ... | reverse complement strand
AGGTGGAAGCACCTGATCGACGATTGATCTAGGGATTGGACCGAACAATGGCCGACACCATCGAAACCGACATCTGCGTCATCGGCGCCGGCTCCGGTGGCCTCTCGGTGGCGGCCGGCGCGTCGCAGCTGGGCGCGCGCACGGTGCTGATCGAGAAGGGCAAGATGGGCGGCGACTGCCTCAACTACGGCTGCGTGCCGTCGAAGGCGCTGATCGCTGCCGGGCATGCGGCGCACGCCATCCGCGCCAGCGATCGTTTCGGTATCACGGCCGGCGCGCCCGTGGTCGACTTCCGCGGCGTGCACGACCATGTGCACGGGGTAATCGCCGCCATCGCACCGAACGACTCGGTCGAGCGCTTCACCGGGCTCGGCGTCACCGTACTGCAGGCCGCCGCCCGCTTCACCGGCCCCGACGAGGTCGAGGCGGACGGCACGCGCGTGCGCGCGAAATACTTCGTTGTCGCCACCGGCTCGTCGGCGGGCGTGCCGCCGATACCGGGGCTCGATACCGTGCCCTACCTCACCAACGAGACGGTGTTCGATCTGACCGAAGGGCCGGAGCACCTGATCGTGATCGGCGGCGGGCCGATCGGCTGCGAGCTGGCGCAGGCGCATCGCCGCCTCGGCGCCGAGGTGACCGTGCTGGAGATGTTCGCGATCCTCGGCAAGGACGACCCGGAGGTCACCGGCGTCGTCAAGCGCCGGATGCGCGAGGAAGGCATCGCGCTGCGCGAAGGTATCAAAATCGTCCGCGTCGCGCCGGACGACGCCGGCGTGTCGGTGGAGATCGAGCAGGACGGCGCGGTCGAGCGTATCGCCGGCAGCCATGTTCTCGTCGCCGCCGGCCGCTCGGCCAATGTGGACGGCCTCAACCTCGAAGCGGCCGGCGTCAAATATTCCAAGAAGGGCGTCGAGGTCGACGCCCGGCTGCGCAGCTCCAACAAGCGTATCTACGCGATCGGCGACGTCGCCGGCGGCTACCAGTTCACCCATGTCGCCAATTACCATGCCGGCATCGTCATCCGGAACGTGCTGTTCTGGCTGCCGGCCAAGGCGAACTCGCAAGCGGTGCCGTGGGTGACCTACACCGACCCGGAGATCGCCCATGTCGGCAAGACCGAGGCGCAGGCGAAGCAGGCGCTGAACGGCGACATCCGCGTGCTGCGCTTCGCGCTGCACGAAAGCGACCGCGCCCAGGCCGAGCGCGAGACCGACGGCCTGATCAAGGTGGTGACCGACAAGCGCGGGCGCGTGCTCGGCGCCTCGATCGCCGCGGCACGCGCGGGCGAGCTGCTGCTGCCCTGGGTCATCGCCGTCGAGCAGAAGCAGAAGATCGGGAAGATGGCGAGCATCATCGCCCCCTACCCGACGCTGAGCGAAGTGTCGAAACGCGTCGCCGGCAGCTACTTCGTGCCGTCGCTGTTCAGCGAGAAGACGCGGAAGGTGGTGCGGTTCCTGCTGAAGTTCTGATTCCCGGATTTCGCTGGCGCTCCATCCGGGCTACAAGCCCGTAGCCCGGATGGAGTGAAACGCAATCCGGGATGTTACCGCGGCCCCAATCCATACGGCTTCGCCCAGGACAGGCCTTCAAGGGTGGTCGTCTTCGGGCCGTATTCGCAGCCGATCCAGCCCGTGTAGCCGAGCCCGTCGATCGCGTCGAACAGGAAGGGCATGTTGACCTCGCCATGCTGCGGCTCGTGGCGGCCGGGCAGGCTGGAGAACTGGATGTGGCCGATGATGTCCCAGTTGCGCCGCATGCCCTCCGCCAGATTCCCCTCCATGATCTGCATGTGATAGAGGTCGAACTGCATGAACACGTTGTCGCTGCCGACCGCCTCGATGATCCGGCGGGTGTGCGCGGTGCGGGTGTGCAGGTAGCCCGGAACGTCCTGCAGGTTCAGCGGCTCCAGCAACAACCGCACGCCCTTCGCCTTGGCGGCCGGCGCAACGGATTTCAGGTTGGCGACGAAGACCTCGTCGCAGGCTTCCGGCCGCGTCCCCGGCGGCACGACGCCCGCCATCACGTGGATCATGCCGGCGCCGAGCCCGACCGCGTAGTCGAGCGCCTGATCGAAGACCTTGCGGAAATCCTTCTCGCGTCCCGGCAGCGCCGCCAGCCCGCGCTCGCCCTTGTCGGGATCGCCGGGCGAGGTGTTGAGCAGGATCATCCGCAGCCGCGCCTCGTCGAGCCAGCGCTTCACCTCGGCGATGGGATAGGTGTAGGGGCGGAGATACTCCACCGTATCGAAACCCACGTCGCGGGCCGCGCGGAACCGCTGCGGCGGCTCCAGCTCGGTGAACATGGTGGAAAGGTTGGCGGCGAATTTGGGCATCTCGGCTCCCTGGTTTCTTTCGTTAGCGGCGGCGGACCTGCCGCGCGGCGTCGACCAGTGCGCGCGGCGCCCGCACTGGCATGGCCAACAGGTGGAAGGACAGGCTCTTGCCGTGGCCGTCGAGGTTGAGACTGCCGTTGACCCCGCCCTGCAGCACGTCGTCGAGCACGAAATTGAAGGCCGGCAGCTTCGGCAGCTCGTAGCGCACGACCTTGCCGGCGTTGCGGTGCGCAAACCACGCCTTGACGCGCTCGGCGGTGATCTCCGCGCGCAGGAAATCCCAAGCGGCGGGATCGTAGGGCACAAGGCTGATGTTGGCGCGGTCGCCCTTGTCGCCGGTGCGCGCATGCGCCAGCTCGTGCAGCGACACCTCGATGCGATCGTCAGACGTCATCGGCGGTTACCAGGCGGAATTTCGGGTCGACGCTTTCGCGCGGGATGAGGCAGGACGCGGTGCGCACGCGCCAGGTCTGCCGTCGGCGCACCCCGCCGCCGCCGGCCGGACCCGAGCAGTAGAGCCCTTCCAGCTCGCGGGTCGCGCGCTCGACGGTGCGCTCGTCTGCCGCGTCAACGGCGAGCCGGAGCCGCAGATCGTCGCACGCACTGCCGTCGCGCTCGGCCGCCAGCCCGCCGCCATCGCCGTCATGCACGCTGACGAAGCCCATCAGGTCGGTGCGCAGGCGGCAGTCGAGGCCGAGCGCGGTGATGCGCTTCTCGACCGTCTGCCTGGCGAGCTTCGCACGGCCGAAGGCGTTCGGCCCGGCATAGGAGATCTCGCCCTCGCCGAGCCAGCCGCCGTCGAAGCAGATCGTCGTCTTCAGCGTCGGCGGGCGCTGGTGCCCCTTTGCGCCGGTGACGCGGACGCGGTCCGGGCCGATCTCCTCGACTTCGACCGCCGTCAGGTCGAGCGTCACGTCGGGCACGAGATAGGCCGCCGGATCGTGGATCTCGTACAAGAGCTGTTCGATCACCGTGCGCCGCGAGACGAGGCCGCCGGTGCCTTCCGGCTTAGTGACGACGATGCTGCCGTCGGCGTGGCATTCGGCGATCGGGTAGCCGACGCGGTCGAGGTCGGGCACGTCCTTCCAGCCGGGATCGGCGAAGTAGCCGCCGGTGACCTGGGCGCCGCATTCCAGCAGGTGGCCCACCACCGTGCCGGCGGCGAGACGGTCCCAGTCGTCGACCCGCCAGCCGAAGTGATGGATCAGCGGGCCGAGCGCCAGCGCGGAATCCGTCACCCGCCCCGTCACCACGACGTGCGGCTCGAGCGCCAGCGCCTTCGCCACCTCGCGCCCGCCGAGATAGACGTTGGCGGAGATGATCTTGAGCGCATCCAGGTTCGGCGGGGCCTCTTCCTCCCACGCGCTCATCTGGATGCGCTTCAGCTTGTCGCGCACGTCGTCGCCTTCGACCACCGCGACCCGCAGGCCGCGGATGCCCTGCTCGCGGGCGATCTGGTGGATACGCCGCGCTGCGCCCATCGGATTGGCCGATCCGAAATTGCCGAGGATCGGCACGCCATTCTCGACGCATTTCTTCAGCACCGGCTCCAGCGCGTCGACCATGTGCGGCGCGTAGCCGCGCTCCGGGTCGGCCACCCGCTCGCGCTGGGCGATTGCGAGCGTCCGTTCCGCCAGCATCTCGTAGAACATCACGGCCGGCCGGCCGGAGCGCACCAGCGCATCCACGACCGGAATGCCGGCGTCCGTATAGTCGGTGCTGAAGCCCGCGCCGTTGCCGATCAACAGGGGTTCTGTCGCCATGCGGCGATGATAGATCACCCGGAGTGGCCGCGACTAGTCCAGCGGGGGCGAGATCAGACCGGCTTGCTGCCCTTGATCTGCGTGCGGTGCATGACGCGCTGCGCCGCCGGGTCGAAGGCATCGCGCCGATGCATGGCGCAGCGGTTGTCCCACATCAGGACGTCGCCGATGCGCCATTTGTGATGCCAGCTGAATTCGGGCTTCGTCGCGTGCGCCCAGATCTCGTCCAGCAGCTTTTCCGACTCGTCGAGCGGCAGGCCCATGATGTAGGCGTAGCGCCGCCGGCCGATGAACAGCGCCTTGCGGCCGGTCTCGGGATGCGTGCAGACCATCGGGTGCACCGCGCCGGGGCAATCCCGCACGTCGGTCACCGGCTTCGATCCCTGGCGCAGATAGCCGCCGCTGTTGGTGCTGGAATCGTGCTTGATGCTGAGACCCTCTATACGGCGGCGCAGATCCGCCGGCAGGGTCTCCAGCGCCTTGTACATGCTGCAGAAGCCGGTGTCGCCGCCCGACGGCGGAATCTCGAGCGAATAGAGCAGGCTGCCGGTTGGCGGCGCGTCCATGTAGTTCATGTCGGAATGCCAGATCGCCTCGCCGTCGCCGAGCGTGCCGATCGCCTTGCCGTCCATCTTCACGTTCGAGACGATGAGTATCTCCGGATGTGTCGGGCCCTGCGTGGTCTCCATCGGCGGCGCGAGGTCGAGCTCGCCGAAATGCCGGCTGAAATCCGCGAGCTGGTCGTCGGTCAGGCTCTGGCTCCGGAACAGCAGCACGATATGGCTCAGCCAGGCCTTGCGGATGGCCTTGAGCGCGGCCGCGTCCACGCCCGTGAGGTCGACCCCGCGGATTTCCGCGCCGAGCGCCGCGGACAGCGGAACGACCTCGATCGTCGCCCCGGCGCCGGCCGCACGTGTTGCTGCCGTCTGCTGCTGCATGGCCGTATCCTCCGATGCTCAATGTTTCATTTAATAGATCATAGCGTTCCATTTTTTGCAATTTTAGGGATCGATCGTCACCGTCATCGCAAACGAAACGGGCCGCAGCCAGATCCGGCTGCGGCCCGCTCCCTTGAATACGGGTCGAATGGCGCTTCGAATCAGAAGTCCATGCCGCCCATGTCCGGCGCCGCCGGCCCGGCCGACTTCGGCTCCGGCTTCTCGGCGACCATCGCTTCGGTCGTGATCAGCAGGCCTGCCACCGATGCCGCATCCTGCAGCGCGATGCGCACGACCTTGGCCGGGTCGATGATGCCCGCCTTGACCATGTCGACATATTTGCCCGTCTGGGCATCGTAGCCGAGGGTGGTGTCTTTCGACTCCAGCAGCTTGCCCGCGACCACCGCGCCGTCGGCGCCGGCGTTCTCGGCGATCTGCTTGGCCGGCGTCTGGATCGCGCGGCGCACGATCTCGATGCCGACCCGCTGGTCGTCGTTCTCCGGCTGGAGGTTCTTGAGCGCCCGCGTGGCGTAGAGCAGCGCCGACCCGCCGCCCGGAACGACGCCTTCCTCGACGGCGGCACGAGTCGCGTTCAACGCGTCCTCGACCCGGTCCTTGCGCTCCTTCACTTCGACTTCCGTCGCCCCGCCGACCCGGAGCACCGCAACGCCGCCGGCCAGCTTCGCCAGCCGCTCCTGCAGCTTCTCCTTGTCGTAGTCGGAGGAGGTCTCCTCGATCTGCGCCCGGATCTGGGTGCAGCGAGCCTCGATGTCTTTGCGCTTGCCGGCTCCGTCGACGATCGTCGTGTTGTCCTTGTCGATCGACACGCGCTTGGCCTTGCCCATCATATCGAGAGTAACGTTCTCGAGCTTGATGCCGAGTTCCTCGGAGACCACCTGGCCGCCGGTCAGCACTGCGATGTCCTGCAGCATCGCCTTGCGGCGATCGCCGAAACCTGGCGCCTTGACGGCGGAGACCTTGAGACCGCCGCGCAGCTTGTTGACCACCAAGGTGGCCAGCGCCTCGCCTTCGATGTCCTCGGCGACGATCAGCAGCGGCTTGCCCGACTGCACCACCGCCTCGAGCACCGGCAGCAGCGGCTGCAGGCTCGACAGCTTCGACTCGTGCAGCAGGATCATCGGGCTGTCCAGCTCGCACACCATCTTCTCGGCATTGGTGATGAAATACGGCGAGAGGTAGCCGCGGTCGAACTGCATGCCCTCGACCACGTCGAGCTCGGTCTCCAGGCTCTTCGCCTCCTCGACGGTGATCACGCCCTCATTGCCGACCTTCTCCATCGCCTTGGCGATATAGTTGCCGATCTCCGTGTCGCCGTTGGCGGCGATCGAGCCGACCTGCGCGATCTCGCTGTTCGAGCCGATCTTCTTCGACTGGCGCTTGATCTCCGCGACGACCTTTTCGACAGCCAAGTCGACGCCGCGCTTGAGATCCATCGGGTTCATGCCGGCGGCAACCGCCTTCACGCCCTCGCGCACGATCGCCTGCGCCAGAACGGTCGCTGTCGTCGTGCCGTCGCCGGCAATGTCGTTGGTCTTGCTCGCCACCTCGCGCACCATCTGCGCGCCCATGTTCTCGAACTTGTCCTTGAGCTCGATCTCCTTGGCGACCGTCACCCCGTCCTTGGTGATCCGCGGCGCGCCGAACGACTTGTCGAGCACCACGTTGCGGCCCTTCGGTCCCAGCGTCACCTTCACGGCGTCCGCCAGGATATCGACCCCGCGCAACATGCGGTTGCGCGCATCGGTCGAAAACTTCACTTCTTTCGCAGCCATTTCGATGTTTCCTGTCTGCTAAATTGTTTGCTTGGGATCAAGCGGCCTTCTTCTTCGACTTCGACCTCGCCGCAGCCCCTTCGATCACCGCCATGATGTCGCTTTCCTTCATGATCAACAGATCTTCGCCGTCGATCTTGACCTCGGTCCCCGACCACTTCCCGAACAGGATCCGGTCGCCGACCTTGACATCGAGCGGGACGATTTCGCCCTTCTCGTTGCGCCCACCCCCGCCGACGGCGACGATCTCGCCCTGGGTCGGCTTCTCCGCAGCGGTATCCGGAATGATGATGCCGCCCGCCGTCTTTTGGTCTTCCTCGACGCGGCGAACTGCCACGCGATCATGCAAAGGCCTGAATTTCATGTTTGACACTCCCGCCCGATGCTGGACAAGTTATTGGGTTATATGGAATAAAGCCGTAGCGTACCGGATGTTTGGCACTCTCCGAGCCCGACTGCTAAGAGCACATAGTCACAAAACGCCTCGGGTTCAAGACATTCCGTCGATATTGTTCGGCCATTTCTCGGGCCGACCGGGCCATGGTCGCCGCTTCGCAAATTGACAGGACATGGGCCGCCGCGGCTGGTAGGTTGGCAAGCGTCATTCCACCGCCCGAACCAACGCCCGCGCCCTCGAGCGCCTTCCAGAGGCCGTGAAGCATGACCACCGCACAAAGCGTCCTCGACCTGATCGGCAACACGCCGATCGTCGAGCTCCGGCAGATCGACACCGGTCTCTGCCGGCTCTTCGTCAAGCTGGAGAACCAGAACCCCGGCGGCTCGATCAAGGACCGCATCGGCCTGTCGATGATCGAGGCCGCCGAGCGCGACGGCCGCCTGAAGCCCGGCGGCACCATCGTCGAGGCGACCGCCGGCAACACCGGCCTCGGCCTGGCGCTCGTCGCCGGGCAGAAGGGATACCGCCTGATCATCGTCATCCCGGACAAGATGAGCCAGGAGAAGATCTTCAATCTCAAGGCCATGGGCGCGGAGATCGTGCTCACCCGCTCGGACGTCGGCAAGGGTCATCCCGACTACTACCAGGATAAGGCCGCTGCGATCACCGCGCGCATCCCCGGCGCGCTGCACGTCAACCAGTTCGGCAACCCGGCCAACCCGCTGGCGCACGAGGCCGGCACGGGTCCGGAGATCTGGTCGCAGATGAGCCACGACGTCGACGCCATCGTCTGCGGCGTCGGCTCCGGCGGCACGATCACGGGATTGAGCCGCTTCTTCGAGCGGACCAGCCCGAAGACGGAGATCATCCTCGCCGACCCGAAGGGCTCCGTGCTCGCCGACTATGTCGAGACGGGCGAGCTGAAGACCGAGGTCGGAAGCTGGCTGGTCGAGGGCATCGGCGAGGATTTCATCCCGCCGGTCTGCGACCTGTCGCGCGTCACCCAGGCCATCACCGTCGACGACGCGGAGAGCTTCCAGACCGCACGCCTGGTGCTGGAGAAGACCGGCATCCTTGCCGGCTCGTCCTCCGGCACGCTGATCGCCGCGGCGCTGCGCTATTGCCGCGCGCAGGCGGCGCCGCGCCGTGTCGTCACCTTCGTCTGCGACAGCGGCAACAAGTATCTGTCGAAGGCTTTCAACGACTACTGGATGTTCGACCAGGGCCTGCTGAAGCGGAAGACGCACGGCGACCTGCGCGACCTGATCCCGCGCCCCTTCGAGGAAGGCGGCACGGTGACGGTACGGCCGGCCGACACGCTGATGACCGCCTATTCGCGCATGAAGCTCTACGACGTCTCGCAGCTTCCGGTGATGGAGGACGCGCAGATCGTCGGCATCATCGACGAGGCGGACATCCTGCTCGCGGTCCACGAGGACCGGAAGAAGTTCGCCCTGCCGACCGCCGACGCCATGACGTCGCGGCTGGAGACGGTCGCCGCCAACGCGGACATTCGCGACCTGCTGCCGATCTTCGACAACGGCCATGTCGCCATCGTCACCGACGGCGTCCAGTTCCACGGGCTGATCACCCGCATCGACCTGCTCAACTACCTGCGCCGGAGCGCCGCATGACAGACGACCGCCGGGCCAACGCAGCCCCGCCGGGCTTCTCCACCAAGGCGGTGCACGCGGGCCAAACGCCCGACCCCACGACCGGCGCGGTGTGGACGCCGATCTACACCTCTTCGACCTACGTCCAGGAAAGCCCCGGCGTTCACAAGGGCTACGAATACAGCCGCAGCCACAACCCGACCCGCCAGGCCTTCGAGCGCTGCATCGCCGCGCTTGAGGAGGGCGCGCGCGGCTATGCCTTCGCCTCCGGTATGGCGGCGACCGCGACGGTGCTGGAATGCCTGGACAGCGGCGCGCATGTAATCGCCAGCGACGACCTCTACGGCGGCACCTACCGGCTGTTCCAGCGGGTGCGTGCGCGATCGGCGGGTCTCACCTTCGGCTTCATCGACATGAGCGAGCGCAAGGCGCTGGAGCAGGCGATCACGCCCAAAACCCGCATGATCTGGATCGAGACGCCGTCCAACCCGCTGCTCAAGCTGGTCGACCTCGCCATGGTGGCGGAGGTGGCGCGGGCACGGAACATCTTGACCGTCGTCGACAACACCTTCGCGACGCCCTGGATCCAGCAGCCGCTGACCCTCGGCATCGACCTCGTGCTGCATTCGGTCACGAAATACATCAACGGGCATTCGGACGTGGTGGCGGGCATGGTCGTCGTCGGCGACAACCCGGCGCTCGCCGACCAGCTCACCTTCCTGCAGAACGCGGTCGGCGGCATCGCCGGGCCGTTCGACAGTTATCTGGCGCTGCGCGGCGTGAAGACGCTGGCGCTGCGCATGGAGCGGCACTGCGCCAGCGCCGCCCGGGTCGCGGAATGGCTGGAAGGGCATCCCGCGATCGAGCGGGTCTATTTTCCGGGCCTCCCCAGCCATCCGCAGCATGCGCTCGCCAAGCGGCAGATGCGCGGCTTCGGCGGCATGGTCTCCGCCGTCGTCAAGGGCGGGCTCGCGCCGACCAAGCGCTTCCTCGAGCGCTGCCGACTGTTCGCGCTGGCCGAAAGCCTCGGCGGCGTGGAAAGCCTGATCGAGCACCCGGCGATCATGACGCATGCCAGCGTGCCGGCTGACATCCGCGCCGCGCTCGGCGTCGACGACGGGCTGGTGCGGCTCTCGGTCGGCATCGAGGACATCGACGACCTGATCGCCGATCTGGATCAAGCGCTGTCGTAGTTCGACACCTCGACGAGGTTGCCGTCGGGATCGCGGAAATAGACCGAGGTGATCGGGCCAAGCGCGCCGGAACGCGTGCTCGGGCGCGCGATGATCTCGACCTTCTCCGCTTCCAGATGGCGCACCACTTCGGCGATCGGCGTGTCGGTGATCAGGCAGAAATCGCCGCCGCCGATCGACGGCGCCTTGGCGACCAGGCCCGGGCCGTGCTCGCGCGGATGCAGGTTGATCTTGTGCTGGCCGAAGCGCAGCGCCGTGCGCCCTTCGCCGAAGCGGATTACCTCCATGCCGAGCACGCGGCGGTAGAAGTCGCAGCTCGCCTCG
>Ga0302046_10006314_pt1 | contig 10359 bp, 5 predicted proteins | sample RVTome_11_FD_200261 | JGI IMG/M metagenome (GOLD analysis project Ga0302046, IMG submission 200261) | Soil microbial communities from uranium-contaminated site in the Upper Colorado River Basin, Wyoming, United States - RVT147D111 (version 2) ... | reverse complement strand
CTCTACCTCACCCAGGTCTACGACGAGACCGAGTACATCACCTCGGCCATCGACCTGGTGCAGCAGAACCTGTGGGTCGGCGGGACGCTCGCGGTGCTGGTGCTGCTGCTCTTCCTGCGCACCCTTTTGCCCACGGTGATCATTGCCACGACGATCCCCATCTCGGTGGTCGGGACCTTCATCGTCATGCGCCTGATGGGCCGCACCATCAACGTCGTCTCCCTTGCGGGCCTGGCGTTCGCCGTCGGCATGGTGGTGGACAACGCGATCGTCGTGCTGGAGAACATCTTTCGCCACCTGCAGATGGGCAAGGGGCGCAGGCAGGCGGCCATCGATGGCGCCCGGGAGGTGTGGGGGGCGGTGCTCTCCTCCACCCTGACCACCATCGCGGTCTTCCTGCCGATCCTGTTCATCGTCGAGGAAGCGGGCCAGCTCTTCCGCGACATCGCCATCGCGATCTGCGGGGCGGTGGGGCTGTCGCTGCTGGTCTCCGTGTCGGTGATCCCGTCGTTCGCCGCCCGGGTCCTGGGTGATGCGACGCTCGCGGCCGAGGCGCAGCACGGCCGGAACCTGCGCGGGCTGTTCGGCCTGGTGGCGCTGGCGGAGCGGTTCACCGACTGGCTCGCCGAGCTTGCCTACCGCATCAGCCGCAGCCTCGTGCTCAAGCTGCTGGTGATCGCCGGCCTGACGGGTGCGTCGCTTGCCGCCGCCTGGTTTCTCGCACCCAAGCCCGAGTACCTGCCCACCGGCAACCGCAACCTGATCATCGGTCTCCTCCTGCCGCCGCCGGGCTACAACGTGGAGGAGTTCAATCGCATCGGCGGGGAGCTGGAGGCACAGCTAGCCCCGCTGTGGGAGCGGGAGAGCACCGGGCCCGACGAACCGCCGGCGATCAAGAACTTCTTCTACGTGGCCCGCGGCCGGCAGATCTTCATGGGGGTGAGGGCCAGGGACTCGCGGCGCATCCGCGAGCTGATCCCGTACATGCAGCAGCGCCTGGCGCAGGTGCCGGGGATGATCGCCGTCGTCACCCAGACCTCGCTCTTCGATCGCTCGCTCTCCGGCGGCCGCACCATCAGCGTAGAATTCTCGGGCGACGACATTACGCGCCTGGTGGCGGTGGGCGGACGCGCCTTCGGGGCGATTACCCAGGCGATCCCGGGCGCGCAGATCCGGCCGGTGCCGAGCCTCGACCTCGCCAATCCGGAGATCCGTGTCCTCCCGGATCGCGTGCGGCTCGCCGATCTCGGCCTCACGGCCCACGAGCTGGGGATCGCCGTCGACGCCCTGCTGGACGGCACCAAGGCGAGCACGGTGAACGTCGGTGGCAACGAGCTGGACCTGACGGTGATGGGCGGGGAGGAATTTGCCAGCCGCACCCAGGACTTCGCGGGCCTCCTGATCCGCGCGCCGGGGGGCCAGACCCTGCCCCTCGGCGCCCTGGCGCAGGTCCGTCTCATGGCGGGACCGGAACAGATCAACCACTCGGAGCGCCAGCGCACCATCAGCCTCGACGTGCGTCCCCCGGAGGAGACCCCTTTGGAGGCGGCGATGGAGACGATCCTGGAGAAGGTGATCGCTCCCATGGAGACGGAAGGGGTGGTGGGCAAGGACGTACGGGTGCGGCTGGCCGGCACCGCCGACAAGCTGCGCACCACCTTCAACGTCCTGCAATGGAACTTTCTCCTCGCCCTGGCGATCACCTACCTGCTGATGGCCGCCCTGTTCGAGAGCTTCTTCTATCCCCTGGTGATCATGTTCTCCGTCCCCATGGCGATGGCGGGCGGCTTCCTCGGCCTATGGCTGGTGAACGTCTTCATCGCCTACCAGGCCCTGGATGTGCTTACCATGCTCGGCTTCATCATTCTGGTGGGGACGGTGGTCAACAACGCGATCCTGATCGTCCACCAGGCGCTCAACTTCATGCGCGACGCCGGCATGGAGAGCCACGCGGCCCTGCGCGAGTCGGTGCGTACCCGCGTGCGTCCGATCTCCATGTCGGTGGGTACGTCGGTCTTCGGTATGCTGCCGCTGGTGCTCTTCCCCGGCGCGGGGAGCGAACTCTACCGCGGACTGGGGTCCGTGGTCGTCGGCGGCCTCGCCCTCTCCGCCGCCTTCACCCTGCTGCTCGTCCCCGCCATGTTCAGCCTCGCCATCGACGTGCGCCACGCCCTCACCGGCCGCGCCGCCAAGGGCACCAAGCCGGAGTAGCCCATCCCACAGGAAACCGCTGTGCCGCCCCCTCTGCGCCTGCGCGCGAGAACCTTCAAGACTCCGTAGAAGGAAGCAGGGTGGTTGCTGTAGGCGGATCCTATCTGCGTTCATTCGCGTCCATACGCGGCTCAACCCGATTCGCACGGTGGTTGACGCTTCCCCCTTTCGCCTGCGTGTTTTGGCGCCATTGAGTCAAGCAGTTGCCGGCTCACCCGTGCTGGTCCTCCCGGCGTGCGGCCGGTTCCGGTACGATGGGTCCCCGGGTGTGGCGATGATGCGTTCGATCCTACTGGCTGGGGCGGGTGCTGTGATCGTGGTGGGCATCGTTCGTGCGACGGAATGACGAGGAGCGGGGACCATGAGCCTGATTCCGTATACCCTGGTGACCGTCTTCCTGCGCGAGGGGCGGGACAACCCCCGCGACCTGGTGGAGAAGGTCCGCCGCCTCGGTCTCTGCGCCCGCTGCCTGGTCACCCCGGCGAGTGAGGGGTGCTTCGAGAACGGGGAGGTGGCGACCACCAAGATCCTCGTCCTCTCCACCGCGCTCCCCAAAAAGGTGGAGATCATCGTGCCGGAGGCCGACACCCAGGCGGTCCTCGACCTCCTCGACCGCGAGGTGGTCGACGGCATCGTCACGGTGGCGCCGGCGCCGGTGGTCGTGCACCGCACCGCCAAGCGGCTGATTCCCAACCACCTGCAGGTGCGCCACGTGATGAACCCGTCGGTCACCGTGGCGACGCCGGAGCTGGGTCTGGATGAGGCCGCCCGCCGTCTCGTGGCCGGCGGCCTCGTTGCCCTGCCGGTGGTCGACGAGGGGCGGCGGGTGGTGGGGGTGCTCAGCCAGCGCGATCTCTTCCAGCAGGGCTACCTGTCATTGCGTGCCGGGCTGTTCGCGATCCTCAACGAGGAGGATGCCCGGGAGGTCCTTGCGCCCCTCTCCGGCAAGTGGGCACGGGACGTCATGACCACGCCGGCGGACACGGTACGTGACGATACCTACCTTCCGGATGCGGTGCGGTTGCTGGAAGAGACGGGGCACAAGCGCCTGCCCGCGGTGGATGAGGAGGGGCGCCTCACCGGCCTCTTCGCCCGCCTCGACATCCTCAAGGCGATCACCCACCACACCCCCGGGTGGTACGCCAAGGGTGCGGAGCACGTCGACCTGATGCGGGCGCGGACCGTCGCCGACGCCATGCGCCCACGCCCGGAGGCGGTGCGCACCGATGGTTCCTTGAGCGACCTCCTGGAACTCTTCCTCGCGACCGGCCGCTGCTGTGTCCCGGTCCTGGACAACGGGGACCACTTCCTGGGCCTGGTCTTCGACCGCACCCTGGTGGGCCATCTTGCCGGCCACGGCCGCGGCCTCTGGGAGCTCGTCACCGGCAAGGTCTCCCTCCATGGCCTCGCCACCCGCCACCGCAGCCTGGCGGAGGCACTTCAGCAGACCAGCGCCGAGGCGCTCCTGGACCGGCAGGTGACGACCATCCGCCCCGAGGCCCCCATCGAGGAGGCGGTGCGCCTCATCGCAGCGACCGGCTACCGCTATCTGCCGGTGGTCGGTGGCGATGGCCGGCTGGTGGGGTTGGTGGGCCGCACCGACCTCCTCACCGCCGAGGTGGCTGGCGGGTGACGGCGGGCCAGGGGAGGCCGGCAGGTCCGTGCATCGGTACGCCATCGGCACGATCCCCGGCGCGAAGTGCTGGTGGAACACACCGCGGAAGGCCGCGGTATGGTCGTTGCTGGCGGAGTCGACTCGCGTGCCTTTGCGTCCACGCGCGGATCAACCCCTCTCCTACGGTGGCGGCTGGAAGCGCCGCATTGCCCGCTGCCTCTCCGCGGTCAGTGCGGCCGGCGGAAAAGGAGGGGGCGGGAGCGTTGGTAGGCGGTGAGGCAGGAGGCGACGCCGATCATCAGGAGGGGCCAGCGCCAGCTATCCGGGACCATCTTGGTCTTGAACGCCTGCCAGGTGAGGAGCAGGCCGATCAAGAACAGGAGGAGGGCGTGGAGGATGTGGCCGCGGGGTTGGCTGCGGTGCAGGCGCAGGCGTGACCACAAGCGATCGAGCACCGGCCGGGCGGCGTCTACGGCGAGGCCGATAGCACTGCCCAGCAGGCAGCCGGCTACCATGTCGATGGGAAAGTGGACGCCATTGTAGACGCGGCTGAAGGCCACGAGGCCGGCCAGGGCTAACAACGGTACTGCGACGGCGGGAAATCTCTTCGCGAGCACCCACGCCACCGCCACCGCCGTGGTGGTGTGTCCCGAGGGGAAGGAAAAGTTCCTCAGGTAGGGGCCGAGAACCCGTAGCCCCTCGACCAGGGCGGGTGGCCGTGGGTGTGCGAAGTGGTGCTTGAACAGGGCGACCGTGACGGCGGTGAGGGCCAGGGTGACCAGGGCGTCGCCGACGAATGGGCGCCGCACGACAAGCGCCGCCCAGAGGAGCAGGGTGAGGATCAGGGCGGCGTCGCCCAGGAGGGTGAGGTGGAGGAAGATGGCATCGAGCCACGTCACTCGCAGGTGGCGCTGGACGAAGAGCAAGACCGCCCGGTCGATGGCCAGGACCGGCGCGGTGGTGGCCATGGATCCGAGGGCAACCAGAGCCGCCACTAGCAAGGTGATGACGAGGACTCGCCCCTTCATGTGGTCTCCACGGGCGAGGGCAGTAAGCGCGGGAAAGCCGGTCTCAACCGACCAGCAGGCGTGGTGGGCGAACGGTGTCCCTCGGGCTGTAGCCTGTATTATGAAGGGGGGCTTCAGCGACAGGCGCGGTGCGGGTGCCGCGCGCCTACTTGCCCCCCTCCATGCCGCACGGTCGGCCAATGCTGCGATACTTGAAGCCGATCTCGGTGACCCGTTTGGGGTGGTATACGTTGCGCAGGTCGATGAAGGTTGGGGTGCGCATGCTGCTCTTGAGCCGCTCCAGGTCGAGATTGCGGAACACATTCCACTCGGTCGCCAGCACCAGACAGTCGCTGCCCTCGGCTGCATCGTACGCGTCGTTGCAATAGACGATGTTCGACAGCTCGGCCTTGGACGTTTCCATCGCCGCCGGATCGTAGGCGCGCACTGTCACCCCGGCCTGTTGCAGGCCGCGGACGATCACCAGGGTAGGGGATTCGCGCATGTCGTCGGTGTTGGGCTTGAAGGCGAGGCCGAGCAACGCGACGGTCTTGCCCTGGGGCTCTCCCAGCTCCTCCAGCACCAAGTCGAGGGCGCGTTGTTTCTGCCGCTCGTTGACCTCGACCACGCTCTCCACGATCTGAAAACGATAGTCGTGGTCGCGAGCGATGCGGGTCAGGGCGAGGGTGTCCTTGGGGAAGCACGAGCCGCCATAGCCGGGGCCCGGATGGAGAAACTTCGCGCCGATGCGGCCGTCCAGTCCCATGCCTTTGGCCACGTCCTGGACATTGGCTCCCACCCGATCGCAGAGGTTGGCGCACTCGTTGATGAAGCTGATCTTGGTGGCGAGGAAGGCGTTCGCCGCGTATTTGATGAACTCGGCAGTCTCCAGATTGGTGATTACCATCGGCGTCTCGATGAGATAGAGCGGACGATAGAGGTCCTTGAGGATCGCCACCGCGTGCTCGTCGTCGGCGCCGAGGATGACCCGGTTGGGACGCATGAAATCTTCGATGGCGCTGCCCTCACGGAGGAACTCCGGGTTGGAGGCGACGTCGAAGCGGTGACGACCCTGGAGGACCTCCTCCATGATCTTCTGCACGCGCCGCGCCGTGCCCACGGGCACGGTCGACTTGTTGACGATCACCTTGTAACCGTCCATCACCTCGGCGACTTGGCGGGCGACCGCCTCGACGTATTGCAGGTCGGCGGAACCGTCCTCACCGGGTGGGGTGCCGACGGCAACGAAGATCACCAGCGAGCTGTGGACGCCTTCCGCGAGGTCGGTGGTGAAGTGGAGCCGGCCTTCCGCCACGTTCTTGGCCACCAGGCGGTCGAGGCCCGGCTCGTAGATCGGGATCTCGCCGCGCTTCAGGGCCGCGATCTTGGCCACGTTGTTGTCCACGCAGGTGACATGGACGCCGAACTCGGCAAAACAGGTTCCGGTTACCAGACCGACGTAACCGCTTCCGATCACACAGATATTCATGTCTATATCCCGCGAAGTGGAGGTGGAACGGCACGAGCCGTCAGGGCCGCGTAGATGGATTCTCGGGGCACGACGGTCCGCGCGGCAAGCGCCGTGGAGCGATCCCCGTTAGGAGCACGGGAGGCGCGAAAAGGTTTCGCCGCGGTGACCGCGTGGCGCGCCTCTGGCTGCCGGCCACGCAGCCAGGGGACGGATCACACCCGGGCGGCGAGGCGTCCCCGGGCCGCGCGGCGCGCCCATTCATCCACGGCCAGGACCTCCGGCAGGGAGGTCGGATCGCCGCCGTCGTGGTCCGCCATCACCTCCTCGATCACCTCGGCAATGGCGGCAAAGGGGATGCGGCCGGCGAGGAAGGCGGCCACCGCCTCCTCGTTGGCCGCGTTGAGGACGCAGGGCAGGCCGCCACCCTCTTGGAGGGCCTGGTAGCCGAGGCGCAAACAGGGGAAGCGCTCCAAGTCGGGTGGGTGAAAATCGAGCCGGCCGATCGCGAGCAGATCGAGCGGTCGCATGGCGTCCGCTAGCCGCTCGGGATACGCCAGGGCGTAGGCGATCGGGCCGCGCATATCGGGCATGCCGAGCTGGGCGATGAGCTGGCCGTCACAGAACTCGACCAGGGAATGGACGATCGACTGGGGATGGATTACCACCTCGATCGCCTCGGCCCCATGCGCGAAGAGAAAGTGGGCCTCGATGACCTCCAGCCCCTTGTTCATCAAGGTGGCGGAGTCGATGGTGATCTTCGCTCCCATCGACCAGTTGGGATGGTCGAGGGCCTGCTCGCGGGTGACCCGGCGGAGATCCTCTTCGGGACGGGCGAAGAACGGCCCGCCCGAGGCCGTCAAGATGATGCGGCGCACGTCGTCATGTCGCTGGCCTGCCAGACATTGAAAGATGGCGGAGTGCTCGGAATCGATCGGTAGAAGGCGACCGCCACCGGCGTGGAGCTCGCCGACGAACAGGTTACCCGCCATCACCAGCGTCTCCTTGTTGGCCAGGCCGATGGTCTTGCCGGCGCGCGCCGCGGCCAGTGTCGGCACGAGGCCGGCGGCCCCGACGATCGCCGCCACCACCATTTCCACCTCGTCGTGGGTGGCGACCGCGCATAGACCCTCCTCTCCTGCCAGGAGCTCGGTGGAGGTCCGTCCCACCAGGGCGCGCAGCTCGGGCAGCAACGCGGGGTCGGAGACCGCCGCCACCGCGGGCTGGAACTCCCGGATCTGCTCCGCGAGCAGGTCGATGCGCCGGTGGGCGGTGAGGCCACGGACGGTGAATCGCTCCCGGTTGCGCCGGATCAGGTCACAGGTCGAGCGGCCGATGGAGCCCGTGGCTCCTAGGATCGACAGGGTCTTCATGTTGCGCGTGCATCATACCATCGCTTGCGGGAGCCGTTGAGCAGCCCTTGCGTGACGTCGGCGGGGCCTGCTCCGGACGGACTATAAGTAATCAACCCCCGGCCCATGACCGTCGATAAGAGAAAACACCGGCCGGACAAATTCGGCGGTGCGTTTATTCTCGACGACTTTCTCCCAAGGAGCACGCCTTGTTCGGTTTTGGGAACCGCGAGCCGGCTGACACTACCGAGTCCCTCGTTGCCGTGCGCAAGACCGGTTTTATGGCCTTCTTGAAGCGGCGCATTAACCCGATCGCCGCAGATCGGGCGGAGAAATACGCCCGTTTAGAGGCGCGGGTGGCCAGTGACACGGCGACCGGTGAGCATTTCAACCAGCTCGGGGACATGAAACGGGAGAAGGGGCTCCTGGAGGACGCCCTGGACCTGTACAAACGCGCCTGCGATCAATTCATCGAGGAGGACTTGATCGTCAAGGCGATTGCGGTGGCGAAAAAAATCCTCAAGCAGTTCCCTGAGGATCCTTGCGTCACGGAGATGTACGTCCGGTTGGGCGAGCTCAACCAGCAACGCGGCATGATCGCCAACGCCAAGGAGGCGTACCTGGTCGCGGCGCAGCGTTACCAGGAGGCGAGCGCCATCCCGGACGCCCTGCGCGTCTTCCAACGGCTCGCGGATCTCCTCCCGGACAACATCGACCTGAATGCCGACCTGGCACGCATGTACGTCAAGGAAGGCATGGGCGATGAGGCGTCGAACCAGTTCGCTCGCACGGCAACCCGGCTGTTGAAGACCGGGGACTACAAGTTGGCCAAGGAGCTCAGCCTGGCGAGCCTCGGCCAGAAGGCCGGCAACCGGGAGGCATTGCAGGGCCTCCTCCAGATCGCCTTCTACGAGCAGGACTACAAGGAGGCGGACGCCTACGTGAGCCACCTTGGCCCCTATATGGAGTCCGATTGGGGGCTATTGAAGGCGTACGGTGATCTCCTGGTCCGTCAGGAGCGGCATGACGAGGCGCTCGTCCAGTACGAGAAGGCGGTCACCATCAATCCCATGAATCAGGAGCTTGCCGCGGTCGTGGAGAGGTTGCGGCGAGCCGAGGTAGACCGCCCGTTGGCGACGCGCGGGGCAGGGCCGGCTACCTCCGCAGAGCCGCCGGTATTCGACCTCAACGAAGTGGAAGCAGCGGATTTTGACCCTGCCGAGGTGCTCGCCGGTGCGAGCGGGGTTGGAGCCGCGCCGCAAGACGCCACCGAGCACGACACGATTGCGACGACCGATGCCGAGGCAACGCGCGCTGGAACGGTGAATCTCGATGACTTTACGTCGCTGTTCGATGGCGTGGCCGACGCGGCCGGTAGGGCTGCCACCGGCACGGCTGACTCGGAGCCCCCTGCCACAGGGCCAGCGACGCCCCTGGTCGATCCGGACTTCCAGAAGCGGCTCACCGAGGCCCGGTTCTACGAAGAGCTTGGGATGGATGACGAGGCCAATGAGGTCTACCTGGCCCTGCTAGCTGACCATCCGGACCATCCCGCCCTGGTCCAGATCGCCGGTCGTCTCGGTCGCAAGGCGTCAGGATCAATGGCAGAACGTGGCGGCCAAGGTGAGGGAGCGGTTGCTCCGGCGGTCACGCCACCGACGCCGCCGGCCGCCGGCCATGCGACGGGCGCCGGGACGGATGCGGCGCTGGCCGATCTCCTCGCGGAAGCGGAGATTTATCTCGCCGGCACCCTGTTCGATGACGCGATCGCCGTCTACCAGAAAATTTTGACGGATCAGCCGAACCATCCGGGTGCCCTTGCCGGGCTCGCCACGGCTCGCGAGCTCTCCGGCGACCCGCAGGTCCACCGGCAGGAACAAGACTTTGAAGAGGGAATCGAGACGCAGATGACCCACCTCCTCGCCAACCTCGTGGGAGAGGTCGAGACGGACGAGGAAGACCCCGCACTGCATTTGGAGATGGCCTGGTCGTATCTGGAGATGAACATGGTGGACGAGGCCTTGGTCGAGTTGCAGAGGGTAATGGCGGCCCCGGTCCCACCCGCGGACCTACACCTGGCCCTGGCCCGGTGTCATGTCATGCGTCGCGCGCAAGAGGACGCCGTACGCAGCTACCAGGCCTATTTGGAATGCTCGCCAGACGTCGCCCGCGCACAAGACGCTCGTTACGAGCTGGCGCTCATCCTGTTGGAGCGCGGCGAGTGGTCGGCGGCACGCCACCACCTGCAGGTGGTGGTCCAGGCGGATCCCGTCTTTCGTGATGCCCAGGAGCTACTGAACGGGATCGTGGTGGAGTAGCTAGCCCCATCCTCCACGCTAGCCCGCATTTCTCACCAGGGATCGTGGCGAGACCGTGCAAACGCGCGTAGATCCTGGCTGGCCCGCGGTAGGAGCCGAATCCCTGCGGCGACCCAGGCCCGTAGGGCCTGCTGCGTGGATCGCCGGTGCAACCGGCTCCTACCCCTGTCGAGGACTCGGATGAGGACCCGGCCAGGAGATGCGGGTGGTTGCGCGGGCGCAGCAGATTCATGGTGAGAAATGCGCGCTAGCGACGGCCGAGTAGCCGCAGGAGGCCATCGAGGATGGTGAACGGGTGGGGTGGGCAGCCCGGGACGAACAGGTCGACCGGCACCACTGCATCGGCCCCATTCAGCACCTCCGGATGGTCGATGAATGGTCCACCGGC
>Ga0302046_10006313_pt1 | contig 10361 bp, 8 predicted proteins | sample RVTome_11_FD_200261 | JGI IMG/M metagenome (GOLD analysis project Ga0302046, IMG submission 200261) | Soil microbial communities from uranium-contaminated site in the Upper Colorado River Basin, Wyoming, United States - RVT147D111 (version 2) ... | reverse complement strand
CATGAACAGGTCGGGGCGCAGGCGCACCGCGAGCACCAGCGACCAGCAGAATTTCGCTCCGGCCCGCGTCAGCAGCACTTGCAGCGCGCGCGGCGGGCACTCGCAACGAACGTTGCGCAGCGGTGGGGGCAGCTCGTCGCACACGACCACGACCTCGCCGACGTCGCTGCGCGCGAGCGGTCCCAAGTGCGAGCGACACCAGTTGGGGTTGTGGAACGTGCCGAGGACGAGGACGCAGCGCGAGCCCGACCGTGCGTGCGGCGGACGCCGACGCGAGCGGCGCGACAGCCATGCGGCTGCCGCGTACAGCGTCGCGAGCACGCTCGTCGCGCAGGCACGGAGCAACCGATGTCGAAATGTGAGTGTGTCAGGCATCGAAGAACCGCAAGTACCATTCGCCTTCGAGACGGCTCAGGAAGGTGTCGCCACGTTGCAGCGCCTCGAGCACGTCCGCGTGCCGCGAGTGCACGACCACGCGTGTGCCTTCGCAGCGGAACCAGCAGTGGTTGGCCGACAGCTCCTCGAGGTAGCGGGGGTCGACGCGCCCCCGGAGGGCCGCCACGCCTTGGCGCCATGCGTCGGCAAACAGGCTCTTCAAGACCGCGTCGAACGCGCCGTTGCGAGCCGCCAATTGGACGACCTCGCTCGTGCCGCCGGGCCGCGCGTAGTACAGATACCAGCCGAGCATCTCTCGCCCGCGATGCACGCTACGCGCGCGCCACCGGCCGAGCGTCGCCCTGCGCGCGGCTTCGTCGAGCACCCACGCTAGCGATGCGTGATCGTAGACGGGCTGTAGCGCGCAGCCGCCCACGACGTCGCCGAGGTAGGCGAACATCGTGGCCGCGTCGAGCGGTCGCTGCTCGAGCTCGGTGCTTTCTCGCCAACGCCGGTTCCAGCGCAGCGCGCCCGCGAGCGCGTCGGCGGGTACGCAGAAGGGCCGGGCTGCTCGTGCGAGCAGCGGCGGCACGATCGCGTGCTCTTCGAGCAACGCGAGCGCGGACCGGGCGGGCCGCAACAGTCGGGTCCACGCGAGATTGAGCAGCGCGGGAGCCGTGCCGTTGGTCGCGAGCCATATCTGCCGCGTGCGCTGGTCCGCGCCATCGGCGAACGTCAGGTCTTGCGAGCCGCGGAGGCAGGCTTGCACGAGCTGCAGTGCGACGAGCGCATAACGCGGCTCTTGCTCGACCGCGAGCTGGCAACCGACGGCCGCGAGGAGCGTGCGGCCGCGCAGCTGCATGGGGCGCGGCATTAGCAAATAGAAGCCGACGATTTGCCCGTTGTCATCGACGGCCCAAGAGGGGACGTGCAAGTCGTGCCACGGGTGGCGAAATAACGCGAAGCGAAAATACTGCTCGCATTCGCCGCGTGAGGTCCAACCGTGGTCGGGCCGTGCGCGTGCGAACAGTGCGGCCACGCCCGGCACGTCGTCCTCGACGATAGCGCGGACCTTCATCGGTCTGGCGACTAGGCCGAGCGCGCCGCCGAGCCCGCCGCGCTCGCCGGAGCCCCGGGCCGGGACGAGCGCGCACGCAGTGCGCGCAGACCGTCGCCGAGCCGGTTGAGCTCGAGCCGCAGATGACCCTTGAGCGTCACCGGCACGTAGCAGTCGTAGGAGCGCACCTCGCGGCCCCCGAATTCCCGTTTGAAGCGGTTGATGCCGGCATGCTCCGGCGCCACCTCGCGCTCGAACAACCCGCCCCAGTCGTAACGCGCGCAGCCCCGCTCGCGAAACCACAGCATGCTGCGCCAATGGAGCCAGCGATTCGCTCGGGCAAAGACGGCGCGTTGCTCCGCGGGCGCGTCCCTGAAGCGCGCCACGCCGTGCTGGAACCACGCGTCGGCGCCGGCCACGAGATACGCGTTCCAGGCCAGCGTCTCGCCGTGCCGCGCAACTCTGGCGAGCACGAGCTGTTGCGCGGCGCAGGCGCCGAGCAGCCACGGCTCGTTGGCCGGGCGTAGCCCCGTCTGCGCGGCGAACGCGTCGTAGCACGCGACGAATTCCGTGAGCCGCTCGCGCGGGTCATCGAGGATTTCGAGCTCGAGCTCGTCGCGGCGCTCCGCGCGCTTGAGCTTTTCGCGACAGTTGGCGCCGAAGCGGCCGAGCAGCTCGTCCTCGCCGGCCGTGAGGTCGTTGAAGATCGTGAAGAAGGGGTGACAGCGAGCGCCCACGAGCGGCGAGGTCCGCTGGCGCAAGGCAAGGACGTCGACGCCGCTCTGCGTCGGTAGTTCCCCGAACCAGCACTCGCCATACAACGCGCCGCGGCTGCGAAAGAGAATCATGACAGCACCTCGTCCACCCACACTGGCGACGCGCCGTTAAGCGGCGGGCCGTGGCGTGCGCCTCGCCCCTAGTCCGTCCGGACTATCGCGCGACGGTTCACCATCTGCGTCGGCGCACCGAGCAGTCGATCACGCGCAGGCGGCCGCTGCCGCCGAGCGTGTGCACGCGCAGCACGTCTTTGCGCCAGCCGGGATCGAGTCGCCCGATGGGCTCCTCGCGATAGTCGTCGTCGTCGAGCACGTCGACGCGATTGACGACCACGGAACGTCCGTAGACCGGCGTGCAGTCCTGGCTCGGTCGATACAGCGCCCCCGCGCGGCGGAACAGCGGCCCCGCCGAGCGCGCGTGGCGCGCATCCGCGACGATGGGGTTGCAGCGATGCGGTTGCCATGGCCCGAACGGGCCGCGAGCGCTCGAGTAAAGGTGCAGCTCGTCGTTGCCGTCCGTACCCGGCGCGGCGATGTTCGCGAACAGCCACCAGCGATCGGTCGCCTGCCACAGCGTCGCGTCGAACGCGCGCACGTTGTCGAGCAGCACGGCATGCAGGCGCCATTGCCACGGCACCGTCTCGCAGCGGTAAACCTCGAGCCGGCCGCTGGCCGCGGTTTCCGGCAGCATGTACAGCACGCCTTCATTGTGGAACAAGAACGGATATGAGACGTGATACGAGCGCTCGAGCACGACTTGCGGCACGCCCGGCTCGGCGCGCTCGTGCACCTCGACGGCCATGATTCGGCCGCGCTCCTCGCCAAAACGTGCCTCCTCGAAGAGCACGAAGTACCGGTTCCCATGGCGCAGCGCGAATGGATCGGCCCAGTAGCGGTCGCGCGGTGGCACGAGATAGCGCAGGCGAGTGCAATCGACGCGCGCGTCCTTGCTCGCGAACTGATACGCGATTTGCCACTGCTCGCGCCAACCCAGCTTGCGCAAGCGGTTCACGGTCACTCGCCGAACGATCTGCAGGCCGAGTTGCGCGACGCCCGCGAGCGTCGGCTGCGACGCCGGCGTCTCCGAGCTCGCGGGTGTGCGTACACCGCCCGCGACGCCGTGGGCCGCCCGCTGGAGGCTGCGTACCAGCCCGTTCATGCCGCGGCGCAGCGCCGCGACGCGGTTCCGCGCGCTCGAGCTCGCGACCGTCGCGCCGATCCCGCGATAGAGCGCGTTAGCGGAGTCCGCGTAATCGACGACGCTCACGAGCGTCACGGCGCTCCCGGCCCCGACTTCCGCGGCGCCCGCCCAGGGGCTCGCGGCCGGCACGGCGCGGCCGATCTCGATGCCGAGCGCGCCGCGGCGCGCGATCGCCGGCATGGGTAGACGCGGGCGCTCGGCGGCGAAGTTGAGCCAGTAGTCCACTGCGCAGTCCCGGAGTTGCGCGCTCGCCGCGTCGTCGAGCTCCCAGCCGTCCCGCGCCGCGACGACGAGGTCGAGACGCGCGGCGGGCGGCAGCGCGGCAACGACGTCGATGCGCGCGAGCAGCGGCTCGCGCGGGCAGCGCAGCAACCGGTCGGCGGCGGCGACGACCGAGTGGACCGTCGCGGCCGCCGAGGTCACGTGCTCGCGCCGGGACAAGACGACGACGGCCGCGAGCCCCGCTCCGTGGATGGCCAGGGCGGCGCGCACGGCTTCCGCGATCCAGCGTTCGCCGCTGCGCGCGTCGAGCAGCACGCCGAGTCGCAGCGGCGCGACGGGGCCAGCGCTCGGTGCCCCGGTGACGGGACGCGCGTCAAACGCTTGGAGCTTTCGGCTCATGCGTCGCCCTCTTGTACTCGATCAACGGCGGCGTCGTGCCGCGCAAACGCCCCGCGAGGAACTCGACGTACCCGACGAGCTTCGGTAGCTTGGCGAGCACGAGGAATACCGCGTACCATGTCATTTCACGTCGTGCGCCCGGGCGCTGCAGGCTGCCGCGCCGTGCGAGCTTGGCGATCTGTAGCAGATACGCGAGCAGCAGCAGCCCCCACCACGGGCTCGCCGCGACCGCGAGCACTGCCGACGCTGCGGGCAGCAGCAAGGCCCAGAAACACGTGCCGAGCACCTCGCGCACGGCGTGCTCGCCGGGCGGCACGCCGTAGAGCCAGCCGCGCTGCACCGCGGCGTAACCGCTGCGGACGTTGCGTCGCCACCATTGGCCGAAACGAGTCATCGCCGCGTCGTGCAGCGTCATGTCGTCGCGGAGAAACCAGATCCGGAAGCCCGCGGCGCGCAAGCGCTGACAGAGATCGGGCTCTTCGCCGCCCATGAGCTCCGGCCGGTAACCGCCGCTCGCGGCGAAAGCATCGGCGCGCACGAGGGCGTCGCCGCCGCAACCCACGGCTTCGCCGACGGGGTGCAACTCCCACTCGATCGCGCAGAGTAGGTTGTAGACGGACCGTTCGGGATGACGCTCGCGGCGGCGGCCTGCAACGACTGCGACGTCGGCATGCTCATCGAGGAACGCCGCGGCTTTGGCGAGCCAGTCCGCTGCGATCTCGCAGTCGCCGTCGACGAACTGCACGTAGCGAACCGCAGGCGCGAGCTCGCTGAGCTTGTGGAAGCCTTCGTTGCGCGCGCGCCCCGGCGCGAACGGCGTGCGCGGATCGAGCTCCACGACGTTGGCCCCGAGCGTGCGTGCGAGCTCCACGGAGCCGTCGCTCGAGCCCGAATCGACGTAGACCACGTGACCCGCGACGCCCACGATGGCCTCGAGGCAGCGGCGTAGCCGCTGGCCTTCATTGCGGCCGATCGCGACCACGCCGATCACGCCGCCGCCCTGGTGCGAAGCCGAAGGAGCGCGCGTTCGAGCAAGCCGCGCGCGGCGTCCCGCTCGGCCCGCGTCAACAGCAATGCCCAAGCGGCGATTCCGTACAGGCTCGCGAACAGCGCGATGGCGACCGTTGCGCGGCCGAAGGCCGGCAAGTCCATCGGCGCGAGCGCGCCTTCGCAGAGGAGCGCGGCCCCGAAGCCTACGGCGGCGATCGCGACGATATCCAACCCGAGCGGCAGCTTCCCGAAGGTTCGGCGCACGAACCACGCGCGCAGGGCGTTCGTCGCGGTGATCGACGCTGTCGTCGCGATTGCCGCGCCGACCGGTCCGTACGTGGGAATGGCCAGCGCGCACGCGACGGCTGCGATCACGAGGCCCGAGACGAGGATCTTGAGCTCGAGCACGTGCCTGCCGGTCATCGACAGCGCCCACCCGGCCGGCCCGAGCACGACGGTGACGAGCTGGCTCGCGGCCAACCAAGCGACCACTGCCGGCGGCGTTCGAAAAGACTCGCCGAGCAACGGCAGCAGCGCCGGGCCCCAAAACGACAAGGCGAGGACGAGCGGCACCGTCCCAAGCGCGATGTACCGGACCGTGGATGCGATCGCGTGCAGCACGGCGTCGCGGTTGCCGCGCGCATGATGTGCGGCGACCAGCGACCCGAGCGTCTGGTTGAACGCCGTGCCGAACAAGCCTGCGAGCACGAGCAGCATTTTTACGAGCGAATACTGCCCGAGCGCCTCGGCCGTGGCGAAATGCCCGAGCACGAGTAGATCGAGCGTCGCCGTCAGCGTCGTCACGAGCACGGCGCCGGCGAGCACGCTCGAATAGCGCACTACGTGCAACGCCGTGTGCCACGGTTGGTCGGCCGGAGCCGCGCTCCGAAAATCGATGCGCGCGCGCGCGGCGAGAAACGTGGCCGCGAGCACCGCGCCGAGCGTGGTGCCGACCGCAACGGCCCACAGGCGCCAGCCCACGAGGAACAAGATCACGATCGCAGCGAGCCGAATGGTGGGCAGCAGCACGCACTCCGCGAGGACGCTCGGGGCAAGCCGGAGTGTCCCGCGGTAGGCGCCCCCGAGCACTGCGATGTCCGTGAGGAACGGGAGCGCGAGCGCGACCACGAGCAACGTCTCCGAAAAACCGGCGTGTACGTAGACCCTCGCCTCGAGCGCGTCGCCGACGCCGGCCGCGACGGCAACGATCGGCACGACGGCGAGCAAGCTCGCGAGCAGCCGGAGACGCCGCAGCACGGCGACACGTAGCGCGTGATCATCGCGCGAGCGCGCCTCGCCGAAAAACCGTTGGAGCCCGATGTCGAGGCCGAGGCGTGTCACGATTACCGTGAGATCCACGAGGCCTCGCGCAAGATTGAAAATGCCGTAGTCGGCGGCGCCGATGACGCGCGCCACGACGATCCCGGATACCAATGCGACCCCTTGCTGAACGCCTAAGCCCGCGGCCGCGATCGATGCGCGCGTGAGCACGTTACGGGGAGCGCCGGCGTCGGCTGCGTGCCACATCGCCGGTCTCTAGCCGCGCCCCGCACGCGCTCGTTCGAGCGAGCGATGCCAGATCACGGCGAGTAGCAGAGCAAACACGGCGCCGAGCCGAACGTCGCTCATGGTGAAGACGGTCACGAACGTGAGCCCGAACGTGCCGAGGCCGGCTAACGCGGCGATGCACTCGGTGCGTGCCGTCGTGGGCGCGGCCCGATCGGCGATCACGGCGAGGGCGCGGCGCACGGTATCGCCGGCTACGAGCAGCGCCGCGAGCGAGCCGAACAGTCCACCCTCGTAGAGGATCTTGAAATAGCCGCTCTCGGGTTGGTCGGGAACGTAGGGCACCCCCGTGGAAGCCCCGATGCCGTAGTAGTCGTAGGCGCCCGGGCGGGTCTCGAGCAGGTAGGACCGAAAGCTCCCGGGACCGATGCCCGTGAGCGGCTGCTCCGCGAACATCTCCCAGGTGTCGAACCAGATGAACAAGCGACTGGTGAATTCGTCGCCCATATGCAGGAAACGCTCGCGTATCGTCGTGGGCAGAACGTCGAGCCACAGGTCGAGCGACGTTTGCGTGAGCACCAGCAATGCCGTGACCGACAACGCCGCCACGAGCACCTTGACGTGCGTGTGCCACGCGTTGAAGGCGAACAGCGCGAGTATCGACATGGCGAGGCACGCGAGAATGGCGCCGCGCGAGATCGTGAGCGGCAGCGCGGCCAATCCCGCGACGATCGCGAGCCAAATGGCGGCGCGAATCTTGGGCGACTCGAACCGTCCGCGCAGCGTCAGCACCAACAGGAACGTCACGAGCGTCGCGACGAAAGCTCCGGCGCGTTGCGGGTCCTGAAAAAAACCGCCGGCGCGGTAGATCTCGAGGCCCGAGAGATAGGAGATCTGGTTCAAGTTCGCGCCGCGCAGACTAAGGTTCGACCGGAGGAAGTGGTCTGCGAACATGCCGAGCGCCGTCACGAGCAGCACGCCCGCGAGCAACAGCACGAGCCGTTCGGAGCCGTTGCGACGTTGCTGCTCGGCAAGCGCGAACCAGAAGAACGTGTACAGCGCGAACGTCGCAACGAACCTGACGAGTGACAGTGCCGGGAACTGCGACAACGCCACGCAGGGCAGCACTAGCAGCCAGGCGATGAGCCACGACCGCGTCGGGAACAACGGGACCCGTGCTCTGCGGTCGGCCATGACGTAGCGGCCCACGAGGGCGATCGTCATGGCGATCATGACGGCGTCGAACACGGTCACGCCGAAGCGCCCCGGCGGCACGAGGACGCCCGTGAGCGGCAGGCCGCAGAGCAGCGCCAAGAAGACGAACCGCATGGGCTCGCGGCGCGTGAACGCCACGAGCGCCCCACCGCCGCCGATCACGGCCGTCGCGAGGTAGTACACGGTGCGCTCGCCGAACTGCGTCGCGACGAGCGCCAGTGCCAGGCCCGCGAAGGCGGCGAGGCAGAGGGCTGCCGCCCACGGTAGCCACGGCGCGGCCGCCGACCCGCTCAGGTTGAGTGGGTGAGCCTTCACGACCGCGTCCTGGGCTTGGCTAGGTTAGGACGAGACGCCCACACTCGGCGTCGAATCCGTCGCGACGGTCGTCGCGGCGATCAGGCCGGCGATGCGCTCGAGCGTGCGCAGATCGTCGAGATCGATGTCCTCGATCGGGATGCGCGCGCCGAACTCCCGCTCGAGCCGGTACAAGAGCTCGACGAGCTGCAGCGAATCCAGAACCCCCGACTCGATGAGGTCGAGGTCGGCCGCAGGCGCCTCGATTTGGAAGGCGTCCGCGAAGAGTCCCAGCAGGCGCTGTCCGATGGCATTGTGCTCGCTCAATGGTTGACCTCTCGTGCAAGGGTGACTGCGCCCGTTCGTCGCTGGCGAGGTCGTTGAATCTCCGCGTCGTTGTTCACGCGCGCGGGCGCGGCGCCGCGGGTGTGCTCCAAAGTCTCGAATGCCGCCTTCAAGGTCGCGCGATCGGTCTTGCCGTTGTGGTTCTTCGGCAGCTCGTCGTACCGCGACCAACGCACCGGAATCATGTATTGCGGTAAGCGCTCCGCAAGCAGCGCGCGCAGGCGCTTCGTGGCCAGATCGTGGTTCGGTGCAGGCGCATAGGCGCAGCAGATCAGCGTGCCTTCGAACCCGCCCGATGCGATCGCGACCACGGCGCTCTCGCGGAGCTCGGGTAGCGCGTTCAACGCCGACTCGATCTCGCCGAGCTCGATGCGGTAGCCGCGGCTCTTGATCTGTGTGTCGGCGCGTCCGCAGAAATAGATCAGCCCATCCGCGCCCCGGCGGCCGAGGTCACCCGTCTTGTAGACTCGACCGCGGCCGGCGTCGTCCAGGAACGCGCCGTGCGTTTTTACGGGGTCGCCCCAATAGCCCGGGCTCACGCCCACTCCGCGGATGTAGATCTCGCCGACGTCGCCGTCGGCGACCGGGCACCGCTGCTCGTCGAGCAACAGCAGTTCCTCGCCGGCACAGGCCGTGCCGATCGGGATCGGCGCCTTCTCGCTCGTGGGGCAGGCGGCGATCGTGTAGTGGCTGCTCGAGATCGTGGTTTCCGTCGGCCCGTAGAGGTTGGTGAAGCGCACGTGCGGCAGGCGCTTCATCCAGTACATGAGCGTCGGCGTCGGCAACACCTCGCCCGCGAACAGCACGCGCTTCAAGCTCGGAAAATCGTGGTCGCGCAAGACATCGAACTTCGCCATGAGGTTCAACACGGATGGTACCGAGAACCATTGCGTGAGCCGATGCGTGCGGATGAAGTGCGCGAGCTTGTGCGGCAGCAGATTGAGGTCCGGCGGCACGAGGTGCAGTGTGGCGCCCGACCATAACGCTCCGAAGACGTCGAACGTCGAGATGTCGAAGCGCAAGGGAGCGTGTTGCGAGACCCGGTCGTCGGGGGAGATCTCGAAATAGCGACGCCCCCACTCGACGAACTGAACGACGCTGCCGTGCGTGATCATCACGCCCTTGGGCGTGCCCGTGGAGCCCGACGTGAACAAGATCTGCGCGATGTCGGCCTCGGTGTTCTCGGTCGGCGGCGGCTCGTCGGGAAAGGCGTCGAGGTCGCGTCGCGTGAACACCGCACCGGCGCGGTCGGCGGCCGTATCGTCGTCGTCGAGCCAGCCGACGAGAGGTTCGTCCGTGAGCTGCGCTTCCATGAACGCCGCGCGCAGCGAGCCCGACACGGGGCCCGCGCACAGCACCCAGCGACAGTCCGCCGCCTTGAGCACGCGCGCGAGCCGCGAGGCGGGATCGGCAGGGTCGAGCGGGACGTAAGTCGCGTCGGCCTTGAGCGTGCCGAGCATCCCGACGATGGCCGCGGGCAGCTTCGGCATGAACAACGCGACGCGATCGCCACGCTTGCTGCCCGTGTCCACGAGCAGCTGCGCGAGTCGGTTGCTCTCGACCTCGAGCGTGCCGTAGCTCATTCTCTCGCCACGCCAGGCGATGGCCGTTGCGGCGGGTTGCGCCAGCGCTTGCGCCGCGACGCCGTGCTGCAGCAGCGTCGTCATGCTGCGGCTCTACGTTGGGTGACGAGCTCGAACGTCGTGGCGACGTGGCGCATCTCCTCCTCGCTGCTGGGCTCGTCGAGGATGAAGGTCGTGAAGCCGCGGTCGACGTAGCCCGCGAGCTCGGCGGCGATGCGTTCGTAGCTGCCGACGAGATAGGGACACATCGCCTTGTAGTTCTGAAACGGTACGAGCCAGTACGGCCCCTGTGTGTCGTCCGCGCCCGTATCCGCGAGCGCATCGAGCTTTTGGTGCCAGCTCGAGTCGGACACCTTCGCGGCGAGCTTGCGCGTGAGCTGTCCCTTGCGATCCTCGGG
>Ga0302046_10006312_pt1 | contig 10361 bp, 6 predicted proteins | sample RVTome_11_FD_200261 | JGI IMG/M metagenome (GOLD analysis project Ga0302046, IMG submission 200261) | Soil microbial communities from uranium-contaminated site in the Upper Colorado River Basin, Wyoming, United States - RVT147D111 (version 2) ... | reverse complement strand
GCCAGCCAGGGCTCGGGGGTCAGCATCTCGCGCTCGTAGGCCGGGCGCAGGTCCTGGCCGTGGTCCTTGAGAACCCAGGGGTCGAGCTGCTCCACGGTGAGCTGACCGGCCCGAGCCGCCTCCGCCACGGCACGGAACATGGGCACCGCGCCGAGCGTCACCTCCCGGACTCCGGCAGGGAGCCGCTCCCACTGCTCCGGGTGGCCGGATTCGACCAGCACCAGGGCCGCCACGTCGCTGCCGTGCCGGCGCTCGTAGATGCGAATGACGTAACCTCCGAGAGAATGGCCGACGAGGACGTAGGGCGGATTCTCGCCGGCGGCCTGGAGGAGCCGGTGAAGCTCGTCCGCGAGCACTGAGGCAGTCCGCGGCTCCGGCCCCGGATCGCTGGCGCCGTAGCCCGCCCGGTCGTAGGTGCACGCGCGGGTGTCGCGGGCGATCTCGTCTTGAATGTGACGGTAAAAGATCGACCAGGTGTTCGCCCCGCCGTCGATGACGACCGTCGGAGCCCCGGTCCCTACGCAGTCGAGGAAGAGGCGCTGTCCACCGACGTCGACGAGCCGGCCGCGCTCTAGCTCGGCGCCGGCGACCGAGCCAACGGTCCCGAGCAGGGAGCCTACGACGACCAGGACCGAGACCCGGGTTACTTCGACGAAACGCTTCATCTTGGATTCCCTTTCCGGCCGTGCCGCTGCCTCCGGATTCACCTTGCTGCACAGGGCAGAATACGCAGCCGGAACCCGCGGTTCCCTGATCTGGCCGTGAGTCGCGGCTGTTCCGCTCGTGAGTCGCCCGGAGATCCGATCCGACGAACAGCCCCTCTGTCGACTCCTCTGCAGCCGAGTGACGGCTTCAGGAGAGTCCGGCGCCCCGCCTGGCGCAACTCCCACGAGGGCGGGCATCTCCAGCAGCACCCCCACGCCGGGCACCTGGGTGCCCGCACCGAACAGCGGTGCCGCGTCCTCGAGCAGCCCCAGCGGCGCCAGAAGCCGGTCGCCGGCGCGATCGGCCGGATCGCGATCCAGCGAGAAGGGCACCGGGTCTCAGTCGGTCGCCGGCGCGGACCGCTCCCGGTCCGCAGGCGAGCCGTCTCCCGCAGTGACCTGCGCCACCGTCTCAGCGGCCGTGTCGCCGCCCGGAGCGGCTGCAGCGGACAGTTTTGGGTCCGCACCCGCTCGGCTCCCGTCGACCTCCGCATCGCGCGGGAAACGCGCCGCCATCCGGGCGACACCGGCCTGCTGCTCCTCAGAGGCGGACAGTTTTGGGTCCGCACCCTCGAAGGGCATCGTCATCTGCTCCGCCCGCCCTCATCCCAGCCGAGAAGCTTGGCGAGCGTGCGCAACGGCCCCATCGTCCTACTGGCACGAGTCGATCTCGATCCATGGCTCGAGAGAAGGCACTCGTGCAGGAAGAGCTTTTGTCAGCGGTGTCACGCCGAGGGACTTGACTCGCTATGGGAGCTCGATCCGATGTTGCCAGATCGTTGAACAGTGCGGGAGCCTCGTTGGCAGCCAATTGCTCCTCGGTCGCGGTCACCGTTACGGTCCCATCATCCGCGAACTGGATATGGTCGCTACAGTTGCCCCCCGACGAGTGCGCATATGTCGGTACTCGCCTCCTCGGAGAGAGCCACGAGGGTGAGGCCCGTACGGTCGGTCTAGTTGAGGACTGTGGGCGCTCCTGGATGCCAGGGAGAGGGGTTCGGGCGGAGGAATCGCCCCATCAGCGGCCCGTAGTACCTGGCATGCATGTAGTCGAGCAGTCGAGTAAGCCAGATCGAGGCTCCATCGCTTCGGCTGTCAGCCGTCTGAGATATCTAGAGTTACTATTCGCGCTATCTCCCAGTGACCGCTTTTTGGGCGTAGAGGGCGTAGAGGGCGTAGAGCTACCCAATACCACTGAGCGCCGGACCTTCCTCCGTAGGAGAGTCGGCCGAAGGCTCCGAATGGCTCTTCGTCTGAGAACGGGTTCTCGACTGGGTTGGAGAGTTCGAGAAGCAACTCCCGCGAGTGGTAGAGCTCAGCGTAGCTGCCCGCGGCCGTTTCCCAGGGACAATCTTCTCTTGATTGGGGCGGCGGAACAGCCCTTGGCTTGAAGTCTCTACGGTAGGCATCATTCAGTTTCTCGGCCGGCAGCGTGTCCTCGGGTGTCAGAGAGTTCCCAAGGTAGGAGAACTGTACAGCAACCATTTCAAAGATCGGCCGCGTCTCTCGAAGCACGAGAATCGGATAAGACGTTCCCTGTCCTTGGGCTGCTCGCACGCCGCAGATCGTATCGTAAACGCCTGCTGGGAGGTCGGAGGGTGGGTGCGCAGCCTGGCGGGACAAGGTACAGCCAAGCATCGTTGCGAGGAGCAGTGCATGCATTGGGAGTTTCATTGCGCAATTCCGGTTGGTACGTAGATCGGTCCATTCGTGAAGGGAAGGAAGTCGCGGCCGTCGCTGTCCTGGTCTGTCGCATACTGTGCCCGAAGAGGTAAGCCCAATTCCCTGCGGATCTTGTTCATGTGTGCGACTGTTTGCCCCTGGAGCGTGGGCCGTCGCCGAAGCATGGCTTCACTGGGATCGCGGAGGCCCTGGTGGTGCTTAAGCTCGTGTAGAAATATCATGCCGGCATCGAAGGTTCCTGGATCGTTCCTCCCGGTCTCGATCAAGGCGATGTCATCAAAGTCGAGGTAGAGGTGGGGACCCACTCGCCTGCCCAGATTGATGGTATCGGATCCATTGCGACTCAGTCCGTACACTGTCTTATCAGAGCCTATGGCTGTCAGAAGATCCCGTCGGGCGATCTTGCTTCCAGTTGCCTTCCCACTGTCGTCGCTGATGATACCCAGCACTACGAGATTGCCAGCTTTTTCATCATAGGTGAGTCGTAGCCCTGTTTTCTCGCTGAGTTGAGCGATCAGGGTCTGTCTGTCCTCAGCGGTCATGCTTGCGAGATTCACGATGCGCCCAGTTGGATCGACGAAAGCCAAGGGATTGTTCAGGGCATAGCTGTATCGATTCCACAGCTGAGGCCGTGCCGCTGCTCTATCGAGCTGGACCACCGGATCCACACTCAAAAACCTCCCCAACATCGGCGAGCAGTACCGTGCATGCATGTAGTCGAGATCGTCCGCCTGCCCCGGCCGCCCGAGATCCCGCTCGTGCCCGGTAAACTTCATCCGCTCGGTGTCGCCGCCCGGGTAGATCTCCTCGCCGAAGGGGAAGTAGGAGTGGAGGGCCTCGGTGCCGCCCTGGGGGTTGGTGATGAGGAGCGGGGTGCCGAGGTGGTCGAGGTGGAAGTGGTGGCGGGTCTCGCCGCCGCCGTTGACCCGGGCGGTGGCGAGGAGCTGGCCGTCTCTGTGGACGTAGTCCTGGCTCCAGGCGAGCGCTTCGAAGCCGGTAGTGGTGGTGAAGGTGCGCAGCGCCTTGCCACCGAGGTCGCGGAGTGTGAAGGTCTCGTTCCAGGGCCCAACCGAGGCGTCGACGGTCCAGATGCGCTCGTCGTCGGCGGTGTAGAGGTAGACGTTGTTGGCGCCGCCGCCGGTCATCTTCGTCATCATCGAGAGGGCATCATAGCCGTAGGAGAAGCCGCCGCGGTTGGTGAGGTTCCCGGCCAGGTCGTAGAGCGAGGCGCTGAGCCGGTTGGTGGTGCGGTCGACGCCCAGGGCAACGGTCTGGGGGCCGGCGCCGCGGTTGGTGGTGATCGAGAGGATGTTGCCGAACACGTCGTAGGTGTATGCCTGGCTGGGGCCGCCGCCGATGATGCCGCCTTCGAGGATCCGGGAGACCGGGTCGTAGCGGTAGCGCCAGTCGTACCAGCTCTTGACGTTGCCGGCGCCGTCGTAGGCGTACGCGAGCGGTACTGCGAGCGGACCGTTTTCGCCCTCGACCAGGCTGATGAGCTGGTTCGGGTGGGTGACGTCGAGCGAGCCGGGCCGGCGCATCCAGTGCGGGTCGAGCCCCTGGCGGTAGGTGACGCCGTTGGCGTGGGCGACCTGGTTGAGCATGCCGTTGGCGTGGTGGCTGATCGAGCCGGCCCAGCCGGGCACGGCGGTCAGGTAGCCGAACTGGCGCGTGAAGCCGACCGTCCGCGGCCGCTTGCCGGCGGCGGTGCCGCACGTGGCGGTCGTGTGCGTGCAGGTCGGGTAGGTCAGCGACGAGACGTTGCCGAGCTGGTCGTAGCTCCAGCCCTGGGTGAAGCCCTGGCCGGTCGGCGTCAGCGCAGTGGTCCGCAGCGACGGCCGGCCGCCGGTGCCGCCGTACGTGTAGGTCTCGCTGACCGTGACGCTGATCGGGTTGCCGGTGTCCGGGTGGACGACGTGGTTGTGGCGGACGGCGGTCTTGATCCTGTTGTTCGAGCGGTCGGCGGCCGAGGTGCCCGAGCCGTAGGTGAAGCTCTTGAGCACGCGCCCCGAGCCAAACTCGCGCACCTCGGTCAGCCGCTCGGCGGCATCGTAAGTGAAGCCGAGGTCGAAGAGGCTGCCGCCCGGGCCGGTGCGCTTCCTGTCGGCGTGGCCGCGGGCGTCGTGGTCGAAGTAGGTGGTCCAGCCGGTCTCCGGGTGGCGCTCGGCGGTCAGGAAGCCCCGGCCGTCGTAGATGAAATCGCGGGGCTGGACGAAGCCGCCGGTGTCGGCCTGGCGCACCCAGGCCAGCCGGCCGGCGGCGTCATAGCCGTAGGTGCTGTTGCGGGAGGCGCCGGCCGGACCCGACGGCTCCTGGACCCGCCAGAGCTGCCCGAGGTGGTTGGAGAGCTCGGTGGTCGACGAGCGGGTCTCGCCACCGGCGAGGTTCGAGGCGATCGAGACCTCGCGGGTGACCAGGCGGATGCCGTTGTAGGACAGCTTGACGAAGTGCCGGGGCTCGGTGACCGGGTCGTAGTCGGGCAGCAGGATCCGCCCGGGCCGCCCGAACGCGTCGTGCTGGGTGAACCAGGTCTTGTGCGGCAGGCTCCCGGGCGAGCGCCCGCGCTCGGTGACGAAGGTCTTCCAGCCGAGCGCGTTGGTGCCGGTCTCGACCGCGGTCCAGCCGTGGCCCGCGACCTTGCGCTCGTCGCGCCTGAGCCGGCCGAACGGGTCGTAGATGAACCGGCTCTCCTCGAGCGGGGTGCCCGAGGGCTGGTTGTTGGGCCGGCGGTTGAGGAAGACCTTCGCCGGGGTCGAGCCGGAAGCCGCGTTGTAGACGATCTCGGTCCATGCGTCGCCGCCGGTGACCGGGCGGAACCAGGTCAGCCGGCCGAGGGCGTCGTAGAGGTAGTTCGTGGTCAGCCCGGCCGGATCGGTCGAGGACACCGCGAGCCCCGTCCACTGGTCGATCGCCAGGTCGAGCGTCCGCAGGTTCATCGTCGCGCCGCCGGGCTTCAAGGGCTCGGTACGGGCGAGCGCGCCGTAGATCTCGCTGTAGCGGGTCCGGTAGACCGGGTTCGCCGGCAGGCCGAGGGTGCACAGGTTGCCGGCGCCCATCGTCTGGCCTTGGCCGCCGTAGGTCAGCTCCTGCGAGACGATTCCCGGCTTGCCGTTTGGACCGGGGTCGACCGTGGTGCGCACCCGGGTGTACTCGACCACGACGTCGTTGGCGCCTGGAACGGTCCCCGCCAGCAGCCGCCGGCGCTTGAGCCGCCCGGTCGAAGGCTCGAAGCAGGTCTGGGCCACGACCGTCGAACCCGTCTGCTCGGCCCGCACCGAGGTGTAGGTGTTGAGCACCCAGGGCGAGCCGGCCGGGAACGGCACGTAATCGTGCTGGCCCGACGGCGCGTTGGTCGCCGGGTCGATGTGGTAGGTACCCCGCGCCGGATTGTAGGCGGTCGTCGTCGTGTGCGCGTCCGGGCTGCCCGCGGTCGTGAGGTCGCCGGACCGGATCACCCGCCTGTGTCGGCCGAGCCCGTCGAAGTCCTCGAAGCGGGTCTCGGTGAACCGCGGCACCCCGGACTCCTTGTCGTCGTGGTAGAGCGTCCGCTCGACCAGGACCCGGCGGTTGGAGTTGCGCCAGCTCTCCTCGGCCAGCAGGATGGGGATCAACTGGTCGTGCTCGTAGAAAACGTACGCTTCGCGCTTGAGCACCTGGTTGGAGCCGGAGGTCTGGTAGACTTGATGGCTCAGAAACAGCCCCTGGTGGGTGTGCTCGGTCTCGGTCGAAAACGGCAGGCCGTAGTCCCAGCCCACGTACAGCCCCTCGCTCGCCACCCGCCGGCGCTGGCGGAACCAGTGCACCGTCCGGTCGCCGACCGGGTTGACCACCTGCATGCGCCGCGTGTGGTCGCTGTAGCTGAACGAGCTGTAGCTCCAGGTGCACGGGCCGTGGTCGGCCGGAGTCGCCCCGTGATCGCAGCCGCCCGTGGCGTTGAGCGTCTTCTTGGTGTCCACCCCGGTCGAGCGCTCGGCCACGCGCTGGACCGGGTCCTGAGGGTTGGTCACGAGGAAGACGTGATCGCGATACGTCCACTGCAATCGGCCGCCGGTTGGCAGGTCCAGCCCTGTCAGCGTCCCCGGCAGGTCCCCCAGCGGGCTCTCCGGCAGGTTCGGGGTGCACTCGAGGTTGTAGCCCGGCATCCGGTAGCTGCCGGCTGCCGCCGGCAAGACGACCGCGCGCAGCAGCGGCACCACGAAGCTCAACGGCCCCGGAGTGGTCTCGCTGCTCTTGCAGCTCCGGTCGATCGTCACCGGCTCGTAGACGAAGTCGTACTGCGCCGTGCCGCCCCCGAATTTCTGCAGGTTCGCCCGGTCGACCCGCCAGCGGTCGACCGCGTCCACCGTCTCGAGCGACAGCTTCACCGTGTGCGTCCGGCCCACCCGGTCGACGATCGTCCAGGTCATGGTCGACCCCGACCGCGTGTAGTGCACCGCCACCCAGTTGCCCAGGCGATCCTCGATCCCCACCAACCGGAACCGCTCGTCGTCCCAGTCCGACAGCCGGTGGGCGACCTGGATCTCCTCGTAGGTCTGGATTGTCCCGTCGGGACTCTCGATCGTGTGACGCTCGAGCACCTCGCCGCCGGGCAGCGTGCGCGGCGGCGCGGTGCACAGACGCAGATATGTGTTGTCCCTGGTGAAGAAGCACGGGTCGCTCTCCCCCTGGTGCAGGTTCCCGTAAAATACGTGCTCCGAGCCGTCCGGGCTCTCGAGTTCGAAACCGGTGCCGCCCTGCGGCGAGATCCCCGGCCGCCGGTAGAGCGTCCCGGCCAGCGATAGCATCCAGCCGTGACCGGTGTTCGACGATCGGCGCGGATGCATGCGGATCTGCGGAAGGTGCAGCGCCTCCGGCTCCCAGGTGTTCGACGCGTACGATAGATGCAGACCGTAGGACAGACCGTCGCCGATTGCGTAGCGTGGGCCTATCGGGATATTGATATTTAGGCCACCGTTAAACAGGTTCACCGCATCGGGCGCGCCGAAATCGAAGGCCTCCCCCGGCGAAAAGCCTCGAGCCAGGTTCGGGTGCTGCTCCGCATGCAGCCCCGAGGCGGCCGAGACCACACTGACGGCCGCCACCAGCCATGCAACGATCGTCCGCCTGCTCCCCGGTCCGTTCATCGCGACACCTCCTCGTCTCCCTCGATGACTCTCGTGATCCCGGTGCGCAGAGCCCGCGGGGTCACGGCGATCAGGATGTCGCCGGCCGCGTAAGACTCCGGCGCCGGAGCGCTGGCGCCCACCGGCGACAGCGACCGGAGCGAAACCCCCGCCGAACCGTCCGCCACGCCGTCGGCGTCCGACGACCCGCCGTCCCACACCGAGCCGCCCCACGCGCCGGCGGCCTCGCCCTCGCCCGGGCGCACCACCAGCACCTCGACGATGCCCTCCGGCAGCCGCCACAGCGACGAACCGGCCGAAACCTCCTCACCGGTCGGAAGTGGCCGCGACGGCTCCGCCGCCTCGCTCCGACCCGCGGTCGCCCACTCGCCGCTCCGCAGATCGACTGCAATCCACTGGGCCCACTCCGGGTCCGCCGACCGCTCGAGCGCGATCTCCACCCGGCCGTCGCCGTCGGCGTCCTCGACGATCCCCTCCCAGCGCTCGAACCCGGGGATCACCCCGTACACCTGACGCATCAGCCCCACCACCGCCACCCGCCCGCCGGGTGTCACCGCCGACACCGACACCGACTCCGCGGCCACCGACAGCTCCGGCGACGACGCCGACGCCGACGCCGACGCTGACAGGGACATCGCACACAACGCCGCGAGCACGCACGCCATCCGTCTCATGATCGAACCTCCGTGCGCCGGTCAAACCGGCGAGGTGTCGTGAATGAAAGAGTCATACGTTGAAGGGCTGGCGACCCAAGTCTGAGGACGTACGCCGATGATGGACGGACACGGGAAGTCGGACAGGCCCGTAGTACCCGGGAAGCCCCCGAACAAGGAAGAGCACGTGGGGCCGCGGAGCTATGGTCAACCCTACGCGGGCACGAAGGCGGAAACGCCGGATACAGACAAGGGAACGCCTACGGCCCCGCCGGTCCTCGGCGGCCCGACCGCGGAGGGGGTGGAGGGAAGGGGCCTGGCCAAGGGGAATCCGCGACAGCACACCACGTCCCGGACTCAGGGCCGGGCCGGCGTGCAACGAGCGCTGGAGCGGGTACGTCAGGCAGCGAGAGAGGACGGGAAGCTTCGGTTCACCGCGCTCCTGCACCACGTCTACGACCCGGCGATGCTCCGAGAGGCGTACTTCTGCCTCAAGCGGGAGGCCGCGCCCGGGGTGGATCGGGTGACGTGGCGGCAGTACGGCGAGGCGCTGGAGGACAACCTCCAGGATCTCTCCGCACGGCTGAAGCGGGGAGCGTACCGGGCGAAGCCGGTCCGCAGGGCGTACATCGCCAAGGCCGACGGGCGGCAACGGCCGCTCGGTATGACCGCGCTGGAAGACACTGGCAACGGTCATTCCTACTCCGACTGGCGGCTGGGGGTGGGGGGTTCGGGGCATGACTACGAACGGGGGTCGAGCTTGGGTGGCATCCACGTCGGGCGGAAGGTGGCCAGCCCTCCGGGGTGCCCGACGGCAGCTCGGGTCACATCCGTACGGAGGCAGGAGGCACCGGGCCCGTCGTTCAGGGTGTGGCATTGGCGGACCAGGCCCCTGCCGTCGGGATGGAGTCGTTGGCCAGCGGGTCGATCAGTATCCGCATCGCCCGGAGTGCTTCGACGCACACCAAGTCGTCGTCGGCATCCGGACCGGTCTGGGCCCCTGCCGACACCGCGGGCCCGAGGAGGGCCGTGGCCAGCAACAGGGCCGGGAGCAGGTCTCGGGTACGGACGGTGTGCCGCACTCGGCCGGCGACCGACAAGACCTCGAGGGGGAAGGAGATCGGTGGGAACCGACGGCTCGGGAGGCGTCGCCGGACACGGGGCCGCGGCAGTCCCAGGTCCCGCCGAGACGGCACCTCGTCGGCGATCGATCGACCTCTCGTCGAGCACTCCGGACGGTCAGCTGCGCGGCGAACGTGCATCGGTTCTCTCCTGGGCCTGCACTCGGTGCCAGAGGTAGGTGCGGCGGGGCTTCCAGGTCCCGTCCACCCAGTCGAAGGACTCGGTGGAATGGGTGTCGCCTTGACTCCGGGCGACATGCGCGACGCGGGATGAGCTGCCGTCGGGGCCAGAGAAACTCGCCTCCGTGCGCTGGGTGCCGTCGGCTGCCGGGGGCTCGAGCTCGGCGACACCCAAGGTGCCGTCGCCGCTCACCTGGTAGATGAAGGCTTTTCGTTCCGCCGGATGCCAGAAAATGAAGTACTCGAAGAAGGTCCCGGCATCCTCTCCGTCGCGCAGGGCAAAGAGTCTCCCCCGGAGCGTCTGGCCGCTCGGCCCCTTCTCCCAGGCGAGGCCGTAGGTGTCCCATGGCTCATCCTCAGAACGGTAGGCGGAGTTGTCGGCGTGGAAGATCCCTCCGTCGCGCGCCAGGAAGTCGTTGTGCTCCAGATACCAGTCGGCTGGAGGGGCTGCCATCCTTTCCTCGGCGGCGGCCAGTGCCACGGCCGCGATCCAGAGCAGAGCCACCGTCATCTGCAGGGCGCGCATTCTGGGTGTCGCCATGGTCATCTCCTTACGCTTGCCGAGAGTCCAGAGCTATCGCTCCCCAACGCTCTCGCCATATCCCCTGTGAACGCCGGAAGGCACCCTAGGTGGCCGATGATCGAGAGGTCAATCATCTCCAGATGAGCCGTCGTGAGTCGGAGCTGAGCAGGTATCTATTTCCCCTCTTCAACACTTCCGTCGTGGTGTAAGGCGTGGAGGGTGTTTGCGAGCAAGATGCTCGCCCCCGGGCTGCGCCTCGGCTGGCTTCTCGCCCCACCCGCGCTGCGCGACGAGCTGGCCGCCGCCAAAGAGGCAGGCGATCTCGGGACGCCGCTGGTCAATCAGTGGGCGCTCGCCGACCTGATCGACTCCGG
>Ga0302046_10006311_pt1 | contig 10362 bp, 9 predicted proteins | sample RVTome_11_FD_200261 | JGI IMG/M metagenome (GOLD analysis project Ga0302046, IMG submission 200261) | Soil microbial communities from uranium-contaminated site in the Upper Colorado River Basin, Wyoming, United States - RVT147D111 (version 2) ... | reverse complement strand
GCGCCCGCCATGGGGCGCAGGGCAAAGAGGACGAAGCCGTCAAGGCGGATGCTCCTGAGAGAGCATCAGAGAGCTGAGCACCTAAAGCCTGGCGTTGCCTCGACTTCATACGCACGTTGGAGGACAGCTGCTTTTGGCAATTCGCAGACGTCAATGACCCGATCCTGCGACGGCCGCTTGGTCCGCAAGATCGGTCGTTCGCGCCCGCATTGCGAATTGAGCCCAACAGATTTCAGACCGAAACGCCATCAATCGGCATGACGAACTTCGCCCGGCGTTTGCAGCGTCGCCACGCCTGGGATGACGCCATCCTGCCGGGCCAACGGAAACCTCAGCCGGCGGCCGAGGATACCGCCCGCGTCGGCTCGCCCGGCCGCTGCCGGGTCTGCCAGTCCCGGTCGATGCGGTACGGCGCGCTGGAGGCGGGCAGGCGCTCGCGGCCGAGGATGATGTCGGCCGCCTTGTGGGCCACCATGATGGTCGGGAAGATCGAGGAGTCGACCGCCCGGAGGGCCTCGAGCCTAATCGCCGGCGGGCATCAGGCTGCCGGAGACGCGTCGCACGGTGGTGCCATCGCGCGTCCGGGTGAATTGCAAATCCATGACGCCGGCCGGGGAAATCGTGCGCTTGTACCGTGCCAATTGGTAGATGCCGTTGTCATCGATCTCCAGCACGTAGACATAGAGGCTGCGGCCTTCGAGCCGGGCCCAGGTGTGCGAGAAACTGGCGCCCGGGCCCTCGGCGCCCGCGGCTTCCCACGTCGACGGACCGGATCGCACGAAATGCGCGGTGGTGAAGCGGCGCTGGGCCTCGGCCTCGGGCGCGGTAAGGCTGCCCGCCCGGGGCACGGTGAACCAGGTGATCTCGAAGCCGTCCGCGGTCCCCGATATCCGTACGTCGAGGTCGCGCACGCCGTAGTCGATCGTGGGTTCGTCCGCGCTCTGGCCGAGCGCCGAACCCTCCCATCGGCCGAAAAAGGCGTCTATGGAGAGCGCCTCCTGGGCGCCCGCGGGCGCCGACGCCAGCAGTGGCACAAGCACGGCAAGAATTCGCAGACCTTTCATAAACGAAGTTCTCCTCCGACGTCCTGTGTGCGGCCATTGGCGGTGAAACCTGTGGAGACCGATGATAGCCGCCTACCGCTTCCTTGCCATCCTCGCCCTCATTTGGAAACGGTCCGCCTCGGCCATGCCCGTTCAGCTATTTCCGAGGAGGTGGCCAACACCCGAGGCAAAATTGCACGGACCCGCTGCCTGCGATTGCCGCTTCGTGGACGATCCCGCCGCCACCGCCGAGCAGACGAAGCCGGCCTGCCGGACAATCGGTTCCTCAGCCGACAGCCGAGGATACCGCCCGCTGCGGCTGCCCCGGCCGCTGCCGCGTCTGCCACTCGCGATCCAGGTAGTAGGGGGCGTTGGAGGCGGGCAGGGGCTCGCGGCCGAGGATGATGTCGGCCGCCTTTTCGGCCACCATGATAGTCGGCGCATTGAGGTTGCCGTTGGTGATGGTCGGGAAGATCGAGGAGTCGACCACCCGGAGGGCCTCGACGCCGCGCACCCGGCACTGGGGGTCGAGCACCGCCAGGGGGTCGTCCGCGGCGCCGATCTTGCAGGTGCAGGAGGGGTGATAGGCGCTCTCCCCATTCCCGCGGATCCAGGCGTCCATCTCCTCGCCGCTCCGGACCTCGGCGCCCGGCTGGATCTCCTCGCCCCGGTAGGGGTCCATCGCCGGCTGGGCGATGATCTCGCGGGTGAGGCGCAGGCAGTCCCGGAAGCCCGCGCGGTCGTCCTCGTGGGCGAGGTAGTTGAACAGGATCTTCGGCTTGGCCCGCGGGTCGGGCGAGGCGATCCTGACCCAGCCGCGGCTCTTCGGCTTGTTGGGGCCGACGTGGAGCTGGAAGCCGTGGCCGGCGAAGGCGCTCCGGCCGTCGTAGCGCATGGCGGCCGGCAGGAAGTGGTATTGGACGTCGGGCCACTTGACGCCCGCCCTGGAGCGGATGAAGGCGCAGGATTCGAAATGGTTGGTGGCGCCCAGCCCGCTCTTGAAGAAGAACCAGCGGCTGCCGATCAGGAACTTGTGGAACGGGTCGAGCTGGCTGTTCAGGGTGATCGGCTGCGTGCAGCGGAACTGGAAATAGACCTCCAGGTGGTCCTGCAGATTCTCGCCGACCCCCGGCAGGTCGTGCACGACCGGCACCCCGGCGTCCCGCAGCACTTGGCCGGGGCCGATGCCGGAGAGCTGCAGCAGCGTGGGCGAGCCGATCGAGCCGGCCGAGAGGATGACCTCGCGCAGGGCGCGCACGGTCTCGCTTCGCCCGCCCGCCTCATATTCGACGCCGACCGCGCGCAGGCCTTCGAGCACCACCCGCCGGGTGAGCGCGTGGGACGCCACCGTCAGGTTCGCCCGCCCCAGCGCCGGCTTCAGATACGCATTGGCGGTGGACCCGCGCACGCCGTCCTTGACGGTCATGTGCATGGCCCCGAAGCCTTCCTGCTGATAGCCGTTGTAGTCCTCGGTCAGCGGATAGCCCGCCTGCCGGCCCGCCTCGACGAAAGCCCGGTAGAGCGGGTTCCTCATCTCGTTGCCGTTGCAGGTGCCGACCGGCCCGTCGCCGCCGCGGTAGTCGTCGGCCCCGGCCTTCCAGGTCTCGGCCCGGCGGAAGTAGGGCAGGCAGTTGCGGTAGCCCCAGCCGGCCGCGCCCTCCTCTTCCCATTCCTCGAAGTCGCAAGCGTGGCCGCGCACGTAGACCATGCCGTTGATCGAGGAGGAGCCGCCGAGCACCTTGCCGCGCGGACAATGCAGCCGCCGCCCGTCGAGGTAAGGCTCCGGCTCGGATTCGAAGAACCAGTTGTACTTCTTCATGTTCATGGGGATGGAGAGCGCCGTCGGCATCTGGATGAAGAGGCTGCGGTCGCTGCCGCCGGCCTCGATCAGCAGCACCCGCGCCCGACCGTCCGCGCTCAGCCGGTCGGCCAGCACGCAGCCGGCGGAGCCGGCCCCGACGATGACGTAATCGAACGCGCTCATGGCCCCGCCTCGGCGCCTAGTGCAGGCCTTCCGTGTAGTCCTTCGCTTCCAGCCCCAGCACGCCGCAGATTGCATCGAACTGCATGCGTTCGGCCTGGTTGAAGTACCTGTCGGCGTAGCTGATCTCGAGCGCGATGTGGGCGATCAGGTCGGCCGCGTCGCGGTCGCTCGCCATGCGTTCGAGTTTGCCGAGCAAGACCTTCTCGGCCTGCTCGGCGTTGTCTTCCAGCTCGTTCACGTACTCCTCGAACTTCGCTACGGCCTTCTGCGCGTCGTAAATGTGCAGCCGTTCCAGGCGTTCCAGAATCTCTTCGACCTTGAATCGCTCCGACACGCTCACCGATCCGTCCGCATAGGCGGTGAGCGCGCTGGCCGCCATGGCGGCCTTCAGAAAGGTCCGGTCACGGTACCGTTCGACCCGGTCGTGAATGATCTCGGAGATCCGCATCGTGCCCTCCCCACTGGCAACGCCCCGGCAACGAAGGGCCCATTGTGGCAGGGGCCGCCATGTCTTCGCAATGGATAAGCAGGCGTGAGCCAGGCCGGGCCCGGTCGCGTGCGCCGATGCCGCCGAGAGGTCGTGCGCCGGCGCCCGGTTTCCGCGCGCCGCGGCGGCCCCCGAATTGGATAAGGTGCATAGCTCGCTGCCGGATCTGACGGGCACAATTGGACTTCGTGATCGCCCAAGGGCTCGGATAGGCCGTGAATTGGCGTTCAACTCGGTGGCACGCAGAGTCCGCTCATGGATCACGGTGCGGTCGTTCGCGGGGCGCACGGCCTAGTACCTCTTGTGACCCAAGTTTGACATTGGGATACTCCCAAAACTCGGCGAGCAACTCTGTTGTATGGAAATTTCGGATCTGGCATATGAGGCGCGAATGCAAGGTTTGTGTCCAAGTTCCGCCATCGAAGGTGTGGTTTGGCCGGCGGTCCCCGACCAAAGAGGCTCGGCCATCCTGGCCATACTCTTTCAGCTGGAGCAAAGCCAGTGGTGGAGACCAGACGAGCTGCTGGGTTGGCAGTTCAAGCAACTTGCCCTGCTTGTTGCCCACGCCCGTCGGACGGTTCCGTTCTACCGAGAGCGTTTTGGTCTGACCGGGATCGAGCCGGACGGACCACTAAGTCTCGATGATTGGCGGCAGATACCGCTGTTGACGCGGTCTGAGATTCAGGCTGCCGGCGAGGCTCTGCTCAGCCAGCAGGTGCCGTCGAGCCACGGAAACCTTAGCGATATATTCACCTCAGGCTCCACCGGCAAACCGATCCGCGCCAGGCGCACGCAACTCTCGCAGCTCTTCTGGAGCGCATTCACGATCCGAGACCACCTCTGGCACCGGCGTGACATGAGCGGAACGTTGGCCGCCATTCGTGAATCGGGTAAAGGCAAGGCACTATATCCTAAGGGGGCGGTTGCGCCCAACTGGGGCCGTTCGAGCAGTCAGGTCTTCAACACAGGACCATGTGTTAGCCTGAACATCCTCTGCCCGATCGAGCAGCACATCGAGTGGCTGCAGCGGCAGGATCCAGATTTCTTGTTGACCCACCCGAGCATGGCCCACGAGCTGGCCCGCAGGTGCTTGACGGATGGGATAAAGCTGGCGCGCCTGCGCCAAGTTCAGACCATATCGGAAATCCTTATGCCAGCGACACGCGAGATCTGCCATGAGGCCTGGGGCGCGCCCGTCGTGGACATGTACACCGCCCGTGAGGCCGGATACCTGGCGCTGCAGTGCCCGGAGCACGAACATTACCATGTGCAGGCGGAGGGCGCTTTCGTCGAGATCCTCGACAAGGACGGAAGAGCTTGCGAACCCGGTGAAATCGGCCGCGTTGTGGTCACCCCCTTGCACAACTTCGCCATGCCGCTCATTCGTTATGATATCGGCGATTACGCGGAGGTGGGCGAGCCCTGCCCGTGCGGGCGACAACTGCCGACGCTCCGGCGCATTCTCGGGCGCGCTCAGAATATGTTGGCCATGCCGAACGGTGAAAAGCGGTGGCCCTTGCTTTCTTCCGCCGACATCCGGTCCTTGCTCAATATTGCTCCGATCCGGCGCTACCAGTTCGTGCAGAAAAGTGCCGAGCGACTCGAGCTTCGCATTGAAGTGCCACGGAGGCTGTCTTCAGCTGAAGAAAGTGATTTATGCTCTTGGATCTGCCAGAAGTTCGGCTATCCGTTCGAAGTCAGCATTGTCGTCCTAGACGAGATTCCGAGATCGGGTGCTGGCAAATTTCAGGATTTCATATCGGAGATGGACTCTTGATCGCGCCGGCGAATCGGCGATGGCGATCTACCTCACGACTTTCCAGCTGCCGTCCGGCTGACGGCAAGTCGTGCCGTAGGCCTCCTCCTCTCGGCCACCGATCGTCACGGTCGTCTGGTACTCGCGGCAATACTGCCCGGTCGCCTGGTAGGTGCCTTCGCGGATCGGCGTAACCGTACCCGAATGCCCGGACTGCGGGTTGTTCCAGGCGATCTGCTGGCCGACCGGAACCGCGTGGGCCTGTTGTGCCGCTCTCTCGGCACAAGCCAAATCGCCCGCGTCGAGCATTGCCCCGATCTCGTGGCCCAGGATCGCGCCAATGAAAACTCCGGCTCCAACGGCGACCAGCTGCTCGTCACCGTCGCCAATCTTGCTGCCCAGGTAGCCGCCAGTTGCAGCCCCGGCTAAAGTTCCAACGACTTTACCCCTGTCGCAAGGCCCTACAATAGGTGCTAGAACGGCGCGCGCAGGGAGATGTATGGGATAGACGGGGTAGTGGGCGTGGCCTTCACCACCTTCGCCACCCTCCCCGCCTTCACCGCCTTCGTAGCCGTGGCGATGACCGACCTCGAACAGGCGTGCCCCGCGGCCGTCCCAGGGAGAATTGATGGGTGCATAAATCCCAAGGTCTGCGCCTTCCAGGCCGTAGGGGGCGGCCTCGACGACGGCCGGCAGCGCCTCCGGCGGTAGGACCGTGCTCGACTTAAGCTCCTCCGACAGGGATTGCATCCCCAGTGGAGCGATGAGAGCGGTAACCAACAACGAGCTAAACATAAGCAATTCTCCAGCAACATCGCCCGTCCAGATTATCGCTTGCTAGTCCTTAACTTTCTACGAACTGTACTTGCGGCATCTGAATGCAGCTAGCCCGCTGAAGTCTTACGTACGACTCCGCCTATACATCCCCATTAAGGACGATTTGGCTGTCGGCAAAGCTGCGTGCCGAGGGGCGCCAATGGCGGCTTGTGGCTGATTCCGCCTGTTGCAGTGAGCCATCAACCTCGTCTGCGATGAGATCCAAGACAGGATTTGCAAGGACTGGGCTCGGTCGAACACCTCCGGCCATTTCGAGACCGTCGAAATCCAACCTTGTCTGGCTGCTCAAGTCTGAGTCTGCAAAGATACGGTCATGGCCGAGATCCCTTCTTCGCTCGACGTCGCCGTCGTCGGCGCCGGCGCGGCCGGCCTCGGCGCCGGCCGCCGGCTCAAGGAGCTGGGCGCGTCGTTCGCCCTGCTCGAGGCCGCGCACCGCATCGGCGGCCGCGGCTATACCGAGGAGATCGCCCCCGGCGTCGCGTTCGACCTGGGCTGCCATTGGATGCACTCGGCGAGCCTCAACCCCTTCGTCGCCATGGCCGAGGCGGCCGGCTTCACTTACCGCAGGGGCACCTTCGACCGCACCCTGCGGTTCGCGGCGGACTGGACCGGCAGCACCGACGAGGCGGACTGTGACGACTTCTTCGAGCGGAATTTCGCCGCGCTCCGCGCGGCGCACGCCGCGGGGCGCGACGTTGCGGTCGCCGACCTGGTCGAGCGGAACAGCCCCTGGACGGCCCTGTTCGACTACTGGGTCTCGCTCAGCACCTCGCGCGATTCCGACCAGGTCTCCGCCGTCGACCTCTATAATTACCGCGATACCGGCGAGGACTGGCCGCTGAAGGACGGCTACGGCAAGCTGATCGCGCGCCTGGGCCGGGATCTGCCGATCGAACTGAACGCGGCGGTCACGGCGACCGATCGCAGCGGCAAGGAGATCCGCCTGACGACGCCGAAGGGCACCGTCACGGCCAAGGCGGTGATCGTCGCGGTCTCGACCGGAATCCTCGGCGGCGGCGACATCCGCTTCACGCCCGATCTGCCGGACTGGAAGCGAGAGGCCATCGCCGACCTGCCGCTCGGCTGCCACAACCGCATCGGCCTGCTGTTCGACCGCAACGTGTTCGGCGACGACCATTCGCGGGGCGCGACGGTTCTGTCCGGGCAGAGCGAGCCCATGTCGTTCCGCATCCGGCCGTTCGGCTACGATCACGTTCACGGCATGACCGGGGGCCGTTTCGCCGACTGGCTGGAGCGGGCGGGCGTCGAGGCCTCGGCCGATCTCGCGAAGGAAAACCTGAGAAAAGCCTTCGGATCGGACATCACCAAGCACGTAATGCGCCATCTGGTGACCGCCTGGCGGAGCGACCCCTGGATCAAGGGCGCCTATTCCGCCGCGCGGCCGGGGTGCGCCGGCCAGCGCGCGCGCCTCGCCGAAGCAGTCGACGGGCGGCTGTTCTTCGCCGGCGAGGCCACCTCCGGCGAGTTCTTCTCGACCGCCCATGGGGCCTATCTCACCGGCATCCGGGCCGCCGAGGAAGCCCACGCCGCGGTGGCCGGCGTCGCCCGAACCGGTCAGCCGACATAGACCCGGTGGTAGCGCCGGCCGAGGTGGGTCAGCAGCTCATAGGCGACGGTGCCGGCGGCCGCCGCCACCGCATCGATCGGGTTGTCGGGCCCGATCACGTCCACCAGGGCGCCTGGGCGGACGCGCCTCTCCGGCAGCGCGGTCACGTCGATGGTGGTGGAGTCCATCGAGATCCGGCCGATCACCGGCGCGGCGCGGCCGTCCACGAAGACTTGGCCGCGGTTGCTGAGGGCGCGCGGGTAGCCGTCGCCGTAGCCCAGCGCCACGGTGGCGATGCGCATCGGCCGGGTCGCCTCGTAGGTGGCGCCGTAGCCGACCGTCTCCCCCGGCCGGGCGTTGCGCACCTGCCAGATGCGGCCCTGCAGGCGGACCACGTCGCGCATCGGGTTCGCGCGGTCCGGCGTCGGGTTGGAGCCGTAGAGCGCGACGCCGGGGCGCAGCAGGTCGAAGTGATAGTCCGCGCCGAGGAAGACGCCGGAGGAGTTGGCGAACGACGCCGGGCAGGAAGGCAACCGGCCGCGGGCCCGGCGGAAATCCGCGAGCTGCCGGGCGTTCAGCGGATGGTCGCGCTGCTCGGCGCAGGCCAGGTGGCTGATCAGCAGGGACACCTCGATGCCGGCGAGCCGGTCCGGCTCGCCCGCCAGCCGGTCGAGTTCGTCCGGCGGCAGACCGAGGCGCCGCATGCCGGTGTCGACGTGCAGGTCGGCGGCAAGCGCTTCACCCTGCCGGCGGGCGTGTCCGGCCCAGGTCTCGATCTCGCCGAGGGAGTTGAGCGCCGGCCTCAGCCGGTGGGCCAGGAAGGCGTCCTCGAGCCCGGGCAGGAGCCCGCCCAGCACGTGGATCTCGGCATCGGGCAGCAGGCCGCGCAGGCGGATTCCTTCGTCGATCTGGGCGACGAAGAAGTGGCGGCATCCGGCCGCCGACAGGGCCGGTGCCGCGCGGTCGACGCCGAGGCCATAGGCGTCCGCCTTGACCACGGCGGCGCAGCCGACCCCGGCCGCGGCCCGGCCGGCCAGGATGCGGTAGTTCTCGGCCAGCGCGGCCAGATCGATGCTGAGGATCGCGCCGGCGCGTAGCGCGGCCGGCGGCTCCTCGAGCTGGTCTGACTTCGGATTCCGAGAGCGCCTCATGGCACCTTGAGATTTCCTGGCGCAGGGCGGCTCCGATTCGACCGGAGTCGATCGAGCGCGACCTTGCCTAGCAAATCGCCGGTACCCCGGCAAGGCGAGGGCCGCTCGCGCAGCGGATCGGGGCTTGCGCGCACCGGGTCGTCGGCGAGATCGTCGAACCGGAAGGCCGCGATCTACGTCCGGTCGGGCAGCGGGAAGACCTCGGGATCCGGCGGGACCGGCTGGCTGGCGAACAGCCAGAGGCCCGCGCTGACCAGGAACGCGAACAGCGCCACGGCGAGGGCGAGCATCGGCCACTGTCGGTGCCACGGCGTCTCAACGGCGGCCGCGGACGGTCGTTTGGCGGCATTCGGATCGAGCAGCACCCGGAAGACATGCACCGGCTGGGGAATGTCCTCGACCTCGATCTCCCCCAGGTCCTCGAAGGCGACGTCGACCCGGCCCTTGATCTGACCGAGGACGGTGCGGGTGATGCAGATGCCGCCGGGTTCGGCCAGGCCCTCCATCCGGGCCGCGATGTCGACGCCGGCCCCGTGGATGTCGCCGCCCTCGGCAAAGACGTCGCCGAGGTTCACGCCGATGCGAAGCTGGAGGGGCGGCCCCGCGCCGAAGCCGCCGTTCGCAAGGCCGAGCGCGCGCTGGATCTCAACGGCGCAGCGCACGGCCTCGACCGCACTGACGAACTCCGCCAGCAGACCGTCTCCCACAGGTTTGACGATGCGCCCTTCGTGAGCCTCGACCGCCGGCTCGATCAGCTCTTTGCGGAGCTTCCGGACGCGGTCGAGGGTTCCAGCCTCGTCCTCGCTCACGAGGCGGCTGTATCCGATCACGTCGGCCGTGAGAATGGCGGCAAGCCGCCGGTGCATGCCGGAGATTTCCACGTTGCACTTTCCAGTTAGAGCAACGGAGTCCGTCGCCATACTATTGAAAGCGGTAGGCCAGGTCGAAGAGAACCGTCTTGGGCTCGCGGCGCCGAACGGCGGCGTCCGCCCTAAGGCATCGGGATCTCGTTGAGCTTCTTGGGCTGGTGATAGCCGGCCTGAACCGCCGGACGCGCCGCAATCGCACGGTACCAGCGCGTGACGTTCGGGAAGTCGGTGATCTTGACCCGGTGCCATTCGAAGCGCGAGATCCAGGGCCAGGTCGCGATGTCCACGACCGAATAGTCGTCGACGATGAAATCGCGCCCGTCCAGGCGCCGCTCGAGCACGTCGTACAGCTGTTTCGCGATGGTGTGATAACGGGTCTCGGCATAGGGCGCCTTGCCCTCGTTGAACTTCAGGAAGTGGTGTGCCTGCCCTAGCAACGGCCCGAGGTCGCCCATTTGCCACATCAGCCACTCCATGACCTGCCAGCGGGCCCTCTTGTCCATCGGCACGAAGCGACCCGTCTTTTCGGCGAGATAGAGCAGGATCGCTCCCGATTGCATCATGCGGATCCCAGCCTCCTGATCGAAGATCGCCGGGATCTTGCCGCCGGGACTGACCTCCAGGAACGAAGGCTCGAACTGTTCGCCGGCACCGATGTCGACCGCGTG
>Ga0302046_10006310_pt1 | contig 10362 bp, 6 predicted proteins | sample RVTome_11_FD_200261 | JGI IMG/M metagenome (GOLD analysis project Ga0302046, IMG submission 200261) | Soil microbial communities from uranium-contaminated site in the Upper Colorado River Basin, Wyoming, United States - RVT147D111 (version 2) ... | reverse complement strand
GGACTGGCGTGCGCGGTGACGGCGGAGTTCGACTTCCGCATCCGGCCGGGGAGCGGGCGGGCCGATGGCCTCGGGTTCGCTCTCCTCGACACCGGGGAACACGGAGTCGCCGGGGTCGTCGCCCCCAGCGGGATCGCCGAGGAGCCGAACTTCCCGGCCTCTCTGGGCATCGGTTTCGACATCTACCCCAGCGGTCCGTTGCCGCCACAGCCGGACGACCTCAACGACAATCACGTGTCGGTCCACTTCGACGGTGACACGGTGGCGCAGTTCGATGCCGGCCCCAACTTGGATCTCGGCAGTGGCAACTGGATCCACGCCGCGATCACCGTCAAGGCGGCGGACGGGTCGGTGAGCATCGTGCTCACGGAAGGAGCCACCACCACCGAGCTGGCGACCGACCTTCCGGTGCCGGGGCTGGCGCCCTACGAGTCGCGGGCGTGGTTCGGGGCGCGCACCGGCGGCGAGAACGCCGACTTCGATCTCGACAACGTCGCGGTCGTGTTCACACCCTGTCCGCCGCCGGTCACCCTTGGGAGGTTGCCATGAAAAGCCCGGCGGCAGCGGCCGCTGTCTCGGCGTTGTGGCTGGTGGGCTCGCCGATCGCGCGGGCGGCGACCGTCCACGACTTCGACGATCCCGCACCCTACGAGCTCTACACCCACGACTACCCTCCGAACGATCCCAATCCTTCGCTGGTGCTCCTCGGCGGACCGAGCGGCGCCTTTCTGCGCCTCGCCCACGGCACCCTGCCACCTCACCAGAACAGCGCCAGCTTCCTGCGCACCGCCCCCGGACCGGCATGCCAGGTCATCGCTGGGTTCGACTTTCGCATGATCCCGGGCGTCGGACAGGCGGATGGCCTGGGCTTCGCCCTGCTCGACACGGGCCGCTTTGACCCGATCACCACCCTGGCGACACCTGGGGTCATGGAGGAGCCGAACTTCGAGCGCTCGATCGGGTTCGGCTTCGACATCTACGACAACGATCCGCTAGATCCGAAGAACGACATCAACGCCAACCACGTCTCGGTCCACTTCAATGGGGCGAAGGAATACGAGATCGACGCCGACCCGCTGCATCTCGCCAGCGGCAACTGGATCCACGCCGAGATCACCGTCAAGGCGGCGGCCGGGACGGTGAGCTTCAGGCTCACCGAGGGAGCCACCACCGTGGAGGCCACGGACCTCCCGCTGGACGGGCTAGCGCCCTACGAGCCGCGAGCCTGGTTCGGGGCCCGCTCCGGAGGCGAGACCGCCGACCACGACCTCGACAACGTCCAGATCACCTTCACTCCGTGCCCGCCCGAGGACTACGGCGCATGGTCCGCGGTCATGGACTGGCCACTGGTGGCGATTCACCTGCACCTGCTGCCCACCGGCGAGGTGATGTTCTGGGATCGCCATGACTTCTCCGATGGCGCCGCCGAGGCCCGCCGGCTGGAGGAAGCGATGCGCGCCGGCTCCGGGGGCCATGCGATCACCGGCGGCGAACCGATCGTGCCCAGGCTCTGGAATCCGGTCTCCGAGGAGATTCGCGAGACGGCGGCCCCGCCCTTCGATCTCTTCTGCAGCGGTCACACGCAGCTCGGCGACGGACGGCTGTTCATCGCCGGCGGCCACATCGAAGACAACTACGGACTCGACACGGCGGCCATCTACGATCCGTGGAACGATTGCTGGGAGCCCCAGGATCCGATGGCCGACGGGCGCTGGTACCCGACCGCGACCACCCTGCCCTCCGGCGACGTCCTGGTGACCTCCGGAGAGATCGATGCCCGCAAGCCGACCGGACCGGGCCGGAACGAGATCCCGGAAGTCTGGAGCGTCTTCTCCAGGAACTGGCGGCAACTGACCGGTGGGCAGAAGTCTTTCGATGTCTATCCCTTCATGTACGTGACACCGGACGGCCGGGTGCTCAAGGCCGGCTGGGAGCCCGAGACCGAGCTGCTCGACACCTCCGGCAGCGGTAGCTGGACCCCCGTCGACCACTGCGAGGGCGGACACCGCAACTACGGATCGTCGGTGATGCTGGCCGATGGCAGGGCGTTGATCGTCGGCGGAGTCGATCCGCCCACGGCCGTCACGGAGATCGTCGACCTCTCCCTGTCGCCTCCCGAGTGCCTCTCCACCGGCGGGATGACGTTCAAGCGCCGCCACCACGTGGCGACCCTCCTCCCCGACGGCACCGTGCTGGTGACCGGCGGTACCAGCCTTCCCGGTTTCAACGATGCCACCGGCGACGTCTACGCGGCCGAGATGTACGACCCGGCGACCGGCGTCTGGTCGATCCTGGCGGCGGCGGCGGTACGGAGGATCTACCACTCGACTGCCCTCCTGCTGCCCGATGCCCGGGTGCTGGTCGCCGGGGGCGGTCACCCGAGGGACGGGGAGAGCGACGACCAGGACCACCGCGACGCCGAGATCTTCTCGCCGCCCTACCTCTTCCGTGGGCCGCGACCGGTGATCACCGCCGCCCCGGAGGCGGTGCGCCCGGGCGAGACCTTCCTGGTGACGACACCGGACGCGGCGAAGGTGGCCGACGTGACATGGCTGCGCCCCGGCTCGGTGACCCACGCATTCAACCAGAACCAGAGGATCAACCGACTCGCCTTCACCCCCACAGGCGGCGGGCTGGAGGTCACGGCTCCGGCCACCTCGAACCTCGCGCCGCCGGGCTACTACATGCTCTTCCTGCTGAGCGACGAGGGAGTGCCCTCGGAGGCGGCGTTCGTCAAGCTGCTCCCCGAGCTCGTCTTCGCCGACGGTTTCGAGAGCGGCGACGACCGCGCCTGGAATCCCGCGCCGCCCTGCGGTCCTTGATCTCGACGGGCCGGTTCCCGGGGCCTCGGCCGTAGCGACCGTCATCGCGATTCCGGTAGGCTGTCTCCCCTCGCCGCCGCGCCGTCCGCGGCGGCCGCGAGGGCCGAGCCGTGACCGAGACCACCGCCACCGAACCCGCACCCGGCACCGCCGTCGAGGGCGCCGCGCCCGGCACCGACTTCCTGCGCGCGATCGTCATCGCCGACCGGAAGGCCGGCAAGCACGGCGGTCGCGTGCACACGCGGTTCCCGCCCGAGCCGAACGGCTACCTGCACATCGGGCACGCCAAGTCGATCCACCTCAACTTCGGCATCGCCGCCGAGTTCGGGGGGCTGTGCAACCTGCGCTTCGACGACACCAACCCCCAGACCGAGGACCCGGAGTTCGTGCAGTCGATCCAGGACGACGTGCGCTGGCTGGGCTATGACTGGGACGACCGGCTCTACTTCGCCTCGGACTACTTCGAGCGCCTCTATGAGCTGGCCGAGGGGCTGATCGAGGACGGCAAGGCCTACGTCGACAGCCTGTCGGAGGAGGAGATCCGCGCCCACCGCGGCACGGTCACCGAGCCCGGGCGGCCGAGCCCGTACCGCGACCGCACCGCCGAGGAGAGCCTCGATCTCTTCCGGCGGATGCGCGCCGGGGAGTTCCCCGACGGCGCCCACGTGCTGCGCGCGCGGATCGACCTCGCCGCGGCGAACATGAAGATGCGCGATCCGCTGCTCTACCGGATCCGCCACGCCCGGCACTACCGCACCGGCGACGAGTGGTGCATCTACCCGATGTACGACTGGGCGCACCCGCTGTCGGACGCGATCGAGGACATCACCCACTCGTTCTGCACCCTCGAGTTCGAGAACAACCGCGAGATCTACGACTGGGCGGTGCGCGAGAGCCGGATCGAGACCTCGCCGCGGCAGATCGAGTTCGCGCGCCTCAACCTCTCCTACACCGTGCTCTCGAAGCGCAAGCTGGCGCAGCTCGTCGAGGGCGGCCACGTCGCCGGCTGGGACGACCCGCGGATGCCGACGCTGGCCGGCCTGCGCCGCCGCGGCTACACGCCGGAGTCGATCCGCGCCTTCTGCCACCGCATCGGCATCGCGAAGGCCAACTCGACCGTCGACATGGCGATGCTCGAGCACAGCGTCCGCGACGACCTCAACGCCCGGGCGCCGCGGGTGCTGTGCGTGCTCCGGCCGCTGAAGGTGACGATCACCAACTACCCCGAGGGCCCGGAAGACCAAGACCGGTGCGAGGAGCTGGATGCGCCCTACTGGCCGCACGACGTGCCGCGCGAGGGCTCGCGCAAGCTGCCGTTCGGGCGCACGATCCTGATCGAGCGCGACGACTTCGCCGAGGAGCCACCGCCGGGGTTCCGCCGCCTCGCCCCGGGACGCGAGGTGCGACTGCGCTACGCCTACTTCATTTCTTGTCACGACGTCGTGCGCAACGACGCCGGCGAGATCGTCGAGCTGCTCTGCACCTACGACCCGGCGACCCGCGGCGGCGCCGCCCCCGACGGCCGCAACCCGCCGGGGACGCTCCACTGGGTCTCGGCCGAGCAGGCGCTGCCGGTCGAGGTGCGGCTCTACGACCGGCTCTTCGCGGTCGAGAAGCCGGGCGAGACCAAGGGCGCCGACTTCCTCGCCCACCTCGACCCGGACTCGCTCGAAGTGGTCAGCGAAGCGCGGATCGAGCCCTCGGTCGCCGGCGCCGAGCCGGGCAGCCGCTTCCAGTTCGAGCGCCTCGGCTACTTTCATCTCGAGCCCGAGGACTCGACGCCCGAGCGGATGGTCTTCAACCGCATCGTGCCGCTGCGCGACGTCTGGGCGCGCAAGGCCGGGCCGGCTCGGACGGCGGACGGGCGGCGCACGGCGGAGCCGGCGGAGGCCGGATCCGGTGCGCCGCGGGCGGCGCGCGGGGGACCTCCACCGCGGCCCGACCGCCGGAGCGGCGAGGGCGCGGCCGCGGAGAGCGGCGAGCCGGCCGCACTGCCCGAGCCGACCCCCGAGCTGCTCCGCTACCGCGACGCCCTCGGCCTGCCGCCGTCGGCGGCCGCGACCCTGGCCGCCGACCCGGCGCTGGCGCGGTTCTACGAGCGGGCGCTCGCCGCGGCGGCCGGGCGCGGCCTCGCCGACCCGGCCGGGGTCGCCGCCTGGGTGGTCAACGACCTCCAGCGCGAGCGCAAGGAGCGCGGGCTCGACGACCCGGCGGAGCTGCCGGTCGACCCCGCCGGGGTCGCCGAGCTGGCGGCGCTGGTCGACTCCGGCACGCTGACCGCGACCGCCGCCCGCGAGGTGTTCGCCGAGCTGGCCGCCCGCGGCGGCTCGCCGCGCGAGATCGTCGAGCGCCGCGGCCTCGAGCGGGTCGCCGACCGCGACGCCCTCGCCGCGCTCACTGACCGCGTCCTCGCCGAGAACCCCGAGGAGGCCGAGCGCTGCCGCGCCGGCAAGACCTCGCTGCTCGGCTTCTTCATCGGCCGGGTGATGGAGGCCTCGGGAGGCATCGCCGACCCCAAGGTGGTGCGCGAGCTGCTCCGCGAACGGCTGGGGTAATCGGGCTACTCGCTCAAGTCCAGCCCGAACTCGTCGCAAACCTGGTGCAGCTCCGGGAGCGACTCGGTAAGGGCGATCGGATCGCCTTCGGCAATCAAGCGGGAGCGGTGTTCGAACAGCGCAGCACAGGGGCAGTCGTCGACGTGGGACCGGTAAGCAACCCCCGCCGCGGCGCGGGTCGAGAACAGGTGGCGTGCGAGTTGCTGGGTGATCGCTCGACGCTGACCTCGCAGCTCGGCGATGTCGAGGTGGCGGATCCCGGCTTCGGCGAGGGCGGGAGCCAGCTCCAGCGCCAGCTCGCGGCGGAGTCCGAGGTCTTCGAGGTCGACCAACGGGCCCGTGGTTTCGATGCGAGCGGCGATGAGGACGTGGTTCTGACGCCAAACGAGAGGCACGGCGGGCCGGGGCAGGGAGGCCCGGGGCACGCCGGAGCGACCGAAGAGTTGCCCAAACTCAGCGAGGGCGCGTGTGTCCGGGCGCAGGTCCTTGAGTGACTCCCGAATCGCGGTGGTTGCCTCCCGGCTGCAGTAGTTTGTGCGGAACTTCCTTGCGGGGTCGTCGAACCGGTTGCTCAGCGCACAGAGATGCCAAGGCTTAAAGCCGAGAGGGTCTTCCCGGAACCCCACTCGCCAAACCCGATCGCCCCAGTTCAGTAGGTGTCTCCCAGGACGAAAGCCTTGGCGGCGGGAAGGAGCGAGTGGAACGGTGGTTCACCATGCCGCAGCAGGTAGGCAGGTGCCTGATCGTCGAGCCGTGAGTTCGTACCAAAGAACCAGGCCTTGGCCGTAGCAGGGCTAAACGCGTTGACCAGGAGCGTCGTGACAGGGTAGGCCGCGCGCAGACGAAACTCGCTCAGCTCACGGGGCCTCACCTTGCCGCTCGCCCACTGCCCCACCATCTTCGGGTCCCTGACCCCGCTCAGGTACCCTGTGACCCTCTGACCTAGGTTTTCCTGCAGGTACGCAGCGACTTCAGAGATGCTGGCCGCCGCTGCCATCCGTTCACTTTCCCCCAAGTTGCGGATCGAGTCCTGTTCTAGTAAGGCTTGGCGCCGGGTAGTCAGTGTCGCCATCTCTATTTCCTCCCTCCTGTCGCCGGTGCAATCCTACCTATAAACCTACCAGCCTGCAAGGGGGCGGGTGAGGTGACGACGCCGACCCGAAGGCAGTTCCGGGTCAGGCCAGCTCTTCGAGCACCGCGGCCAGCAGCTTCCAGAACCGTCCGACCGAGTCGACGTGGACGCGCTCGTCGGGGGAGTGCGGGAACTCGATCTGGGGGCCGAAGGAGATCATGTCCATCCCCGGGACCTTCTCGCCGATGATCCCGCACTCGAGGCCGGCGTGGATCGCCTTGACCGCGGGCGCACTGCCCAGCTCGCGCTCGTGGACGCGCTGGAGCACCGCCAGCAGCTCGGACGACATGTCCGGCTTCCAGCCCGGGTAGCCGCCCTCCTCGGAGGAGGCGGCGCCGGCCAGCGCGGCGATCGCGCGGATGTGCCGGGCGCGGGCGCGGATCGCCGTGTCGACCGAGCTGCGGCTCGACAGCAGCGCCTCGAGCGCGCCGTCGGTCTCGGCGACGGTGGCGAGGGTGGTCGAGGTCTCGACCAGGTCGGGGATGTCGTAGCTCCAGCTCGCGACCCCGTGCGGCAGCGCCACGAGCAGGCGGATCACCCGCGCGGAGGTCTCGGCGTCCCAGGTCTCGGCCGGGGCGCCGGCGGGCGTGGCGTCGAGGCGGGCGTCGGGATCGACCGGGAGGTACTCGTCGACGATCGCCTTCGCCTCGCGCTCGAACGCGGCGCGGAAGTCGCCGGCGCGGTCCGCCGGCAGCACGACCGTCGCGAACGCCTCGCGCGGGATCGCGTTGTGCGCCGAGCCGCCGGAGAAGCCGGCCAGCCGCACCGCCGCCGCCTCGCCGTCGGCGGCGCCGCCGGCGGCCGCGGCCGCCCCGGCGTCGATCGCCCGCGCCAGCAGCTTGATCGCGTTGCCGCGCTGGAGGTGGATGTCGACGCCGGAGTGGCCGCCCTTGAAGCCGCGCGCCGCCAGCTCGAACGCCGCCTCGCCGGCGGGCGTGGCATGACGCACCAGCGGCACGCTCACCCGGCTGCCGAGGCCGCCGGCGCAGCCGACGTAGAGCGCGCCCTCCTCCTCGGTGTCGAGGTTGAGCAGGCGCCGGCCGGTGAGCAGGTCCGGCGAGAGCTTCGCGGCGCCGGTCAGGCCGCTCTCCTCGTCGATCGTGAACAGCAGCTCGAGCGGGCCGTGGACCACGGACGCCTCGGGCGGGGTGCCGAGGTCCATCAGCGCCAGCATCGCGGCCACGCCGATCCCGTTGTCCGAGCCGAGGGTGGTGCCGCGGGCGGTCAGGTACGCGCCGTCGCGCTCGGCCACGATCGGGTCGGTCGCGAAGTCGTGGTCGACGTCGGAGTTCTTCTCGTAGACCATGTCGAGGTGGGACTGGAGCACGGTCACCGCGGCGTCCTCGTGGCCGGGCGTGGCGGGCAGGCGGACCACCAGGTTGCCGGCTTCGTCCCGGTCGTGCTCGAGGCCGCGCGCGCCCGCCGCCTCGATCACGTGGCGGCGCATCGCGTCCTCGCCCTTCGAGGGGCGGTAGACGGTGAGGATCTCGTCGAAGCGGCGCCACAGCGCCCGAGGCTCGTAGTCGGAGACGAAGGTGGTCATCATGTTCTCCTCAGCGCCGCAAGCGGCACCCTGATCAGCGCCCAGACGACCGCGGCGAAGATCGCCAGTGACAGCCAGCCGCCGAGCGGCTCGACGAAGGCGAAGGTCTCGATCCGCCGGCCGGTCACCAGCCAGGTCACCGACGGGATCTCGGCCATCGCCAGAAGCGCCAGCGCCATCCCCATCAACGCCTCGCCGGCGATCAGGCCGGAGGCGACCAGGGTACCGGTGTTGCCCGCCCGCGTCACGCTCTCCGGGGCGGCGGCGCGGCGCGCCAGGATGCGGTCGAGGGCGAACCTCAGCAGCCCGCCGACGAAGATCGCGAAGGTGGTCTCGAACGGCAGGTACATGCCGACCGCGATCAGCATCGGCGCCGGCGCGCGGAGGATGATCAGCGCCACCGCGAACATCATTCCGATCACGATCAGCCCCCACGGCATGTCGCCGCCGACGATGCCCGAGGCGAGCTGGGCCATCAGCCCGGCCTGGGGCGCCGGCAGCTCGGTGTCGCCGATGCCGATGCCGCCCTTGGCGATGTTGCCGCGGTGGAGGATGACGATCGGCCAGACCAGGACGAACGACACGACGACGGTCGAGATCAGCTCGGCGACCTCCATCCGCCACGGCGTGCCGCCGATCAGATGGCCGACCTTGAGGTCCTGGATCATGTCGCCGGCCATCGCGGTGGCGCAGCAGACCACCGCCGCCACGGCCAGGACCGCGCCGACGCCGGGCAGGCCGGTGACGCCGATCGCGACCATCACCACCGCGGCGATGATCAGGGTCGAGAGCGCCAGCCCCGAGATCGGCTGGTTCGAGCCGCCGACCAGGCCGACCAGCCATCCGCCGACGCCCGAGAACAGGAAGCCGGTGACCATCATGATCACCGCCGCCAGCAGCGCCCCGAGGAGGTTGTGGGTGAAGTGCCAGTAGATCAGCGTGATCGGCACCGTCAGCGCCGCGGTGCCGCCGACGATCCAGCGCATGTCGAGGTCGCGCTCGAGGCGGTTCTCGGCCTCGCCCGCGGCGGCCGGCCGGAAGGCGCGCCGGAAGCCCGAGAAGATCGACCCGCGCAGCCCCCACAGCGTGTAGAGCGAGCCGACGAGCATCGCGCCGACCGCCAGCGGCCGCACCTGGTTGTACCAGACGGTGAACGCCAGCTCCGGCCACGGCGGCGGCGCGCCCTCCGCGCCCAGCCGCGCCGGCAGCGCCGGGTCGAGGAACAAGGCCAGCGGGATCAGCACCAGCCAGGCGAGCACGCCGCCGGCGAAGTTGATCGACGCCAGCCGCGGACCGATGATGAAGCCGACCCCGATCAACGCCCCCGAGGCGGCCGGCGAGGCGACCGCGACGCCGCCGCCGTGGGCGACCTCGCCGAGCGGCTGGCGGTCGCTGTCGAAGTGGCGGATCACCGACTGCGGGAAGCGGATGAACCACTCCACCGACTCGCGGAAGACCTGCAGCCCGGCCGAGTCCTTGAGGAGCTGGATCAGCGCCCCGCCGCCGAGCGCGCCGAAGACGTACTTGGCGCCGGTCGCGCCCTTCTGGCCGGCGCGCACGATCTCGTAGGCGGCATAGGCCTCGGGGAACGGCAGCTCGGCGTCGACCACCAGGGTGCGCCGCAACAGGATCACGAACAGCACCCCGAGCAGCCCGCCGACCAGCAGGATGATCGAGGTCTCCCAGTAGTTGAAGTCGGTCCACAGCCGCTCGCCGTCCATCGTCACCAGGACGAACGCGGGGATCGTGAAGATCGCGCCGGCGACCAGCGCCTCGCCGACCGAGGCGGTGGTGCGGGCGATGTTCTCCTCGAGGATCGAGCCCTTGAACGGGCGGAGGATCGCGATCGCCAGCACCGCGGCCGGGAAGGTCGCCGAGATCGTCAGCCCGGCCTTCATCCCGAGGTAGGCGTTGGCGGCGCCGAGCACCGCGGCCATCGCGATGCCGACCACCAGCGCCTTGAGCGTCAGCTCGGGGAGGACGGTCGACGCCGGGACGTAGGGCACCGTCTCCGGCGGCGCCGCGGGGCGGGTGTCGGCTCGCTCGTCCATCGACGGGTTCCGCAGGGGCCGGCGGATCGTATCATGCGAAAAGCGGCCGTTTTGCACGCGCCCGGCGCGCCCCTAGGACGCCGTCGCCGGTTTGACACCCCCCGGGCGCGTCTCTAGAATCCGGCAGGTTTTTCGAACTTCGCAACCGGGAGGGAGGGCCACGCCGATGGAGCCCGGACAGAAGCCGTTCGTGCCCTACGTGCCGCCGTCGCAGTCGATGGCGGAGCTGACGTTCAAGGCGCTGTTCCTGGGCGTCATC
>Ga0302046_10006309_pt1 | contig 10363 bp, 6 predicted proteins | sample RVTome_11_FD_200261 | JGI IMG/M metagenome (GOLD analysis project Ga0302046, IMG submission 200261) | Soil microbial communities from uranium-contaminated site in the Upper Colorado River Basin, Wyoming, United States - RVT147D111 (version 2) ... | reverse complement strand
CGATATGAGGACGACCCTGACGCTCGACGAGGATGTCGCCGCGAGGCTGCGCGCGGAGGCGCGAACGGCCGGGCGGCCTTTCCGCGAGGTCGTGAACGACACGATTCGCCGGGGGCTCGCCACGCGGAGCCTCCTCGAGTCCGTCGAGCCGTATCACGTCACGGCACGCGACCTGGGCGAGCTGCGTCCGGGCCTGGATTTGGACAACGTTGCCGAGATCCTCGAGCGGGTCGAGGGCTCGCTCCACCGGTGATCCTGCCCGACGCGAACCTGCTCCTCTACGCCTATCACCCGAGGACCGAGCAGCACGAGCCGAGCCGAGCCTGGCTCGAGGACGCGCTCTCTGGAACCGAGCTGGTCCAGTTCCCGTGGCTCACGCTGTGGGCATTTCTCAGGATCTCGACGAACCCGCGCGCGTTCGAGCGGCCGCTGACGGGAGGTGAGGCCGCCGCCGCCGTGGCCTCGTGGCTCGCGCGGCCGAATGCCGGCCTCCTCGAGCCCGGCGCGCGGCACTGGGAGATCCTCCGTCGTTTGGTGGAGGACGCTCAGTGCGTCGGACCGCTCGTCACCGACGCGGCGCTGGCGGCACTCGCCATCGAGCACGGCGCGACCCTCCACACCACCGATCGGGACTTCGCGCGGTTCGCGGGCCTCCAGTGGACCAACCCGATCGACGGTGCGTGATCGGGAGGGGGGGACGAGCACGCCCTTCAGCGCGGCGTCCCGCCCGGCGCGCCGATGCGGTGGAGCTTGAGGAAGTTGGTCGAGGCGCGCCGGTTGGGCGGGATGCCGGCGACCATGACGATGGTCTCGCCGGGGGAGACGAGGCCGTCGGCGAGCAGGCGCTCCTCGGCGCGGGCCAGCAGCTCGTCGGTCGAGGCGAAGCGCTCGATGCGGCGGGAGTGCACGCCGCGGTAGAGGGCCATCCGTCGCCACGTGCCCTCGACCGGCGTGAAGGCGACGACGCGGGCGCGCGGCCGGTACTTCGAGAGCAGGCGCGCGGTGCTGCCGGACTCGGTGAAGGCGACGATGGTGTCGAGCTCGAGGCTCTCGGCCGCCTCCACGGCCGCCTGGGTGGTGGCGGAGGGCACCGGCTCCTCGCCGGTGAGGAAGGCCGGTCGGGTCGGGTCCAGCGCCCGCGGCGTGGCGTCGACCTCGCGGCAGATCGCGTCCATCGCCGTGACGACACGCACCGGATGCCTGCCGACCGCCGTCTCGCCCGAGAGCATCACGGCGTCGCTGCCCTGGAGCACCGCGTTGGCGATGTCGGTGACCTCGGCGCGGGTCGGGCGCGTGGCCTCGGTCATCGACTCGAGCATCTCGGTGGCGGTGATCGAGACGCGGCCGCTGCGGTTGGTCGCGGCGAGGATCTCGCGCTGGACGCGGGGGAGCTTCTCGAGCGGCAGCTCCACCCCGAGATCGCCGCGCGCGACCATGGCGCCGTGGCAGGCGCTCAGGATCGAGTCGAGGTCGCGATAGGCCGCGGCACGCTCGATCTTGGCGATGACCGGGACGCCGGCGAGCTCGCGGACCTGCTCGACGTCGCCGCGTGAGGCGACGAACGAGGCGGCCACGTAGTCGACCTCGAGCTCTCGGCCCACCGCCAGGTCCTCGCGGTCCTTGTCGGTGACCGCCGACTGCCGCAGGTCGCTGTCCGGGAAGGCGGCGCCTTGCCGGTCGCGCACGGTGCCGCCGGAGGTGACCATGGCCGCGAGCGAGCCCTCCCGCCGCGCGGTCACCTCGAGGCGGACCTGTCCGTCCGCCAGGTAGACCGGCTGGCCCGGCAGCAGGTCGTCGAGGAGACGGTCGTACCCGACGAAGACCGTCTCGGCGTCTCCTTCGCCGTCTCCGGGACGCAGGATCACCACCCGGCCGCGCTCCAGGGTGGTCGCCCCGCCGGGGAAGCTCCCGACGCGGATCTTCGGTCCCTGGATGTCCTGCAGGACCGCGACCGGCCGGCCGGCGGTCTCGGCCGCCCGCCGGACCCAGGCACAGCGTCGCCGCTGTGCCTCGGCGGTGCCGTGCGAGAAGTTCAGGCGCGCCACGTCCATTCCCGCCGCCACCAGCTCGGCGACGGTCTCGGCGCTGTCGGTGGCGGGGCCCAGGGTGACGATGATCTTGGTGCGTCGGCCGGGCATCGGAATCCTCCGCGAGCGCGGACATTGTAGGCGGTCGGGTCGCTCCCGGCTCGCCCCCTCCAGGCGAAGAGGGAAGATCGGCCCCGGGACCAGGGAGTTTCTCCCGCCCCGGGAAGGACGCCGCCCCCTTCGAGTGCCCGGGAACCGGCGCGACGGGCGCGGCACGGCCGTTGCAGCAGCCGTGGGAGAGGCCCCGTCGGGACCTCGAGCGACAAGGAGGAAGGCACATGAACACGCGCAACGCACTGGCGATCGGACTCTGCCTCGGACTCTTCGTGGCCTGCGCTCCGCAGGGGCCCGAGGAGACCGGCGAGCAGGCCGACGCTTACGGGACCGAGCAGCAGCCGACGCCGGAGGTGTCGGAGGACGAGATGCCGGGAACCGAGGACCCCTCCGATCTCGGACCGTTGGAGGCCGAGTCCCGGGTCGACGCAGTGGCGGTCGGCCGGGCGGTCGCCGAGGACGGGTCGATGCCCGCCGAGGAGGAGGACGACGAGTTCGCGGCTGGTGAGCCGGTGGTCGTCGCGATGGAGGTCGAGGACGTGCCGCCGGGCTCGGCGATCGAGGTCGTCTGGCTCGGCCCCGACGACGAGCGCGTCGGCGAGCAGCTGAAGACCGTCGAGGACGGCCAGGCCTACGTGAGCTTCGAGACCCCCGACACCACCGGCTGGGCCGAGGGTCGGTACAAGGCCGAGGTCTGGATCGGCGACGAGAGGGTGGCCACCGAGCGCTTCGAGATCGTCGCCGCCGGCGAGGACGACGAGACCGACGGGGGCATGGGCAGCTAGCGGCAGCTGAAGGTCCGTCCCGCCTCCGGTGACGGAGGGGCCGCCGCGAGACCGGCCAGGGGCGCAGCGCGGCGGCTTCGGCCGCCGCTCCGGGTGGCAGTGCGGCGGCCTTGGCCGCCGCATCGGGAGGCAAAGCCGCGCCGGGCGCGCTTGCATGGCCCGGCGCGACGCCCGTATCCTCCGGCAACGTTCCATCCGGCCGTGGATCGCTCGAGCCCGCGGCTTGCCCCGAGACGCCACCAGGAGGATGTCCATGAAGCGCCGTCCGCTCGTCGTCGTGCTCGCGTCCGCTCTTCTCTGCTCGACCGCGTGGGCCGCGAAGGAGAAGGCGACCGAGGAGACCGAGGACGAGGGCCCGCTGTCGGCGGGGAGCTTCTCGGGGCTCTCCCTGCGGGGGCTGGGCCCGGCGATCAGCTCGGGGCGGGTGGCGGACATCGCCATCCATCCCTCGGACGAGCGCACCTGGTACGTCGCGGTCGCTTCCGGCGGCGTCTGGAAGACGACCAACGCGGGCACGAGCTGGACCCCGATCTTCGACGGTGAGGGCTCGTACTCGATCGGCTGCGTGACCGTCGATCCGAACGACCCGCTGGTGGTCTGGGTCGGCACCGGCGAGAACAACAGCCAGCGCTCGGTGTCGTACGGCGACGGGGTCTACAAGTCGATCGACGGCGGGGTGAGCTGGAAGAAGATGGGGCTCGGGGAGTCCGAGCACATCGGCCGCATCGTGGTCGATCCGCGCGACTCGGACGTCGTCTACGTCGCCGCGCAGGGCCCGCTCTGGCGCGCCGGCGGCGACCGTGGCCTCTACAAGACCGTCGACGGCGGCGAGACCTGGGAGCTCGTCCTCGAGGTGGACGAGCACACCGGCGCCAACGAGGTGTGGATCGATCCGCGCGACCCCGACGTCCTCTACGTCTCCACCTACCAGAGGGCGCGGCGGGTCTGGACCCTGATCGACGGCGGTCCCGGCTCCGGCATCCACAAGTCGACCGACGGAGGCGCCTCTTGGCGCGAGCTCACCAATGGCCTGCCGACCGAGGACATGGGGAAGATCGGCCTCGCCGTCTCGCCGGCGGACCCGAACACGGTCTACGCCATCATCGAGTCGATCGACGACGCCGGCGGCTTCTTCCGCTCCACCGACGCGGGCGCCAACTGGAAGAAGATGGGCGACCACGTCTCCTCCAGCCCGCAGTACTACAACGAGCTGGTGCCCGACCCCGTCGATCCCGACCGGGTCTACTCGATGGACACTTGGATGCAGGTGACCGAGGATGGTGGCGCCACCTTCACCAGGGTGCCGGCGCTGGCCAAGCACGTGGACGACCACGCCCTGTGGATCGACCCGGACGACCTCGACCACCTCGTCAACGGGTGCGACGGCGGGGTCTACGAGACCTTCGACGGCGGCGAGAGCTGGCACTTCTTCGCCAATCTGCCGGTGACGCAGTTCTACAAGATCGCGGTGGACGACGACGAGCCCTTCTACAACGTCTACGGCGGCACCCAGGACAACTCCACCTGGGGCGGGCCGTCGCGGACCACCTCCGAGCACGGCATCAACAACCGCGACTGGTTCGTGGTGGTGGGCGGGGACGGCTTCGACCCGGCGGTCGAGCCGGGCAATCCCGACATCGTCTACGGGCAGTCCCAGCACGGGAACCTGGTGCGCCACGACCGCGCCAGCGGCGAGGTCCTGGACATCCAGCCCCAACCCGGTCCCGGCGAGGATCCGTTGCGCTGGAACTGGGACTCGGCGCTGATGATCAGCCCACACTCACCGACGCGGCTCTACTTCGCCGCCCAGCGCGTCTTTCGCAGCGACGACCGGGGTGACTCCTGGACCCCGATCTCGGGCGACCTGACCCGCCGGCTGGACCGCAACACGCTCGAGGTGATGGGCAGGGTGTGGAGCGTCGACACCGTGGCCAAGAACCGTTCGACCTCGTTCTACGGCAACGTCGTGGCGCTCACCGAGTCGCCGCTGGTCGAGGGCTTGATCTACGCCGGGACCGACGACGGGCTCGTCCAGGTGACCGAGGACGGCGGCGCGATCTGGCGCAAGGTCGACTCCTTCCCCGGCGTGCCCGAGCTCTCCTACGTCTCCGACCTCGAGGCCTCGCTGCACGGCCCGGATACGGTCTTCGCCGCCATCGAGAACCACAAGGCCGGCGACTTCGCGCCCTACCTGCTGAGGAGCGACGACCGCGGCCGGACCTGGCGATCGATCGCGGGAGACCTTCCCGAGCGCGGCTCGACGTTGACGGTGGCCCAGGACCACGAGAACGCCGACCTGCTCTTCGCGGGCACCGAGCTCGGGGTCTTCTTCTCGATCGACGGCGGAGGCCGCTGGGTGCAGCTCGAGGGCGGCTTCCCGACCATCGCGGTGCGCGATCTCGAGATCCAGCGCCGCGAGAACGACCTCGTCGTCGGCACCTTCGGGCGCGGCATCTACGTCCTCGACGACTACACGCCCCTGCGTCGGGTCAGCGAGGAGAGCCTGGCCGCGCCGGCTCTCTTCGCGCCCCGCGAGGCGCCGGTGTTCATGCGCTCGTACGAGCTCGGCTACAACGGCAAGGCCTTCCTGGGCGACTCCTTCTACGTGGCCCCGAACCCGCCCGACGGCGCCGTGCTCACCTACTGGCTCCCCGAGGCCCTCGAGACGCGCCGGGAGAAGCGCCGCGCGCAGGAGGACGAGCTCGAGGAGGCGGGCGAGACGGTCTCCTACCCGAGCTGGGAAGCGCTCCGCGCCGAGGACCGGGAGGCGGACCCGACCATGCTGGTCACCATCCACGACTCCGCCGGCGAGAGGGTACGGGTCGTGGACGGACCGACGGCCGAGGGCTTCCATCGCGTGGCCTGGGACCTGCGCTATCCGCCCGCCTCGCCGACCTCCCTGACGCCTCCCGAGCCCAACCCCTTCAGCCGCGGTCCGATGGGGCCGATCGTCGTCCCCGGCACCTACACGGCCACCCTCGCGCAGCGCGTCGACGGCGTAACCACCGAGGTCGCCGGCCCGGTCTCCTTCGAGGTGCAGCCCCTCGGCGTCGCCAGCCTGCCGGCGGCCGATCGGGCCGCCTTGACGGCCTTCGCGCGCCGGACCGCGGACCTGCAGCGAGCCGCCTTCGGCGCCTCGCACGCGGCCGGCGAGATGCAGACCCGCATCGACCACCTGCTCCGCGCCGCGCTCGACACCCCGGACGGCGATCCGGCGTGGCTGGACCGCCTCGACGCGCTGGAGGGTCGCCTGCAGGACCTGCTGATCGAGCTCGAAGGTGACGAGACGATCGCCCGCCGGAGCGAGCCGACGCCACCCTCGCTGCTCGACCGGATCTCCCAGGTCGTCTACGGCCACTGGACGACGACCTCCGCGCCCACCGAGACGCACCGCCGCAACTACCAGATCGCGGCGGAGGCCTTCGCGCCGCTGCTCGCGGGGTTGCGCGGCATCGAGTCCGACCTCTCGGCCCTCGAGTCGGAGATGGACGCCGCGGGCGCGCCGTGGACCCCGGGACGCCTGCCGAGCTGGGGCCCGCCCTCCTCGTGAAGCGCGTCCTCTTCGTCTGCCTCGGCAACATCTGCCGGTCCCCCACGGCCGAGGGGGTGCTCCGCGGCCTCGTCGAGCGACGCGGCCTGGCCGGCGCGATCGAGATCGACTCCGCGGGCACGGGCTCCTGGCACGTCGGGGAGGGCGCGGACGGGCGGATGCGGCGCGCCGCCGAGGCGCGAGGCTACCGTCTGGAAAGCAGGGCCCGGCAGGTGCGGGCCGAGGACCTCGAGCGCTTCGACCTGGTCCTCGCCATGGACCGCGACAACCTGGCCGACCTCGAGGCGCTGAACGGCGGCGCGCGCCCCAACGTGCGCCTCTTCTCCGACTTCCTGCCCGCCGGGTCGCCGCCGGACGTGCCGGACCCCTACTTCGGCGGGGAGGCCGGCTTCGACCGCGTCATCGATCTGATCGAGCGCGGTGCCCCGGCGATCCTCGACGCGCTCCTGGAGGAGACATGAGGGGCCGACGACAGGCGGTATCCTCCCTGAACCGATGGACCCGAGGCGACCGAACCCCGAGGCCGAGCGCTGGTCCCGTCTAGAGCCGCTGCTGGACGAGTGGCTCGATGGCGCCGACGAGGCCGAGAGAGAGGCCCTCCTCGAGTCCGTGCGAAAGGCCGACCCGGCACTGCTGCTGGAGCTCGAGGAAATGGTGCGGCTGCTCGCCGCCGATGCCGACACCCTCGAGCGGCCCCTGGCAGACGCCTTTTCCGAGCTCTTGCGTGGGATGGCGACCGACGCCGAGAGGATCCGGGAGTCCACGAGGCGCGGCCAGGTTCTCGGTCCCTACCGGCTCCTCAGCCTCCTCGATCGCGGCGGCATGGGCGTGATCTACGTGGCCGAGCGGGCCGATGAGCAGTTCGAGAAGCGGGTCGCGGTCAAGCTCCTGCCGGCTGGTCTCGAGAGCCGCGACACCGAGCGCCGTTTCCTCATCGAGCGTCAGATCCTGGCCGATCTCGAGCACCCGAACATCGCCCGTCTCTTGGACGGCGGCGTGACCGAGGAGGGGTATCCGTTTCTCGTGATGGAGCTGGTCGACGGCAAGCCGATCGACGAGCACTGCGCCGATCACGAGCTCGAGCTCGAACCGCGTCTGGAGCTCTTCCTTCAGGTGTGCGCCGCCGTTCAGTACGCCCACCAGCACATGGTGATCCACCGGGACCTCAAGCCGGGCAACATCCTGGTGACTTCCGAGGGCGAAGTGAAGCTGCTGGACTTCGGGATCGCCAAGCTAGAGGGCCGGGCCGCCGCCGCCGGCGACGCGACCGTCTTCCAGCCGCGCTCGGTTCGCTACGCCTCACCCGAGCAGATCGCCAACCGCCCCGTCTCGGCGGCCAGCGACGTCTACGCGCTCGGCGTCGTCCTGTACGAGCTTCTGGCCGGCCGACCTCCCTTCGATCTCGCCGGGCTCTCCCCGACCGAGGTCGAGGCCATCGTGCGCGAGCGGACTCCCGAGCCCCCCAGCACACGGGCCGCCGCCTGGAGGCGTCGGCTGGCGGGAGACCTGGACAACATCGTCCTCAAGGCCCTGCGCAAGGACCCGGAACGGCGCTACGGCGCGGCGGCGGACCTGGCCGACGACCTGCGGAGGTATCTGGGAGGCATGCCCGTACGCGCCCGGCCCAGCACGCTTCGCTACAGGGCGGCCAAGTTCGTGGGCCGTCATCGCCTCGGTGTCGCCGTGGCCTCGGCCCTCCTGACGCTCGGCCTGGGCGGGGTCGCCGCCGTCATTCATCAGAGTCGCGTAGCGGCCCTCGAGCGGGATCGGGCCGAACGTGCCGCGGACTTCGTGCTGGAGTTCATGACCATTCCCGATCCGGATCGAGGCGGAGGCACTACGATCACGAGTCGCGAGCTCCTCGATCAGGCTCGCGTCCGTGTCACGCAGCAGCTGGCCGGCCAGCCGGACATGCGGATCCGGATCCTCGAGGTCATCGCCGAGGGCTACTACAACCTCGGCGTGTTCGATGTCGCGGCCGAGCTCCAGCGGGAGTTGATCGCGCTGCTCGAGACTGCCGACGACCGGGCCCGGTTGGCGCGAGCGCACGGGGCCCTCGGTTCAGCGCTCGGCCGCGACCGTCGGGGCGAGGAGGCGATCGAACACCTGAAGAGAGCCCTCGAGCTGCAGCGTGAGGAGTTCGGTCCAGCGAGCCTGGAGACCGCGATGACGCTGGGTGCCCTCGCCACCGCGATCGCGGTGGGACTCCCGCCCAGTCACTCCGAGGCCGAGCGACTGGAGCCCCTTCTGCTGGAGGCGATCGGCATTCATCGGCGCATCGGCGACCGGGACCACCCGGATCTGGCCGCTCACCTCCACCTTCTGGGTCAGGTGTACTTCGCCCGGGCCTTCTCCGACCCCGACCGTCAGGAGCTCCATGTCCGGAAGGCCGAGTCGACCATGCGCGAGGCCCTGGCGATGCGCCGCAGGATCTACGGCGACCACGGGTTCCCCGTGGCCGAGACCCTGAACGACCTCGGACTCGGCATCGACGCCTTCGGGCGCTCCGACGAGGCGATGGTGATGCTGAAGGAGGCCCTGGAGATCCATCGAGAGGTCCTGGGCAAGGAGCATCCGGACTCCCTTCACATCCTCGGCAACGTGGCCGCCATGCATCGCGACGCCGGCGAGTACGTGGAGGCCGAGCCCCTTTACCGGGAGTGCCTCGAGCACTGGATGAAGATCCACCCGGAGGGCGATCCCCAGATGGCGGCAACCCTCTACGGCCTCGGGCGCGTGCTTCTCGGTCTGGGGGACCTCGATGGGGCGGAGGAGCAACTCGCGAGGTTGCTCGGGATCATGGGGGAGGCATCGGACGACCCGAGGGCACATCTCGCCGCGGGCCTCCTGGGCGAGATACGGATGCAGCGCGGCCGCTTCGACGAGGCCGAGGATCTGCTGCTGGCCAGCCACGAGGCTCTCGCCCGGCTCTTCGCCCACGCCCACCCGCAGAACGTCAGGGCACGGGAGCGGCTGGTCGCTCTCTACGAGCGTTGGGGCCGGCCTGTCGAAGCCGACAGGTACCGGGAGGAGGAGGGCTCCGCCTGAGCGATCGAGCCCGGTCGAGATGAGGAGGCTCGTGGCGACGACCCATCTCCAGGCGGCGCTGGCGGACCGCTTCGGCGCACCGGTACGGGAGGAGCGGCCGGTCGGGGGCGGCTGCATCAGCGCCGCACGGATCGTGCAGCTGGGGGACGGACGGTCACTCTTCGTCAAGTCGAACCGGCGCGAGCTCTCCGGGATGTTCGAGCGCGAGGCGGAGGGCCTCGAGGCGCTGGCAGCGGTGGGCGCCCTGCGGGTGCCGACGGGCGTGGAGACCGGCGTCTCCGGCGAGACGGCCTGGATCGCGATGGAAGCGATCGAGAGCGCTCCCCCGGGGCCCCGTTTCTGGGAGGATTTCGGCGAGGGCTTCGCCCACCTCCACCGCGAGGGCCGGGCGGACCGCTTCGGCTTCCCGCACGACAACTTCCTCGGCTCCACAGCGCAGCCCAACGGCTGGATGGGCGACTGGGTGGAGTTCTGGCGCGAGCGTCGGCTCGGCTTCCAGCTCCGGCTCGCCCGCGAGCGCGGTCGCTCGGACGCCGAGCTCGACCGGCTGGGGGACCTCGTGCTCGACCGTCTCGACGACCTGCTCGCCGGCGTCGACGAGCCGCCCAGCCTGCTGCACGGAGACCTCTGGGGCGGCAACTTCCTGACCGGCCCCGAGGGCGAGCCGGTCCTCGTCGACCCGGCCTGCTCCTACGGCCACCGCGAGGCCGACCTCGCCATGACCCGCCTCTTCGGCGGCTTCGAGGCGCGCTTCTACGCCGCCTACGAGGCCGCCTGGCCGCTCGCCGCGGGTCACGAGCGGCGGCAGCCGCTCTACGAGCTCTACCACCGGCTCAACC
>Ga0302046_10006306_pt1 | contig 10366 bp, 8 predicted proteins | sample RVTome_11_FD_200261 | JGI IMG/M metagenome (GOLD analysis project Ga0302046, IMG submission 200261) | Soil microbial communities from uranium-contaminated site in the Upper Colorado River Basin, Wyoming, United States - RVT147D111 (version 2) ... | reverse complement strand
GATCGCCTGCTGGACGCTGCCCTTCAACCTGACGGGCCAGCCGGCGATCTCACTCCCGCTGCACTGGAACGCCGCCGGGCTGCCGATCGGCGTCCAGCTCGTCGCCGCCTATGGCCGCGAGGACGTACTGCTGCGCGTCGCGGCGGCGCTCGAGGTCGCGCTGCCGTGGCGCGACCGGCGCCCGGCCGTCGACGTGCCGGGCCGCGCCTGACCTTCGCGCCGGGACGGGATGCGCCCTCACGTGGAGGCGGCTTGTCGGCGCCCGCATGCAGGTGTATGCGAGGTGTATGAAGCGCACCAACGTGGTCCTCGACGACAAGCTGGTCGCCCGGGCGCGGCGGCTGACCGGTCTCAGGACCACGCGCGACGTGCTCGAGCGCGCGCTCGCCGAGCTGGTCGCGCGCGAGGAGCAGCGGCAGGTCGCCCGGCGCCTCCGCGGCTCGGGCTGGAAGGGCGACCTCGACGACATGCGCCGGTCGTGACGACCGCCCTCGCGCGCCCGACCCTCGTCGACACGTCGGGCTGGGTCGAGTTTCTGCGTGCGACCGGCTCTGCGGTCGATCGCTCTCTTGCCGAGGCACTGGACGCCGCCCGGTCCCTGTGGACCACGGGCGTCGTGCTCCAGGAGGTGCTGCAGGGGGCCCGCACGCCCGCGCAGGCGCGCGACCTGCGCCTGATGCTGGGAGCGTGCACGGCGGTGGAGCCGTTGTTTCCCGACACCTACGAGCACGCCGCCGCGCTCTACGACCGCTGCCGGCGCGCCGGCCGGTCGGTCCGCGGGACGATGGATTGCCTCGTGGCGGCGGTCGCTCTGGAGCATGGGCTGGCGGTGCTCGGAACCGACCGCGACCTGGTGACGTTGCGCGACGTGTGCGGTCTCGCTCTCGTCCACGCGTGACGGATGCCCGGCGGCGGGCTCGTCGGTCGTAGGCGGGCGGACCTACTCGGCGTCGCGGAGCGCGCCGAAGCGGAGGTAGAGTGCTGGGACGACGAGCATGTTGAGCGCGGTCGAGGACAGCAGCCCGAAGAGAATGACGACCGCCATCGGCGCTTGAATCTCGCTTCCGGGCTCGCCGGCCTCGAGCGCGAGCGGGACCAGGGCGAGGCCCGCAGCGAGAGCCGTCATCAGAATCGGCGCCAAGCGCTCGAGCGCGCCCCGGCGGACCGCCTCGGTGAAGTCGGTGACGTCCTCGACCTCGCGGAGGTGACGGATGTGCGAGACCAGCATGAGGCCGTTCCGCGTGGCGATGCCAAAGAGAGTGATGAACCCGATCAGCGAGGCAACGGAAAGCACACCTCCGGAGAGAAAGACCCCGACGACACCACCGATAAGCGCCAGGGGAAGGTTCACGAGGACCACGACGGCATCGCGGCTCGAGCCCAGGGCCAGGACCAGCAGACCGAAGATGCCGACGGTGACGAGCCCCCCCAGGACGAAGAGCGTGCGGGACGCTTCGGCGGCGCTCTCGAACTGGCCCCCGTACTCGATGTGGTAGCCCTGCGGGAGCGAGACGGTGCGGCCGACGGCCTTCTGGATGTCGGCGACGACGCCGCCGAGGTCGCGGCCGGCGACGTTGCACATCACCACGATCTTGCGCTGCACGTTCTCGCGGCTGACGCTGTTCGGCCCTTGGTCCTTGCGCACCTCGGCGAGGGCGTACAGCGGCAGCTCGGCGCCCCCCGTGGTGGTGAGGCGCAGCTCGCGAATGCTCTCGAGGTCGGCGCGGGCGCTCTCGGGATAGCGCACGAGGAGATCGAAGGCGGCGTCGCCCTCGCGAACGCGCGAGACCACCTGGCCGGCAAAGGCGGTCTCGATCGCCTCCGCCACGTCGCGTACACGGAGCCCGTGGCGCGCAATCGCGGGCCGGTTGAATTTCACGGTGAGGAACGGGATGTCCGTCTGTTGCTCGGTCGAGAGGTCGACCACGCCGGCAACATCCTGCATCACCTGCCGCACCTGCTCGGCCAGGCGCCTCAGCTCGAACAGATCCTCCCCGAAGACCTTCACCGCGATGTTGGCCCGGGTGCCGGAGAGCATGTGATCGATGCGGTGGGAGATCGGCTGACCGATCGTGATGTTCGTCCCCGGGACGACCGCGAGCGCACGCCGGAGGGCGATCAAGAGCTCTTCTTTCGAGCGGTCCTTCATTCGCAGCCCGACATCGACCTCCGATGCGTTGACGTCCTGCGCATGCTCGTCGAGCTCCGCGCGCCCGGTGCGGCGCGCCGTGGCGACCACCTCCGGCTGCTCGAGAAGGATCTCCTCGACGAGTCTCCCGAGCGCGTCGGAGTCACGGAGCGACGTCCCAGGGAGGGTCACGACACTGATCGTGAGGGTGCCTTCGTTGAAGTCGGGAAGGAAGGCGCGCCCCGCGGTGGTGAGCGCCGCGACCGCGACGACGAGCCCGCCGAGGGCGACCCCGCTGACCGTACGCCAGCGCGAGAGGGTGCGCTCGAGAATGCGCGCGTAGCGAGCCTTGAGCCACCGGACCAGCCGCGCTTCGTGGCTGCCGTACGCATCGTCGGAGATCAACAGCACGCCGCACAGGGCGGGCGTGACCGTGAGCGCGACCGCGAGCGACGCCGCGAGGGCGACGACGTACGCAAAGCCAAGCGGACGCAGCAGTCGGCCTTCGACGCCGCCGAGGAAGAACAAGGGGAGAAAGACCAGCAGGATGATGAGGGTCGCGAAGACGATCGATCCACGAATCTCCTTGCTCGCCTTGAAGATGACGCCAAGCGGTCCTCCCCTGGCGGCGGCTTGCAGCGTGGCGTTCTCACGCAGACGGCGCAGGACGTTCTCGACGTCGATGATCGCGTCGTCGACGAGCGCGCCGACGGCGATCGCCATCCCCCCGAGCGTCATCGTGTTGACGGTGGCGCCCAGCGCCTTCAGCGCGAGGATCGCCGTCACCAGCGAGAGCGGGATGGCGAGCACGGTGATGGCGGTGGCGCGCCAGTTGACGAGGAAGGCGAAGACGATCACGACGACGAGGAGAGCCCCGTCGCGGAGCGCGGTCGTCACGTTGTGGACGGCGACCTCGATGAAGTCCGCCTGGCGAAAGATATGGCGACTGATCGCCATCCCGTCGGGCAGCGTCTCCTGCAGCTGGTCGAGCACGGTGTCGAGCCGCTCCGTGAGGTCGAGCGTGTTCGCGCCGGGCTGCTTCTGGATGCCGAGGATCACGGCGGGCTTGCCGTTGTGCGAGCCCTCGCCGCGTTTCAGCGCGGGGCCAAGCTCCACGGCAGCCACGTCGCGGACGAGTACCGGCTGGCCGCCGCGGCTGGCCACGAAGGTGTCGGCGATGTCCGCGAGAGACACGACGCGACCAACGCCATGAATCAGGTACTCCTGACCCCCATCCTGGTAGAACCCGGCCGAGGTGTTCTCGTTGGTGCCGCGCACCGCCTCCACCAGCTCGTTGATGCCGAGGTGGTATGCGGCGAGGCGCTCCGGGTCTGCGACGACCTGATACTGCTTCGTGTCCCCGCCGATGGGCACCACCTGCGACACGCCGGGCACGGCGAGAAGGCGCCGGCGAAGGACCCAATCGGCGGTGGTCTTGAGCTCGAGCGCAGAATGCTTCTCGGACGTCAGCGCGACGAACATGATCTCGCCCATGATGGACGAGACTGGAGCCAGGACCGGACGCTCGAGGTCGGGTGGGAGCGAGCCCTCGGCGAGCTGCAGCTTCTCGGTGACGATCTGCCGCGCCTGGTACACGTCCGTGCCCCACTCGAACTCGACCCAGACGACGGCAATCCCGACGCCCGTCGATGAACGGATCCGCCTGACGCCGGCGGCGCCGTTGAGCGCGGTCTCGATGGGGAAGGTCACGAGCGACTCGACCTCCTGCGGGGCCATGCCGTGGGCTTCGGCGATGACGGTCACGGACGGCGCGGTCAGGTCGGGGAACACGTCGACCGGCATCCGCAGCGCCTCGTAGCTGCCCCAGACGAGCAGGAATGCCGCACCGGCGAGCACGAGCGCGCGATTCGCCAGTGACCATTGGATGATGCGGTCGATCATCGCTGGCGCTCCTAGTGGGCGTGACCGTGAGCGGGAACGGCGCCGGAGGCGGAGGCGAGCCGGATGTAGCTGGCTCCCCGGGTGACCACGCGCTCGCCGGGCGCGAGGCCGTCGACGACCTGGACGAAGTCGCCGTCGCGAACCCCGAGGGTAAGGGGCCGGCGCTCGAAGCTCTCCCCGCCGCGCTCGACGTAGACCACGCTCTGTCCGGCGTCGTCGACGAGCGCCGCCGTGGGAACGGCGGGCCCGGTGACGCTCTCGCCGGTGAGCACGTGCACGTGAGCGAACATGCCGACCGCGAGGACATGATCGGTGTTCGGCACTTCGAGAATGAGGGTCGTCGTCCGGCTCTCGGGGTCGACCACCCCGCCTCGCGAGATGACACGTCCCCCCCGCGACGCGTCGACCTCGAAGGGCGTCGGGAAGCCATCCACTTCGAACCACGCGCCCGTGGCGGCACGCGCGTGCGCGATGCTCGCCTCGGGGATGTGGGCCTCGAGCCACAGGCGGTCGAGATCGACGACGTCGAAGAGTGCCCTCCCTTCTTCTACGAACTCCCCCGGGGCGACGCGTACTTGAACCAGCGTGCCTGAGATGGGCGAGCGGAGCATGATGCCCCCCGCCGGCTCACTCCCGGTCGCCCGATGGATGCCTTGATGCTGCTGCAGACGGTGGATGGCCGCCTCCAGGTCAGCCTCGGCGTCCTGCTCACCGTGGCGCGCCTCGCGCAGGCGCCGCTCGGGCACGGCCTCGCCGCGGTACAGCTCTTCGAGCCGAGCGCGCTCCTTACGCGCGAGGTCGAGGTCGCGCCGTGCGCGCGACACCGCGCGCTCGAGCTCCACGGGATCCGTGTCCACCGAGAGCCGAGGGGCGATCGCCGCCAGGACGGTCTCGCGAGTCACGGTCATCCCGATCATCGGGGCGGCGGCCGGATCCGTGACCAGTCGTCCCGTGACCGGCGCCGCCAGCCGAGCTTCCCCGTCGGCGCGGGCGCGAAGCACGCCGTGCACGCGAAACGATGGCCGAAGGGGCCGCTCGGTGACGGCCGCGGTGGCAAACGGGATACGCCACTGCTGCTCTTTGAGGAAGGTGATGGCAGGAGCTTCAGGCTTCTCCTCGGGCTTCGCAGCCTGTGCCGCCGGAAGGTCCGCGAACACCTGGAAGGTTCCGAGCTCGTGGCGGTCGCTGAGACCCTCACCGTCGATGAGGACGGTGATGGCCCGTGATCCCGCGCGCCGAGGCACCGCGACGGGTCGAAAGATGCCCGGAACGCTCGGCGCGTCGATCGCAAAGCGCTCCTCGGGCGCTCCCCCGCCGGCCAGCACCACCGTCACACGCCCGGCGGCGAGCGGCTTGAAGGTATCCAGTCGGGTGACGTGGGCGGCAAAGGAAGACTCGACGCCCACGACGAGCGCCCGGAACTCGACGAAGAGCTCGGTGTCCTCGCCGAAACGCGTCACGCCCTCCCCCGCGCGCGTGGCGTCTGCGGTACTCTCGTGGCGGCGGCACGCGACGGCGAGGAGGAGAATGGCCACGAGTCCTGCTCGGCCTGTCCTTGTCATAGGTCTCCTCCGGCGGCGCGAGCGAGGTCGATCCACGCGCGGCGAGCGCTCAGGTCGAGAGCGAGTGCCTGCAGCGCGACGTCGAGAGCGCCGCGGTGCGCGTCGACGAGCCCCAGGAGATCCATCTCGCCCGCCTGGTAGGCTCGTTCCGCGATATCCACGAGCGCCGTCGAGGGCTCGACGGTGTCCCTCCGAAACTCGGCCGCAGCCCATGTGAGGGCGGCGGTCTCGCTCCAGAATCCTCGTATCTCTGCTTCGGCTGCGTCGAGCGCGAGCTGGTACTCGCCACGGCTCACGCGAAGGCGCGCCGTCGCCTCCCAGGCATCGCCTTGGTCCTGGTCGAGAAGCGGCAGGGGGAGCGAGGCGCTGACGAAGGGTCCGGTGAGCCGTTCGCCGCCTGCCTCGACGGTCTTGACCCCCGCTCCAACCGTCAGGTCCGGAAGCCACCATCGTCCCGCAGCGCGCTGGTCCAGCGCCGCGGCGCCCTGCATCGCGAGCAATCCACGAAGGTCCGGGCGCGCGGGGACACGCGCCAGCAGATCCGCAAGCGCCGGGAGATCGGTACCGGGTCGCAGGGGCCCGGCAAGCATCTTCCAGGTCGTACCCGGGGTGTCTCGCTCGCCGATGAGGCCGGCGAGCCGGGCGCGCGCCCGACCAAGCTCTGCCTCCGTGGTCGCGAGGCGGGCGCGGATGGTGGTCACTTCCCGCTCGAAGCGGCGACGATCGTACCCCGATGCCTCGCCGGCCTGCGCCCGCCTCTCGATGATGCGTCCGATGCGAGCCCCCTGCTCGAGCCACGCGGCGAACGCAGCCGCGCGTTCCTGCGCGAGCAGCGCTTCGTAGAAGCGCTCGCGAACCGCGGCGCGCCGGTTCGCGAGCATCCCTTCCCCTTCAGCACGCGCGGCAGTCACGCGGTGCTCGGCGGCGTCGGCTCGTATGTAGCGACGGCCCGCAAGGTCGAACGTCTGGGAAAGCCAGGCGTAGTCCTCGCTCGTGCCCGCCTGACCTTCCACCTCCTCGTGTTGAAAGGAGACGACCGGATTCGGCCACCGACGGACGCGCTCTCGCTCCGCCGTGGCCAAGGCGACGCGGCCGTCCGTCACGTCGGCGAGCGCGGAGCGGGAGAGTGCGAGCGCCACGGCGGCCGCCTCTGTAAGCGGTGCGTCTGCTCGCGCCGTAGCGGTGATCGCGAGGAAGACGCAGGCCAGGGCAACGAGCATCCCGGAACACCGACGCCCGGTCGGTGTTTGGTGTGCGCCTCGACGACCTTGCGGATGCATACCGGTCTCCTATCGGGCGAGCGGGGTGAGCAGCGTCTCGACGACGTGATGCAGCGGCTCGGCGAGAAAGAGGGCTGCACCCGCGGTCATCGCCACCCAGCGGCGGAGTCGCAGCGAGCGCACGCCGGCACTCGGACGGAGGAGCTGCTCGACACGGGCAGTGAGCGAGGGGCCGCCGAACGAGGCCGCCGTCGCCAACGCGCCGTGGGTGCAGCTCTCGGTGAGACGCTCGACCGCGAGGATGGCATCGGCGACGCGAATCGGGTCGTGGAGCTTCGCGGCCGCCTCCGCATCGGCCGCCTGCTCACAGGCGAGGCTCAGGTCGTCGAGCAGGTGCCTTCTCACCGTCGGCCAGTGCAGAAGCGCGAAGAGCGAAGCGAGCGCCTTTCGAAGAACATCCCCCCGACGCTGGTGCGCCACCTCGTGCGCCAAGACCGCCCTCAGGAGCGGCCGCGGAAGTCGCCGGCGAAGGGCATCCGTGATCACGACGCGCGGTCTGACGATTCCTACGGTGATCGCGAGCGGCGTCGACGAGCGCACCCAGGCTACGGCACGCGTCCTATCGAGATCGGCACTCGAGAGCAGTCGCCTGAGAGCACGACGTGCTCGACTCAGCGCCGCGGCATGGCGTCCGCCAACGACGGCAAGTACGGCGGCAGTCGCGGCGAGCAGTGCCCAGCCGAGCGGACTCCCGGCGTGCCGAGGGGGATGGAGGAGACAGAGATGAACGTGGTGGTCCGGATGGGCCAGGCAGTGGTCCCCGGCACCGCCTGCGAGGAGCGCCAGAAGCGACGGGACGAAACACAGACCGGTGAGGACGACGCCCACGAGCGCCGGCGTCATGATCCAGACCAGAAGCGCTTTCGCGCGCGCCGCTGGCGCCCAGCGAGCAAGGCGGCTGCGCAGCGGGACGTAGAGGGCGCCGGACGCCGCGGAAGCGAGGAGCGTCAGCACGACCAGGGCCAGAAGGGAGAGCTGCAACAGTCCCGCTGTCGGCGTCATCGCCCGCCGCGCTCCCGACGTGCTGCCACCAGTCGTTCGAGACGGGCCAGCTCGTCGGCACCCGTTCGGGCGGTCAGATCGACGAACGCGGCCAGGACGGGCTCGAGGGTGCCGCCAAGGAGATCCTGGACAAGCTCGTGCATGATCTGCGCGCCAAACGCTTCCCGCGTGAGCCGCGGCGCGTAGACGTAGGCGTGGCTCACCTTCGTGCGGTCGACGAGACCCTTTCGGTACAGGCGCTCGACGGCCGACTGGACGGTGTTGAGCGTAATTCGGCGCGGCCGGCCGATGACGTGGTAGAGAGCCTTTGCATCGGCGGGTCCGCCGTCCCAGAGATGGGCCATCACGGCGCGCTCCAAGGACCCGAGGAATGGAGAGCGTGCCGTAGGGATTGCCATGGTCGCGGGACTTATAGGTTCGGGAAACACCGACTGTCAATCGGTGTTCCTTAGACGGGACGCCGCACGCGCGCCCAGATTCGCGTGGGGTGGGCACGGCGAGTCGCGCCCCGCGCCGTCACTCCTCCGGCAGGCGATCGTACGCCGTCGCGACCCGGATCCGCTCCGCGGCGACGTCGATGGCCGTCGTCGCGAGGGGCAGAAAGCCGCCGTAGTAGAGGGCGTGCGCCAGGAGCGTGCGCGGCGCCCAATGGAACAGCAGCGCCGTCGACCCGAGCACGAGCAACAGGGGGAGCGTCAAGCTGGTGAACACGCCCGATCGGCCGGTCATTCGCCAGGCCGTTCCGATGCCGGGGCCGACCCAGACCGCCGCTCCCGCCGCCACCGACCAGCGCCCGTAGCCAGGATAGAGAAAGGGCACGGCGAGGACGGGCCAGAGGCGGATGGCGAGCGGCAGGGCGAGGACGCCGGCGAGCGCCGCCGCGACGGATGTCCGTGCCGCGTCGTCCATGGCGCCGGTGAGACCGGCCGCGAACAGTCCGAGCAGGATGAGCACGCCCCAGACGACGACGACCAGCAGATAGGTCATCGAGACGCTGACCCGCGACAGGACGAGCCTGAAGAGGTTGCGCCTCCAGCGTCCGGCGCACTTGCTCGCGGCGGCCGCGTACCACGTCAGGTTCAGGATCAGGAACATCCCTGCGACCTCACTCCGCATTCCCACGGGAACGCCGCGCGGAACGATCTCCACCAAGACGTACGTGACGACGACCGCGGGCACGAAGTATCGCCAGCCGTCGCGCAGGCGTCGCGCCGTCGTGGAGAGCACGTCGGCAAAGGCGGACCCCGGCGCCGCACGCTCTCGGGCCGCGGGCGCGCCGGCGCGTTCCGCCCGGCGCGCCCGCAGCTCCGCGATGCGTCGATCGTACGCGGCACCGGGCGGGGCGACCGTCCGATCCTCGAGGCGAGCGAGATCGAGGAGGCGCCGGCGCAGGCCGGGCTCGACCGCGATCACATCGCGGCGCGCGCCACGCGCCGTTCCGAACGCAGCCTCGACGAACGCCGAGAGCCGGCGACGCACCTCCGCCCGCTGCCACTCTCGCTCGCCGGGCGTGCCGCGGTAGAGGTCGTCGCGGTCGAGAATGGCGAGCAGCGGCCCGGGCTCGCGCACCGTCATGCTCCCCCCGCTGCCGTCGGCGGCATGCCGGTCCTCGGCCGCGCCGGCGGCGACGACGACCGCCCGCAGCGCGCGCAGCAGGCGCGCAGCCTCGGCGGGCGTCAGATCCGGCTTCGCCAGATCCGCGACCATGCGTTCGACCGCCTCGGCCGCCGGATAGCGCGCCTCGGCGAAGTAGCGATCGAGGAGATCCTCGGGCACGTGCTCGTGTCCGGCGACGAGCGCACCCCACTCCCGGGTGGAGAGCCACGGCCAGATCTCGTCCAGGGTGGCGTCCTCGCGCAGCACGGGCTCGAAGCCGGGGGGCAGGGGCACGCCCCCGTCGTAGCGGTCGTCGCGCGGGTCGTGGAGGACGTACCAGATCGTGCCGCAACGCTCGCAGCGCTGCAGGTGGCGCCCCCACGATCCGATCCTCGACCCGGGACGCGACCCGAGCGCGTGCCAGGTAGCCGGGTACACGTTGGCGGGCGCGGGTGCGCCCATGCCCACGGGCGGGATGCAGCATGGCTCGTGCTCCACCGGCTCCGGCACCCTCCCCATCTCTCCCGCCACCGAGGCTAGCCGATCCGCGCGCCGACCGGGAAGGCTCGATCGGTGGTACGGGGCGGGGCCGCCGAGGCCGGTCGAGCGGCCTCACGACCGGAGCACGAGGCCGCTTGCGTCCGCGCCACCGGCGCGGAGACTGTCCCCGGCATGCGGCCGATCCTCATCCTCAAGCTCGGCACCACCGCCGTGCCCGAGCGCGGCGACTTCGACCGCCTGATCGTCGCCGCCGCCGGCGTCGACCCGGCGCGCGTGCGGGTCGTCGACGTGCCCGGCGGCGCCGCGCTCCCCGACCCGGCGGCGCCGGGGGCGATCATCCTCACCGGCTCGTCGGCGATGGTGACGGAGCGCCTGGACTGGAGCGAGCGGACGGC
>Ga0302046_10006305_pt1 | contig 10367 bp, 9 predicted proteins | sample RVTome_11_FD_200261 | JGI IMG/M metagenome (GOLD analysis project Ga0302046, IMG submission 200261) | Soil microbial communities from uranium-contaminated site in the Upper Colorado River Basin, Wyoming, United States - RVT147D111 (version 2) ... | reverse complement strand
CGTCTCTTGATTTAATTCAAGAGGCGGCTGTTTTTTTGAGCGGAATTATTTTCGAATGCGACGGGAAAATAATACCTCCAAAAACGAAGATTAAGCCATAAGGCTCAAAATCTGTGGTCTTGTGGTCTGACCTTACCCAATGTGACACAACGCATTACAATGTTTTTTGCAGTGTGAATCAATCGGGCACTCTGCTTGCAATTCTTCTACTCGGAATGGAAAGAAGAGAAAACAAACAGAATGCGAGGGAAGAGTAGATGTACGATTTACAAGAATCAGTAGAGTTTCAATCCGTAGTGAACACTTTCAGATTGTGCCACCCCACACAGGATGACGGAGAATGGGGCTATTCGCCGTTAAGATTGGGCGTCAAAACAATCGGCGTCAAAACCGGGTTTTATCACGAACTTTTATCCAACAGCTGCCGAGTGAAAGTCTCGGCGCTTGATTTGTTTCGTTATCTCTGGCGGTCACGCAATCAGGTGGCGTTCGACATTTTTTCACAAAACTAAAAACCGGATTTCAATCATGACAAATTCGATACAACAATCGGCCGAAGAATTCCTGTTAAAAGAAGCGGTAGCCAGAAGGCATGCTCTTGAAATTGAATCAATAGTTTTATTTGAAGAGTTTGAACAGTTTCTGACCAGACTGTTTAGTTCAATGGAACTGTCTCAATTTCACGTTGCAGCCGTATCGCCAGTGATTGCCGAAATTCCGCTGGCCGCCGACAGGGCCGAGGCAGAAATTGTTGAAATTGAATTTAAGCAGCCCTTTGCCGCTGACATTGATTCAATAAAGAAAAGTATAAAGTCACCAAGTGACATTGTTTATCTGGCCAATCCCAATCGACTGACCGGCACCACATTTTCGAATTCGCAATTGGAATCAATAGCGTCATGGGTAAATCAGGGGCTTTTGATAATCGATGAATATTTTCATGATTTTTCACAGCTATCGGCTCTGGACCTTATCAAGGAATTCAGCCATATCGTTGTGATTCGCCCGTTTCAAGATTGGAATTCGCCCGTTCGCTCCGAATGCGGTTATGCAATTACCAATGAGATAATGGCCGATAAAATTGCCGCCGCTCAAACGGGTTTCAATCTGACAAGATCGGCAGCAAAAAGAGGTCTTGAGATTTTTGATGCAAATGGGTTTGGAAATGTCGAGACCAAGATTATTCAAAAGAGAGCTTTTGAGGTAGCCATTGAACTGATGGAATCAGGAGTCAAGTCTCAATTCACTCCCACGGACTCAATTTTAATACAACTTTCTGATCCCAACGAAATGATTGAGCATCTCAAAGCCCGCGATATTCGGGTGGAGCGTGTGGGCGACTCGGAAATTCTAAAAAATCATGTTCGTTATCGCATAACCTGCACAAATAAAGACAAAGAACTGGTCAAAGCCGTTTGCGCAAAGTCGCGCTTGATAAAAAAGATTCCGGACAAACTAAATCGAACCAAGTCTGTTAATTGGGACAGGGACAAAATGACAATAAAGTCTGTTTCGAAATGATTTGGTGGGGGCACTCAAATGGCTAATAGAATCTCACCGGATTTATTAAGCAGCAGTCAAAATAGTAATCATCGCGCCTTTATTCTCGGCTCGGGACTACAAGCAACAAAAGCCGCCGATGCCATTTTAAACTGTGCAAAGTTGAAAACAGAACTGATTGGATTTGTCGATTCAAGGCGAACAGGGATGTGGCGTTACCGGGACATTCCCCTAATCGGTAACTACGATGACTTACTAAGACTAATTCAAAACGCCCGGATAGATTTTTTGGCGGTGGCGCCCGAGCCACAGGATTTCATTGACATATTACCGCTGGTTCAAGCAGCCGAGCAAATCGGTGTTACGATTTATTTGATGACACAATTTTTTCAGCCGGGCATTTCAAAATCGTCGGCCGTAAATATCGGCGGCATTCCGACGCTTAGATTTTCATCGGTGCCGGAAAAAACAGTTTCACTTGGGTTGAAAGAAATGCTGGACAGAATCAGTGCCTTGTTTGGAATCATAGCAATTACTCCGCTATTGGCAATCACGTCGCTAATAATAAAACTCGATTCACCCGGTCCGGTGTTATTCAAACAGCCCCGCACCGGCAAAAACGGCCGCCCATTTTTGCTCTGGAAGTTTCGAACTATGACAGTCGACGCCGAAAAGAGAAAAGAAGAGCTGCAATCATTGAATGAAATGTCGGGCCCGGTCTTTAAGATAAAAAATGACCCGAGAGTGACCAGAGTCGGGCGTTTTTTGCGAAAATATTCGATCGATGAACTCCCCCAGCTTTTCAATATTCTGATGGGAGAAATGTCTTTGGTAGGGCCGCGTCCGCCGTTGCCGTCGGAAGTGGAAAAATTCGAACCGTGGCAGAGACGAAAACTATCGGTCAAGCCCGGACTGACCTGTTTGTGGCAAACCAACGGCCGCAATAATGTCGATTTCGATGAATGGATGAAGCTTGATTTGAAATATATCGACAACTGGTCGCTTTGGGAGGATGCCAAAATAATCGTGCGAACAATTCCGACGGTGCTTAAAGGGTCGGGGATCTAATTCGAAATAGGGACACACTGTGTCAATCGTCAAAACAATTTTTAAGAGAATTATTCTTGTTAGCTGGGCATTGTATGCTACAGTAGACAGTTTAGCTGCGCCGGTTATTCCAACTGGACAGCTTGAATACGATTTTATTTACGAACGAATTGAAAGATTACAGACTTTAGATGGTGGACTTTTTGATTATCAAATAGGACCGTACGTTCTTGCCGGAGATAGCTTCAATATTGCACCACTTTATTATTTAAATCCCGAATCATCCGAGCGGCTGACATTTTTCGGAAGCGGCGGCGAAAACTATAGCGCCGCGAAATATTCATCATCAACCGGCTTTGAATCGTTTCGAGGCGGACTGGTGGGGCAGCCTTTCAAGAAAATTTATATGTACGGGAATTTTGTGCTCGATGAATCCCGCGCCGGCGATCCAAACTATACCGGCAAAAAATGGCGGGGACTGGCCGGTGATGTGGAGCAGGCCTTTGCTTATTATCACACCGACAGATTTAATCTGACACTGGGGCGGTTTTCATCGTTTTGGGGACCGCGCAACTCACTGGTATTGTCCTCCAATGTTGCAATGGACGGGGTCGGCTACACTATAAGTTGGGGCAGACTAAGTCTGTCATATCGAATTGCAAGACTGGACGGACTCAATCCCGACGAAGACAGCGTCATGCAGTTTGAAAACAGATTTTTTGCGGGTCATCGTCTCGATGTTCACTTCAACCCGCAGTTGCGGGTTGGGTTTTTTGAGACGGTTATTTTTGGGGGGCCGGGACGACAGGTTGAGCTTTATTATCTCAATCCGATTATATTTTTCCACGGCTCACAGCTAAATGACGGCGCCGATGATAACACCTTTGTCGGATTCGATTTTGATTACCTGCCCAAAAAAGGTGTCAGACTGTTTGGTCAGCTGTTAGTGGATGACTTTCAAATCGACAATAACTCCCAGGGAGACCGGGAGCCCAATGAAATCGGAATACTACTGGGGACGCATTGGGTGAATGTATTTAGAAATATTGATATGAAAACAGAGTATACCCGAGTTACCAATCGCACTTACAATCAGGGACAGGAGCGAAATCGCTATCTTCACGACGGAAAATTATTGAGCGGTGCGTTTGGAAATGATTATGACCAGTGGCATTTGACAGTTACCCGCTGGTTTAACGAAAATTTAAAGGCCGGAGTAAATTTCAGTTACACTCGAAAAGGAGAAGGTCAAATCACCGATTCCTGGACTACTCCCTGGCTGAATGTGACCGGAGACTATAACGAACCGTTCCCGACCGGCACTGTCGAAAAGACGGCCCGGTTTGGATTGTCATTTAGAAGTTTCATAGGAAAATTTCTTTTTGCTCAAATCGAGGGGGGCGTCGACAATGTCAAAAAATTCGAGCATCTTTCCGGCAATAATAAGACATTGCCGTTTGTAAATCTCAATATCAGCACATTCTTCTCCGGCTCAATAAGAGTCGAATAGTCGGCTTTGTCGCTTTTGTTCAGAAACTATCCCAAGTCTCTATTGTAGAATTGATTATCAGTGTTTATTTTGATATCAGATTCAAAAAACTGGAGATTGTAATGAAACGCATAGTTTCTCATATTGCTGAATGTCTTTTATTAATTCTATTAGTTATTCCTGCCGGTTGTAGCGCCGAAACGGAGTCGCAAACTGTGAGTGACAAAAAGTCAGAATCAAAACATCAAAATAAGTTAGCGGGCGAAAACTCACCCTATCTGTTGCAGCACGCCGACAATCCGGTGGACTGGTATCCCTGGGGTGATGAAGCGCTGAATAAAGCCAGGTCTGAAAACAAACCGATTTTTCTTTCAATCGGCTATTCGAGCTGCCACTGGTGCCATGTGATGGAGCATGAGTCATTTGAAAATCAGGAAATCGCCGCGCTAATGAATAAGTATTTTGTAAATATCAAAGTTGACCGCGAGCAGCGGCCGGATATCGATGAAATCTATATGTCGTTTACGACGGCCATGACCGGCAGCGGCGGCTGGCCGATGTCGGTTTTTCTGACGCCGGATTTAAAGCCTTTTTTCGCCGGTACCTACTTTCCTCCGGATGACCGCTACGGGCGACCCGGATTCAGCAAAGTTTTGACGCAGCTGGGGGAGGCCTATCTGACTCGCAAAGATGAAGTTATGGCTTCGGCAGAAAACATTTTCAATTCACTTTCAGCGCAGATAAATGCCGATGTCAGACAATCAGGACTGGACCGCAATTCTATGAAAAGAGCAGTCGAACAACTTTATGCCAATTTTGACCAGACTAACGGAGGGTTTGGTAATCAGCCGAAATTTCCGCATCCGATGGAACTGTCACTTTTCTTGAGGCATTATCGCCGCTCCGGCGAAAAGCGTTATTTGGATGCCGCCGAGTTAGCGCTGAAAAATATGGCGCGCGGCGGAATTTATGACCAGATTGGCGGCGGGTTTCACCGTTATGCCACCGACAACAAATGGCTGGTGCCGCATTTCGAAAAAATGTTGTACGATAATGCGCTGTTAATTCCGGTTTATGCCGATGCCTATCAGATAACTCAAAATGAGTTTTATCTAAAAATAATCCGCGAAACACTGGATTTTATCCTGCGCGAGATGACAGACGAAACGGGGGGCTTTTATTCGGCGCTTGATGCCGACAGCGAGGGTGAAGAAGGTAAATTTTATGTCTGGAATTACAATGAGACTGTAAGCGTTCTGGGGGACCAAGCCGAATTATTTTGTAAGTATTACAATATTACACCGGGCGGGAATTTTGAAGGACATAATATTCTCAATGTTACCAGCGCATCTGACAAAATCAAACAAGAGACAAAGATAAAAGATTTTGCAATCTTTCTTGAAAAATCAAAAAAGGAACTTCTTGATGAACGCGCCAAACGAATCCTGCCGTTAACAGACGACAAAGTTCTGACGTCCTGGAATGGTTTAGCGATTTCGGCTTTCTGTCGCGGCTATCAGGTTACCGGTGAAGGGCGGTATCTGGACGCTGCCGTAAAGGCGGCATCGTTCATTGAAAAAGAGTTGTACCAGAACGGAAAGCTGACACACTCTTATCGTGAAGGTAAACACTCAACCGGCGAGTTTCTGGAAGATTATTCCTTTTTGATAAGAGGATTAATCGACCTTTATGAAAGCGACAATGTCACCTGCAATGATGAATGGATTGCGATGGCGCAGGTACTGGCCGATAATGCAATAAAACTGTTCGCCGATGAAAACGGAAAATTCTATCTTCGCCCGGAAGGGCAGGATGATTTGATATTTCGTCCCAAAGAAGAACGTGACGGCGCTATTCCGGCGGCCGGGTCTATAATGATAGGCAATCTTCTGAAACTAAATCGTCTGACCGACCGGAAATCATATTTGGTTGCCGCTGATAATGGATTTAAAGCCCTGTCGGGACATGTACAACAATACCCGGCGGGAATGAGTTCGCTAATGGCGGCACTCGATTATTATTTCCAGGATAAAATAGAAATCGTACTTACCGGAAAAGGCGAAACCTTTGACAAAATGCTCCATTCAACTTACCGAAACTATCTGCCCAACCGGGTAATAGCATTCGATAATAATCTAAACTCACCTTTGCCGCTATTTGAGGGGCGCCAGCCCGACAGGGGCGAAGCGAAAGCTTTTGTCTGCATTAATTCTGTTTGTAAACTGCCGGTCACAACTCTTGAAGCGTTGGAAAAACAGCTCCGCGAAATTTTGTAAGTTAAAGTTGATGTCTTTACGATGGGAATCTAAATTTCTCATAGTATGTCCCTGTTACATTCTGTTACTGCTGCCAATTCCAAAGCCAAAGCAACGCGAAATCGCACACTAACGATTCAGAGCGATGAATCTAAATCGCTGAATTGCAGATTAGTTAAAATCAATTCAAATGTCGGGCTTAAAGAAATTCTCAATAGAACTATACTCGGTGAAATGGACGAAGTGGTTTCACATTTTCCCGACAGCATAGTAGATCTGCTATTTTTGGATCCGCCGTATAATCTTGACAAGTGTTTTAACGGCCGGAAATTCAACTCGCGCACGTCCGGAGAGTATGAAGTTATTTTGGACGATTGGATCAAACCGCTTGTTCGTCTGCTAAAACCGATATCGTCGGTTTATATCTGCGGCGATTGGCGGTCTTCGTCAGCCATGTACAATGTGGCGAGGAAATATTTCAAAATTCAAAACCGGATAACCTGGGAACGTGAAAAAGGGCGGGGCGCGAATGCCAACTGGAAAAACTGCGCCGAGGATATCTGGTTTTGCACGATGTCTGATAATTTTATTTTCAACTCGGAAAGCGTGAAAGTTAGAAGAAATGTAATTGCTCCTTATCGTACCCAAAATGGTATGCCCAAAGACTGGCTGCACGATAGCAGGGGAAAATATCGCGACACCTCTCCGTCGAATATCTGGACCGACATAACCGTGCCGTTCTGGTCGATGCCGGAAAACACCGAACATCCCACTCAAAAGCCGGAGAAGCTTCTGGCGAAAATTATTCTGGCCTCTTCGAATGAAAACGATCTAGTCCTGGATCCATTTCTCGGCTCCGGCACGACCTCTGTCACGGCCAAAAAACTGGGGCGAAAGTATGTCGGAATCGAACGTGAGTTAGAGTATTGCCTTCTGGCGGAAAAAAGACTAAGCTATGCGGAAAGAAATAAAGCAATTCAAGGGTATGATGGCGGCGTTTTTTGGGAACGAAACTCGTTGAATCGCAATAAAAAGAAAATAAAATGACCAGACCGACGCGTATTGTCAAAAAAATGAAATGGATTGGCGGGCTTAAATTCGAGGGCACGTCAGTCTATGGCAAAAAAATCATCACCGACAGTTCCAAAGATACCGGCGGCGAAGAAGATGGCTACAGTCCCAGCGAATTAGTATTGTTTGGTCTGGCCGGATGCACCGGCATAGACGTACTCTTGATAATGCAAAAGCAGAGACAGAAAGTCGAATCGATGGAGATCGAACTTATCGCCCGCCAAAATGAGGATTATCCCCGGCCGTTTCACACGATTGAAGTCAAGTTTATCGTCAAGGGCGATAAGATCGACGAGCGAAAGCTTTCGCAGGCGATTGAACTTTCGCAAAACAAATATTGTGTGGTCAGCCAGAGTCTGAAAATGCCGGTCAATCTCACCTCCAGCTACGAAGTAAAGTAGCTGCGCTTTATTTCTTATCAAGCCAGTTTCAGGCTAAAACTATTGTTAGCGCCCCAATTAAAAGGGTTCGCAGTCGATTTATGTTGACAAAAATGAATATTTTGGGCTTTCATTCAATTCTGTACACCATGAATTAATCGTCATTCTTGAAGGACTGATATGACTGGGATTTATTGGATTTGGCTGGCAGCGGCGGTTATTTTCTTGATAATAGAACTGACTACTCCGTCATTGATTTTTGTCTGTTTTGTGGTCGGTTCCATTGCGGCGGGGATATTCAGCTATTTTTCGCCCGAACAGTACTATTGGCAGATTGGAATATTCCTGTTGGTTTCTGTTTCGTTGATTCCGCCGACCAGGGTTCTGGCCAAAAAAATGGTCAAACCAACAGCGCAGAAATCGAATGTTGATGCTCTAATAGGCAAGACCGGTAAAGTCATAAAGGCTATCGATCTCGATGACGGCGGCAAAGTGCAAATCGGCGGCGAAGTATGGATAGCGGGCGCTGATATAGTAATCGAAGAAGGTATGAGAATAAAAGTTGTCTCGGTCTCCGGAGCACGGCTGCACGTTGAACCGGCCGAAGGATAAAAAGAGGATGGTATGAATCCGGTAATAGTATTTTTAGTCGTCGCTGTCATATTTGCGTTCATTCTGGTGACTGCCTCTATCAGAATTATCAGGCCGTTTGAACGCGGGCTGGTGGAAAGATTGGGGAGATTTCAACGGGTACTTGACCCGGGACTAAGTCTTATTATTCCACTTTTTGACACCGTTTCCAAAGTCGATATGCGCGAAGTCGTTTTGGATGTTCCGGCGCAACTGGTGATTACCAAAGACAATGTCGGTGTCGAAGTTGACGCCGTCATATATGCCCAAGTGACCGATCCGGTGCGGGCGCGCTATGAAATTTCCAATTACATTTTGGCGGCCACCAAACTGGCGCAGACAAATCTAAGAAATGTCGTCGGTGAACTTGATCTCGACGCCAGCTTGAGCTCGCGCGACAGCATCAACTCGCAGCTTCGCGACGTAATGGACAGCGCCACGGATAAATGGGGAGTCAAAGTCAACCGGGTGGAACTTCAAAGAATCGACCCGCCGATTGATATCACCGAAGCCATGAGCCGGCAGATGAAAGCCGAACGGGAGAAGCGCGCTACGATTTTGGAAGCGGAGGGTTTTCGGCAGGCCCAGATAACCAGAGCCGAAGGCAGCCGTCAGGCACAGATTCTTGAGGCCGACGGTTATGCCGAAGCGGTCAAGAAAAAGGCTGACGCCGAGAAATATCGTCAGGTCACGGTGGCGCTTGGTGAAGGAGAAGCGATTGAAACGGTTTTCGGGGCAATTCATAAAAGCGAACCCGACGAGAAAGTTATTACGCTAAAATATCTTGAAATGCTGCCGCGACTGGCCGAGGGGTCGGGAAACAAGATATTTTTGCCCTATGAGGCCAGCGGCATAATCGCTTCGCTTTCGGCCATGGTCGAAGGCATACGCCCCGGCGATGGTAATGCAAATGCCAAAAAAGAAGAGAAGAGCTAATTACCACTTAATTTAGTTTCCTACTTAATGCCTGACGACAAAACCGAAATTCGTAAATCCGCCGTGGCGGGTGTTTTTTATCCCGACAATCCTGTCGAATTGGGTAAAGCTGTAGCTGTTCTTTTTTCCGAGACGGAAAAGCTGCCGCTAACCGGCCGTCCGATGGCCATGATAGTGCCGCACTCAAGTTATCCCTATTCCGGCAAGATTGCCGCAAGGGCGTTTAAGCTGCTCGAAGGGGAACAATATGACACGGTCATTATAATATCACCGTCGAGTACCGTCTTTTTCAAAGGATGTGCGGTTTATGACGGCGGCGGATATGAAACTCCCTTCGGCATTGTGGAAATTGATAAAGCTATTTCGGAGAAGATAGCCTCGTTTAACCCTTCGGTCTTTCTTTCCAAGAAAGGCCACGCCGCCGCCGGCGCCAGAGGCGAGCACGCACTCGAAGTGCAACTGCCGTTTTTGCAAGTGGTGCTGGGCAAGTTCAAATTGGTGGCGATTGTAATGGGGGAGCAGGAAGAAGACACCGCCAAAGAATTGGGACAGGCTTTGGCGGCGTCATTGGGAGATTCAAATTGTCTGATAGTGGCGTCGAGTAATCTCTCGCATTTCCACAGTCAAAAGGAGGCGCGCCAACTTGATGTCGCCGTGCAGCAGGCGATTGAAAAATACGACCCGCATTTGCTGATGAAGACTATCTCGTCGGGTAAAGGAGAAGCCAGCGGCGGCGGCGGCATTGCCGCGGCATTGGTAGCGTCGAAGCAGTTGGGCGGAAAAGATATCAAGTTTCTTGGTTATGGGACATCGGGAGAGACTACCGGTCAGACAGACGAGGTGGTGGGTTATTTATCGGCGGCAGTTTTAACATACGATAGACCTTACAAAGTTAAGACGGTGTTAGGCAGGCAGGCAAAGGCGCCGTATGCCGAGGACTCCGGCAGTCTATCCGAAAAGCAAAAAGAGGAGCTCAAAAAAATTGCACGGGTGGTGGTAGAAGCAAAATTAAATGATGCGTTTTATCACGTCCCTGAAATTCACGAGCTTAATAAACAG
>Ga0302046_10006304_pt1 | contig 10368 bp, 7 predicted proteins | sample RVTome_11_FD_200261 | JGI IMG/M metagenome (GOLD analysis project Ga0302046, IMG submission 200261) | Soil microbial communities from uranium-contaminated site in the Upper Colorado River Basin, Wyoming, United States - RVT147D111 (version 2) ... | reverse complement strand
GAGCCGTTGATCCCTGAGCTCGATGCGTAGCAACTCGCGGTGGTTGCTGCCCCGAGACGAAATGGTCGAATCCAGCACGAGCTCCGCGGGACTCCCGGCGCGCCCCTCGGACGCGATGGCTCGGCTCGCCGGGCGCCTGTTCGCTTCCCGGCCGCAAGCGAATCCGACATCCGTTCCCGACCACCGTCCTGCCATGCCTTTGATGACGGTTTCGAACGATTCGATTTCCTCGGTGCGCAGCGGTTCGGGTCGGTCGTCCGGGAACGCGTACAGATCTTGGCCGCTTTGCTTGCGCGGCGACGGGCTCGAGCAATCCCGGGCCCCCGGAGGAACGAGCACCGTCTCCGGCTGTGGTTCCGGCGCGCTTTCGGGTTCGAGGACGGAGACGGATTCGGCGGGCACATCCGCGATGCGTAGGTGTCCGCTGGACTCGCGAACGACCACGGTCTCGGCTACCACGCCGTCCGATTCGGCGGGCCGCTCGTCGCTGAAGTGCACGACTCCCTCGGCGTCTACCCACCGGTACACGCGTGATTGCGCGCTGACACTGATCGCTGCGAGCGTCAGGGCGATTGCAATCAAGAAACGTGTGTGGCCACGGGGCTGCATGGTTACCCTCCGGGCGGTACCGGGTCCAGCGTGCCGTCGAGCGCGAACAGCCAGACGCTGTCGCCTTTCCTCGAGCCGGCGAACAGATTGCCGGCCGAGTAGGCGACGACGTACTGCTTGCCGCCGTGCTCGAAGACGCTCACGGGCGCGTTCATGCCGGCGCCTGTCTGGAATTCCCAAAGCCTAGTGCCGTTCGCCGAGTCGAGCGCCGTGAGCCGGCCGTCGCTGCGGCCGACGAACACGAGGCCGCCGGCCGTCGTCGTCGCGCCGCTGTAGCACATATTGGCCCAATGCTGCTGCCAGACGATCGTGTTCGTGCGTAGGTCGAGCGCCGTGAAGGTGCCGTACGCGGGCAGAGGACTCGTGCCGAACGTGCCGCCGACGTACGCTTCGCCCGCGGCCGGACGCTCGGGGCCGATCTCGGCGGCCTGGAACGCGCTCGCGCCGTCGCCGGCGCACACATAGAGATAGCCCGTCGCCCGGTCGTACGAGCTCGGCGGCCAATTCGCGCCGCCCAGGATTCCGGGCTTCGCGACGACGAAGTCGACCCAAAACGGCGTGAAGATCCGGCCGCCGTTGACGAGCCCAAAACCCTCGGGCGCGATGTCGAGGTGCTGCGGCACGAACGCGTCGCCGCGCGGGTAGGGCTGTGTCGCGGCCGTCGCCTGCCGCGGCTCTTGCGGCACGGCTTGCTCATCGATGCCGACGAGCGGCGTGCCGTCGGTGCGGTCGAGGATGTAGACCCAGCCCGTCTTGCTCGGCTGCGCGAGGCCTTTGCGCTCGCGGCCGTCTACGCGCAAATCGAATAGCACGACGGGGCTCGGGCTGTCGAAGTCCCAGATGTCGTGATGCACTTGTTGAAAGTGCCAGCGGTATTCGCCGCTGTCGACGTCGAGGGCCACGATCGACGACGTGTAGAGGTTGTCGCCGGCGCGCACGGAGCCGTTGAAGTCCGGCCCCGGGTTGCCCGTAGAGAAGAAGATGAGTCCGAGCTCGGGGTCGAGCGCCGGCGTGTGCCACACGGTGCCGCCGCCGTGCTGCCAGATCTCGTTGTCCTGCGGCCAGGTCTCGTTGCCGCGCTCGCCGCGGCCCGGGATCGTATAGAAGGTCCAGGCGAGGGCCCCGTCGCGCGCGTGGAACGCCTTGACGCGGCCCCGCACGCCGAACTCGGCGCCGGAGAAGCCCGTGATCACGAGGCCGTCGTAGTAGAGCGGGGCGCTCGTGATCGAGAAGCCGTCTTGCCACCGCTCCGCTTGTTGGGACCACGCGACCGCGCCCGTCTTCGCGTCGAGCGCGACGAGCTTGCCGTCGAGCTGGCCCATGAAGACGCGGCCTTCGCCGTGCGCGACGCCGCGGCTCGTCCAGCCGCAGCAGACGACGTCGTTCGCGGCGTCGAGGTTGGCGCGGTACTCCCAAACGATGGCGCCCGTCGTCACGTCGAGCGCGAATAGGTCGTTGGCGCCCGTTGACACGTAAATGAGGCCGTCGACGACGAGCGGCTGCGCCTCGCCCGAGTGCTGCGGGCCCGCGCCCGAGCCGCCGAGCCGCGTGCGCCAGACGCCCTTCAAGCTCCCCACGTTGCTACGGTCGATTTGCGTGAGCGGCGAGTAGCGTTGGTTATACCAGTTGCCGCCGTTCGTGGGCCAGCTCGTGGTCGGCGGCGCGACGAGCGCGTCGTCGACGCGGCCGCACGCGGCGAGCAGCAGCGTTGCGGTGACGAGTGCTTGCGATGTCGCGTGTCTCAAGCTCGCGTTCCTACTTCGTGCCTTTGAAATGCTCGATGCCGGGCTTGAACGTCTTGTCGTCGAGGAACGCTTTCATCGCGCTCGCGCGGTTGTCGCTGGCGCCGAAGAACAGCGCCTCACCCATTTTCGCGTAGAGGTAGTCCGCCGACGCCTCCCAGTCCATGTAGCGCATGCGCTTCATCGCGATCTTGATGCCGCGCAACACGACCGGATTCTTCGTGAGCAGCATGCGGGCGATTTCAGTCGTACGCTTCTTCAACTTCTTGCGCGGCACGGATTCGTTGACGAGCCCCATCTCGGCGGCCTTCTTGCCCTTGAACGGCTCACCGGTCATCGCGTAGAACAGCGCGTTGCGCAGGCCCATGGTCTCCGAGGTCGCCTTCGTGACGTTGCCGGCCGGGATGATGCCCCAGTTGACCTCCGAGAGGCCGAACGTCGCCTCGTCGGCCGCGATCGCGAGGTCGCACGCCACGACCGGCGTGAACCCGCCGCCGAAGCACCAGCCGTTGACCATGGCGATCGTCGCCTTCGGGAAGTCGCGCAAGCGCCGCCACTGCCATTCCTCGGCCGTGCGGCGCACCTTCAAGATCATGTCGGGCTTGCCGTCGGTCTCGCGGAAGTACTCCTTCAAGTCCATGCCGGCTGCGAACGCATCGCCGGCACCGGTGAGCACGAGCACGCCGCATCGCTCGTCGGTGGCGAGCGCCTCGACCGTGTCGCGCATCTCCTCGTTGAGCTTCGGGCTCATCGCGTTGCGCTTGTCGGGACGGTTCAGCGTCACCCAGGCGATGCCGTCGTCGAAATCGACGAGCACGGTCTTGCCCCAGGGGTGCTTCTTGCGGGCCATGCGGATTCTCCTTGACGAGTCGTTTTTCTGCGGCGCAAATCGGTGTTGTTATCGGGTTGCCCGGGGTGCCGCTTCGGCTTAAAGTCGACGAGTTGCCTGCACCCAAGTTCGGCGTGCAGTTTATCAAGGAGTTCGCGCCATGGCTTACGACTTGTTGGGAAAGAACTTCGTGCCGCCCGACGTGCACGGCAAGGTCACCGGCAAGGCCAAGTACGCGGAGGACTTCCGCGCCGAAGGCATGGTGTTCTGCAAGCTCCTGCTGTCGCCGATGCCGCACGCGCGCGTGCGCAACGTCGATGCGAGCGCGGCGCTGGCCCTGCCCGGCGTGCTCGGCATCTTGAGGGCGGCCGACGTCACGCAGCTGCCGGCGCCGGCCGAGCCGATCCTCACCGACGAGCCCATGTGGATCGGTCAGCCGATCCTCGCCGTCGCGGCCGAGACCGAGCAAATCGCCTCGGACGCCATCGATCTCATCAAGGTCGATTTCGAGGAGCTGCCGTTCACGGTCGATCCGCTCCAGAGCCTGTTCCCGGGCGGCCCCGATGCGCGTACCGACGGCAACGCCGTCGACAATCGTTTGATCGGCCCGCCGCGGCTCTCGCAAGTCAAGTGGACGGCCGGCGACTTCGCGGCCGCCGGCGAGGACAAGTTGCCGACGGGCACGCCGCTCGTCGAGTGGTCGTACGGCGACATCGAAGCGGGTTTCGCAAAGGCCGCGCTCGTACTCGACGAGACCTTCGTCACGGCCGGCATGTCGCACCACTCGATGGAGCCGCGCTCCGCGATGGCGTACTGGGAGAACGGCAAGTGCTTCGTCTACGGCTCGACGCAGAGCCAGAGCTTCGTCGTGCCCGGCCTCGCGGGCTTGATCGGCATCACGCCCAACGACCTCGTCTACATCGCCGAAACTTGCGGCGGCGGCTTCGGCTCAAAGGGCACGGAATACCCCGTGATGTCGATCCCGGCGCACATGGCGAAGAAGATCAACCGGCCCGTGATGCTGCGCATCACGCGCGCCGAGGAGTATTTCTTCGGCTACGCGCGCACGGGGTTCCAGGGCCGCATCCGCATGGGTTTCGATCGCAGTGGCCGTGTCACGGCTGCGGATCTCTTTGTCGTGCAGGAGAATGGCGCGACTGCCGGTTTCCCCGATTGGCCGTCGGCCGGCGAGACCGTGTCGATCCTGTATCAGCCGCCCGCGATGCGCTTCCGTGGCATGTGCGTCATGACGAACACGGTGCCGCGCTCGGCGCAGCGCGGCCCCGGGCACAACCAAACGGTCTCGGCCATGGAGCCGCTCATCGACAAGGCCGCGAAACAGCTTGGGATCGACCGGCTCGCGATTCGCCGCTTGAACGGGCCCAAGATGGATGCTCGGGTTGGGGAAAACCAAGGCCCGGTGACAAGTTGCTATCTCCAGGAAGCCATCGACAAAGCCGCGGCGCTCTTCAACTACGAGGAGCGGAGCGCGCGCAGCGGCCAGCGCAACGGCACCAAGGTCACCGGTATCGGCGTGGGCCAGGCGTTCCACCCGGCCGGCTTTGCGGGCTTCGACGGTCTCGTGCGCATCACGACCGATGGCAAGATCCATTTCCACAGCGGCGTCGGCAATCTCGGCACCTACTCGCACACGGGCACGTCGCGCGTTGCGGCCGAGGTGCTGAAGGCCAACTGGGACAACTGCATCGTCGAGCGCGGCGACACGCGTAAGGGTCTGCCCTGGAACATCGGTCAGTTCGGCAGCAACACGTCGTTCACGATGGCGCGGACGAACTACGTCGCGGCCGTCGACGCGGTGAACAAGCTCAAAGAAATCGCCGCGATGGACCTGGGCGGCGCGCCGGGCGACTACGACATCGGCGGCGAGCGCGTGTTCGCGAAGGCCGATCCGACCAAGGGCCTCACGTACGCGCAGGCCGCGCAGCGCGCCGTCGAGCTCGGCGGCAAGTTCGACGGCCACGAGAATCCGGCCGACATCAATCCGATGACCGCCGCGGCGGCAACGTCGCTCGCCGGCACGGGCCTGATCGGCGTCGCCAAGGACAACCTGCCGCTCACGGCGTCGCCGGCGGCGTTCGTCGCGGGCTTCGCCGAGGTCTCGCTCGACACGGAAACGGGCGCGTTCGAGATCGTCGACTACGTGGCCGTCGCCGATTGCGGCACGGTCATCCATCCGCAGGGCTTGGCCACGCAGATCAAAGGCGGCGCCGTCATGGGCTTCGGCTTGGCCGTGCTCGAGAAGCACATCTACGATCCGCAGAACGGCTTGCCGGGGAGCGTGGGTCTGTATCAGGCGAAGCCCGCGAGCTATCTCGACGTGCCGTCCGTGTTTCGGACCGACGCCGTCGACATGCCCGACCCGCAGAGCCCGCTCGGCACGAAGGGCATCGGCGAGCCCGTCATGGGCGCGGGCGCTTCGGCGCTTTTGTGCGCCATCTCCGACGCGCTCGGCGGGCACTATTTCAACCGCGTGCCCGTGACGCGCGATCACATCGTGAACGCACTCAGTGGCCGTTCGCAATCGCACAAACCGCTGCAGGTCAACACGGCTTGAGGAGATCGAGAGGGAAACGCGGCTAGCGTTTCTTCGTCGCCGGTTTCTTCTGGGGCACTACGTCGTAAGGGTTGTAGCCGCCGCCGGGCGGCGGCGTCGCGCGCGATGGGTCGGATTGCTCGAGCAGCGTGAGCGATTCGTTATCGAGCGCCTTGAGCTCGTCGAACGTCTTTTCGGCCGACTCTTGCGCCTGTTGCTCGGTCGCCCATACCCACCGTGCGTCACCACGGTCGTCGTGCTCGATCGTGCCCGTGCTCCGCTTGTTCGTCAGCGTGATGGGGTCGTCGCTCGTCGCTCGCTTGTCGGTGCGGCGGCGGCCGCCTTTGCGTCGTTCTTGTGGCATCGTTATGTCTCTCCGACTAAAAAGGGTAGCGCGGACCCCGCCCTGCCGGGTGGGAACTACGTCGCGAACTGCCTAAAATCAGGGCTATGGGTCATGCACGGGACCGGATGCCGCGTCGTAAGTCAATGAAACTAATCGGTTTATCGGCCGCTCTCGCGATCGCCTGCGGAATCGCCGGAATCGCCGGCGCGCAGGCCGCCGCCTCGGAGCCGCGGACCGTTGCCCGCCAGCCGGGCGCGCAGCCGCGCGCCGTGGCGCCGCGCGCGCCCCTGTCGGCCGACGAGCGCAACACGATCGCCGTGTTCGAGAGCGTGAGCCCGTCCGTCGTCTACATCACGACCGTGCAATACGTGCGCGAGCTCTTCAGCCGCAACGTGATGCGCGTGCCGCAGGGCACGGGCTCGGGATTCATCTGGGACGAGCAGGGCCGTGTCGTGACGAACCTGCACGTGATTCGCGACGCGCAGGCCGCGGTCGTGACGCTCAGCGACCAGCGTCGATTCGACGCCAGGCTCGTCGGTGCGAGCCCCGCGCACGACATCGCCGTGCTGCAAATCGACGTGCCCGAGAATTTGCCGCCCCCGATTCCCGTGGGCAGCAGCGCCGACTTGCGCGTCGGCCAAAACGTGCTCGCCATCGGCAACCCATTCGGCCTCGATCACACGCTCACGACGGGCATCGTGTCCGCGCTCGAGCGCACCGTCGAGAACGAGTCCGGCGGCACGATCGAGAACGTCATCCAGACCGATGCGGCCATCAACCCCGGCAACTCGGGAGGCCCGCTCATCGACAGCGCGGGGCGGCTCGTCGGCATCAACACCATGATCTACAGCCCGTCGGGTGCCTACGCCGGCATTGGCTTCGCCGTGCCCGTCGACACGATCAACCGTGTCGTGCCGCGGATCATCGACTACGGTCAGTACGTGCGGCCGACGCTCGGTATCACTTCCAGGGACGACATCACCCGCGAATTGCTCGGCGACGACCCGAACGGCGTGCTCGTGCTCGCGGTTGCGGCCGCGTCGCCCGCCGCGCGCGCGGGGTTACGCGCCACTCAGCAGACAGCGAACGGCGGCATCGCGCTCGGCGACGTCATCGAAGCCGTCGACGGCCGGCCCGTCGAGAGCTTCGCGACGCTCGTCAACGTGCTCGACGCTCGCGAGTTCGGCGACCGCGTCACGCTCACGATCCGCCGCGGTGAGCAGCGGCTCGAGGTACCGGTCACTCTGGGGACGGCGGCGGCGTCTCGGTCGCGCTAGCCCGCGGACGGAGCGCCGAGACGCACGACCACGCGACTGTCAGGTCTCGTGAACTTGCCCGTTTGCGGCGAGATATTCGCGTGCCGCCGCAGCCAAACGGTCGTCGAGCGTGGCGAGGGGCGCGGTTAGTTGTTCGGCGATATGAAGGTAGGCCGCGTCATATGCCGTCAACCTACAACGCCCGGCGATGCCGACGACGGCTTCGGCGTCGACCGCGTGGCGCTGAATCGGCAGACGTGCGTACGCCTGTAATGCCCTCGCGACGCTTGTGCTCGCAAGCTGCTCGCGCAGCAGTTTTTTGAGGCCCACGCTCGCGATCTCGACATCGAGCAGGTGCGGTGCATGAAGCGTGCGGCCGTGGAGAAGAGCGAGCGCTTCCCCTCGGCCGTCCTCACCGAACAGCGCCGCTGCAATGACGCTGGCGTCCGCGACGAGCGCGGGCCGCGCAAGATACGCCGACTGGGGCTCGGCGATGCGCAGCCGAATCGATGAGGTGCCGGCGCGCATCGTTCAGCGGCGGTCGCGCTGTTGCCGCAAGTAGGAGACCGAGCTCTCCGTGCCTTTCGGGAAGAGTTTTCGCGAGATCTCCGCGAGCTCATCGATCGTGATGGCATCGCGTGGGGCTTTGCCTGCGGCAGCAGGTTGTGTGTTCGGGGCGCGACCGACGGCTGCTTCGAGGATGCTGAGCAGCTCGCGCTGCAGCGACCGGCCGTTGTTGGCCGCCCGCCGTCGCAAGAGCTCGGCAAGCTCCTCGGGCACGTTCTTGACCGACAGGTTTACCGTCACGAGTGGCTCCATAATGGCTCCAGTCGGAGCCATTATGGAGCCGCTACTGTCTTCGGTCAACGCGGCCGGCGTCACTCGTGGCGCAGGGCCGCCATCGGCGCGATGTTCGAGGCTCGTCGTGCGGGGAAATAGCTCGCCGCCAGCACGACGAGGCACAGCACGGCGATGGCCGCACCGTAGGCGAGCGGGTCGTAGCCCGAGACGCCGAACAGCATGGTCTGGATGCCGCTGCCGACCGCGATCGCGGCGGCCAGGCCTAAGCCGCAGCCGATGGCCGCCATCACGCCGACCTGCTTGAGCACCATCGCGCGCAGCCGCGCCGGCAGTGCGCCGAGCGCCAGGCGCACGCCGAGCTCGCGCGTCCGCTGCGTGACGCCGTACGTCAACACGCCGTAAAGCCCGATCGCCGCGAGCAGCGTCGCGAGCATCGCGAAGCTCGCGGACAGCACGCCCACGAGCCGGTCGATGTAGACGTTGTTGGCGAATTGCGCCTCCACCGTGCGCAGACTGTCGACGGGCAGGTTCGCATCGATGCCGGCCACGACTCGCGGAATCGTGCGCAACAGCGCCTCCGGATCCAACGCGCTACTGACGTAGAAGAAGCGCGACGGGGCGAACGGTCCGGCCTGGCCGAAGGGCCGATAATACTGTGGCGGCACGGTGGCCTTCACGCCGCTGCCGCTCGACGCTGCGTCCGCAGCCAGGCCGACGATCTCGAGATCGGCGTCCGCACCGAGTGGGCGGAAGCGTCTGCCGAGCACGTCGTCGCCGAGATTGAAGCGGCGCGCGAAGCTCTCGTTGACGATCACGACGCCCAGCGAGCTCGCGGTATCGGTCGCGGTGAATTCGCGGCCCGCGAGCAGCGGCACGCCGAGCGTCGCGAACAAACCGGGGCTCACCACGTTGATGTTCACCAGCGTGTCGATGCTCACCGGGCCGTCGAGCCCTTGCACGCCTGTCTGGAAGCGGCTGTTCGAAAGCAGCGGGATCGCGGCGCTCGCCACGCCCGTGACGCCCGGCAGCGCCTTCAGCGCTTCCTCGATGCGAGCATAGGTGGCGTCGTTGCGTTCGGGGCCGTAGCCGTTGCGCTGCGGCGCGACGTTGAACGTGAGCAACGAATCGACGTCGAGCCCGAGATTCACGCGCGCGATTGTCGCGAGGCTCTGCGCGAACAGCGCGGCCAAGACGAGCAGCACGAGCGAGAACGCGATCTGCGCAACGGTCAGCGCGTGACGGAAGTGTGTGCTGCCGCGGCCGGCGAGCGAGGCCGCCGCCGGGTTGCGCGCGATGAGGCGCGTGCCCGCGCGCGAAGCCTGGATGGCCGGAGCTACGCCGAATAGTAAGACGGTCGACAGCGACACTGCGGCCGTGAGCAGAATGAACGCGGGTTTGAGCTCGATCGCGAACTCGTTGAGCACGCCGGCCGGCACGAGCCACGCGATGATCTCGAGCGTCAGCGCTGCGATGGGCAAGCTCAACAAGCCGCCGATCACGGCGAGCAGCCCGGCTTCGGCCAGCAACTGCGACAGGAGCTGACGCCGGTTGGCGCCGATCGCGCCGCGAATCGCCATCTCGTTGGCCCGCGCGGCGCCGCGCGCGAGCAACAGGTTCGCGACGTTGCTACAGACGACGAGCAAGACGACGACCGTCAAGCCAAGCAACAGCGCGAGGGGTTGCCCAACGGTCGCGATTTCCGGCCGCTGACCCTGGCCGCCGGGCACCAGTGCGATCGTCCCTCGCGGGAGCCCCGGCGCTCCGTCGGCAGAAGGCTCGAGCTCGGCGATGATGCCGCTGTGGAGCGCGTTGATTCTCGCCGATGCCTGTGCGAGCTCGACGTCGGGCCGCAGCCGGCCGAACACGCTAAAGCCGAACAGGAAGCGGTTCTGCGCCTGGTTGCGAGGTATGTCGCGCAGCAGGAACCTCAACGTCAAAGGCACGAAGACCTGCGGCCGCGAGGCGAACTCGGTCGCCGAGAAATCGGCCGGCGCGACGCCGACGATTGTCAGCGCTTGGCCGTTCACCGTGATCGTGCGGCCGATGACCGCGGGATCGCCGCCGAAAGAGCCTCGCCAGTACTCATGGCCCAGCACGGCGACGCGCGCTTCGTCGAGGGCCGGCTCGTCGCCGGTGCCGATGAGCCGTCCGAGCGCCGGGTTGAGCCCGAGCACTTCGAAGTAACTTCCCGATACGGCCATGCTCGTGCCGCTCGTGACGAGGCCTTCATA
>Ga0302046_10006303_pt1 | contig 10368 bp, 8 predicted proteins | sample RVTome_11_FD_200261 | JGI IMG/M metagenome (GOLD analysis project Ga0302046, IMG submission 200261) | Soil microbial communities from uranium-contaminated site in the Upper Colorado River Basin, Wyoming, United States - RVT147D111 (version 2) ... | reverse complement strand
GGATAATGGGCCTTCAGCCAGGCTGTCTGATAGGCGATCAGGGCGTAGGCTGCGGAGTGTGACTTGTTGAAACCGTAGCCCGCGAAGGTCTCCATCTGGTCGAAAATCATGTTGGCCAGGGCATCTTCCACCCCCCGCTCCTTGGCCCCTTCGACGAAGACCAGTCGCTGCTTGGCCATTTCGGCGGGTTTCTTCTTGCCCATCGCACGGCGCAGAATGTCGGCCGCGCCCAGCGAGTAGCCGGCCAGCACCTGGGCGATCTGCATCACCTGCTCCTGGTAAAGGATTACGCCGTAGGTGGGCTTGAGGATGGGCTCGAGATTCGGGTGCGGGTAGCGCACGACGGTGCGGCCGTGCTTGCGGTCGATGTAATCGCCCACCATGCCGGATTCCAGCGGGCCGGGGCGGAACAGCGCCACCAGGGCGACGATTTCGTCGAAATTCTCCGGCACGAGCCGACGCATGAGATCCTTCATGCCGCGCGACTCGAGTTGAAACACAGCGGTGGTTTGAGTGGACTGCAGCAGCTTGAACGTCTGGGCGTCGTACATCGGAAGTTCCTCGAGGACGATCACCGTTTCGCTTGCCTGCCGGCGCGCTGCGTTGATGGTCTCCAACGCCCGGTTGATGATGGTCAGCGTGCGCAGGCCGAGGAAGTCGAACTTCACCAGGCCGATCGCCTCGACGTCGTCCTTGTCGAACTGGGTGACCGTGCTGCTGCCGCCGGACTCGCAGAATAGTGGCATGAAGTCGGTGAGCGGCGACGGCGCAATCACTACGCCCCCGGCGTGCTTGCCGGCGTTGCGAGTGATGCCCTCCAATGACAGGGCCAGATCCAGGACCGCGCGCGTATCTTCTTCCTCCCGGTAGCGTCGTTTGAGCTCAGGTTCCTGCTCGAGCGCCTGCTTCAGGGTGATTCCCAGCGTGAACGGAATCAGCTTGGCGATGCCGTCGATGTGACCGTAGCCGTGACCAAGCACGCGGCCGCAGTCCCGCACCACGGCGCGCGCTGCCATCGTGCCGAAGGTGATGATCTGGCTGACCTGGTGATGACCGTAATTTTCCGCCACGTACTCGATCACCCTATCGCGGCCCTCCATGCAGAAATCGATGTCGAAGTCGGGCATGGACACGCGCTCGGGATTGAGAAACCGTTCGAACAGCAGGTCATGCACCAGGGGGTCGAGGTCCGTGATGCCCAAGGAATAGGCGACCAGCGATCCAGCGCCGGAACCGCGGCCGGGCCCGACCGGGATATGGTTCTTTTTCGCCCAGCGGATGAAGTCGGCGACGATCAGGAAGTAGCCCGCGAAACCCATCGAGTTGATCACCGCGAGTTCGCGCTCCAGCCGTTCCCGGTACTCGGATGACGTATGCGGCGCGGTGCTGCCATGGCGCTTGAGCCTCGCCCGCAGCCCCTCCTCGGCCTTCAGGGCCAGGAACGATTCGATGTCCTCACCCTGCGGCGTGGGAAAATCGGGCAGGTAGTATTGCCCGAACGCCAGGTCCAGGCTGCAGCGTCTGGCGATCTCGACCGAATTGGCCAGCGCTTCGGGAACGTCCGAGAAAAGCTCGGCCATTTCCTCCGGTGTTTTCAGGTATTGCTCTTCGCTGTAACGCTGCACGCGGCGCTTGTCAGACAGCAGCCTGCCGTCGTGTATGCACACCCGCGCTTCGTGCGCGCGGAAGTCCGCGCGATCGAGGAAGCGGACGTCATTGCTCGCCACCACCGGGCATTCCTGTTCGGAGGCCAGCGACAGCATCGACGATTCGATGCGGCTCTCGCGCTCGCGGCCAGTCCGCGTCAGCTCCAGGTAAAAACGTTCACCGAAGATCACCCGCCAGCCGGCGAGCAATGCCTGGGCCTGGTTCGGATGATTATTGTAGAGAGCCTGGCCGATGTCCCCCATTGGTCCCGACAGAGCGATGAGCCCCTCGCAGGCGTGGTCCAGCCATTCCCGCCGAACATGGGGCCTGCCGTTGATCTGACCGTCGATGTAGGCGCGGCTGAGCAGGCGGCACAGCCCGAGATAACCCTTTCTGTTCTGGCACAGCACGGTGAGGCGGGACCGCTGCCCCTGCGGATCGACGACCACCAGGTCGGCGCCCACGATGGGCTTGATGCCGGCACGCTCGGCCGCACGGTAAAACTTGACCATCGAGAACAGGTTGAGATGATCGGTGACCGCGATTGCCGGCATGCCGGCCTCCGCCGCCTTTCGAACCAGCGCGGCGACGGTGACGATGCCATCGACCAGCGAATATTCGGTGTGCAGGTGGATGTGGACAAAGGGAATCGACACGAAGTTTTCTTACGTTTTCCTGGACTGCCCGGGCGGGTGAATCGAACCCAGATTCTACCCGCCAGGGGCGGGGTGTGAAAGTCCGCTTCAGCTTGTCGCCGTCCCACGGCCTGTGGTAAATTTCGCGGCCCGGAAACGGGTTCGCGGAATATGGGCGAATGGGCGCGTAGCTCAGCGGTAGAGCACTGTGTTGACATCGCAGGGGTCACTGGTTCGATCCCAGTCGTGCCCACCAAATATGAGCAGGATCGGGCATCCTGCCCGACCTGCATCTAGCGTTCGAAAAGTGCGATTTTCGAACGCCAGCGGGTTCCCCGTTGGCACATCCCTGTGCCAATTAACAAGGGGAGGCTGAAGCAGAACGCGGTCTTTGATAGCTCGCGGGCTTAGCCCGCTGGCACATCCCTGTGCCACGCGTTGGTATATTCCCGCCTGGATTCACCGTACAATGGCGGTGTGAACACTTGGACGCGAACTTTGGGTTGAACTGGAGTCTTCGCAGAGCGAATCCGGAAGGGCGCTTTGCGCCCTTTTTTATTGAGTAAGAGCTGAAATTTCCATGCCGGCGATCACACTGCCAGACGGCAGCCAGAAACTTTACGATGAGCCTGTGTCCATTGCCCGGGTCGCGGCCGACATCGGCCCGGGCCTGGCCAAGGCGGCGCTGGCGGGCGAGGTCGACGGCCGGCTGCGTGACACCTCGTTCGAGCTCGATTCCGATGCTTCGCTGCGCATCGTCACCGCGAAAGACCCGGAAGGTCTCGAGATCATCCGCCATTCCACGGCGCACTTGCTGGCGCAGGCCGTCAAGCGCCTGTTCCCCTCTGCCCAGGTCACCATAGGCCCGGTCATCGAGGACGGCTTCTATTACGATTTCGCTTATCCCGATGGTTTCACCCCGGAAGACATCGACCGCATCGCCGCCGAGATGCGCCGCATTGTCGCGGACGAGCTTCCGGTCAGCCGCGCGCTCATGTCGCGCGGTCAGGCGATCCAGCATTTCCGCCAGGACGGCGAGGTATACAAGGCCGAGATCATCGAAGCGATCCCCGAAGGCGAGCACATTTCGCTCTACCGGCAGGGCGAATTCATGGATCTCTGCCGCGGCCCGCACGTGCCCGACACCGGCAAGCTTGGCCATTTCAAGCTCACCAAGCTGGCCGGCGCCTATTGGCGCGGCGACAGCAACAACGAGATGCTGCAGCGCATCTACGGCACGGCCTGGCCCAGTGGGAAAGAACTCGAGGAATACCTGCACCGCATCGAGGAGGCGGAAAAGCGCGACCACCGTAAGCTCGGCAAGCAGCTCGGCCTGTTCCATTTCCAGGAGGAGGCGCCCGGCATGGTGTTCTGGCACGATCACGGGTGGCGCGTGTATACGCAGATCCAGGACTACCTGCGCGCCAAGCTGCGCCGGCACGGCTATTCCGAGGTCAATACCCCGGAGGTGGTCGACCTGTCGCTATGGCAGAAGTCTGGCCACGCCGACAAGTTCGGCGCCGGCATGTTCCTGACCGAATCGGAAAACCGCACCTACGCGGTGAAGCCGATGAACTGCCCCTGCCATGTTCAGATCTTCAACCAGGGGCTGCACAGCTATCGCGATCTGCCGCTGCGCATGGCGGAGTTCGGCTCGTGCCACCGCAATGAGCCGTCCGGCGCTTTGCACGGCCTGATGCGCGTGCGCGGCTTCACCCAGGACGACGCCCACATTTTCTGCAGCGAGGACCAGGTGCTGGCGGAATCGGAGGCCTTCATCGACCTCCTTTTCGAGATCTACCGCGATTTCGGTTTCGAGGACGTCCTCATCAAGCTCGCCACGCGGCCGGAACAGCGGATCGGCGATGACGAGCAATGGGCGCGCGCGGAAAAAACGCTCGCCGAAGCGCTCGATCGCAAAGGCATCGAGTGGCAGGAGAACCCGGGCGAGGGAGCCTTCTATGGCCCCAAGATCGAATTCTCGCTGGAGGACAGCATCGGCCGGGTCTGGCAGTGCGGCACTCTGCAGGTGGATTTCTTCATGCCCGGCCGGCTGGGCGCTCATTACATCGACCCGCAAAGCGACAAGCGCGTGCCCGTTATGCTGCACCGGGCCGTGCTGGGTTCCCTGGAGCGCTTCATCGGCATTCTCATCGAGCACCACGGTGGCGCCTTCCCGGCCTGGCTGGCCCCCGTGCAGGCGGTGGTGATGAATATCACGGACAAGCAGAGCGACTATTGCAATGAGGTGGCCGAATCCCTTGAAAAACAAGGCTTCAGGATCGATCTGGACTTGAGAAACGAGAAGATCGGCTTTAAAATTCGCCAGCACACTCTGGGCAAGGTCCCCTATCTCTTGGTGATTGGCGACCGGGAGGTCGAGCGGGACGCTGTTGCCGTTCGAACCTTGTCGGGAGAAGACCTGGGTCAGATGCCTTTGGATGAGTTCGCTCAACGCCTGGCATCCGACATTGAGCGCCGCGGCCAAGCGGCGGATTGAAGGAGGATTTACACATCGCATCACACAAAGATACGCGGCGCAATGACGACATAACCGCGCCGCAGGTCAGGGTCATCCAGGCCGACGGGGAGCAGGCCGGGATCATGGATTTGAAACAGGCATTGTCCGTGGCCGAAGAACAGGGGTTCGATCTGGTCGAGATCGTGCCCAATGCCGACCCCCCGGTTTGCCGTATCATGGATTACGGCAAGTTCAAGTTCGAACAGGCCAAGAAATTACAGCAGGCCCGCAAGAACCAACACAACGTGCAGGTCAAGGAAGTCAAGTTCCGGCCGGGCACCGAGGAAGCGGATTACCAGGTGAAGATGCGTAATGTGCGCCGCTTCATCGATGAGGGGGACAAGGTCAAGGTCACGCTGCGTTTTCGGGGGCGCGAGATGGCGCACCAGGAGCTGGGCGCCAGGATGCTGAAGCGCGTGGAAAAGGATATGGCCGAAGAGATCGTCGTCGAGCAGTGGCCGAAAATGGAAGGCCGCCAGATGGTGATGTTGATCAGCCCCAAGAAAGTGTAGTGATACCGCCGCAGGGCGGCGGGGTGAAGCACAACCAGACCGTGGGCACGGAGCCCGTGGGTTAAGCAGAAGCGCGATCGAGCAGGAAGGAAAGCGTTGCGGGTGATACGCAACCGCTCGTGTGCGCAAACAAAGCGGCCCCGAAAAGGGGCGAAAGGAGCAATGAAATGCCTAAGATGAAAACCAACCGGGGCGCGGCCAAGCGTTTCAAGAAAACCGCCTCAGGCGGCTTCAAGCGCGGCCATGCCTACCATAGCCATATCCTCACAAAGAAGGACCAGAAGCGTAAGCGCGGGCTTCGCGGCACCGATATGATCGATTCCGCGGACAAAAAATCTGTCAAGCGCTTGCTTCCCTACGCATAACAATCAAAGGAGTAGAGGACCATGGCTAGAGTCAAACGCAGCGTGCAAGCGCGCGCCCGCCACAAGAAGGTACTTAAACAAGCGAAGGGTTATTACGGCGCGCGGCGCAAGGTGTTCCGTGTTGCCAATCAGGCCGTCATCAAGGCTGCTCAGTATTCCTACCGGGATCGCCGCCAGCGCAAGCGGCAGTTCCGCCGCCTGTGGATCGTGCGCATCAACGCCGCCGCACGCGCGCACGGTCTGTCGTACAGCCGCCTCATGGACGGCTTGAACAAGGCCGACATCGAGATCGACCGCAAGGTGCTGGCCGACCTCGCCGTGCACGACAGTGCGGCCTTCGGTGCCCTGGCCGAACAAGCAAAGGCGAGCTTGGGATAACAATAAGGAGCGCGCCGGAAGCCCCGGCTTTCGGCGTGCGTTTCAACCGGGAGCGACCGCCCCAGGGCCCGTACCCGAGCCGCGTGGAACGTTGAGCGTGAAGCAAGTCGAAAGCCTGTTACGCAATGCGCTGTCCGAAGTCGCCGACAGCGTCGATTTGCGCGCCCTCGAGGAGCTGCGGGTTCGCTACCTGGGCAGGAAAGGCGAGATCACCGCCTTGCTGAAATCGCTCGGCAGCCTGCCCGAAGACGAACGCAAGTCGTTCGGTCAGGCCGTCAATGCCGCCCGCGATCAGGTCGGCGAGGCCATCTCCGCACGAAAATCCGGGCTCGAGAACGCCCAGCTAAAAGAGCGCCTCCTGGCCGGGCGAATCGACGTCACCCTGCCCGGGCGCGGCGATCCGCCGGGCGGCGTGCACCCGGTCACGCTCGCCATGGAGCGCGCGGTTCGCATCTTCGGCCAGCTGGGTTTCGACGTAGCCACCGGGCCGGAAGTCGAGGACGACTACCACAACTTCGGCGCCCTGAACTTCCCGCTGCACCATCCCGCCCGCGCCATGCACGACACCTTTTACTTCGCCGACGGCCGGCTGCTGCGCACCCACACCTCGCCGGTTCAGATTCGCGCCATGAAGTCGGGCAAGCCACCGTTTCGCCTGATCGCCCCGGGCAAGGTGTTTCGCAGCGATTCGGATCAGACCCACACGCCGATGTTCCACCAGATAGAAGGCCTGCTGGTGGGCGAGGGCGTGACCATGGCGGACCTTAAGGGCGTACTCCACGCATTCGTCAACGGCTTCTTCGAGCGTTCGCTGGGGATGCGCTTCAGGCCGTCGTATTTCCCCTTCACCGAACCCTCGGCCGAAGTCGACATCACCTGGGATAAGGGTGACGGCTCGGAGAACTCGTGGCTGGAGATTCTCGGCTGCGGCATGGTGCATCCCAACGTGCTGCGGGCCTGCGACGTCGACCCGGAACGCTACACGGGCTACGCATGGGGCATGGGCGTCGAGCGCCTCGCGATGCTGCGTTATGGCGTGACCGACCTGCGCCAGCTGTTCGAGAACGACCTGCAGTTCCTGCGGCAGTTCCACTGAGGGGCCATGGAGTTCAGTTACTTATGAAGTTCAGCTTCAACTGGCTCAAGCAATGGGTGGACATCGATATCGAGGGCCCGGAGCTTGCGCGCCGGCTGTCCGCCTCGGGCCTCGAGGTCGACGCCATCGAGCCCGCCGGGGGCGATTTCGAAGGCGTCGTCGTGGCGGCGATCCTGGAGTGCGAGCCCCATCCCGATGCCGACAAGCTGGTCGTCTGCAGCGTCGATGCCGGCGATGGGAAGCCGCTGCAGATCGTCTGCGGCGCGCCCAACGCCCGCGCCGGGCTACGGGCGCCGCTCGCCAGGGTCGGCGCGAGGCTTGGCCGGGACTTCGAGGTGAAGAAGGCCGAGCTGCGCGGGGTCGAATCGCAGGGCATGCTCTGCTCGGCGAAGGAACTGGGTCTGGGCGACGATCACTCGGGGCTGCTGGAACTCGCGGACGACGCCGAGCTTGGGCGGGACTTCCGCCAACTGCTCGACCTCGATGACTTCCGGATCACCCTCGATCTCACCCCCAACCGAGCGGATTGCCTTTCCATTCGCGGCATCGCACGCGATGTGTCGGCCAGTTGCAAGGCGCGTTTCATTGATCAGGAATCCGAGCCGGTGGACGCCGAGATCGAGGACGTGCTGCCGATCCGCCTGGAAAGTCCCGAAGACTGCCCGCGTTACGTCGGCAGGATTGTCCGCGGCATCGACCCGCAGGCGCGCACGCCGTTGTGGATGCGCGAGGCGGTGCGCCGCTGCGGCCTGCGGTCCATCCATCCGGTGGTCGACGTCACCAATTTCGTACTGCTGGAGTTGGGCCAGCCCATGCACGCCTTCGATCTTTCCCGCATCGAAAAGGGAATCGTGGTGCGAAGGGGCAGGGCGGGAGAGAAGCTCGTGTTGCTCGACGATCGGGAAATCGAACTCGACGATTCGGTACTGGCGATCTGCGATGCCAGCGGGCCGCTCGCCCTGGGCGGCATCATGGGTGGCCTCGAGAGCGCGGTGAGCGAGAACACCAGCGACATCCTGTTCGAGGCGGCGTGGTTCAAGCCGACCACCATCATGGGCAAGGCTCGCGACTACGGGCTTCACACCGACGCGTCTCACCGGTTCGAGCGCGGCGTCGACACGCAAATACAGCAGCGCGCCATGGAACGGGCCACGCGCCTGCTGGTCGACATCGCGGGCGGCGAGCCGGGGCCGATCATTGTGGCGGAATCCGCGGAGCACATGCCGGGCAACCAGCCGGTCAAGCTGCGGGTGGAGCGAATGAACAAGGTGCTGGGAACGGACATCGGCGCCGATGAGGCGGCGGATATCCTGCGGCGCCTTGGAATGGCCGTCGAGGAGACCGCGGAGGGCTGGAAGGCCGTTGCACCCAGTTCGCGGTTCGACATTGAGATCGAAGAGGACCTCATCGAAGAAGTGGCCCGCATCCATGGCTACGACAACATCCCCGAGGCGGTGCCGGCCGGCTCGCTCGCGGTAGGCTCTGCGGCCGACCACGGCGTGCCCCTCAGTCGAATTCTCACCTGCCTGTGCGCGGCAGGCTACCAGGAAGTGATTAACTACAGCTTCGTCGATCCCGGCTTGCTCCAACGCTTCGGCATGAGCGAGGGCGCACTGCCACTGGCGAACCCGATTTCGTCGGACATGGCCGTGATGCGCACCAGTCTCATTCCGGGACTGGTCACGGCGCTGGCGAGGAATACGCGTCGCCAGGAAGGCCGCGTTCGCCTCATCGAAACCGGTGTCACATTCATCCAGGGCGATTCCCTTGTCGAAACCCAACGCATCGCGGCGGTCGCCTGCGGGAGCGCGCGGGCCGAGCAGTGGGCTGAGCTGGAACGCGAGGTCGATTTCTACGACATCAAAGGGGATGTCGAACGCGTGCTCGCATTACGAGGGGCATATTCCGACATCCGGTTTGCGCCGCAGTCCATGGCCTGGACCCATCCGGGCGCCAGCGCCGCGATCAGCATCGAGCGCGGCGGTGAAGAACGGCAGATCGGCTGGTGCGCCGTCCTCCATCCAGGGCTCCTGAAGGCGTTAGAAATCAGACAAACGGTCGTCGCTTTCGAGCTTGACTTGGCGGCAGTCCGGGTGCGTGAAGTTCCAATCGCGAAAGAATATTCGCGATTTCCATCCGTTAGACGTGATCTGGCCTTGGAAGTCCCCTGGGATGTCGAATACGCCTCCATACGGCAATGTGTGATTGAGTCGACAGGCGCACTTTTAAAGAATTTGGTAGTATTTGATGTATATGAAGGCCAGAATTTAACAAAAGGTTACAAAAGTCTGGCTATAGGCTTGATTTTACAGAACGTTTCTAGCACTCTTACGGATGAAGCCATTGACGATCTGGTTCGGCGCACCGTCACAGAGTTGGAGCGGCGGCTGGGTGCCCGTTTGAGAGGATAAATATGTCATTGACCAAGGCCGATATCGCGGATCGCCTTTTCGAGGAAGTGGGTCTTAACAAGCGCGAAGCGAAGGAATTCGTGGACGCGTACTTCGAGACGATCCGTAACGCGCTGGAAGACGGCGACCACGTCAAGCTGTCTGGCTTCGGAAATTTTCAGTTGCGTGAGAAGAAACAACGACCGGGCAGGAATCCCAAGACCGGGGAAGAAATCCCGATTACGGCGCGCCGGGTGGTCACATTCCGGCCGGGCCAGAAACTGCGTTCAAGAGTAGAAGCGTATGTTGGATCAGGGGACTGATCGCGAACTTCCGCCGATCCCGGCAAAACGATATTTCACAATTGGCGAAGTCAGTGAACTGTGTGGCGTCAAGCCGCACGTGTTGCGCTACTGGGAACAGGAATTCGAGCCGCTCAAGCCGGTCAAACGGCGTGGCAATCGGCGTTACTATCAGCGTGGCGACGTCATCATGATCCGGCAGATTCGCAGCCTCCTCTACGACCAGGGCTACACCATCGGCGGTGCCCGCCAGATGCTGGAAGGCGAGGAGGCCAAGGAAGACACTTCCCGCTCCCACCAGATCATCCGCCAAGTGCGCCTGGAGCTGGAGCAGGTGTTGCAGGTGCTCAAGCGGTAAAATTTTCGTCCTGGCCGCGGGCCAGGGTTTTTAAGACCTCCGATATGCATTAGAATGCATCCCCCGCCGTCGTGCGGGGTCAAGCGTTTTTCAGAGTCGGGGCGTGGCGCAGTCTGGTAGCGCACTGCAATGGGGTTGCAGGGGTCGGAGGTTCAAATCCTCTC
>Ga0302046_10006302_pt1 | contig 10369 bp, 6 predicted proteins | sample RVTome_11_FD_200261 | JGI IMG/M metagenome (GOLD analysis project Ga0302046, IMG submission 200261) | Soil microbial communities from uranium-contaminated site in the Upper Colorado River Basin, Wyoming, United States - RVT147D111 (version 2) ... | reverse complement strand
GCACGGGCCTCTCCGATCGCGTGAACGATGCCGACCTTCCCACACTCGAGCAGCGCATGGATGATGTGCGCGCCGTGATGGATGCGGCCGGCTCGGAGCGTGCGGCGCTGTTCGGGTATTCGGAAGGTGGGCCGATGTCCATCCTGTTCGCCGCCACGCACGCCGCGCGAACGGAGGCTCCGGTCGTGGTGGTCAGCCTATCAGCGTCGCAGTGCGAGTCCGAGTGCCGCCATTGCGCTCGGCCGGATGAATACGAAGATCGATGTCCGTGATGTGCTGCCGGCCGTTCGCGTGCCCACGCTGATTCTGCATCGGACGGGCGACCGCGATGCGAGAATCGATGAGGGCCGCTTCATTGCCGAGCGCATACCGGGCGCGCGCTTCATCGAGCTGGCCGGCGACGATCACATTCCGTGGGTCGGCGACATCGATTCCATCGTGGATCCGATCCAGGAGTTCCTGACCGGCGGCCGGCCGACGTCGCCGGCATTGCGGTGCACGTCGCCGCTCGTGTGATGGCTGAGGCCGGGCCCGGCGAAGTCTGGACGTCGAGTACCGTGCGGCCCCGTCGTGAAGGCAGGCGCAGCGGCAGAGGCTGCGCCCGTTTCAGGCGGCGTCCCGTGAACAGCGGCTTTCCACAAGCGCCGTGTTGGTGGCGAGGGGCCCGCCGTTCACATGGGCATCACGCGCCGGTCGGCGTGCTGGCCGGTTCGGTGGCAGGTTCCGCAGAGCCCGGCCGCTCGCGCACTGCCCTCATTTCCGCTCGCTTCTTCTCGATCGACGCTTCCAGCGTCCGGACGTCCGCGAACGACCGCTCGAACTCGGGGTAGCCGCGGCCTTCGCGGTGGCGCGTGTACACGTTGCGGCCGATCTCGCGGAACAGGTGGTCACGGCGACCCTCCAGCTCGCGGAGGTCCAGCTTCATGCGCGCGACCTGCGCCATGTCGGTCGCCTGTTCCTTGGCCCGGTTGAACATGCTGCGAAGCCTCTCGCGAAGGCTCATCGGGTCGCTCCTCTCGATTGATAACGGCACGGCCTGCTCATCCATACGCCGTCAGGGCCTCGTTGGTGCCGTGACCACCCTGATGCCGGCCTCGCGTGGGCGCGCGGGCACACGCGCCCGGATGTGGCCTATTACCGTCAATGGAGGATGGGCCGGAGGCGGTGCGGTCTCCGGTTCACGAGCGCTCCCGGACGAGGACGTTTGAATGCGACGATTCGCGCTCCTGCTGATTCCGCTCCTCGCCGCCACGGCCGCAGCGGGGCAGCAGACGCAGTCGAGCCAGGCCAGGGTGGTGGGCTCGGTGGGCCCGGACCCGGACCCGCGCGGTACCGGCTTCGAGATCCGGGCTACGGTCGAGGATTCACTCGGCAACCTGCTGACCGGCGTCGACATCACGGCGCGTATCACGGGCGGCCGGTTCACCGGGCGGGAGGGTGGGTGCTGCGAATCGACCCGGACACCGGCGTCCGGCACCGCGGTCTGGGGCTGGTTCCCGGCTGGCGCCGACACGGTCATCATCACGTCTCCGGGCGCCCTGCCGTGGACGGGCACGGTCACGATTCCCGAGCCGGCGCCGCCGCAACCACCCACGCCGGCACAGCTGCTTCCGCCGCCGGTACTGCGTTCGCCCGAAGGCCAGCAGGTCACGCCACCCGAACTGCTACCGGCACTCGGACCGCTCGTCATGGGCGGCCCGTCCGTCCTCGGTGCGTTCGATCAGATGCTCCGCCAGTACGAGAACCGGACGCAATGCAGAGGTACTGCGTGCGTGAAGTCGGGATACGCCGCGCAGCTCGATCTCGCGACCCACGGTGCAGCCAACCTGGCCAACCATTATGGCGCACTGCGCGGCCGGCTCCAGTTCTCGATCCGGTACGGCCAGCCGTGGGGTCCATCGGCAGTCGGCACGAGCACAATGTACGGCCGCGGTCGCGACATCCTGCGGCGCTACCTGGAGTGGTCGCGCCCGCACGGCCACGGCGAACAGCCGCACAACAACACCGGTCTGCTCGACATCGAGGCGCTCTGGCTGATCGAGGGCGACACGGCGGCGTGGAACCACCTTCACGCCACCGCGATCCGCGAGTCGAGCGATGCATGGGGTTACCACCACATGATCAATGCGAACGCGGATCCGCGACCGTCGGCCATCGCATTGCAGGCGTTCAACGCGGCACACAGGCTCGGCATCCCGTACACGTCACTGCCGGGCGTGACCTGGACGCTCGACGCCCGCCCCGGCTCGTGGAAAGCGCAGGGCGAACGGCTGATCTCGTGGTGGCTCGATGGCGACAGTGCGTACGTGCACCCGCAGCAGGGACGGCGCGTCACGCCCTCGCCGATCCGTGCCGATGGCGCCGTCCATGCACCGGCGTGTCGCGGCTGCGAAGTCTATTTCCAGACAGCCATGCTCGCGACCGAGCTGCTCCGCTGGAGCGCGTACGTCGAGCCGCACCCGCGCGCCGAAGAAGCGGCCTGCCGCATCATGCGGCGCATGGTCGATGCCATGGGCAACGCGCCGACCCTGCCGTTCGTGAGCACACGCCGCCAGCCCGCACCGGACCTCGCCGGTTTCTACGTCTACCCTGCACTCGCCTGCTGGCAGATCACGAGCGATGGACGGCTCCACCAGTTCGCGACCCGCAACGTGACGGCACTGAAGGACGCCTATATGTGGGGGGCCAAGCAGAACAACGAATCGTGGAGCACCGGCGTGCAGAATGCCGATGCACTGCTGCGCGGAATTCCCTGGCGCTGAACCGGTGCTCTCTGCTTCGATGCATGGTCGAGGAGGAGCAACGCGGCCATGCGGGATGCAGCGGTCTTCAAATGCCACCGTATTTGTGACCATGACCACAAAGGGCCGAGGACGGACTCGGACAGTCTTGCCCGATGCCGCGCGTCAATGCACGCCGCCCCGTGCCGGCGGCTTCTGGTTCGCACGCGTGCTCGTCTCGAACGTGTACAGGAAGTTCGTGAAGCCGACATCGTAATCGGAGATGCCGTTCTGGCCCGTGAGCCGCATGCGCATGTCGTAGATCGTACGCATGGCATCGGCGACCGGGCCGCCGCTGATGGCCGGACGCAGCTCGAGAAAATGCGGCACCAGCTCCGACCGCAGCTGCAGACCCTTCACTGCCGCGTCGTATTTCTGTTCGTCTTCGCCCGTCAATGCGCGCAGATTGCGGTACAGCCGCTCACATAGCGCAGACTGCACCATGACCGCGTCATCCGATGTGGTGAGCGCGAGATAGGCGAGCGCCTGCGCGTCCAGCTCGCGCCAGTAGCCCTTGCGATGGCTGAACTCGTGCGCCAGAACGTGCGGCTGGAACACGCCGGTATCGTGGAAGATCGCGATGTCACCCGAAAGTATGTCTGCGGCGCCCAGCGCGAATGGGAAGAGGAACTGTACGAACGAAAACGTGCGGACTTCCGTGCTGGTCTCGACGCGCTGCCCCGTGACACCCGCAATGTAGTTGGTGAGATGCCGGTCGACGATCACGGCCAGCTCCTCGAGTGTCGGCCGTTGCGACGTCCAGCCATCGTTCAGCCGCTCCGCCAGCACCGTCAGCTCCGCCTGCCGCACGGCTTCGGGCATCACCTCCATGTGCCGCACATCGCTGCCGTACTCGCGCATGAAGTCGATCGGCCGTACACCGAACCGCGCAATGAAATCCTGCAGCGCACTGCCCGCGTACGCCGAGAGCGCCACCGTCTGCAGCACCAGGCCCGGCACCGACGCCCCCAGCGCAACCCGCGAAATCAGCGGCGCGATGAGGGCGAGATCGGTCAGTGAGACCGGGGAGTAGGTGGCGTCGTTGGGGATGCGGATGGTTTCCATGGTGCTCCTTTTTCAACGGCGTTGCCACACATCCGTATCCAATCAGAAATCCCACCAGACCTGCACCGAAACCAGGTCGTCCCTCGGATCGATACCCCGCGTCCACCCGCGGAGATACTCGACGCGTATTCCGGTGTTGTGGAGAATACGGTATCCGGCTCCCAGCTGCAGCCGCCGGACATCGTGGTCCCAGGGGCCGGCGGTGGTGTCACCGTCGAGGTGCTGGAAGCGGATCTCGCTCCAGCGCGCGGCGATGATGAGACCGGCGGCTGCTTTCCAGCTGGACTCGAGGTACCAGGAGACGTCGCCGGGATCGTCCTGCAGGTTGGGGACTTCCCAGCTGTCGATGAACAGCTCGCTGCGCATGGTCGTGCGGCCGCGTGCGAACACCAGCTCGGCGTTCCAGATCTTCTGCAGGAAGTCGGTCGCGTGTGTGCCGGCCGGCAGCGTGCCTTCCTCGATGGGGCCGAGCCACGGGCCGCGCGCATGGGCGAGTCCGATCCGCAGCTCGGGCAGCACCTGCACGGTCGCACCTCCGACGAGCGTCGGGTGACGCAGCCGGTCCGTGTCGAGATCCCATTCTTCCGGCGCACTCGATGGTGACGCACTGAGAGCGGCCGCGCGCGTCGCGAGCGCGCCCCACCTCGCCGTCACCATCGCACCCCACGGGTACGGCACGTTCCAGACCTGCGGCGCGCCGCGCGGCCGCCGCACATGCACCGTGTTCTTCCAGTTGAGGAATCCGTCGGTCGCGGCCGGAATCGCATGGGGTGACATGACCGTGCGGTAGTCGTAGGCGATGGGCGGCCGGATGAGCGGGTCATCGATCGTGTGATGGCGCTCCGTGTAGCCGCCGAACGGCAGTGTGAACTTGCCCGCCTGCACGGACAGGTTCGCGCGGGCCGACGGCGTGATGCGCAGGAACGCCTGTTCGAGCCTGGCCTCGACTGCGCCGGGCGCCGGTGCTTCGCCACGATCCGCACGCAGCTCGAGCAGGCCATACACGTGCCTGCCCGCGAAGATGTCCGCGAACAGGCGCAATCGGCCGGCCACGAACGGATCGACCGATGGGATCAGCCACGCCGGCGAATCCTGCGGCAGGTACCCCTCGACATCGAGCCGCCCGCTCAGGTCGAGCTGGAACGCGCCGGACGCCGAGATCCAGCTCAATCCGAGGCCGGCGAGCGTTGGCAGACCGCGACCGCGCTCCTGGGCGGCAGCCCCGGCCGGTGCGCCGATCGCTGCGAGCAGCACACCGGCGAGCAGCACGGTGCGCAGAAGGGACGTACCCGCTGCCGGCTCCCGGTCCGCCGGCGCGTCTGCCGGCAGGCCCGCACTGCTGTCTACAACGGAGTAGACAGGAACCGGCCGCGAAAGTCCCTTGACCCGACGTTCGCCGCAGGCGATGACGTGGATATCCTGCTCCAGTGTACGCATGGTGCTCTCCGAGATCAGGATTTCACTCGCACCGGCAGTCGTGCAGAGGCGGGCGGCGAGGTTGACGGACTCGCCAATGACGGTGTAGTTCAGCCGGTCCGGTGAGCCGACATTGCCCGCCACCGCGGGGCCGGTATTGATGCCGATCGCCAGGTGGACCCGCGGCAGTGGGGCCGGACGGCTCGCATTCATCCTGCGGGCCGCATCCTGCATGCGGCGGGCGGCCCGCACGGCCCGTGTCGCATCATCCGCATGGGCAACGGGCGCACCGAAAATGGCCATCACACCATCGCCTGTGTACTTGTCGACGACGCCGCATTCCTCCTCGATGATGCGGCTCCACACGCTCATGCACTCGTTCAGGATGTTGATGACGACACGGGGGTCACGATCCTCGGCGATTGTGGCGAAGCCGACGATGTCTGCGAACAGCACGGTTACGGTGCGGGTTTCACCGCCCAGCTGGAGCTGCCCTGCGACGAGGTCCTCGGCGACATCGCGGGAGACCACCTTCTGCAGCACATCACGGTACCGTTCCTTGAGAGCGAGGCCTTCCACCATGGCATTGAAGGAGCGGCCGAGTGCGCCCAGCTCGTCGCGGCCGCGCACGGTGACGCGTGTAGCCAGATCGCCACGCGCGATGCGGTCGGTCGCGTCGACCAGCTCGCGCACGGGACGGGCCAGCCGGTGCGCGAGCAGGACGCCCGCACCGATGGCGAGCAGGAGTGCGACGAGCCCGGCCCAGAATGCGACAGCGCGGATGTGCTCGAATGGCGCGAGCGCATCGTCGACCGGCACCGCAATCACGCGGTGCACGCGCGGTGTTGCGCCCGGCGCCACGTCGTCGGCAACGAGGACCCAGCGCTGGCCTTCATGCGTGACGGCCGCGGCGTCATCACGATTCGCGTGCGCTGCCATCAATGCACCCAGGCTGCTGCCGGCCACCGCCGTACCGCCGATGCAGCTGCCGTCCACGGTGAAGCACACTTCGACACCCGCCGCCTGGCTGAGATGCGCGGCGACATCGGCATCGACGGGCACACCGGACGTGACGGTTCCGATGGCCCGCCCGGCCAGCTCGATGCGCTCGAGGCTGAGTGCGAGGAGGCGCCCGTCGATGACGCGATACGCCAGCACACGGGCGCTGTCCTGTTCGAGTGCGGCACGCGAGAGTGCCGCCACACCGGCGGGATCGCCATTGACCGGCTCACCGTCCACCAGTGTCGCGACGACATTGCCACGCGCATCGGTGAACGCGGCCACCGTGGCATCGAGTCTGGCCAGCTCCAGCTCGTAGCGTGCAATGTCGATGAGCCAGTCGCGCTCACCGGACTCGAGTGCCGCTTCGAGCGCGGCCAGTGTGCGGCGGGAATCGGTGAACGCACGCGCCAGCCGTGCGACCTGTGCACGGTGCAGCTCTTCGACTTCGCCGAAGGCGAGACTCGAGATCCTCGCGGCGCGGGCCGTCACGACGCGTACCTGCTCGCCCGTCTGACGGCCAACGGCGATAAGCAGCGTGCCGGCGAAGAGAATGACGACACCGACGAGTGCGAGCAGAAGGCGCACCGCAAAGCTGGATGGCAGGCGGTAACTCACTCGAGTGTGAGCTTCAGGCGGGTGATCCGGCCGGCCTCGACCGTGACCGGCACGACCTGGCCGCGATGATCCGCGTGCCACACCTCCAGCTCCCACCGGCCGGCAGGCACATCAGGAATCGAGAAGCTGCCATCCCTGTTCACGATTGCGTGGAACGGATTCGCGGTGACGATGACGGCACTGCGCATCGTCTCGTGGACTTCACAATACACGCGGACAATGCCGGGCTCGTCGAAACGGACGGAACGGGATTCGCCCTGCGGGAATCGACCCAGGTCGAACCGCTTCGCGGGCGAATAGGAGAAGACGTTGTGGAAGAACGGATCGCCATTGGGAAAATCGATCGTCGAGCCGGTACCCACGATGACGACGGCCGGCACGAACGTCGTGTCCTGCTGGATCAGGCTGGCGCGCGTCCTGGCCGCCGGCTCGCGACGCATGGCACCGCGCAGGAAGACGACCGCCGGAATCGCCTGTACGGCACGGGCCGGTGCGACGCCGCCCGGATACCGTTCCGCCCGCCGTCGTACGGGTTCGGACCGCATCACGAGCCGGCCTTCGATGCCGCCCTGCTCCACTGCCGCCGGCGCAACCGGCGCCGCAGCGGCCGGCGTATCGGCCGGCGGGTGGCGAATCACGCCCGCATGCGGCGCACCGATCGCGCCCGGCATCGTCGCCAGCAGAATGATGGAGAAGGGGACGGCCATGGCCGGTCATCGAAACGGGTTCAGGTCGGACTGCATGTCACCGGTGAAGTGATCGGCCGGCAGACGTGGAAACGTCGTGGATGGCAACTGACGGCGGAACCGGCCGGAATTCCGGTATCCACCCTGTCCTGCGGCTGATTCCCGCCCCTGTCCGCGGCCGCATGGTCTTTCCGCGGATGGTCGGGCCGGCCCATATTCGGAGTTTCCCGGGCCGCACCACGAAGTCGGGCCGCGGTACGGAGACCCGTTCGGCGTCGTCGCATACCTCATCCAGGACGGTGGACATGCGCACCTTCCGAGCCTCGCTCGCCCTTACGTTCACAGCGCTCTTCGCGGTCTCCGCTCTGCAGGCGCAGACGGCGAAGAAGCCGCTGGATCACGATGCGTACGACATCTGGAACCGGATCGGCGGTCAGTCGATCTCCGATGACGGCCGCTGGGTCCTCTTCGGCATCGATTCCGAAGCCGGCGATCCGCGGCTTTTCGTGAAGGCTGCGGCGGGCGGTACGGAGCACATCCTCGAGCGCGCGCAGAACGGCGAGTTCACGGATGACGGCCGCTTCGTCGTCTTCCGTATCAAGCCGGCGAAGGCGACCGTCGAGCAGCTCGAGAAAGACAAGACACCGGCCGCCCAGATGCCGCAGGACTCGTTCGGCATTCTGGACCTCACGAGCGGCCAGGTCGTGCATCGCGCCGAGCGCGTGCGCACGTTCCAGCTCCCGCGCGACAACAGTGAGTGGGTCGCGTACCACCTGATCCGCCCGGGCGACACCACGCAGGCGGCCGGCGGCCAGCGCGGTGGTGGCCAGCGTGCGGGCGGCGGTGGCGGCCCGCGCGGCGGCGGCCAGGGTGGCGCATCGAGCGGACGGCGGCAGGACGGGTCAACGCTCGTCGTACGCAACCTGCGCAGCGGACAGGAACACCGCGCGGAATTCGTGAACGCCTTCCAGTTCGCGCCCGATGGCGGCCGCGTGTATTACACGACAACGTCACGCGACAGTGCGCAGGACGGCGCGCACGTGCTGAACACGTCGAACGGGCAGATGACGACGCTCGCAGCCGGCAAGGGCGACTACCGCAGCCTTGCCATCGATGACGCGGGCGCACAGGTCGCATTCCTGACCAACCGCGACGACCTCGCCGCGAAGCCCGCCACGTTCAACCTCTACTGGTGGGACGGCCGCGCGCCCCAGGCCGCGGCACTCGTGACGGCGACCACGGCCGGTGTGCCGGATGGCTGGATCGTGAGCGACGATCGCACGCCGAACTTCTCGAAGAACGGCCAGCGCCTCTTCTTCGGCACCGCACCGCGACCCGAGCCGGAACCGACCGACACCGTGCCGGCCGACGAGCGTGTCACCGTCGACATCTGGGCGTGGACGGATCCATTGCTGCAGCCCAACCAGTTACGCCAGCTCGAACAGGAGCGCAACCGCAACTACATGGCGGTCGTGCACCTGGGCGAGAACCGCGTGGTCCAGCTGGCGACTGACGATGTACCGGACCTGACGCTGGCGCAGGATGGGAATGCCGACATTGCGCTGGGCCGCTCGAACCTGCCCTATCGCCAGCAGATCTCCTGGGGCACGAGCGGCAATGACGTGTATCTCGTAAACCTGCGCACCGGTCAGAAGGAAATGGTGCTCGAGTACGTCAGCGGCTTCCCATCACTCTCGCCCGGTCTCAGGTACCTGACCTGGTACGATGGTGAGAATCGGACCTGGCGTGGCATGGACGTGGCCACCCGCACTGTCATCAACCTGTCGGAGCAGATCCCGCACCCGGTGCACAACGAGACGCACGACTCGCCCAGTGATCCCGGTTCCTACGGCAGCGCCGGCTGGACGGAAAACGACGCGCATTTCCTGATCTACGACCGGCACGACATCTGGGCGGTCGATCCGACGGGACGCACGTCGCCACGCACCATCACGGAGGGTACCGGCCGCACGGAGAACATCCGGTTCCGTTACGTACGCACCGATCCCGACGAGGAATTCATCCGGCCGGGTCAGGATCTGCTGCTGTCCGCATTCCACATGTGGAACAAGTCGGACGGCTTCTATCGCGATCGCATCACCGGCAATGCAGCGCCCGTGCGGCTGACCATGGTCGACAAGTCGCTGGGCGCACCGCGCAAGGCGGAGAACGCGGATGTGTACATCCTCACGCGTGGCAGCTTCCAGGAGTTCCCGGACCTCTACGTGAGCGGTCCGCAGTTCACGGACCTGCGCCGGCTGAGCGACGCCAATCCGCAGCAGAGCGAATACCTCTGGGGCACGTCCGAGCTGGTGCAGTGGCGTTCGGCCCATGACAATCAGGTGCTGCAGGGCGTACTCTACAAGCCGGATGACTTCGACCCGTCCAGGAAGTACCCGATGATGGTCTACTTCTACGAGCGGCTTTCCGACAACCTGAACAACCACGTCGTACCGTCACCGGGCAGCTCGAGCATCAACATCGCGTTCTACGTGAGCCGCGGCTACCTGGTGTTCACGCCCGACATTCCCTACGAGGTCGGCTATCCGGGCGAGAGTGCGTTCGAGGCCGTCGTGCCCGGCGTGCAGAGCCTGCTCGCCCACGGCTTCGTCGATCCCGAGAACATCGGCGTGCAGGGCCACTCGTGGGGCGGTTACCAGATCGCCTACATGGTCACCAAGACCAACATCTTCAAGGCCGCCGAAGCCGGTGCGCCCGTCTCCAACATGGTGAGCGCGTACGGCGGCATCCGCTGGGAGAGCGGACTCAGCCGCATGATGCAGTACGAGAAGACGCAGAGCCGCA
>Ga0302046_10006301_pt1 | contig 10369 bp, 7 predicted proteins | sample RVTome_11_FD_200261 | JGI IMG/M metagenome (GOLD analysis project Ga0302046, IMG submission 200261) | Soil microbial communities from uranium-contaminated site in the Upper Colorado River Basin, Wyoming, United States - RVT147D111 (version 2) ... | reverse complement strand
GCTCTTTTGACAAGGAGGGTGACGTTTTCCTGGCGGGATGCTACTCGTCGGGATTGAAGCCGATGCGACGCCGGGGCTTGCTTTCGATCTCCATGAGCGCGCGGATGGCATCGAAAACGACCCGGAACCGGGCGTCGTATTTCTTCTCGAGGGCGCTGAGTTTCCGGGTGAGCCCGGCGTGGCTGGCAGCGAGCCCCCGCAGGCGCACGAAAGCTCTCATGATGGCGATGTTCACCTGGACCGCGCGCTCGTTGCGGAGAACGCTCGAGAGCATCAGGATTCCATGCTCGGTGTAGGCACGGGGGACGTACTTGCGATGCTGACCACGGCCTTTCTTTAAGATCGCATTTTGCGATCTTAAAGAAAGAGTCTCCTCGCGGCTGAGCTGGAACATGAAGTCCCCGGGGAAACGATCGAGGTTCCGCGTAACCTGCTCGTTGAGCCGACTCGTAGGCACGCCGTAGAGCTCGGCCAGGTCTCCGTCCAGCATCACTTTTTGGCGGCGGACGAAATATATGCGTTGCTCTATTGCCTCCGACGAGACGGTGAGTTCGCGAGATACTCTCCTCCCTTTCGACATAGGCCCTTTCTCGCGGCGAGGATCGCCTTCCCGGCTCCTCCTGGTTCCGCCCGATCCGCCCGTAGCCTCCTCGCTGTCCAAGTCCGGGACCGACGTCGCTTCCCCGAGATCGAGACGAGAAACGGAGCGTTCTTCCTCCCGAAAGAGCTCCCGGACGCACACCGACTCAGAAGGGCTCCGAGCCAGGTGAGCCTCGGGGCCGAGGAGCCTGGGGGAATCGACGAGACCAGCGGCTAGCCGTAGCGAGCGACCTCATACCGCCGAGGTGAGACGGAAGAGTGCTGGCTCCTGGACTGACAGCCCTCGATCTTGCCCTACCGGACGACGCGCCACGTAGCCACCTTGCCACAGCTTGGCGTCGGCTCGACGAAGCATTGAACCTGTTCGTAGATACTCAGCTCCTTGCCGCATGACCCTTCTTGACCGATCTTTTAACTTGGAGCTGGCCTGGCGTCCTAGCGCTTCCCGTCGACGCCGGAGGGCGTCTCGGTGGTAGCCACATCCGTGCTATTCTAGTAGCCACATAAGGAGAAGGGCGTTGGCAACGGTAGGGGTGCGCGAGCTCAGAGACCATCTGAGCGATTACCTGAGACGCGTTCGGGAGGGAGAGCAGCTGGTGATCACCGACCGCGGGAAGCCGATTGGCGAGCTGGGCCCCGCCGAGGGGCGCAAGACGGTCGAAGTGGCCTTCCGGCTCGTGCGCCAGGGAGTGGCGCGCTGGAGCGGAGGCAAGCCGAAGGGATTGCGGCGCGCCCCCCGGTCCAAGGGTGGACTGGTGTCGACCGCGGTCATCCAAGACCGGCGGTGATTCTCTACCTGGACACCAGCAGTCTGGTGAAGCTGTACGTCGACGAGCCCGGGTCGGAGGATGTCCTGAGGCTGGTGGACCAAGCCGAGCTGGTGACAGCGTCCGTGGTGGCCTATGCGGAAGCGCGCGCCGCGCTGGCGCGAAGACGCCGCGAGAAGTATCTCAAACCAGAAGGTCACCGGCGCGCCAAGGCCGCGCTCGACGCGGATTGGGACTCCATCTTGACTCTCGAAGTCGGTGAGACGCTGGCGAAAAGTGCGGGCGACCTCGCAGAACGCCACCGGCTTCGGGGCTTCGACGCGCTGCACCTCGCTTCGTACCTCTTCCTCATGCGGGAGTTCGCGGGCGAGGAAGTTCGTTTCGTCTCCGCCGATCGGGCCCTCAATCGTGCGGCGCAGCGGTCAGCCCGCGCCGCCCGGCGCACTCACTCCGTCCGTCTACGCCGCGCGACCGAGCTCTGACGGCCGCCACATCTATCCCGCCGGCCGATGCGGCTGAAGAGAACTCGCTTCCTGTTGATATCTCGAGAGGGCTCCTCTAGAGGGAGATGACGAGGTCCGATTCTCCGCGATGTGGCGAGAGTGAAGAATTTCCCATATTCTAGCGGCGTCGTGGCCGCAATCGAGCCTGGCCGGAAGCTCGGACCGTACGAGATCGTCGCGCCCCTAGCCGCCGGAGGTATGGGGAAGCTCTTCAAGGCGAGGGACACCCGTCTCGATCGCACGGTCGCGGTGAAGGTGCTGCCGGAGGCTCTCGTCGAGAATCCGGACGTCCGGGAACGATTCCAGCGCGAGGCCCGGGCCATCTCGAAAGTGAGCCATCCCCGCATCTGCGCTCTCTACGACGTCGGCGTCGAGGACGGCATCGACTATCTGATCCTGGAGTACATCGAAGGCGAAACCCTCGAGCAGAGGCTCTCGCGGGGACCGCTCCCGCGCGAGCTCGCGCTCGAGTACGGAGCTCAGATGGCCGAGGGTCTCGACGCGGCGCACCGGGCGGGGATCGCACACCGCGATCTGAAGCCTTCGAACGTGATGCTGACGAAGGCGGGAGTGAAGGTCCTTGACTTCGGTCTGGCCAAGCGAATCGATGGAGCCCTCGGCTCCGAATCGGCTGACGCCCCCACCGAGGCGCGCGATCTCACCCGAGAGCACGCCATCGTCGGGACGCTCCAGTACATGGCGCCGGAACAGCTTGAGCGGAAGCCCGTGGACGCCCGTGCGGACCTGTTCGCTCTCGGGGCGATCCTCTGCGAGATGCTCACGGCCGAGAAAGCGTTTCGTGGAGAGAGCGGCGCGAGTCTCATCGCCTCCATTCTCCAGAGCCCCCCGCCAGCGCTCCCGGACCAACCCGCGGCTCTCGTCAGGACCATCGAACGATGTCTCGCGAAGGACCCGGGCGATCGCTGGCAAACGGCGAAAGATCTGGGCGAGGAGCTTCGCTGGATCGCCGCCGTGCAAGAGAAGAGCAAGCCGCCGACTACGAGAAGACCGCTCTGGATTGCGGGCGCTCTGGCCGGCGCTCTCGCTGCCGGGGCCCTCGTCGGAATGACCTGGCGAAGGGAGATGCAACCGGCAGGACTCGCGGCGCGGCTTTCGGTGACTCTCCCCACGGGAACGGTGACTCCCGCCGGGGGCGTTCCTTTCGCCATCTCCCCGGACGGGAGGCGACTCGTTTTCGCAACGGCCTTCGGCGACCGGCTTCAGGTGAGGGACATCGATAACTTCCAGGTGCGCCCCCTGATGGGAACGGAGCTCGGTCGGAGCCCGTTCTTCTCGCCCGACGGGGAATGGGTCGCTTTCCTACTGATCCGCGGCCAAATGTTGAAGAAGGTCTCGCTCGCCGGGGGGGTGCCTCAGACGATCTGCCGGGTGGAAGGCGAGCCCTCGGGAGCGTGGGGCCCGGACGGAACGATCGTGTTCGACAGCTCCAGCTCCGGGCTCTTTCGCGTCTCGTCCGACGGCGGCGAGCCGGAGCCACTCACCACTCCGGACCGCGCCCGGGGCGAGGTCAGCCACCGCTGGCCCCAGTTCCTTCCGGACGGGAGAGTCCTCTTCACTGCAATCGCCGGGGAGGAGCGGCATACCGCCGTCGTTTCGTTGCGAACGAAGGAAACGACCATCCTCCTCGAGGGCGTCGGGGGAGCCCGCTACGTACCCACGGGCCATCTGGTCTACGCGCAATCGGGAGAGATCTTCGCGCTTCCCTTCGATCTGGACGAAGGGGCCGATCCGGGATCGCCGGTGCGACTGGAGAGCGGCATCTCGACTTCGGAGGTGCGCGGCCCGCTTTTCGCAGTATCCGAAGCGGGGTTTCTCGCCTACGTACCGGGAGGGGCGGACCTCGGCATCAACGAGATGGTCTGGGTCGACCGGAGCGGCCGTGCGACCCCCCTGAGCGAGGACGAAGCCCGCTACGAGTATCCGCAGATTTCACCCGATGGAAAACGCATCGCCGTCGCACTCCATTCGGAGGCGGGAAACCACGACGTCTGGATCTTCGACGTCGAGAGGAGAACGCGGACCCGGCTCACGTTCGAGGGCGACAACAGCATCCCGTTCTGGACCGCGGATGGAACGGCCGTCACCTTCGAGTCGTCTCGCGCGGATCTGCTGCCGCGACGGATCCTCCGCCAGCTCGTGGACGGAAGCGGCGCGCCGGAGGCGCTTGCCTTCGTGCTGCCCGGCATGAACCTCGGAGTGTGGTCCCCGGACGGAGAGAGCTTCGCCTTCCACTCCACCGGAACGGGAACGGGCGACGACATATGGCTCGCGCGCGGAGAGGACGAGCCCCGGCCCGTTCTCCATTCCTCGTTCAACGAGATGTCTCCCCGATTCTCGCCGGACGGCCGGTTCCTCGCCTACGTCTCGGATGAGTCGGGAAGAAACGAGATCTACGTGAGGCCGTTTCCCGCGCTCGATGCGAAGCACCTGGTCTCGAACGGAGGCGGAATCGGCCCGGTGTGGTCCCGGGACGGGCGCGAGATCTTCTACCGGAACGAGGACGGAAATCGAATGATGGCGGCTTCCGTCGAGACCGAGGGCGGGTTCCACCCCGGAACCCCGCAGCTTCTTTTCGAGGGGTCGTACGAACGCCGTTACCCCGGCCACCCGGGTTTCGACGTAACCGCCGATGGCCGGTTCGTGATGGTACGGAGTCGAAGGGACACGACGGAGCCGAACGAGATCCGGATCGTGCTCGACTGGTTCGAGGAACTGCGACGGCGCGCGCCTCCTGACCGTTGACCTTGTCGTGCTCCGTGGAACCATCCGCCACGGACGGTCTCGTCATTTCTCGCCGCCACCTGACGGTTTGAAAACCCCGATGCCGGGACTCTAGAATCCGAGGCGAGGCTTTCCGATGACCCTCTCCCCGGGCCAGAGACTCGGTACTTTCGAGATTCTCGGCGCCCTAGGTGTGGGCGGGATGGGCGAGGTGTACCGCGCGCGAGACACGAAGCTCGGGCGCGAGGTCGCGATCAAGGTTCTCCCCGATGAGATCTCGCAGGACCGGGAGCGAATGGCGCGCTTCGAGCGCGAGGCGAAGCTCCTCGCGGCGCTCAACCACCCTTCGGTGGCGACTCTCTATGGTCTCGAAGAGCACGGCGGCCGCCCGTTTCTGGTGATGGAGCTCGTCGAGGGTGAGACCCTGGCCGAGCGTATCGCACGTCGACCTCTCCGCGTGGACGAAGTGCTTTCCCTCTTTGAGTCGATCGCAGACGGACTCGAGGCCGCGCATGAAAAAGGCATCGTTCATCGCGACCTCAAGCCATCCAACGTGAAAGTGACTCCGGAGGGGAAGGTCAAGATTCTCGATTTCGGGCTCGCGAAGCTCGCCGAATCGGAGTTGTCTCCCGCCGACGACGCCGTCTCCCGTTCGCCGACGCTGACGCGCGGCACAGCGATGGGCGTCATCCTGGGGACGGCCTCCTACATGAGCCCCGAGCAGGCACGCGGAGCCACCGTCGATCGCCGCACCGACATCTGGGCCTTCGGCTGCTGTCTCTACGAGACGCTGACCGGCCGAAAGGCGTTCGACGGGGACACGGTGACCGACGTGCTTGCGGGAATCGTGAAGAACGAGCCCGCGTGGGAGAGCCTTCCGCGGGAAACGCCTTCTGCCGTCCGGCGGCTCCTCCGCCGCTGCCTCGAGAAGAGCGCGCGCGAGCGCCTTCGGGACATCGGCGACGCCAGGCTCGAGATTCGGGAGACACGAGCCCAGCCTGGGGAGGTTGAGGCCCAGCACTCTCGGTTCCGTGTCGTTTCCGTCCTGGCCGCAGCGACAGCTATCGGGTTCGTCGCGTGGTCGATCTTCGATCGCCCTCGGCCCACGGTGAACGTCGACGGCCGCTTCGAGATCGGCCTTCCACCCGGCGCGCAACTGGTGGGACACTTCACTAACCCGCTCGCTCTTTCGCCGGACGGAACCCGGCTGGTCTTCGCTGCGGCGGTGGGAGACCGTCCCCCTGAGCTCTATTTGCGAAACATCGACTCGTTCGAATCGACGCGTCTTTCGGGGACGGAAGAAGCCACAAGTCCATTCTTCTCCCCCGACGGCAATTGGGTCGCGTTCTTCGCAGGCGCCAGGCTCAAGAAAGTGTCCGTTTCCGGCGGCGCACCCCTGGACGTAGGCGAGGTTCTCGGAGTTCAAAGGGCCGGGACCTGGGCGGAGGACGACACCATCATTGTCGGCGACGCGCTCAGCGGCGGTCTCCTGCGAGTCCAGGCATCCGGCGGAGTTGCCGAGAGGTTGACCGAGCCCGACGTCGGCCAGGGGGAGGCAAACCACAGTTGGCCGCAGATTCTTCCGGACGGCAAAACCGTCCTGTTCACCATCACCGGCGACCGACTTCACAGCGCGTTTCTGTCGCTTGACACTGGACGGTGGAGGCGGATATTCGCAGGCGAGGAACCTTCCGCCGTCGCCCGCTACTCGCCGAGCGGGCACCTGCTGATGCCGAACTCTGGAGGCCTCGTCGCCATACCCCTCGATTCAGAGCGGCTCACGCCCGACGGCCAGCGGGTTTCGATACTGGACGATGTTTACACCGCGGTTACCGGTGCTTCCTGGTTCGCGGTTTCGAGCGTGGGGACGATGGTTTACGTCCCCGGGACTCGGGAACTCAATCGCCTGGTGTGGGTGAACCGACAAGGAGAATCGACGCCGGCGATCCCGGACGTAGGAGACTTTTGGAACCCCCGGCTTTCTCCGGATGGAAAGCGGGTCGCGGTCTCGATTCATTCGGGGATCCGTTCCGACCTCTGGATTTACGATCTGGAACGGGAAGCCCGTATCCGCCTCACGGCGTCGGGCAAGAACAACCTGTTCCCGGTATGGTCGCCCGATGGGCGCCAGATCGCGTTCGCCGCAAACCGGTCCGGGGTCTTCAACCCATACCTCGTCGCCTCCGATGGAAGCGGAGAACCGGAGCCATTGGGGACAAAAGAAATCGCGGGAGGCGTTTCGTCCTGGTCGATGGACGGCCGCTTCCTTGCGTTTTACTCGGTGCCGGAAATGGACCAATTCGTCATGCCCCTCGACGGGGACCGCCGGCCAACGCCGTTCGCGACGACTCCCTACGGAGAGATCTCGGGCATGTTCTCCCCGGACAGTCGTTTTCTCGCGTACGTCTCCAACGAGACCGGCCGATTCGAGGTCTACGTGCAGCCCTTTCCCGGCCCCGGAGAGAAGATCCCGATCTCGTCCAATGGCGGGCGGGCGCCCGTCTGGTCGCGCGACGGCCGCGAGCTCTTCTATCGCAACGGGAACGACATGATGGCGGTTTCGATCGTGAGCGAGCCCGCCTTCCGCGCGGGACGTCCCCGGAAGCTCTTCGACGGTCGTTACGCCGTCGAGCCGGGAGGGCAGCACGACTACGACGTGTCTCCCGATGGCGAGCGCTTCCTGATGATCGCGGTGGACGAGCCATCGGCCCCGAACGAGATGCGCGTAGTCCTGGACTGGTTCGAAGAGCTTTCGAAGCTCGCTCCCGTCCCATGAAGCTCTCACCCCACACGAAGCTCGGACCCTACGAGATCCTCTCGCCCGCGGGAGCGGGAGGCATGGGAGAAGTCTGGAAGGCGAAAGATACCCGGCTCGAGCGCACCGTCGCCATCAAGGTGCTGCCCGAGGAGCTCGCGGGCGAGCCCGAGAGGCGTCGGAGGCTCGAGCTCGAGGCGCGCGCGGTCGCGAGCCTCGCGCACCCGCACATCTGCACCCTCTACGACGTTGGACGGGAAGACGGCGTCGACTTCCTCGTTCTGGAGTATCTCGAAGGAGAGACGCTCGCCGAGAGGGTGAGACGCGGCCCGATGCCGCTCGAGGAAGCGATCCGCTACGCGCGCCAGATCGCCGACGCGCTCCACCAGGCGCATCTTCGAGGTGTCGTCCACCGCGATCTGAAGCCGGGAAACGTCATGCTGACGAAGGGTGGGGTGAAGCTCCTCGATTTCGGTCTCGCGAAGCTCAAGTCCCCCGCGGTCGCATCCCTGAGCTCCGCCGTCGCGACTCAGAACCAACCGTTGACGCGGGAGGGCGCGATCCTGGGGACGCTTCACTACATTGCTCCCGAGCAGCTCGAGGGAAAGGAGAGCGACGCCCGCGCCGACATCTTCGCGCTCGGCTGCGTTCTCCATGAGATGGTCACCGGCCGGAAAGCGTTCGAGGGGGAGAGCCCGGCGAGCATCATCACCGCCATCCTGTCGAAGACCCCGACCCCGATGGCGGAGCTGATCCCGCTGACTCCGCCGGCGCTCGAGAGACTGGTCTCCGAGTGCCTGGCAAAGGATCCCGACGCGCGCTGGCAGAGCGCCTCGGACCTGGGGAAGAACCTGGATTGGATTCTGGCGCCGGCGAAAGAGACGGCGAAGCCCAGACGGCGGCTCATCCCGGCTCTTCTGGGAGCGCTCTTGCTCCTCAGTGCCGGCACGATCCCTGTCCTCCTCACGAGGGACGAGCCGGAGAAAGCAGTCGTTCGTTTCTCCGTATTCCCACCCGAGGGAGCGACGTTCGATGTTACCAACGGAGAGAGCGCGAGGGTTTCGCCCGATGGGAAGCATCTCGCTTTCACGGTTCGGTCCGAAGGGGACTTTTTTACCGTCGTACGAGCGCTCGATGACGTCGGTGTTCGCACCGTAGCCCGCGCCGAGCGGGGGAGGCAACCGTTCTGGTCTCCGGACAGCCGTTCGATTGCGTATATCTCGGACGGAAAGCTCCAGCGGGTCGACGTCCAGGGAGGTCCAGCCAGAACGATCGCTGACATCGGAGGCTTCGACGTCATCAACGGCAACTGGAGCTTGAATGGCGCGATCCTCGTCGGGTGTATGTTCCGTGGAATCCAGGGAGTCCCGGCATCGGGAGAAGAGCTCTTTGCGGTGACAAAGCTCGAGCCGCGGCAAATCGCACATGGGGCACCGAGCTTCCTCCCGGACGGGAAGAGATTCCTCTACTATGCCGCAAGCTCCTCCAAGGAGAATCGGGGCATCTACCTCGCCTCGCTCGCGGGCGGGGGAAAGCGCCTGCTCGCCACGGAGTCCACGGCCGAATACGTCGAGCCGGGATACCTTCTCTACGTTCGCGACGGGACGCTTCTCGCCCAGAGGTTCGACATTGCAGAAGAGCGACTCACCGGAGAACCGCTTTCTCTGGTCGAGGGACTCGAATCGCTGGCATCGTTCTCCCTGGGTGCGGAGGTGCTGGCATACCGAAAGGGGCGCTCACGGACGCAGCTCACCTGGCGCGACCGCGAAGGAAGCGCCCTCGGAACCGCGGGTGAACCCGCACCGTACGAATCACTGGCGCTTTCCCGCGATGGAACGCGCGCCGTTCTCACCACCGGGTCCGACACGTGGCTAGTCGATTTCGAGCGGAGCGGGATTGCGTCGCCGTTGAATTCGACGAGCCTCTTTGAAGCGGACCACGTCCTCTCCCCCAACGGGAACGAGATTGCATTCTCCTCGGACGCTCGTGGAGGATTTGATCTCTACCGGATTGCCCTTGCGGCAGGCGCGGAGCCCGAGCTTCTTCTCGACCTCGGAGAGCCTGTCTTTCTGATGGATTGGTCCGCGGACGGAAAGCAAATCGTGTTCTTGCGAGACATCGATGGCGCTCGTGGAGTCTGGGCGCTCCCGCTTGAGGGGGAACGTTTGCCCGTCCGGTGGATTCCGGGTGGCACCTTCGCCATCCACCAGGCTCACCTTTCTCCCGACGGTCAGTGGCTCGCCTACAGCTCGAACGAGACGGGCCGGTTCGAGGTATACCTTCAGCCGCTCGTTGAGAAGGGGGAGAGGGTGCGTGTCTCGAACGACGGGGGCGGTCAGCCTCGCTGGCGCGACGATGGGCGGGAGTTGTTCTTTCTAGCTTCGAATGGAACCTTGATGTCCGTCGATTTCGACGCGCAGCACGGGCGAGCGCAGATCGCGAGGGCCCTGTTTCCCACGGGCCTAGACCCGGACCCGATCACCGATGTGTACGGCGTCGCTCCAGGCGGAGAGAGATTCCTATTCCTGCTTCCGGTCGGATCGGAGGAGCCCATCACCGTGGTGTTGAACTGGCGGAGTCTGCTGGGATCGCCGTAGGCGGGACGTGAGGTCGGTCGCGGGCGACAGGGCCTCGGGACCCTCCCGGATGACCGACGCGGCGACGCGCGTTGCCGGGTCGCCGCCCGTCAGCCGAGATCCCTGGGAGGAAGCTGCAGTTCTCCCCGGTTCTCGACGGCTTCGAAGCCCCTCTCGTCCGTCGTCGCAATGGCGGCGGCTTTCGTGCGCTCGGCGACAGCCATCACGACCGCGTCGACCAGGCCGAGGGAGAGGTCCCGGTAGCGCTTCGTCAACTCGTGGGGCGCGCCGAAGATCGGACTCGGTGCTCCATTCGATCCGATAACGGCCGCGAGCGACGTCATAGAAAGGCCTCTTCCGCGGGCTCTCTCGAGGGCGGATTCAGAAATGCCCCTGGCAAAATCTACCAGAGCGTCTTTACGGGAT
>Ga0302046_10006300_pt1 | contig 10369 bp, 6 predicted proteins | sample RVTome_11_FD_200261 | JGI IMG/M metagenome (GOLD analysis project Ga0302046, IMG submission 200261) | Soil microbial communities from uranium-contaminated site in the Upper Colorado River Basin, Wyoming, United States - RVT147D111 (version 2) ... | reverse complement strand
CGCCGAAGGCCGCCACCGGCCGCCGGTCCAAGCTCACCGCCGAGGTGCAGGAGAAGATCGTCCGCGTGATCCGCGCCGGCAACTACGCCTACATCGCCGCCGAGTACGCCGGCATCGGCCAGACCACCTTCTATCGGTGGCTGGAGCAAGGCGAGGCGCAAAAGACCGGCCCCTACCGGGAGTTTCGGGAGGCCGTAAAAGCAGCGGAGCGCGAGGCGGAGATCCGCGCGGTGGCGACCGTACAGCAGCACATGGCGACGAGCTGGCAGGCGGCGATGACCTACCTCGAGCGCAAGTTCCCCCAGCGGTGGGGCCGGCGCCTCGACGTGACCACCGAAGGGAGCCCGATCGGCCGGGTCGAGATGGTCATCGTCGATCCCAAGACGGGGGAGGAGGAGCCCTACCCGCTTCAGCACCGGTAGGAGACCATGCCGAAGACCAAGAAGAAGGCCGGCCGCCCGCGCATCGAGTTCGACCTGACCGTGGTCGAAGGTCTCGGCCGCATCGGCGCGACCATCGACGACATGGTTCACGTTTTGCCCGCCTCCAAGCGCACGATCGCCGAGCGGATGGCCGAGCCCGAGGGCGATTTCCGCATCGCCTATGAAAAGGGGCGGTCGCTGCTGAATTCCTCCCTCCGCAGAAAGCAGATCCAGGTCGCGATGACGGGCAACGTCGCGATGCTGATCTGGCTCGGCAAGCAGCACCTCGGCCAGCAGGACCGGCTCCAGCAGGAGACCGTGGACTACACGGGTCTGCTTCACGAGTTCGCCGCCGCCAAGGACTGGGACGCCCTGCGGCGGATCGCCAGCGGCGTGCACCCGGACGTCATCCTGCGCGAGCGGGCGGGCTTGGCCGGCGGCCGGCGGTGACGGCGGTCATGAGCAAGGGCAAGGGCGGCCGCCCCTCGAAGCTCACCCCGGAGGTGCAGGAGAAGATCGTCACTGCGATCCGGGCGGGCAACTACGCTCAGGTCGCGGCCGTCTACGCCGGCATCACCGAGCGCACCTACTACCGCTGGATGGAGCTGGGCGAGCAGGCGCGCGGGGGTCGGTATCTTCAGTTCTTTCAGGCGGTCAAGGCGGCCGAGGGGGAGGCCGAGGTGCGGGCGGTCGCGATCATCCAGAAGAAGATGCCCGACGACTGGCGGGCCGCGATGAGCTACCTCGAGCGCAAGCACCCGAAGCGCTGGGGGCGGCGGGTGGATGTCACCTCCGGCGACGAGCCGCTCAAGCCGATCCCGGTCGAGATCCACACTGCCGAGGAGGCGCGGGAGGCGCTCCGGCGGATGGGGGTGGAGGTAGAGGTGTGACGGGCGGTGGGGTGGCCAGGGGGCCGTCCGGCCGCGGCGGCAGGGTCACCATGACCGCGGGCGGTGGAGGGCCTCTGGTGCCCTCCCAGGGGGCGCAGAAACGACGAGAGACCGCGAGCCGCACTCGCAGTCGAGGGCGTGGTTGACCCCATCACGAAATCACCGTCGGGGATCGAGGCGCTACCGGCCGCGTCCGTGGTCACAGTGCCCAGCGGTCGGGATCGGATTCGGGCGCAGTGGCCTCCGGTCGAGAAGTAGATTGCAAGGTCGAGGGCGTCGCCGCCGAGCGGACCACCGGCAAGGTCGCGGAGGTGGAGGGTGCGCGAGCCGGCCGGGCGGATCGGAACGATCAGCGCCCATCGGCGACGACCACCGGGGCGGGCGCCCGAACTCACGCATGGGACCTGGCTCGAGCTACGGGAGCCGCTCACCGACCGATGAGACGCTCCGGCCGAAGGGCTCGCCGGGATTCCGATGTGGCCGGTCTCGATAGCGTGGCGCACCTCCTTTCTCCTCCTTGGACTGGCGAGGCAAGCCGAAGTTTCCTCGGCACGCTTGTCCGCCTGCGGTGCCCGGCTGGCAGCTTGAGAAGCGGTGCCGCGGTGCAAGGCGCCGCGTCCTTCGATCCACGGCGGCGGCCCGGACGGAGACCCGTGCGCGGCAGGCTTCTCGCAGCACGCGCAGGTGCCTGGATGAACCTCCCCTCGCCGGCCACCGCCCGATTTTCTGAACGAGGTAACACAGGTAACACCAAGGAGGATCTCATGCCCGCAGCAACGTCGGCGAAGCGATCGGCCCGCAACCGTCCCCGCCCGCCCCAAGCCCGCCGGGGCAAGGTGGCCGCCGCCGCCGCGGGGACTGATGGCGCCGGCCCCGCCCGTACCGTCGTTTTCGTGCACGGTCTCGGCAACAAGCCGCCCGGGCTGGCGTGGGTGTTGCCCGGCCGCAGGATGGCGCTGATCAGTTGCCCGCTGGCGCCGTCGTAGACCATCAGAGGGTGGTAGATGTGGTGGTCGAAAAAGCCGTGGAAGAAAGAAAGCTGCTGCGCGCCGTGCGTCTCGTCGTCGGTGGCGTCGATGTCGAGGATCACCACCTCGGTGTCGGCGGACAAACCCTCCACGTAGCTGCGCTCCAGCCACCGCACTAGGCGCCTGAGGGTCAACCCATCCGGAGCGTTCTCGAAGCGCGACAGGGGTCGGCTGCGAGGAGAGACCCACAGGGTCATCCGGAGTGCGATCGCAGACCGTCTTGAGCAACGGCTCGGAGCGCAGACGGTCGGCGTGGTTGCAGTCTTCGTAGCCGAGGGCGATCTGGTAGATGCGCTGGCGGCTCTGCTCGGGGCGGTCATGGACCACCCGCGTCGCATCGCGGGCGTCGGGCAAGCAGCGGGCAAAGCCCGCCGTCAGCCCGAGCCGATCGTCGACCTGGCGCAGCAGAACCACTCCGCCGTCCGAGCAGACCTCCGGCGCGTCGAACGTCAGCCGCACCGCCAGCCGAGGGTGGAAACCCAGACACAGTTGTGCGCTACACTCCGTCATCGGGGCGACCTTCGGGAAAGTCCCTGTAATTTGTTCACCTAGCAGGACTTAACCGAATCTTGCCCCTCTTCTCTTCCCCCCAGGTGAATTATCCAGGTTAGTCCAACCCCGACTCCAGCGGCCGCGCCAACTTGGAACCTCGACCTTCCGCATCCGTTCTCTGAGCGCGTTCATTGACGGCCCCTTGGGCCTTTGAGGCTCCACCGTCCCCGGCTCTCAGCCTGCTCGAGTACCGGGCTGCGTTTTCCCGCATCTGGGTTCGCAGCGACTCGATCAAAGCTCATGCCTCGATTGCCAGAAAGTGCACATTGCCCAGCTGATCACCCAGGCAGATGAAGCGGCCGAGTTCATCGACGTCGAACTGAGTGGCGCCGCAGTCGAGCGTGAACGAGGCGAGCATCGCTACCGCTCGGACATCCCAGAGACGCAACGTGCGGTCCACTGGCGGCCGACGGGTCGCGTGGTCGGTGAAATCAACCGATTGGTTCGAACGGGCCACGGCAGCCGAGAATAGGGACCGCAAGCTCCGGGCGCTCTCTCCGCCAATGGCAGACGTGAGCAGCAGCGGCAAGTTGGCCACGCGCCGAACGCAGTTGATAGGGCCGCCGTGTTGCAGGCTCGCGCGTGGTGCTCCGTCCTCAAGTCCGAAAACACGCACCGCTCCGTCCTGCCCGGCGACACAGACACTACCCTCCCCGGTCAGAACCAAATCGGTCGTCCGGGAGGGTAGATCTGTTTCGTAAAGCAACGCTCCCGACCCAAAGGCCCAGCACGTCAACGTCTGAGCTCGAGATACCGCCACGATGCGCTGAGTGTCGTCAGAGACAGCGACGCGGACGAACTCGGCCCCTTTGCGCGAAAGGATCCGGATTGCAGTTGCTCGTGTTGCGTCCCAGCACCGGACCGTCCCATCCAGGGATGCTGTGAAGAACCGGCTCGCGTCGCGAGTTACCGCGATGTCGGTAACGGCCTGATCGTGCCCAACCAGAGCCGCGACCTTGGATCCGGTCTCAAGGTTCCAGATCGCCGTGCCAGCGAAGCGGTAAGCGAGCACTGCGTGCCTTCCGCCGACGAGGACCCGGCCAGCGACTATGTAATCCTCCTGTCCCAGTTCTCCGGTGTACGGTCCCAGCGCATCGCTACTCGGGTCCCATGCGACTGCCGCGCTGATTCCCAACACTTGCTCCTTGAGCCCGAATCCTGCGCGATGCCCGTCGGGGGAGACGCCCAGACCGTGTCGCACGAGGAGTTCCCACGTGATGCGTCGCGTTGCCAGCTCCGAGGCGTCCGACACCTTCCAGGCCTTCAGGTCGAACGGCGAGGCGGTAAACGCCACCTCGCCACTGGCGTTCAGCATCACGGTAACGACTTCCCCGAGATGGATCGGACGCTTCGGGCGCTCCGGCGCCTCGAGATCCCACAGCGCGACGGTCTTGTCCATCGAGCCGGACGCCGCCCGGGTTCCCCAGGCGTCAGTCGCGGTGTCGAGGACGGTGCCGTCGTGTACTTCGAGAGTCCTGAGTTCCGAGCCGGACTCCAGATCCCACAGCCGGACCGTTCCGTCCATTGAACCGGACAAAGCCCTTTTCCCATTCGGCAGGATCGTCAGCGACAAGATGCGCCGCGAGTGCGCATCAATCGTCGATCGCAGCTCTCCGCTCACCGGGTCGCGGATCTCGATACCGTAGCGCCCCATGCTTAGTTCGCTCGACTTGGCGGCCAGGAGGAAGCTCCCGTCAGGAGCAACCGAGAGGGCCTCGTAGTCTCCTCTCGCCAACGTGAGTTCCTCGCGAAGGTCGCGGGTGTTCCAGAGGCGCAGCGCGGAGTTCGACATCGAGATCACGAAGGGCGAGCCCGGGATGATCACCACGTCGGAGATGTGGTGCACCGCACCGGGGCCGTCCCGATCGGTGGCGCTGTCGAGGACGAAAAGCTGGCGGCCGGTGTGCATGTCCCAGGCGCGGACCGTGCAGTCGGCGGAGCTCGAGTAGAGGCAGCTCTCGTCCGGGGTGAGCGCGAGCCCGTACACCGCGGCGGTGTGGCCACGCAGGGTCGCCGTGTTCCGAGCGGTCATTAGGTCCCAGACCTTGATCGTGCCATCGAAGGAGGCGGAGATCGCCCGCCGTCCGTCAGAGGTGGGGATACAGCAGTAGACGCGCCGCTCGTGGCCGGAGAGCACGCGCCGTTCACCCGTCGCGATGTTCCATAGGGAGATGGTCGCATCGTTCGAGGCAGATAGCAGCCACCGGCCATCCGGTGTGAATGCCACCGAATCCACCCAGTCGTCGTGTCCGATCAGGACCTTGAGCAGGCTTCCCCCGGGAGCAGTCAGGGCCGCCCTGGTCGGTCGCAGCCAGGGACCGGTGCGCTGCCGCGCGATCGGACTGGGGGCCGTCGCCTCATCGAGCAACCGGTCGATGTCTTCGCACTCGCTTCCCCAGAGCCGCCCCAGCAATTGCGCACGCAGCTGGGTCGGATCGGAGCTCAGTGCGTTCGCGGACAGGCGAAGGCTCCCCTGCATTAGGCGCAACGCCTCAGTGTCCTCGTAGGGGCTCGTTCCATCCTGTGTTGGCTCGAGGGCCAGTGTGAAATCCTCGAGCGCGGGCTGCGGTCCGACCGCTTCGATCTTCGTCTCGAGAAACTCGAGCGCCGTAATGGTTTCCCGAAGCTCGCTCCAGCGCTGGGCGTGGGTTTCTTGGAAAGGCAGCTCCGACAGCTTTCGCAGGTTCGGCACCTGCACGCCACCGTCCTCGTGCCGGAGTGCCATTGCCTCGAAGTAGAGAGCCAATTCCCGGTGCCGCGCGACCTTGTGCTCGCCGGCGAGGTAGCGCTGCGCTACGACCTCGCCCAACTCGCGGTGGTAGAAGGCGAGCAGGGCCGTGCCGTCCGCGCTTCGCACAGTCAGGTAGGGCTCGAGATCGAGGTAGAGCCGCGACCAGACCACGACCGGGATTCGAGTCTCCGTGCCGCTCGCGGAGAGCTCGTGGCGGGCTGTGCGCCGGACGTGCTCGACGTAGTCGGGGTCACGGGCTAGGAGATCAAGGATCTCGTCCTCGCTGAGGCCGTTTCTCGCCGCGGCGAGAAACGCGAGACTTCGCGAGATCAAGAGTTCGCCGTGGTTCGTTTCATCCGACAGCCGGTCGAGGAACCGCGCGATCATTCCCGGTATGTCGGTGGGCAGGACGGGCGGCGGATCGGGTGCGTAGGACCGCCAGCGGCAAGCCTCCTCGAACGCGAGCTTCAGGTAGAGCGGTTGCGGACACGCGATGAATCCCGTGAGCAACGCCCCACGCTGTGGTTCGGTGAGTCTGCGCCCCGCATGCTGTAACCACAGATCGAGGATCTCCTCGGCCTCGGCGGAGGGCATGGCCTCGACATCGAGGATCCTCGAGGCGCCGAGACGCGCCCGAAGCGTCTCGCCATGGCTGAGAGCCGATACGACGAGACGCACGTGCTGCGGGAGCTCATCTGGCAGCCAGGCCAAGCTCCGAGCCGGATCCGTCGCGTGGAGCTGATCCACGGCGTCGAGGAAGACGACCAGCGGCTGCGCCGCCGTCGCAAGCGACAGGTAGTCGCGGAACACGTGCGAGAGACCCTGGTAGTCGGCACCCGCCGGCGGATCCTCGGCACGATACTCCCGCGCGATCTCGCGGCACATGCTGTCGAGGAGCGCCACACCGGTCGACGAGCCCGGCGTCGCCCCGATGAAGCGTACGACGAAGACCGCCTCGCGATGACGGTTAGCGGCGTTGGCGGCCACCGTCGCCATGAGCGCGGACTTACCCGAGCCGGACGTGCCCGCCACTACGAGCGGATGCGGGTCGGGCGACTCCAGATAGTCGGCGATGGCGTCGCGGATCGCTGTCCGGCCGCGGAAGAAACAGCGCCGCTCGGCTCCGAAATCCTCATGCGCCTCGATCTCCAACTCGAGCGCATCGCGCCCCTCTAGCTGAGCGACCTCCCTGAGGATGACGCCTTCCAGCGACGCGAAGACGTCGTCACAGAGCGCGTTGAGGTGATTGAGCGACACTGACCACGAGGACTCCTCCCCGAGGCCACCTATCCACTCCGCCTCGTAGTCGTTCACGTGGCCGGGGAGTCGCTCGCGCAGGCACTGCTTCAGTCGCGCGAGGCGTTCGGTACACCTGCGCTCCGGCCGACCGGCCGAGTCGAGGTCGCGAAAGTCTGCAGCCTGGCGATCCTCCGGTAACCCAGCAATCCGGCGGAAGAAGGCGAACACGTGTTGTTCGGCGTCCGGAGCGATGCGCGGATCGAGCGCCCCCGCCACGATCTCCTGCTCTGTGGCCGAGGCCCCGAATCTGCGCCGAGCTTCCTCGGGAAGACCGACCGCTGCTGCCTCGAGAAAGGACCGCAGGCGCTGCTCGACGGCCCGCCACCGATCGAGGTGCACGAACTCACCCTCCCGCGGCTGTAAGCAGTACACGGCCGGGAAGGCGTTTCCGTCACGCCGGTACCATTCGGATACGAACTCGGCCTCATCGCCCCTGAGGCGCTCTCGGATCGAGTCGTATTCCGCCTCTGGGATCTCCGCCGGACAAGGCCGCCAGCCGTAGCGATCGCCCAGCAGCACGATGAAATTCGGTCGGGGACTAACTCTGCGACAGCGTTCGATCTCGGTGAGACAGATCGGCAGCGCCTGCTGATCGAGGGCAGCTTCATCGCTCACCCCCCACCGCAGATCGATCGCCTGAAACCGCGCGCCGCGCGCCAGACACAACTCTCGCAGCCTGGGGAAGACGCGCTCTTGCAGAGCATCGCGCTCGGCCTTAAAGTCCTCGAAGGTCGAGCTCACGAACACGCGAAAGGTCTTCGCTATCCGAGGCAATGCGTCAGCCCCCGAAAAGTCCCCCCTTCGACCGGTCGCATGCAGCGGCATGCCCTCGCAGCCCAACTCGCCGGTTCAGCGGCGGCGCAAAATGCCGTCCGCTGCAACCGGTTGTTAGACCGGCGCCCCGCTGCGATGGCGTCATTCACCCGCCCATTCGTTGTCATGTGGCCACCTCAACTTTGCGCGCGTCCAACTCTCGCAAGACCGCAGGTGCTCCATCAATTAGGATCTGAGACGCACTTGTAGGATCTGAGACGCACTTGCGTCGACATCGGCGCCATGAGCGGCCGTGTTTTTCTCCAGCTCCTGGGCACGTCGTAACCCTTCCTCGGTCAGAGTCAACGACTTCGCGCGCCGAGTCTGGACGACCAGTCCTCGCGCTTCGAGCGCGTCCAGGACCTCGAAGCGGTGACCCCTTCCAGGTGCGGTGGATGGTTCGGCCGATCGCTGGCTCCCACGAGCCGAGGTAGAGGCAGAGCAGGGTCAGCTCTTCCAGGAGGTCGGCCGCCGCTTCACGTTCCGGCTCGGTCGGCGGAGGCACCACGGGTGCCGTAGGTACGCTGGCCGGCGCGATTCCCTCAGCGGCGAGCCAGTCGAGGATCCGCTCTCGCTGCCAGTCGCCATCGCGGCGGCACAGTACCGCACCCGCTATCCGCAGGTGTCGCCGGCGCTCGAGGCGAGGCCCTGCGAAGTGTCCCGCTGTCCCGCTCGATCAAGCTCGGCGGCGCCAGCCGGATCGTACTCGGCGCGAGGGAGTACGGCCTGCTCGAGGAGGTCCTCGATGCGATCCGCTCCTATCGCCGATGACGGCACCGGTACCTTCCGGCCTCACCCCACCTCCTTTTCGCTGGTCAGGCAGTCGCCGGCAACTCTCGCCTGCGCAGAGCCTACGCGCCTCCGCAAATATGTACATTTGACTCTGCCTGCCTCCGTGTGGCAGTCTCCAACCCTAGAAATTCGTGGACGGAGACGGATCGGCCGTGGTGGCTCCGCTGCTGCCGCTCGGCAGACTTTAAGCGATCACTGCCCAGAAGGCCGAGTCTAGTCGCCCACGGAAGGCGCGGACTCGATGATCGTCTTCCCAATGGCCCACGACTCTCGGCGCGCCACGCAGCCACGAACCGTTTACACGGCATCCACTCTAGGTTAGGAAAGATGACACACGATGAGATCCGGCTCGTCAGCATTGTGAAGGAAGATCTTGAGTTCCTTCGGAACGAGTGGGATCAAAGTGTTCTCGACGCCTCACTCCGTCGGAGCAGTAACGTACTCAGGAATCTTCTGGTGGAAGGTCAGTTTGGTAAGGCCTGGCGAGCGCTCGGTCGAGCCAAGGAGCCGCGTGTAACTGCCCCAGACCTTGATGTCCTCGTAGACACTCTCGATCTGGCCACTGTCTCGTTCGCCTCTGCTGGCGGCGCCAAGTCCGAAGGAATGCGTGCGAGGGCTAGCCTATTCTTAAACGTTGCCCAGACGCTAGATCAGATCCGCGCAGGGCGCCAGGGCGGACCGTTCGGCAGTGACCGCGTCTTTGGCCTTTCACAATTCCTCCGGTCAACATGCCTGGTCCATGATGGGGTTCGGATTACACGGAGGGAGTTGATTCAATACGTCGCAAACAAATGTGGAGGCGTGCACATCGACTTCTCCCGTGATCCGAGCAAGGAGCTTGAGAGGAAGTTCCTGAAGCTTGATAGCATTCGGGACCACGGCGAGGTTGCGGGAAGATCCGCCATCTATTATGAGTTGCTCTCAGTCGGTCAAGCCGTAGCGGAAGCAGAGGACACGAGACAGTTTCTCGAAGATGTCGCAGCAGCAGCCGAAACTTAACCAAAGGGCGACAATGCCAAGGGCGTTCGATTCTCCTGGCGACTAGATCGGGAGTTTTCGGTAGGTCGCTAACCGATTCCTGAATATTGTCGCCCCTCGTCGTGCTGGCAGGAAGCGACGGAGAAGATGATGGCTAGAGAAGCTCTTTGAGCGGCGACAGACTTCCTGGATCGTGGTCCCTCTAGGCGGTAGCTACATACCAATAGCCCGTTCGGCGCCGAGAATAGCGTGAAACTGAGTACCGTTAGGCTACGAGTTGCAGATCTTGGTTTCCCGAAAGGCGCTCTCACTCGGGAGATCATCGGATCGGAGCAGGACCAGGACCTGTTCGGCTACTCTGCACCGTTCACAGGTGGCAGATGCCCATTCCGACGAATCCGGCCACCGATTCCGCTCGAAGGCGGCCAGTGGTCGGAGCGTAGCGACGCTCGAGGCTCAGGTTTGATGGAAGTGGCCGCCATGGGCCGTTGAGTGGCTTGTCGGTTCTCCTCTCTGGATCCGAGTTGTCGTATCGATCATAGCCCGCCGCCGCCGCGGCTGTGGGAGCTGCGCAAATCCCGGGGACGGGGGGCCGGGGGCCGGGATTTGCGAGGGCTGTGGGAAGGTCCGGGCGGGGGGCAGGGGGAGAGGAGCTTTCCACAGCCCGGCAGCTTCCATAGCCGACCGTCGGTATCGCGGGTGGGCGGGGGGCGGTCACGCCGGGCTCTCCGCCTTGGGCTGGACGGCGCGCCGCTTGCGCATGGACTCGCCGCGCAGCTCGATGCGGTGGGCGTTGTGGACCAGGCGGTCGAGGATGGCGTCGGCGAGGGTGGGATCGCCGAGGGCGTCGTGCCAGGCCTCGAC
>Ga0302046_10006299_pt1 | contig 10370 bp, 9 predicted proteins | sample RVTome_11_FD_200261 | JGI IMG/M metagenome (GOLD analysis project Ga0302046, IMG submission 200261) | Soil microbial communities from uranium-contaminated site in the Upper Colorado River Basin, Wyoming, United States - RVT147D111 (version 2) ... | reverse complement strand
TTCGACGCCGCCCTCGCGGGCGGCTCCGCATGACTCGGGGCCGTCGTGGGTCGCTAGCCCTTCAACGTGTGACGCTTTCATTCACTACACCTCGCCGGTTTAGCCGGCGCACAGGAGATACTGACAATGCCAAGAATTATTCTAATGCTGCTTGCCGCCAGTCTCTGCCTGCCGGGAATGCTCGCCTGCGCCAACCCGGCCGACAACGTCCCCGCCGCCGAGGTCAAGGAGGCGACCGAAGCCCCCGCCACGGCCGAGCCGATGGAGGAGGCCGGCGCTCAGACGTTCGAGGTCGGCGAAGGCTCGAGCGTCAGTTTCATCGGCTCCAAGATCACCGGCAGCCACGACGGCGGGTTCCACGGCGTCGATGGCGAGATCACTCTGGTCGACAGCGACCCGTCGAAGTCGAGCGTGCGGCTCGAGATCGACACGACCACCCTGTGGGCCGACGACGACCGGCTGTCCGGCCATCTGAAGAGCCCCGACTTCTTCGACGTGGAGAAGTACCCCATGGCGACCTTCACTTCGACCTCGATCGTTCCCGCCGAGGACGGCTACACCGTCACCGGCAATCTCGACCTGCACGGCATGCAGAAGAGCATCACCTTCCCGGCGCAGATCGAGGCCGGCCCGGACCAGGTCACCGCAAAAGCGGAGTTCTCGATCATGCGGTTCGACTTCGGCATCGTCTACCCCGGCAAGCCGGACGACCTGATCCGCGACGAGGTGGTGGTGAAGTTCGACGTGGTGGCGACGCCGGCGGGATAGCCCCCGGGCGCGATTGGCGGCGGTCGGGATGCGGCCGGGCTGCACCCGTTACCTCGCTGGCGCCAGAGCCCCTTCAGTAGGCGCGGCGGTCCGGATTCGCGGCCCAGTCGCGGAACAAGCGCCGGCACTCCTCGGCCAGAACACCGCCGGCGAGGCGGACCGGGCTGCCGCCGATGCGCAGGATCTCCGCCGCCGGCAGGGTCAGCTCGTTGAAGCCGGCTGCGGCGGCATCGCCGATGGCCGCGCCGAAGTAGACGGCATCGACCCGCGCCCAATGCAGCGCCGCCATGCACATGGCGCACGGCTCGCAGGTCGAGGCGACGATCGCGCCGCCGAGATCGATGGTGCCGGCCCGACGGCACGCCGCGCGCAGTGCCGTGATCTCCGCGTGCGCCGTGATGTCGGTCGAAGCGAGGACGCGGTTGTGCTCCACCGCCACGATCGCTCCCCCCAGGCTGACGGCACAGCCGAACGGGCTCTGGCCGGCGGCGATCCCCTCCTTCGCCCTGTCGATGGCGGCCTGCATCAATTCGCGGGGGTCCAGGCTCATCGCTCTGCCTCGACGATCACCTTCCCTCACCAGCGCGCGAGTTCCAGCCCGCGCCGCGGTTCGATCGGGCATGACTATAGCATCGCACTCCGCCCGGCATGTCATCGCATCCGGGGAACCTCGTCCCCGCCATAGGGAGGATGCCTCTGCAGTCAGGAAGGCGTCTTGATTCCGAGCCTGTCCTCGAGCGCAGCGAGGATGACCGTCGCACAGGCGTCAGTGCCGAGAGCGGCGGTGTTCAGAGTAAGATCGTAGCCGAGCGGATCGATGATATCGCGATCGTAGACCTGGTGGATGAACGCGGCGCGTCTCGCGTCATCCCGGTGAACCTGCTACTGTGCGACCGGATGAGGCGTCGAGCCGCGACAGCAGGCGCTCTCGCGTCCGGGTGGTGCGGGCGATCGCCTCGAGGATCTCACGGTCGAAGAGGTGCCAGCCGGGTTTCTCCGCGACCCCGCGTCCGATCACCTCACCGCCCGTGTTGATTGGCAAGAGCTGCGCCAACGACATGAGGAATTACCAGATAATCGCAGCGTCGGCGTATCCACCGCCGGGATCCCAGGTCTACCGAGGCGACCTCGGGCGATCATCGCCGTGCGCGACCCCACGCATTACTCGGACAGGCTCCCAGGGGCTGCCGCCGCGATCGCGGAATGAATCGCTTCAGCTGGCGGCGCGGACCGGCTCGCGCAGCGGCAGGAACTCGACTCTGGCGACGGCCGGCGAGACGACGAAGGCCCGCAAGTTGTTGCTGTCCGGATCGGCGGGGAGGAAGAAAAAGCCGGGGCGGTTCGGAGCGTAGCCGACCGTGAACCCGACCATCACCTCGCCGTCCTTGAACGTGACCCGAATGCGCCGGCCCTGCCCTCTCGCATGCTGAAAGTCGGCTTCGTCGACGTGGCTCCTGTCCCCCTCCAGAGTCCTGACGAAGAAGACCGCCTTCAGCGAGGCCACGAGGATCTTGACCGCCGGCGCTCCGCCATCTCCCTCGGGATGCAGGTGGAATTCGCCCCGCAGGGGAGAGAAGTCGCGGGTCGTCCCCTTGAGGATCCGGCCATCCTGGAAGCGGGCGACGACCAGGAGGTGGGATGGGTTGTCATTCGCCATGATCGGACTGCCGCTCCCGGGGGGTGACGCATGGCACCGCCCGGGTGCCGGCCTCTCCCCGAGGGGTGAATCTAACGCCGCCCGCCGCCGACGGCAACCGCAGGGTGGCGGCGAAACCTGCCGTCCGGGCCGGAATCAGGCTCTTGCAGTGGGGACGAGCGACGGCGTAACCTGCCTGATCCGTCAGGACGGGAGACCATTGCTGGCATTCATGTACACATCAGGTTAAGATAGTCCGCGGGCCGGGTTAGGCTGCGGTCGCCGCCCGAGGAGGAACGGCAATGAGCGAAACCTTTCAGCAAGAGAGAATTGCGCCGATCGGCGTGGGAATCGGCACCCGGGCCCATTTCATCGCCCGTACCTACAACCACCTGTTCGGCGCCATCGTCGGCTTTACCCTGCTCGAGATCGCCTTCTTCCAGAGCGGGCTTGCCGAATCGATGGCGCGCGCCATGCTGGGGGTCAACTGGCTTCTGGTGCTCGGCGGATTCGTCCTGGTCAGCTGGATGGCCAGCCGTGCCGCCCACACCTCGAAATCGCTCGGGGTCCAGTATGCCGCGCTCACCGGGTTCGTCATCGCCGAGGCGATCATCTTCGTGCCGTTGCTGTACATCGCCGACGCCTACGCTCCCGGCGCCATCCAGAGCGCCGCGACCCTGACGCTGGCCGGGTTCGGCGGTCTGACCGGCATCGCCTTCTGGACCCGCAAGGACTTCTCGTTTCTCGGCGCCGTGCTGCGCTGGGCGGGGATCCTGGCCCTGCTCGCGATCGGCGGCGGGGTGATCTTCGGCTTCACCCTCGGGCTGTTCTTCTCGCTGCTGATGGTGGCGCTGGCGGGAGCGGCCATTCTCTACGACACCTCCAACGTCATTCACCACTTCCCCGACGATCGGTATGTCGGGGCTGCCCTGGAGCTGTTCGCCTCGGTCGCCCTGATGTTCTGGTACCTGCTCCGGATCTTCACCAGCAGGGACTAACTGCGGCTGCGGAACACTAGAAACAGACCTGCGGCAGCGGCCGCGGACTGCCGGCGCTGTCGTTGCCGACGTCGCTCACGCCGCAGGCGTTGCCCGCCCCGACCAGGTAATAGAACAGCGCGCCCGGCGCCGGGATGCCGGGGTCGACGAAGTCGGGGCTGGCCTGCGGGCCGATCAAGCAGGGATGGGCGTAGATGAACGGCCCGCCCGGCGCGACGGCGCCACGATAGAGGTCATACCGGTCAGCCAGCGGATCGGCGCTCACGCCCAGGGCGATCGCGCTGCTGAACAGCAGCCCGTCAGGGCTGTCCGGCGCCGACCAGACTCCGGGGTCGGCGGCGTCGCAGTCGTCGCCGTCGTCCCATCCATCGCCGTCCCGGTCCGGATCGCATGGGTCGCCGATGCCGTCGCCGTCGAGATCGTCCTGTCCCGGGTTATCGCTGTCGGGACAGTTGTCGCGACTGACGACCAGACCGTCCAGATCACCGTCGCGGTCACCCGTCGTGATGCCGACGCTCGGCATCCAGTCGAGCGAGTCATCATTATCGAGCCCATCGATCGCTCGCATGATGGAATGACCTGCCGGCAGCGCGTAGACGTCGACGAAGTCGGCGCTGACCTGTCCGTTCCAGATCCCAGCCGCCTCGGCCGTATCGTCATCGGACAGCCAGTCGAGGTCGTGAACGGCGGAACCGTCCCAGGAGACGAAATCGACGATGTACTCGGCCACCCTTTCGTTGCGGACGTAGAGCGCGGCCTGATCGGCCAGGAAATCGAGCGGGGTTCCGCCCGGCGGCACGACATACAGAAGCCCCCCCTGGTCGACACCTGCCTGCAGGGAGATCCAGAGCCGCCCTGACGGCGCGACCACCAGATCGCTGCCGTTCAGCTGCGGGATCTCGTAGGCGAAACCGCCGCCGTTGCCGTCTTCATCCTCATCACTGATCAGCCAGCCGGTCAGGTTGACGTCGCCGCTCCCGGCGTTGTAGAGCTCGAGCCCCTGCGCCGTACCGCCGAGCGGGCGGGCCAGGATCTCGTTGATTACGATGCCGCCCATGTTGAGCGCGCCCGGCGTCGGGTCGGCGGCATCGCGGCCGCCGGTCGTCTCCCAGTCGCTGCCTGACCCGGTGCGCAACGACTCGCTGCTGCGGCCCAGCGACTGCCCGGCGGCGAGGGCGCCGATCGCCACCGCTTCGCCCGCAGGCCACAGCCCGGCCGTCACTCCATCGGTGGTATCGGCGTCGAAGTCGGCGCTTCTGACGGTGTCGTCGTCCCAGATGAGCAGGTCGACCAGGCTGCCGGCAGATTGCCCCGAGGGGGTGTAGAGCATGATCTGATCTTCGCTTTCGAACACCGGCGTCGCATCGCCGGTGTACCACCATCCGACTCCATCATCCAGATCGAGGTCATCGCTGCCCGGCCCGTAGCGCACCACCAGAATGTCCCCCGGCTTCAGAGCCACGTCCGGCAGGGTCACCCGGTGGTTGCCGGTCGCCCCGTCGCTGTCGGTCAGCAGGTAGCCGAGGAGAGAGAGCGTCTGTTCGCCGCTGTTACGCAGCTCGACCCACGCCGTGCCGAAGACATCGCCGGGATAAACCTCGTTGATGATGAGGCCGGTATGACTGAACGTCCCGGTTGCCGGATCGATCATGATCGTTCCCTGCTCGGGATGGACATCGACCACGGCATTGCCGGGGCCGGAGGGATGCGACTCGAAGCGGATCAGGCTGACCACGGCCGGATTACCGAGATCCTGGAGCGGGATGCTCCATTCCGTCGCCTGGTCGCACCCGTTGTCCGGCACCTGGCCGGTCGCGGCGACCCCCGTATGAGGCAGCTCCAGGTCGTTGCCCGGATCGGCATCGACCGGGGAGTTGCCGAGCAGACGGTGGCTGACGATACTTCCGTTCGCGTGGACCTCAATCTCGATCCTGTAGTCATAGGTGTCATCGGCGGTCGTATCGACCGGCACGTCGAAGGTCGCCGTCTGCCCGCCGGTGAGACAGGCGTCGACGTCGAGGCGGGTGTAGAGAGTCTGGCGGGCGGCGCCGATCTCGAACCAGGCGCTGCGCAGGTCGCCCTTTTCCGGGGTGGCGTCATCGTCGGCATCGAAGAATCGAGTCGCTCCGGGCCAATCATCGAAGGCGCCATCGATCTGGATGTCGTCCGCCCGAAATCCCTGCCCGAGGGAGGCGATCAGCACGACCAAATAGATGAGTGTCCCGCGGCCCACTTTCCCCGGCGTTCGGCCGATTCCCGCGACTCGCAACGACTCCGTCATGCTTTCGCTCCCACCATCGCCCCACCGCCTCCGGCTTGACGATTTTAGGTATATGCAAAGCGAATACCATATATTTAAGTATAGAATATCGACTGTTTCAACGCTTTTTTATTTGAATACAATCACTTATAAGTTTGATTGTTTGGATTGCCGTTGTCGTTGATTGGCACTGGCGGCAAGGAATGACACCTCCCGTCGCCACCCTTCGTGGACGCGATTACACGGCTGTCGCGTGGGAGCCCGGGGAACGGGCGGGGGGCGGCGGGATGGTGACGCTGTCCTGCACAGGGCGAGATCCCGCCCCGCGCCGGGGGAGAAGGGGCGTCGCCATCGCGACGCTCTGCGAGGAGCCTGTTCGGGGCGACGTCCGCACATCGGCCGTCGTGGTCCGATCAGAACTGGAACTGGGCGCTCCCGAAGATGACCTCCTGGTCCTGGCCGCGGATGCCGATGAAATTCTCCACCATCCGGTAGGACGCCTGAAACTTCAGTTTGTGTTCGTTCAGGTAGAAGTTAAAGACGACCGAGGTGCGGGCGAAGGTGTCCTCGTAGTTATCTGCATCCTGGCGGTCATGCGCGACGGCGAGCTCGAACAGGTTCTTCGGGAACAGGTAGGCTCCGATGAGCTCCACCTTGTCGAGGTCGGTCGATCCGTCACGGTAGAGGCCGCCCGTGAACGTCCCGTCGACCGTCTCGGCGCTCACCACCTGGTAAACCGCATCGATCGTGACCCCGCGTCCCCGGTAGGCGAAGCTCGCCTCGCCGCCGGTCGCCTGGTCGAGATCGACCTTGGCAATGTCCGTCGTGAGCCCGGTGGCCGGATCGGTGTTGGTATTGTTGTCGTCGTCGTTGATCCACGCGAAGGCCGACAGCCCGAACGCCACGCGCGACGCCTCGCGTTCGAAATCACCCTGGCTCATCTTGAAATACCCGAGCGGATGGAAATCTACCCGCGCGGCGATCAGCGCCCCCTCGTTCCAGTCGCCCGCATTGTTCAGCGGCGAGTCGAAGTCCATCCGGTTGACCGCGGGATCGTGCTGCTGGGCCCCGATATTCGCCGCGTAGGCGACCTTGCCGTCCCTGACGTGTGATCCCCACTTCACGCCGAGGGCGCGGTCAGGGACGCCGAAGTTATGGTCGCCGGTGAAGCCGCGCTCCACGACCGACAACGAGGAGGAGGAGTTCAGAAACTCGCGGGAGAAGACCGACTTGGCGTTGCCGATGGTCAGCTTGCTGGTCCCGTTCGTGTAACCGCTGCGAACGAAGAATGCATCCTTGATCTGCACTTCGTCCGCGTCCTCGGCCTCGCCGAAGTCGAACTCGATCTTTCCCATCCAGTGCTTGGTGACCGTTCCGGCGATATAGGGGCGCAGCCGGCGGAGTACGAGATCGTCGACGGTCGAATCGAATGTGGCCCCGGAATCATCCTCCAGGCAGGACGCTCCCGCCTCGCAATCGGGCATGACGGCGATGTAAAAGGGTTGAATCCGGCCGCCGATCTCGATCTTTTTGTCACCGTTCTCGTAGACCGTGACCCCGGCCTGCGCCGGACTGACGACAATACCGATCGTGCCGAAAGCCGTCAGAATCGCCGCAGCTCTCATTCTCATTCCCGATCTCCTTTTCGCGGGCCCCTGGCCCGGCCTCCGAGTGGGTCAGCCCCGGCCATCCCGGTCTTCTCGAGGCTGTGACGCGGGGCAGTCTCGCTTTCCATTGTGACAGTTGCGCGACATCCATGTGACGCCTGTGTAGAGCGACTATAGACATTGCGAGGCGAATTCGTGAAGAGGCATCGGCCCCTGTTCCGGAGACCCGGCGCCGTGCCGGCGGTCGGCTCATCCGCAAGTCGAGCACGACGGGTGGGAGGGGCTTTTCGGCAGGGCCGGGCGGAACGAGGCACGCCGGCGATCGCGTCTCAGTCGAGATCGGCGATCACCGGGGCGTGGTCGGACGGCGTCAATTCGTCCAGCTTCCTGCGGTAGTCGCGATCGATTCGTACTTCGCGCAGGCGCGCCCGCACCCCCGCCGTTGCCAGCAGAAAGTCGATGCGCAGGCCCTGGCGGCGGTGGAACGCACCGCCGCGGTAGTCCCACCAGGAGAACTCCTGCCGGTCCGGATGGAGATCGCGGAACATATCGATGCAGCCCCAGTCGATCAGTCGGGCGATCCTGGCCCGCTCCTGCCCGGTGTGAAAGATGCTCCCCGCCAGTCTCTCCTCGTTCCAGCTGTCGATCGGTGCCGGACAGATGTTGAAATCGCCGCACAGAACGAGGGGCCGGTCCGGGCGATGCTGCGCCGCCAGGTAGTCTGCCAGCCGGTCGAACCACGCCAGCTTGCGGCCGTAGTCGACATGGGTGACATCCTTGCCGTTGGGACAATAGACGGTGATGAACTCCAGGTCGCCGACCCGCGCGCCGATCAGCCGCGCCCCCTGATCCCCGGCCCCCGGCAGGCCGCTCTGCCCGGCGACGGCGTCGGCGCGCGCCAGGATAGCCACCCCGTTCCATGCCTTCTGTCCGTGCACGACCGCCTTGTAGCCCTCGGCTGCGAGATCCGCGTGGGGGAACAGCCCGTCCGCCATCTTCAGTTCCTGCAGCCCGACGATGTCTGGCCGGCGTTCCCGCAGCCAGCGGCGCAGGAGGTCGAAACGGGCGCGCATGCCGTTGATGTTCCAGGTGGCGATCCGCATGATCCAGAGTCCTCCATCGGAGCCGTTAAGCATAGCGCGGTTCCGGGGACCTGGCGTAGAATGCCGCCGCCCAAAGGAGTCTCCAATGAGTCTTCGCCATGGCACCTCCCGCGCCGCGGCCGGGCCGCTGCGCGTGGTGCAATACGGCCTCGGGCCGATCGGACGCGCCACCGCAATGGCGCTCGTCGATCATCCGCGCTTCCTCGTCGTCGGCGCCATTGACAAGGATCCGGCCCTCGCCGGGCGCGATCTCGGCGACGTCCTGGGGCTCGGCCGCCGCCTCGGCGTCACGGTCGCCGCCGATCCCTCCCTGGTCCTCCGTCCGCGCTCGGCCGATGTCGTCTTCCACACCACGGTGTCGCGCATGGCCGACGCGGTCCCCCAGATCGAGATGGCCCTCGCCGCCGGACTCGACGTCGTCAGCAGCACCGAGACCCTTTCCTATCCCTGGATCAGCGAGCCGCGTCTCGCGGCGCGGCTGGACGGGAAGGCGCGCCGGCACGGGGTGACGGTGCACGGGACCGGCGTCAACCCGGGCTTCGCGATGGATGTCCTGGCGCTCGTCCTCAGCCACGTGGCGCTCGACATCGGGCACGTCACGGCGCGCCGCGTGGTCGACGTGTCGCGACGCCGCGAGGCGCTGCGCCGCAAGGTCGGCGCCGGGCTCACTCCCGCCGCCTTCCGCCGCCGGGCGCGGGAGGGGTCTCTCGGTCATGTCGGCCTGCTCGAATCGATGCAGATGGTCGCCGCGGGCCTCGGCTGGAGGCTCAATCGCTACACCCACACCCTCGCTCCGGTGATCGCGCGCCGGTCTTTCGGCGGCCCGGTGCCGGTGCGCCGGGGCCAGGCGGCAGGCCAGCGTGAGCTGTTGCGCGGACTCCGCAATGGACGCGAGATGATGCGCTTTGAGCTGACCATCGCCATGGGGGCGGCCGATGCCTGCGACGAAGTCGTGCTGCGCGGCGATCCCCCGCTGACGATGCGGGTGGTGGGGGGCACTCCGGGCGACTCGGCGACGGTCGCCGCCCTGCTCAATGCGGCGCCGCGCGTCGTTGCCGCCGAGCCTGGCCTGCTGACCCCGCTCGATCTCTCCCTTCCCCGCTTTGGAGGGCGTTGAGCGGCAGCAACAGGCACCCCGCGCACTGCGCACCTGACGGGCCGAACCGGTCTACAATCTTCCGCTTCCAGGGGGAGACGTGTCGATCGAAGCCGGCAAGACGCTGTTGCACTACCGCCTCGTCGAGAAACTGGGCGAGGGCGGCATGGGCCAGGTGTGGCGCGGCTCCACCGCGACGGAAGTCACGCTCGCCACTCGGATTGCACGCGGCGGGACGCCTCCCTCAGAAGCGGAAATCGAGCCCGATCGAGGCCATGGTCAGGTCATCGACCCCGTCGATTTCGAACTCCTCGTACTCGATCCGGATGGCGAGCAGCGTGGCGAACTTGACCGCGAACCCGACACCGTAGGCCGGATCGGAACCATCATCGTTCACCGGGTTCCCGCCCGCCGATCGGAGCTCGCCGTCCCAGTAGCCGTACCCCGCCTTGCCGTAGAGCTCGAAGCGCCCGAAAGGGATGACGCCGAGGACGAAGAGGTCGGCGCGGGTCACCTCGACGCTGTCGGTCATGCCGCCGCTGCCGTGCTCGAACTTGCCGAAGTCGGTGTACTCGAGCTCGATACCGACGAACTTGAGAAAGCGGAACCCGCCGTAGAATTGCCCCCCGGTGTCGTCGGCCTTGACGTCCCCGATCTTCAGGTCGGATTGCCCGATGCTGGCGCCGAGGACGATCTCGGCATGCGCGGCCGGCACGGCCAGCAGGACGGCGGTAAGAAGGATCGCCAGCGACAGCAGTATCTTCTTCATCGTCACCTCCTGGTAAAGATTCGAGGAATTTCCCGGCAGGGCGCCCACACGGCCGGTGACTATATACCATCCGGAGGGCGATCCTCCCGGAGGAACGGTCAGCATGACGGCCGGGGTCGTCCTCCTGAATCTG
>Ga0302046_10006298_pt1 | contig 10371 bp, 7 predicted proteins | sample RVTome_11_FD_200261 | JGI IMG/M metagenome (GOLD analysis project Ga0302046, IMG submission 200261) | Soil microbial communities from uranium-contaminated site in the Upper Colorado River Basin, Wyoming, United States - RVT147D111 (version 2) ... | reverse complement strand
CGATTCGGTGCTCAAGGATGTCGTGCGGATCGTACGCCGCTTTCGCCCCCACGTGATCGTGTCGGTCTTTTCCGGGACCGCGCGTGACGGGCACGGGCAACACCAGGCGGCTGGTGTCGCTGCGCATGCGGCGTTCGATGCGGCCGGAGACGCGGACCGCTTTCCCGAACTCGCGTCCGAAGAAGGTCTGCAGCCTTGGACGCCCCTGAAGCTCTATCGCTCGACGCGATTCAATCGCGACGCGACCACCCTGATGCTGCCGACCGGGTCGCTCGATCCGCGAAGCGGGCGTTCGTACCATCAGATCGCCATGGCCAGCCGAAGCCAGCACCGCAGCCAGGATATGGGACAGCTGGAACGCATCGGTCCGCAGTCCACGTCCCTCCAACTGGTGCAGAGTCGGCTGAACGCAGCGAATGGAGATGCAGCGGAGGTGGACGTCTTCGCGGGCGTACCGGCCGGCCCGACCTGGCTCACCCGGTTCGCCGACTCCGCGCGCGCCACCCTGCATCCCCTGCGCCTCGGCACGCTCGTGCCCAGTGTGGCGAATGCCGTGCGCCGAGCGGAGACCGGTGACGTCGCGGAGGAGGATCTTCAGCTGCTGCGCGAAGCATTGGCGATCGGTGCGGGGATCCTGGTGGACGGCGTGACGACGGACGCCGAACTCGTGCCCGGCCAAACCGTCGAAGGCCAAGCTACCCTGTACAACGCTGGCGACTACCCCGTGCACGCGCCCGCTCTCGAACTCGACGTTCCCCCGGGATGGTCGGTGAACATGAACACCGGCAACACGCAAGTGCTGGAGTCCGGTGCCTCCATGGATGTGGCGTTCACCATCACCGTGCCCGCCCAGGCGAACCCCACTCAGCCATACTTCTTGCAGCACCCACGCGATGGATCCCAGTACGATTGGAGCGACGCGTCACCCGAGGTGCGCGGAACGCCCTTTCAGCCGCCGCCGGTTCACGTGCGTGCGCGCGGCTCCGTCGACGGTGCAAACGTCGTTCTGCGGCGCGAAGTGGCCCTTCGGTACAACGATCAAGCGGTGGGTGAAGTCCGCCGGCCGATTCGTGTCGTTCCGCGGATCGAGGTGGAGGTGACGCCGAGCCAACTGGTGTGGGCGGTGGATCAGGACTCGGTACGGATGGTGGGCGTGCGACTGACGCATCGGGGGCGGGATCCGTACCACGGTGAGGTCGCCGTGGTGACCGGCGGATGGGCGGCGCCCCAGCCCCAGGCATTCGCGTTCACGCAGGAGGAGGAATCCGCCACGCTTTCCTTTACGCTTCGCCCGCCGAGCGGTGTGCGGAACGCCATAGTCGACGCCCGTGTTATGGCGCGTGGCGCTGACGGCGCGACGTACGATCAGGGAATCTCGCTTATCGAGTATCCGCATATCCGTGTGACGCCACGGGTGGTGTCTGCACGGACGGAGATTCACCTCATGCCACTCGCGCTGCCGCCGATCGCGGCCGTGGGATATATCCGTGGGGCGGCGGACCGCGTCCCTGAGGCCCTGGCGGAAGTCGGCGTGCCGATCGAGTTGCTGGAACCGGCTTCGCTTGCTGATGCGGATCTTGGTCGATTCGATGCGATCGTGGTGGGCAGCCGGGCGTTTGAGACGGATCCGGAATTGGCACGCCACAACCAGAGACTGCTGGACTACACGCGCACAGGTGGGCTCCTCGTGGTGCAGTACCAGCAATATGCGTTCGTTCGTGGCGGTTTTGCGCCGTTCCCTCTGGACATCGCGCGCCCCCATGACCGCGTGACCGATGAGACGGCGCCGGTCACCGTTCTCGATGCGGACCACGCGGTGTTCATGAGTCCCAACCGCATCACCACGTCGGATTGGGCCGATTGGCCCCAGGAACGCGGCTTGTATTTCGCGCACACGTGGGATTCCGCATACGTTCCGCTCCTGGAGATGGCGGATCCGGGACGTGAGCCGTTGCGGGGCGGCCTGCTGGTCGCGTCATACGGACGGGGAACGTATGTCTACACGGGCCTCAGTTTCTTCCGCGCCCTCCCGGCGGGCACGCCGGGCGCATTCAAGCTCCTTCTCAACCTGCTCGGACTGGCTCCGGATCATGCTTCTTAGCAGTCATCGTCGGCGGCGCGCGGCGCGCCATATGCTCTCGCTGCTCGCCGTGTTGGGTGTCGTGGCCTGTGGTGGGGACGGGCGGATCCCGCTCGTCGTGTACTCGCCGCACGGGCGCGACCTCTTACGGTTGTCGGAAGCCCGCTTCGAGGCGGCCAATCCCGGCATCGACCTTCGCACGCTCGATATGGGCTCGCAGGAAGCGCTCGATCGGGTTCGTTCCGAGCGTGCCAATCCGCAGGCGGACGTGTGGTTTGGGGGGCCGTCCAGTCTCTTTGCCCGGGCGGCGGCCGATTCGCTGCTCACGGCATACCGGCCGTCCTGGGCGGACGCGATCGGTGAGGAGGGCCGGGGCCAAGACGATTTCTACTTCTCGGCGTACGAGACGCCGGCGGTGATCGCATACAACACCGACGCGCTCACCGAGGAGGAAGTGCCACACGACTGGGACGGCGTGCTGGACCCCAAATGGCGCGGCGAAGTCTTGATTCGAAATCCGATCGCCTCGGGTACCATGCGCGCGATCTTTGGGATGATCGTTCAACGCGGCATTCGGGAGACGGGGGACACTGCCGCCGGGTTCGAATGGCTGCGGCGGCTGGACGCGCAGACCGTCAACTACCCGCTCAATCCGGCGCTGCTCCACCAGCAGCTGCTGCGCCAGGAGGGATTGCTCACGTTGTGGGACCTGCCCGATATCCTGGTCGAGCAGGGGCGCGGGAGTCCGTTCGGGTTTGTCCTGCCCACGTCAGGGACTCCGGTGATCGAGGATGCGATCGCCGTGGTTCGGGGCGCGCGGCATCCGGAGGCGGCTAGGCTGTTTATCGAGTGGGTCGGGACGGTCGACGCGCAGCTCCTCGCCGCGCGCGAGGTCTACCGGCTCCCCGCGCGCCGAGATCTGCCCACCGATTCCCTCCCGCAATGGGTGCGTGACGTGCGCGAGCATCTGGTGTACGAAGCCATGGATTGGCAGATGTTGGCCGAGCGCGGTGCGGACTGGATGACGTATTGGGATCGTAGCGTGCGCGGTCGAGGCGGGAGCACGCCCCGCTAATGACCGAAGAGGGTCTGGTGCTCTCCGGTTTAGTGAAGCGCTTTGGCGACCATGTGGCCGTGCGCGACGTGTCCCTCACCGTTCCCCACGGTCGTGTGCTGGCGCTGTTGGGACCAAGTGGCAGCGGCAAGACCACCACGCTGCGCCTCATCGCCGGATTCGAGCGTCCTGACGCCGGGCACGTCACCGTCAACGGCAAGGACGTGACGGGTCTGGGCCCGGCGCAGCGGCGCTTCGGGATGGTCTTCCAGAACTACGCGTTGTTCCCGCACCTGGATGTCGCACAGAATGTCGCGTTCGGCCTCGACCGCTCTTTGTCCCGTGAGGACCGGAGCCGCCGGGTCGCGGAGGCGTTGGCGCTGGTTGACTTGGCAGGGTTTGAATCCCGACGCGTCACGGAACTCTCCGGTGGCCAACAGCAGCGCGTGGCCGTCGCGCGGGCCGTCGCGCCGGCCCCGGCGGTCCTGCTCTTCGATGAACCGCTGTCCAACCTGGATCCCGCGCTCCGGGAACGCACGCGGCGCGAGTTGCGCGCCGCGCTCGATCAGGTCGGCGTCACCACCGTGTTTGTGACGCACGAACAGGAGGAGGCGTTTCTCCTGGGCGACCTGGTCGCGGTGCTGCGCGATGGCGCGCTGGAACAGCTGGCGACGCCGCCCGAACTGTATGAGGCGCCGCGAACGCGGTTTGTCGCCGGATTCGTGGGCCGAGCCAGCGAATTGCCGGGCACGTGGCTTGCCGACGGTCGCGTACGCATCGGTGACTCCGTGACGTGGCCGTCGAGCACGCTGGATGACACGCTCCAGCCGGGGGATGACGTGATCGTCGCCGTGCGGCCGGAGGCGATGACGGTCGCAGACCAGGGTGGCTTGCCCGGAATCGTCCGGGACCGCCGGTACACCGGAGCGCGCGCCTTCTTTGATGTGGAAACGGCACACGGCAGCGTGGAGGTGGAGGCCTCGGTCCACGCGATTGCCATTGGAGACCACGTCACGCTCGATGCCCGTACGTCGCGCGCGTTTCGGGGAGCTGACGCGTGAAGCGCCGTCCGCTCGGCTTGATGATCACCGCCCTCCTGGTGTGGCTCGTCGTGTATCCCATCGTCCTCGTCTTGCTCGAGAGCGTGGGCGGACCGGGACGGTGGACGCTCGACCATTTTCGGCAGGCTTCCACGGACTCCCTGGCATGGTCGGCGCTTTGGGGGAGCGTGTGGATCTCCTTTGCCAGCGTCGTCTTCGCGGCGGCGATCGGCGTGCCACTCGGCTTCTTTTTCGAGTGGTTCGTGTTCCCCGGCAGGCGCCTGCTCGGCGCGCTGGTTGCGCTGCCCGCGGTGCTGCCGCCGCTGGTGGGCGTGATTGCGTTTGATTTCCTGTATGGCGGGACGGGGTTCGTTGGTCGAGTGACCTCCTCGGTGTTGGGGTTGGAGGGGTCGCCGTGGCGCCTACAGGGATGGCCCGCGATCCTGCTGGTCCACGCGTACTCGATGTATGTGTACTTCTATCTGTTCACGCGCGCCGGACTCGCCAAGTTGGACGCGTCGATGATCGAGGCCGCGCAGGCACTGGGGTGTACGACGCGGGAGACCATCCGCCGGGTGATTCTCCCGCTTCTCCGTCCGCAGATTGGTGCCGCGGCACTCCTCACCTTCATGACCTCCCTCGGTTCGTTCAGCGCCCCGTACATCTTCGGGGGCGGCTTCCGCGTCATGACCACCCAGATCGTTAATTCGAAACTCAATGGAGACACGTCACGCGCGATGGTGGAGACCGCGGCGCTTGCCGCCATTGCGTTTGCGGGACTCCTCATGTTCCGGTATGTGAACCGGACCGGGTCGGTAGCCGCCGTCGGGAAAGGGGCGGCATCCGTGGCGCGAGACTTGGGACATCCGTTTGCTCGATGGCTCACGGCGGTTCTCGGGTGGGGCTTCGCCGTGGTGCTCTTGTTGCCACACATCACGTTGCTCATTGTGTCGCTCGTCCCGTTCGGGACCTGGACGACGCAGCTGTTTCCGCCCGCGTATTCGCTCGGGAACTATGTCCAGCTCGTGACGGAACCGGAGCGGTTGCGGCCATTGCTGAACTCGTTGTGGATGGCCGCCGCGGCGACCGCTGGGGCGATCGGGCTGGCTCTGTGGGCGGGCCGCACCATCGTGCAGCGCAAGGCGGCGCTGCGGAATGTCGTGGACGGCTTGCTCAACGTTCCTTGGGCGGTCCCGGGGACCGTGTTGGCCATCGCGCTGTCGACCACGTTCAGTGTCTTTGCGCCGTGGGTCGGTCGATTCGTCCTGGTGGGCACCGCGCTCATCCTCCCGTTGGCCTATCTCATTCGCAACGTGCCGATTGCGGCGGGGTCCGTGGTCGCGGGATTTCGCCAGCTGGATCCGTCGCTGGAGGAAGCCGCGGCATCCTTGGGCGCGTCTCGCCTGCGCACGCTGGCGCGGGTGACGGCTCCGATGCTGCGACCCGCGATCCTGGCGGGTGGCGCGTTGGCCTTTGCGACGGCCATCGGCGACTTCGTCACGTCTATCGTCCTCTACACATTCGACACGCGACCGATATCGATGGAGATCTTCCTGGCGCTGCGGGATGCGGACGTCGGGGTGGCCGCCGCGTATGGCGTGGTGCTCATGTGCATATCAGCGGCGGCGATGGCCGTGGGAACCACGCGATGAAGAACATCCGGCGCATCGCGGTGCTGATGGCCACGGCCTTCGTCGACATGATCGGCTTCGCGATCGTGTTCCCGCTGCTGCCGTTCTATGCCGAACGGATGGATGCGGCGCCGTGGATGATCGGCTGGATGATCGCGGTGTTCTCCATCATGCAGCTGACGTTCGCGCCGCTGTGGGGCAGGTTCTCGGACCGCTACGGCCGGCGGCCGGCCCTGCTGCTGGGCCTGTTCATCTCCGCCAGCGCGTTCTTGATTTTCGCGTTCGCCAACACGATCTGGATGCTCTTCCTCACCCGAATGGTGCAGGGTATCGGCGGGGCAACGGTCGGGGTGGCGCAGGCCTACGTGGGAGACACGAGTGAGCCCCGCGATCGCGCTCGCGCGCTCGGTTGGCTCTCCGCGGCCACGAGCGCCGGCGTCATGATCGGACCGGCGTTGGGATCGCTCACCTACGGTCTCGGTCCGGCTGCGCCCGGACTGGTCGCGGCAGGTCTCTGCTTGACCAACGTGCTGTTCGCGTGGAAATGGCTGCCCGAATCGCACTCGGATCGCCAGGCGTTCAACCAAGTCGGTGGCGTCAAGCGCCGGTCCATTCGAGGGCTCGCGCTGGACATCGTCCTGAAACCCAAAGGGGAAACGGCACGCCTCATCTGGATCTACGCCGTGGGCATGCTGGGGTTCATGTCGATGACGGCGGTACTCCCACTCTATCTCGGTGACCAATTCGGCATCTCGGAAGAGTCGATCGGGTGGTTCTTCGTGTTCATCGGTTTTCTCTCCATCGTGATGCGGGCGATCGTTCTGGGACCGCTCGTCGATCGGATCGGGGAGACCCGTGTGATGCGGTTGGGCGCCGCGTTCCTCGCTCTCGGCCTGTTCTCGATCCCGTTGCCCGGCGACGTCGTTGTGGCCGCGGTCGCGATGGGCCTCGTTCCTATCGGGACGGCCATGTTGTTCCCGTCCGTGTCCGCCCTCATCTCCCACCGTGTCTCGAAATTCGAACTCGGCCAGACATTGGGCGTGCAACAGGCGTTCGGAGGCGTTTCGCGGGTCGTCGCTCCCATCTGGTCAACCGCCGCGTATCAGGGTTTCGGTATTTCACATCCGTTCTTTATCGCGGCAGGCGTCGTCGCGTTCGTGAGTTTCTTGACCTTCGGCGTGAAGCACGCCCCGGTGCCGGAAAAGGAAGTGGCGGAGCAGACGTCATAGACGGACAGCTGGACAAGCGGACCGCTGACCGGCGGCCGGAGGATGGATCGTGGAGGCTGACAACGGCGGGTAGGAGCGGGCAGAGGCGGGGCGCCCTTCCCGTTGGCTGCTAATATGCGTGTCCTGTCCGCCCTTCCTCCTGCTGCCGTTTCTGCCCACCTGCCCCTCCCGCGTGAGCGGAAGCGCGCGCAGTTGCGCTGGGCACCCGTCGTTTATTGATTCCCTCGCCATGTCTACGCTCGCGGTTTCCTGCAGTGGTCTCGTCAAGCGCTACGGGGAGGTCGTTGCGGTTGATGGGCTCGACCTCGCCATTCCCCGCGGTGAGTGTTTCGGGTTGTTGGGACCCAACGGCGCCGGCAAGACGACGACCGTCGAGATTCTCCAAGGCCTCATTCCCCCGGACGCGGGGGATGTCGAGGTGCTCGGGCTGCGCTGGAAGAGGGATGAGCGCGAGCTGCGCCTGCGCATGGGTAGTCAACTTCAGGAGACCAAGTTTCCGGACAAGCTTTCGGTCCAGGAAGTCATCGAGATGTTCCGGAGCTTCTATGTCGACCGCATCGACGTAGAGCGGGCGTTGGATATCGTCTCGTTGCACGAGAAGCGGCGCGCATGGGTGCGGGACCTGTCGGGGGGCCAGCGACAGCGGCTGGCCGTGGCCTGTGCAATGGTGGGCAATCCGGACATTCTCTTTCTCGACGAGCCAACCACGGGACTCGATCCGCAGTCCCGCCGTCAGCTCTGGGACGTGGTGCGCGGGTTCAAAGACCAGGGCAAGACCATCGTCCTCACCACCCACTACATGGAAGAGGCGCAACGTCTTTGCGACCGCGTCGGTATCGTGGACCACGGCAGGATGATTGCCCTCGGCACCCCCGGTGAACTGGTGGCGTCCCTAGGGGCCGAGCATGTCGTAGAGTTCTCGCTGGCCGATGGTGTCGACGTGTCGGCGGACACGCTGGGGGCTCTGCCGGGTGTCAAGCACGTTCTGGCCGACGGTGCGTTGATGCGACTCTCAGTGACGCGCATCCATCAGACGCTGCCCTCGCTCGTCGGGCTTCTTCAACGCGAACGGGCTGAACTGAGTCAGCTGGTGACCCATCACGCGACCTTGGAGGACGTGTTCATCTCTCTGACCGGAAGGCATCTGCGCGATGGCTGATTCTCGTCCGTTGATCGAGATGACCAAGTGGCGGGTGCGTGAGTTCATTCGCGAGCCAGAGGCGGTCTTCTGGGTATTTGCGTTTCCAATTCTCATGGCGGTGGCGTTGGGCATCGCGTTCAAGAATCGCGGCGTTCAGGATGTGACGGTCTACGTGCAGGAAGGGGCTGACGCGGCGTCGCTCGCCGAAGCGCTGAGCGTGTTCCCGGGGCTGACGGTCGAGGTCGCGGCACCGGATGTGGCCGCCAATGCTCTGCGAACCGGCCGAGTGCCGGTCGTGGTGATTCCGGGAGATCCGGTGACGTTGCGGTTCGATTCGACGCGAACCGAGAGTCAGGTTGGTCGGCTCCTGACGGAAGATGCACTCCAGCGTGTCGCCGGCCGGCAGGACCCGTTGACGCTTCGCGAGGAGCGCGTCACAGAGCCGGGCGCGCGCTATATCGATTTTTTGATTCCGGGCTTGCTCGGCATGAATATCATGGGAACGGGCGTATGGGGTGTGGGGTTCGGCATCGCGCAAACGCGGCAGCGCAAGCTCCTCAAACGCCTTCTCGCCTCTCCGATGCGCAAGCGCGACTTCCTGATCGGGCAGATGATGGCGCGCATGGTGTTTCTGGTTGTTGAAGTGTCCGTCGTCGTACTCTTCGGCATCCTCGCGTTCGACGTTCCGTTCAGAGGATCTGTCTTGTCCGTGGCGTTGCTGGTGCTGGTTGGCGCCTTCACGTTTGCGGGCCTGGGGGCCTTGATTGCCAGTCGCGTGCAGACGTTGGAAGGCGTGTCCGGTCTCATGAACGTCGTGTTGATGCCCATGTGGGTCCTGTCCGGCGTCTTCTTCTCGTATTCGCGGTTCCCGGAGGTGATGCACCCGTTCATCCAGGTGCTTCCGCTGACTGCCCTCAACGACTCCCTTCGTGCCGTGATGCTCGATGGCGCGTCCCTGTCCAGCACCTTCGTGCCGCTCGTTGTCATGTCGATATGGTGTGTAGCGTGTGTGTCGATTGCGCTCAAGATCTTTCGCTGGAGCTAGCAGGCTGCTGAATCATGACCGTCCCTGACTTCGAGCGTACGCGCTGCCCGCAGGCAACGCCGGCGAGCGGCAGCTGATTACCTGATTTCTCTCACGGCCTCCAACACGACGTCGCCGTGTGTGAGCGGCAGCGCATGGCCCGCTCCCTCGATCTCTCGGTACACCGCATTGGGCAGTCCATCAGCTAATGTTCGGCCGACGTCGACGGGGAAAAGACTGTCCCGCGTACCATGTAGCACGATGCCGGGCACGGTGATGTCTCGCAAGCGATCTCGCACGTCAAACCCCTTCATGGCCGACCGGTACGATCGCATCGCACGCCAATCCGTATTGCGCCAGCCCGCGGCGTCCACGGCAAAGTCCGTGGTCTTGCTCAGGGTGCGGAAGTCCACGGACTCGACGCACAGTCGTCCCCTGGTAAACGCTCGTTTCGCGAGGCGGGTGACGATCGGGAGGTTCCAAAGCGGCAGCAGTGGGGCGAACGGCACTCGGAGCGTGCGGTCGCCGACGTGAAGGACGCTGACCCTGACGACGTCGTACATCGGACCCGCCGTGGTCGCGATCAGCACCATGCCGTTCAGGTTGAGCGCCGGCATCCCCTCACTCAAGCAGTGGAGCAGGAGCATCCCCCCGAAGCTGTGCGCGACCGCAATCCGTTTCTCGGCGGTCAACCAGGCGGGCTCCCGGGAAAGGCGATGTGCGAGCGCGGCCGCGTGGGTCGTCAGACCCCCGTCTCCTGGTAGCGTGCCGTCTCGACTGACCGTCAAGCGGTTGAAATCGATCTCGATCGCGGGCATGGCGAGGGGCGGGAAAATCGAGGCCGAAAGGGTCATGCCGGGCACACACAGGCAGACCGTGGAACCGGCAGGACCGGTCACAGGATTGTTGCAACCAGCATAAGTGTCTTCATACCAATCGCTTACCGGAGTTTTCCCTTCAAGCAACCTGGCCCGCCGGCGCTTTCTGAAACCGCGCCCACTTCACGTCCGTAGTTAACGCTGTTAGGTTAACGTCGTTACGTTAACATCGTTAACCCATCCGAATTCGGGCTATGTCCACGGACACTAACACAGAGTTTACCGAACGAGCCGAGCGGTCGGGCGCCACAGCGGCGGCCATCCTGGAGGCTGCACGGGACCTGCTTGCCGAGG
>Ga0302046_10006297_pt1 | contig 10371 bp, 7 predicted proteins | sample RVTome_11_FD_200261 | JGI IMG/M metagenome (GOLD analysis project Ga0302046, IMG submission 200261) | Soil microbial communities from uranium-contaminated site in the Upper Colorado River Basin, Wyoming, United States - RVT147D111 (version 2) ... | reverse complement strand
TCCGTGTCGCGCACCCAGTTGCGGAAGAACTCCGAGTTCTGTGCCTGCAGCCCGAGCGCCGAATCGATGATGACGGCCTCGAACGACGTCGTCGCACCATCCAGGTTCATCAGCATCAGCCGCTCCGCTGGAACACCCAGCTTCGACCAGTCCGCTTCCAGCGAATGATCGTCCGGCGGCCAGACCCGGCCTTCCTGTACGCGCACCTGCAGATTCCAGATCGATGGGAAGTCCGTGTTGTCAATGCTGCTGTCCATCGGCAGCTGCAGAAAGTTGAACTTCGTGAGGTTCATCGGCGCGTCCCGCCCCGGCCCCCACGCCGGCCGGTGCGCTGCCCATGCGAAGTCCGCTCCCTGTTCCGCCAGCCGCTGCTTCACCAGCGGAATGAACAGGAACTTGTACAGCATGCGATCGACGAAGCCGAGCGGATATGCCATGTCGATCTGGGCCATGATCGTTTCCGCGTCGAACCGCGAATCGTTCGCCGCATTGCCGAAGAACTCGAGCAGGCCCTGTACATCCGCGGTGTTGCTGCCACCGGCAGCGACAATGGTCGGCTGTGCGTCCGGTGCAGTGCGGTATTGCGTCGCGTGACAGAGTGCGCAGTTGAAGCCGACCCGTTCGAAGCCCACCGTCTTTTTCGAGAACCCGACCGGCAGCTCCACGCCCGGCTCCCACGGGATGCCGAGGGACGCGTAGCCGCCCGGACCGGGCAGCAGGTCATCGAAGATGCGCGGCAGCACGACCACGATCCAGTACGGTATCCCCGCCTCGCCTTCCGCGCCGATCGAGCCATAGAGGAAATTGCGCTCGGGGTTGCCGGTGATCGATTCCGGCTGTGGCACATCACGGAAGAACTTGTACCAGCCATAGAAGCCGAGTGGCACGGCGAGGATGACGAGAACGATGAGCGCACGCACGAGCCAGCGCTTCCACTTGCTCTTCTTCGTGGTCGCCTTCTTCGGAGAGGTCTTCGTTGCTGCTGTTTTCGTCGGGTCGTTGCCGGTCACGGTGTCGACCTCCACACAGGCGAGTATCGTGGCGCGCGTGTCATCCGCACGCGCGCCACTGGAACGTCATCAGAGCGTCGTCAGAACGTCTTCAGGTACTCGATGAGTGCGGCCTTCTGCGCCGCCGTCAGTCGGGTACCGTACTCGTGTCCGTGGCTGCCGTTACCCGGCGCGTTCGTGTCGAAGCGCCAGCCGAGCCGTTGTGCGGCCTCACCGTTCGTGATGAAGCCGACCCGTTCGTAGTCGTAGACATCGTAGCCGATCCAGAACAGGACCGGTCGCGCGCTGGCGGGCTCGAGCAGTGCTGCCAGGTCGGGCACGGATCCGTTGTGCAGATAGGGCGCGCGCAGCCACAGTCCGTCCAGCGGCATGTTGGCATACCCGTTCGTCTTCCTGAAATGACTGAAGCGCGCGGGATAGCAGCGGTCCGTGTCGCCGGGATTGTCGCGGCAGTGTTCCTCATTGCGCGGGAACCCTGCGTACAGCGAGTTCTGTGCTTTCGCCAGGTTCTGCGTGTACGAATCGAGCCGCGCGCGGTCGGTGCCGATGTATTCGATCGGTGTCACCGTGCCGACGAGGCTGCCATCGTTGTCTTCGCGGAACGGCGGCTTGCCGTTGCCGTGACACGACCAGCAGTGCTCGCGGTAGAGCGGCTCGCCTTCGGCCACGAGGTCCGCGCGGATGCGGTCGGCGGGAAACGCCGGCGGCTGCAGCTGGTCCCACAGGAAGGCCGCCATGCGCAGCACCTTGTCCTTGTCGATCGTCGTCGGTGTCGCGCCGGTGCCGAAGCCGGCACTCAGATTGCGTTCGTCCACACTCGTGTTGTTGCCATCCCAGTGCAGCTGCATCCCTTCCTTCCACTTCTGGTTCCAGACGGCAGGAAAGTCGGCATTGCCGATCTTCTCGCGTGCCGGCGCCTTCTCCATGGGGAACCCGAGCAGCGCCTTGGGCGGATTGAACGTGTCGACGCGGCCCGGCCCCCAGCTCATCATGTCGACGAACGACATCCGCGATGTCAGTGTGAGCAGCTGTTCGCGCAGCAGTGTGATGCCGAGGTAGCGGAACACGAACCGGTCGATCGGATTGAGCGGATCCGGCCGGTACACCGTATCCGGCAGCTGCGCCGAATCACGGAGTGCTTCGAGTGCATCGACTTTCGGCATGATGCGCGTCGACCGGAACCGCCAGTCCGACGCCGCATTGTCGAGGAACGTCGCGAATGCGCCCAGGTCGAACGTGTTCGCCGGCATGCCGAGCACGATCTCCGCGTCCGCACCCGGCCCTGGCCGCACGGACCCCGTGTGGCACACTGCGCAGTTGAAGTACACCCGGTCGACGCCCTGAACCCGACGCATGGAGACACCGATCGGCAGATCGAAGCGCGGATCCCTGTCCGGTTCGTAGATCATCCCGAACGAAGCGTAGCCGCGCCCCGCTCGTCCGTCCGGCAGGTAGTCCGGGAACATCTCCGGCAGGGCGACCCAGATCCAGTACGGGAAGCCGAAGCCGAACTGGGCACCATAGCCCCGCTCCCCGCCCGTCGACCCGTACTTGAAGTGCATTGCAGCATCCTCGTACGTCACCGGCTCATCGTCCGTGAGGCGAACGGCCAGATAGATCCCTCCAACGATGAAGAACAGGACGACCAGGAAGCCAATCCACTGGGCCAGTTTCTTCAGCGTATTCCCGATCCCTTCAGGATCCGCCATGCTCTTCAGCTCCCCGCGTGCGCCACCTCGCCATCATCCGTAATTACCTCTGTGTCCCCACGTCCTCCAGCAGGAAGTGCGCAATGCGCTTCTTCCCCCAGAAGACCTGCCCGACGTACACGCCCGGCGACGCCTCCCGTATCTCGTCACGGATGGCGCGGGCGACGAGCGATGTCTGTTTGTAATCGATGATGATCGCGGGTCCGGGCGAGAACCATGATTCGTCCTGGTAGACTTTCGCGCGGATCAGCGGTACGCCGAACGGGAGGATGAGGTTCTTGAGATCCTTCGTTGCCGGCGCGAACACCTTGCCCTTCCACCAGAACCAGCGTGCAATGGTCGCGAGCGGCGCAGTCAGGCCGGAGCCTGCGAAGAGGACCGCGGTGCCCCGCGTCCGGCCGGTCGGTACGGCACCGGGCGGGCTGCGCCGAAAGATGTCGTCCAGCTCGCTGGCGGATGCGCGGGCCAGACTTGCAGCACTGTGAGTCGTCGTGCGGGCAGGATCGGTCGTTGTCATGGTCTGGCCTCCGACACGGTGAAGCGCGCTTCGCGTGCGGGAAAGGACACCGGCAACGGATCGCGCGCGAGTCGATCGCTGCTGCCGCGCATGTTCAGCTCGGTGAGCAGTCGCACGAGTGCAGCACGGCACACGAACAGGATCAGGTCTGCGCCCGGACAGGCGCGCGGACCGCGGAGGAAAAGATTGGACGCATTGGCTGCCGCGTCACGGTCTCCTGCGAGCCAGCGGTCGGGCACGAAATCGTGCACGTCCGCGCCCAGCCGGTCGTCGCGCTGGAGCAGCGGGAACCAGTGCACCAGCTCGGTGTCCGACCGGCCATTGCCGGCGGCAGCGAAGTGAAACGTGCGGGTGACCGGCGGAAACAGCCGGCCCGTCTCGAGGACGCACGCGTCGAGCAGAGGCAGACGACTGTACGTCCCGGCCCGATCGAGCGGGCCGGCCTGCGCGATCTCGTCGCGTACGCGACGCAGCACTGCCGGCCTCGCCGTGATCATGACGAGCGTGCGCGCCAGCAGGTCCGTGCCCGAGCCGGTGAACGTGAACATCCAGTGCGGGATCTGCTGCAGCAGCGTGTCCCGCTCTGCAGCGGCGGTCGTGCTGCGGGCGAGCGCGATCAGCGTCGGCGCATCGGCGGCCGAGCCTTCCCAGCAGCGGGCAAGCAGGGCACGGAATCGCAGCAGTCGACCGGCATGGCGTGATGCGAACAGCTTGCGCCGGATCGGCGACGAGACGACGCCGAACAGCACGGTCACATCGGTCGCCGCATCGCTGTCGCCCGCCGCATCGCCCAGCACGATTCCGGACATGGCGCGGCCCATGGCCTTGCGGATGTCGACAATGTCTTCGACCGGCCGGGCGAACGCCGAACGCACTTGGTCCAGGAACGCCTGAGCGAACGGGTGGGGTCCGCCCGTGCCCAGGACCTGCTCGTTGTATGCGCGCAGCTTCGTCCACGCGTCGCCGTCCGTGACCGTCAGCGCGCGCTCGGCGAGAAACGACATTGCCTCGCGTTTCATCCTGCCGACCGGACACCCGGAACCGGCCGGCGGGCTGGACAGGATACGCTCGGAGTGATCGCGATTGCCCACGATCTCGAGACGCCTGCTGCCAATCGAGATTGCCACACTGTCCGACCCGTCGCGCGCCATGACCTCGCGCAGCCACTGCGCTGCCGTCGCACCCGCATCGTGCCGGCTGCCACGCAGCGCGCCGGCGCCCAGCCGGACGGCCAGCCGGGCGACGTCGACCACACCTGCCTGCGCACTGCGCGGCGTATCATTCATGACGGGTCGACCACCATCAGCGGTTGCGGAACGCCGGATCGGATTCTGCGCCCGGACGAGGCCGCCATTCCAGTGAGTAGTACGAGCCACGATCGCGTGCCCACGGATCGAAGGCATTGATCACGCCGCGCAGCTCCGGCTCCAGCTCGGGCATGGTGCGCAGCAGAATGCGTTTCATGGGCGACACTTCTTCCTCGTGTCCATTGTGCCGGCCTTCCTCCATCACGCGGCCGTCGGGCCCGTTGTTGTTGACCCATTCGACGCCCAGACTCGAATAGAATTCGGGCCGGAAACTGGAGGTGAAGAAGCGGTCGCTGAACAGTCGTCGCGACGCATTGATGATGAATACCGTGAACTGTGTCTCGGAGATGGCGAAGCCGTGCGGGCGCGGCCCTTCCGCCAGCCAGCCGACGACGACATCGATGTCCTCCACGTTGTCCACCTCCGTTCCATCCGGATGCCCGAGGCAATCGGTGATCGGACGGCCGTTGATGTTCTGTACGGCTGTGATCGGCTTCGAGTCGTCGCAACGATGCTGGCCGTACACCTCGCGCAGCTTCTGCACGTACGCGGCCTGCCGCTGCCGCTCGGGTGCATCTTCCGGCAGCCGTGTGTCGATGAAGTCGGCGAAGCGGGTCAGACTCCGCAGTCCGTACTGTCGCCGGAACTCGTTGAAGCGCGGTATGCCGCGCTCGCGGTCACGCAGGATGTCGAGTGCCGGCACATCGAGCAGCCCGGTCTGACTGCCCAGCCGCGGCATGGGCAGGTTCTGCAGGAACATCGGATGGTTGCCGAGCGTGAGGGCGCCCAGCCGCTGCCGGCCCATGGTCACGGCCCAGCTGGCCAGGCCACCATCGTGCATGGCCGGCGTCGCATTACCGCGGAACGTCGAGATCACGGGCACCGCCCGCTGAATGTCGTTGGCCGTGTTCCAGTCGCGGAACTCGAGCAGGTCCGGCACCAGCGGATGCAGCCGGTAGACCGTCACGAACTCTTCCGGGAAATTGAACGGCGAGCCAAAATGATTGGTGCCGCCGTTCACGTCATCCGGATTCGTCACATCCCAGATGTCGGGCGCATTCGCGTCGTAGCCGAGGAACCCCTCGCGTTCCGGGTACCTGTGGCTGCCCAGTCCGAAGATGCCGGCACCGGATGCGAACACGGAGTACCAGAGCGTCTGGTCGCGCTCGTCGAAGGAACGGCCGAATCGCTGGACGGCTGCCCGCTCGAGCAGGCGCGACACCCGGTTGTCGTCGCGAATGAGACCGTGCCAGTTCGCATTCATCGCGCGGTACAGCGGCTCGTCGTACAGCAGCTGTGTAGTCCATTCGATCGTGTGGATCTTGGCAATCTCCGCGGCCACGACCAGGCGCGCGACCTGGAACAGCTGGTCGGGAGTCACATCGCTGTAGCGGATGACACGCTGCGGATTCGCCGGATCTCGCAGCCCGGAGTCCGCTTCACCATTCGCTGCCGCACGGCGCCGGAACTCGTCGACGAACAGGTTGTGTTCACGGGCGAACACGTTGTGCAGGAAGCTGAGACCGATCGACCAGTTGTCGGGAAACGCTGTCGCTTCCTGACCGGCCCATGCCGTGTGAATCGGATCGCCCGCTCCGAACAGCGGCAGGTAGCCCTGCTGTTCGCCCGCTCCCTGGCGCGCGCCCGTCGGCATCATCTGCAGCTTTGCCGGGTCCTGCGGGTCCCGCTTCACGCGTTGCGCCGACCGCTCGCTGTAGCCGTACAGCATCGAGGCGTCCCACCACGCCGTGTTGGTGTTGCCCGTCGTGCGCGGCGCGCGCGTCATGTAGGGGCGGCCATTCGCCTCGAATCGGCGCGGCGCCGTCGTGTCCGCCATGAGCGCGCGATCGATGCGGTCACCCGGCCGACAGCCCAGCGCCGCAATCTCCGCGTCCGTCAGTGCCCGCTCCGCTTCGCCATCACGCCGGTTGCGACAACCCATTTCCATCATGGGCGCCGCGTTCTGTCCTTCATCGAGGTGCGAGAACCAGTCGTGCGTCATGAACTGGATCCAGTACGCCGCAATGACGTTGAAGAACGGCGCCTTGATGTAGTCGCATTCAGCATTCTGGCCGCTCGCCTGGCCATTGTCGCAGGCTGCCGGATCCGCCTGCCGGCGGGTGAACAGCTCGCGTGAGATCACCTGCGGATCCGGCCTCAGCAGACCGATCCGGTCGCCGTGCCGGTTGCGCACCAGCTCCGACTCGCTCTGCAGCGGGAACGTCTCCTCGAACTGGACGTTCCGTCCGAACGCCGTGTTCGTCGAACCCATCAGCGGATTGCGAATGTCATTGCAGATGCCGGTCAGCGTGCGCGTGCGGATCAGTTCGCCCGTGCACAACTGCTCACCCGCACCACCCACCGCCACGTACTGCGGATGCTCCGGCGGCAGCTTCATGGCGGACCAGACCTTCAGTGACCGGCCCGGCACCGCGCCACGGCCGCGGATGTACTCCTCGAACGTGTAGTTGTCGTGCAGGTTGTACTCCAGCAGCTCGATGCGCTGGTACTCGAGATCGAGCAGTGCACCATCGATGCCGCGCTGGTCCGGCCCCAGACGGCCGAACCCTGACAGCCACACGTTCGAGCGCGACGACGCGTCGCCCGTACCCCAGTAGTTCGACCAGTCGACCCATGGCGTCGCCGCCTGTGCCAGTGCCCGCTCGCCACCGCGACAGAGCGCCGTGTAATCGCGAACCTTGCCCAGGAACCGGTCGTCCGGCTGTTCGGCGACCGGACGGAATCCCGCCCGCGCAAGGGTTACACACGCGCCCAGCGAGCGGACGCCCGCGCGGGCCCGCGGCGAAACCGCCAGGACCACCGCCGGGACCGCGATCAGGATGACGAGCACCAGGACGATCGTTCGCAACGTCGACCGCTTCATGGGCCGATTCTCCTTCGCTTTGTGGGAAAATTCACGACCCCGTTCCGTGGCACTTGCGCGCTACCCGGCCCGCGCCGCCCGACCCCGGCCTCGACACCTGTCCACCTCTCGCTGACACCGCCGCCACGTGCGGCCGCCGTTATGGAATCGACTTCGGTGAGCTGGCGGCCGCCGGGCGCATCGTCACTTGCCGCGCGAAAGTCCGCTGCCGATCCACCCGCCTGGCGCGCTTGCTCGCGGCCCGGCCGGAAACGCGCGAGACGCGCCCGATCGGTTCGGCCCTCGATGGAATCAATCAATCACCCGTCGCCATGCATTGTCAACGACCCCACGCGGGACGCACCGCTGAATACTTTCGTGCTGGCGCCCATGGCGGGAGTTCCGGAGCGGGCCACTCAGATGGCGCAAACAGGCGCAGCATCCGGTCATTTCACTGGTCCTCCGCCTTGACCGTCCCGCTCCCGGCTGCCAGCTTGCCCGCCACCTGCGGTAGTCACCACCCCGCAAACGGACCGCGCCCGCACCCGGGTCAATGCCCTACGACGAAGCGCTCGTCAGCTCCGTGCTCGCCGATTCGCGGGCAGCCGTCCGCGATGAGCTCGAACGGCTCTTCGATCGTCGTCGCGAGACCGGCTACGGCCCGCTCTACCGCCTGCTCGCCGATTACCCCTTCCGCGAAGGCAAGGGGCTCCGCCCCGCCATCTGCCTCGCCGCATGCCGCGCTGCCGGCGGACGCACCGAACTCGCGCTCACCTCCGCCGCCGCGCTCGAACTCTTCCACAACGCCTTCCTCGTTCACGACGATGTCGAGGACGGCTCTCGGTTCCGCCGGGGCCGCGTCACCCTCTTCGAAGCGCACGGCGTTCCCATCGCCGTCAACGTCGGCGACGCCACCAACGTGCTCGCCCTCGGCCTGCTCCTGCGCAACACCGAAACGCTCGGCGTCCGCAAGGCGCTCCTCATCCTGCGCGAGGTCGAACGCATGTCCCGCGAGTCCGTCGAAGGACAGGCCATCGAGCTCGACTGGATCCGTGATGGCGTCTTCGACCTCGAGGATCGCGACTACGTCCGCATGGCCTACAAGAAAACCTGCTGGTACACCGTCATTGCGCCGCTCCGCATCGGCGTCATCTGCGGCGCTCCGCCCGGCCCGGACGCGCCGCTCGACGGCGAACTCGCTCCATTGATCGAACTCGGCCATCTTGCCGGTATCGCGTTCCAGATCAGTGATGATCTGCTGAACCTGGAAGCGGACGAAGCACTTTATGGCAAGGAGTCCTCCGGCGACCTCTGGGAAGGCAAGCGCACGGTCATGCTCATGCACTTCACCCGGACGGCAAGAGGTGCGACGCGAGAGCGCGCACTGCAGATTCTGCGCACGGCGCGGACGGACAAGCGGCCGGAGGATGTGGCATGGCTGCTGGAGGCGATGACGGCTGCGGGCTCGCTCGAGCACGGCCGGGCGATGGCGGCAGAGTATTCGGCGCGCGCGCTGGAGCTGGAAGCCTCCGGCACGACGGGCTTGCGTGAGAACGATGATGGCCGGTTCCTTCGCGAGATGCTGACGTACGTGATCGATCGGCTCAAATGATGGAGTGACGTGATGCGCGTAACGAATGAGCCTGGCGGCCCGACGGGCCCGACCGGCGCGTTCGCCGAGATGTTCCGGCTGCAGGCGGACTTCCAGGCGAGGCTGGCGGAGGAGACGCTGCGCTATCTGCGGCGGTTGCAGGGCGCGGTGGTGCCTGCGTCGCCGGGCACGGTGGTCGTGCCGTCCGCGGAAACGGGGTTGCACGCGGCCGGTGCGCCGGGAGCGAGCGCGGTGCTGGCGGTCGAGATCGAGAATCTGCAGCGCGTGCATTGCATGGTGACGCCGCAGCTTACGCCGCTCGTGTCCGCGGCTGGCGTGACCTGGTTTCCGTCCGTCGAGACGGCGACGGCATCGCGGCTGGTCGCGCCGAACACGGTCGAGCAGCTCGCGATCAGCATCGCGGTACCGGCGGAGCTGCCGCCGGACGAGTATCGCGGCGCTCTGCTGTTGCAGGGGTTCCGCAGCAATTCACTGCCGGTCGTGATCGAGGTCGGCGGCCGGGCCGCGAAGCCTGCGCCTGCGGTGAAGCCGGGCAAGGGAACGCCGGGCGGCGGAAGGAAGCAGCGGTCCGCGAAGGGCGCACGCCGGAAGCGGAGGCCATCATGACGCCCGCATCGAAGGATCGTGTGAAGCTGATCGACGCGCCGGACGAGTCGGGTCGTTCGACGACGACGCTGATCGCTTCGCTGGCGGCGCGACTGGCGACGCTCTACGCGGTGTCGGGCGCTGCTGCGGTCGGTTCGATGGTCGCGGGCTTTGCCGCGATCGGCCGTGAAGCGAGCCGCACGGCGGACGGCGCGAAGCTGCGCGCTGCACTGGCGCGTGGCCGTGTCGCATCGAACGGCGATGCGCTGTGGTCGACGTTGCGCATCCGCCAGTGGGCCTCGCTCGTACCGGCCGCGCCGCTGCTCGAGCAGATGCGCAACGACATGTCGCTCTTGCTGGCGCCGAACCTCGAGGAGACGCTGAGCCTGCTGCCGATCCCGGGCGAGCCGTCGGGCGCGACCGGTTCGATGGAGGATCCGCCGGTCGAGTTCCTCGACTGCGTGGTCGGCATGTGGGCGTACTCGCGGGAAATGACGGGCGTGATCGAAGCACTGGCCGCACCGACACGCGAGAACGGCGCGATCGAGAAGAGCGGCCGGCCCGCGCCACCTGCCGGCTCGATCCTGCGTTGATCACCGACACGCTGCGCCCGCCGCCGCTGCTCGATCCGACAGCCCTCGGCTACAAGGACTGGCTGAATCTCAACGTGTTCGACCACGCATCCGGCGCGATCGGCATCTTCAACGGCTCGCTGCACGGCTCACCGCTCGACCGCCGTGCGCGTGCGATCGGGACCGCGCTCGTGCA
>Ga0302046_10006296_pt1 | contig 10372 bp, 10 predicted proteins | sample RVTome_11_FD_200261 | JGI IMG/M metagenome (GOLD analysis project Ga0302046, IMG submission 200261) | Soil microbial communities from uranium-contaminated site in the Upper Colorado River Basin, Wyoming, United States - RVT147D111 (version 2) ... | reverse complement strand
GCGGATCGACACACGCTACCGCCGGCAAGGCGCGACGGGAGAGCAGGGGAAACCCTGAGGCCTGGGGTCGTTTGACGTGGGGGCGTGCCGGCGGTAGCGTGTGTCGATCCGCCGTACAGATTGGAGGGGTCATGCGCCGCCGATTCCGGAACCCGTTGGTGGGGGTGCTGCTCGCCGTGGCCGTTCCCGTGACGGGGGTGACGCTCGCGGCGCAGCGCGCCGCCGGCGCCGCGGTCGGGTGGACCGCGCCGCTCACGCCCGACGGTCAGCCCGATCTGCAGGGCCACTGGTCCAACGACACCTACACGCCGGTCGAGCGCCCGGTCGAACTGGGCGACAAGGCGTGGTTCACGCCGGAGGAGGCAGAAGCGTTTCTGAAGGGCCGGATCGACCGCCTGCTCGCCCAGCCGAGGGACGACATTCACTACGACGACGCGATCTGGCAGGCGGAAAGCTACGACAAGACGGCGAGCCTGCAGACCTCGCTCATCCTGGAGCCGGCCAACGGCCGGCTGCCGCCGCTCACGCCAGAGGGGGAGGCCCGCCTGACCCGACAGCGCGACACGCAGCGGGCCACGACGGGGTCGACCGGCGCCGCAAGCCGATCGCTCGCCGAACGCTGCATCACGTGGGGCCACGTGGGGCCGCCGATGATGCCTCCCACCTACTACGCGAACCTCGAGATCCTCCAGACGCGCGACGAGGTCGTTCTCCGCCACGAACTGATGGACAGCGTGCGGATCATCTACCTGGACGGCCGGCCGCATCCCGGAACGGGAGTCGAATGGCTCGCGGGGCACTCGGTCGGCCACTGGGAGGGTCAGACGCTGGTGGTCGACACCACCAACTTCACCGACCGTACCAACTTCAGGGGCTCTCCCCAGCACACGCGGCAGGACATCTTCGCCACGGACCGACTGCGCGTCACGGAGCGGTTCACGCCGACCCATCCCGATCGCATCCATTACGAGTTTCGCGTGGAGGACCCGTCGACCTGGACCAGCCAGTGGTCCGGTGCGATGGAGATCCGGCGGGTCGAGGGCCCCATCTACGAGTACGCGTGCCACGAGGGGAACTACGGGCTGGCCAACATCCTGCGCGCGGTGCTCGGGGCCGAGGACGTCCACTGATGCGGCAGCTCGTCCTCGTCCTCGCCCTGCTGACGGCGCCGCCCGCGGCCGCCGCACAGGCGCCGGCGGACCACGACCGGGCGGTCTTCGACGCCGTGCAGCATCGCGACCAACCGCGCGTGGCCGAGCTGCTTGCCGCGGGCACCGACGTGAATGCCGCGCGCGAGGATGGCTCCACGGCGTTGACATGGGCTGCCCACCTCAACGAGGCGGCCATCGCTGCCATGCTGCTGCGCGCCGGCGCCGACAGCAACGTCGTGGACGAGAACGGCGAGACGCCGCTGCTGCTGGCAAGCGCCAACGGCAACGTCGAGATCGCGTCGATGCTGATCGCGACTGGCGCCGACATTCACGTGACGCGGTGGAGCGGCGACACCCCGCTGCTGGCCGCGGCCACCGCCGGGAGCGCCGACCTCGTCCGGCTGCTGCTCGACCTCGGCGCGGAACCGAACGTGACCGACCGGCGCGCGCGTCAGACGCCGCTGATGCGGGCGATTGCCGGGGGCTATGCCGACGTCGCACGCCTGCTGATCGCACGGGGCGCCGACGTCAACGCCGTCTCGGCCGAGGGCTCCAGTCCGCTGCTGGTGGCCGCCGAGCGGGGAGACGCCGGCAGCGGGCAGGTCCTGCTCGACGCCGGCGCCGATCCCCGGTTCGCCGCGCCCGACGGCAGCACGGCGTTTCTCGTCGCCCTCGCTGCGGGGAGCGACGGCGTGGCTCGCCTGATGCTCGAGCACGGCGCCGATGTCCACACGCGTGACCAGAGCGGCGCCACGCCGCTCCACGCGGCGGCGCAGCGTGGCAGCGTCGCCCTGGCGCGCGATCTCGTGGCGCGGGGCGCGGATCTCGACGCCCGCACCGAGGCCCGTGGCGGCCGCGGGGGATTCAGCCGCCGCACGACCGGGCTGACGCCCTTTCTCGTGGCCGCCCAGGCCGGCAGCGTGGAGATGATGCAGGCGTTGCTCGACCTTGGTGCGGACCCGGCCGCGCGGACGCCCGATGGATCGGGCGCGGTGCTGATGGCCACGTCGAGCCGGAACCTCGACGCCGTGCGGCTCGCGGTGTCGCTCGGCCTCGACGTCAACGCCCATCCCGACGGGCGGTCGAGCGCGCTGCACACGGCCATCCGGTTCGGCGCCGACGACATCGTCGAGTACCTGGCCGCGCAGGGCGCCGACTTCGAGGCCCGCGACAACTTCGGCCGCACGCCGCTCGAGGAGGCCGAGTTCGAGGCGCCGGCGCACACGATCGAGCTGATGCGGCGCCTCACCGCCAACCGCGCGCGGCAACCGGGTCGGTAGGCCCGGCCGGGCCCGCCGTCCGGCTCAGTCCGAGAATTCCTTGGCGAGATCCACCCACTCGCCGTCCGGCGCCAGCTCCTGGTAGGCACGCCAGTGCAGGCGAGCCTCCTCGGAGCGGCCGCTCTTCTCGAGCGTGACCGCGAGGTAGAAATGCGCGTCCGCATAGGTGGGGTTCAGGCGGAGCGCCTCCCAGTACGCCTCGCGGGCGTCGGCGTAGCGACCGAGGTCGTGGAGGATGTTGCCGAGATTGAAGTGCGACTCGAAGACGTCCGCATCGAGGCTGATCGCCCGTTCGTAGAGCGCCTGCGCCTCGGCGATCTGGTTGCGCGCATAGTGGATGTTGGCCAGGTTGATGAGCGCCGGCACGAGGTAGGGATCGATCTGGAGCGCCCGCTGGTACGCCGCGAGCGCCTCGTCGAAGTGTCCGGGATCGCCGTCGTCGAGCTGGGAGGCGGCCACGAACGCGCGCTCGGCGGGCGAGGAGGCCTCGCGCGGCGCCACGTTCATCAGCGCGGCGAGCGGCGGCGGCTCCCGGCGCTGCAGCCGGAGAATCTTGGCCGGCTGCGCCTCGAGGCGGAAGTCGAACGCGAGCTGGCCCGCACGTGACGCGAGCAGCGAGCGCAGGACGGCGCGGAAGCTGGCGCCGCTGGCCAGTTCGCCGTCGGCCTGACGGATCACGGCCAGATCCCCGAACGCGTAGAAGACCTCGCCGTGCGCGCGCCGCGAGGGCCGGATGAGCCCCCACTTCTGCATGTAGCGCAGATGATCCTCGCGCAGATGCGTGTGGCGCTCGAGCACCTGCCTGCGAGAGACGGCGCTGGGGCTGGCACCGGGACTGGCCACTGGCCCCTCACTATAATCCAGTCATGGTCCTTGCGGGCGATGTCGGGGGCACGAAAACGTTGCTCGGCCTCTTCACGCGCGACCCTCGCCGTCCCGCGGTGCGAGTCACGAAGAGCTATCCGACCCGCGACTACCGTAGCCTCTCCGCGCTCGTCGACGCGTTCGAAACCGATCTGGGTGAGGCACTTGCGGTCGAATCGGTGGCCATCGGTCTGGCGGGACCTGTCACCGGCGCCACGGCTCGCCTGACCAACGTCGGCTGGGACGTGAGCGCCGATGAGCTCGGCCGTCGGCTCGGCGCGCCCGTCCGGCTGCTCAACGATCTGGAAGCGATGGCGCACGCGGTCGAAATCCTGACACCCGATGAAATCGTGGAGCTGCAGCCCGGAACGCCCGAGCCGGACGGTCACGCCGCCGTCATCGCCGCCGGCACCGGCATGGGCCAGGCGTTCCTGCGGCGGATCGACGGACGCTTCACGGCTTTCGCCTCCGAAGGGGGGCACGCCGACTTCGCCGCGCGCACGGATCGCGAGATGGAGCTCGCCAGGCAGTTGCGCGAGCGATATGGACGCGCCGAAGTCGAGCAGGTCCTCAGCGGACCGGGGCTGCTCAATCTGCACGCCTTCACGCACCGGGGCGGCGAGTGCGTGCTCGTCACCGACTTGGCGGCGAGTGAGGCTCCCGCGGCCGTCTCGCGGGCCGGCCTTGGCGGCCGGTGCCAGGGATGCACGGAAGCGCTGCGGATGTTCGCCAGCGCCTACGGCGCCGAGGCCGGCAACCTCGCCCTGCGCGCGCTCGCCAGGGCCGGCGTCTACGTCGGTGGCGGCATCGCCCCCAAGATCCTGCCCGTGCTGCGCAGCGGCGTCTTCATGGACGCCTTCCTCGCCAAGGCGCCCATGGGTGATCTCCTGTCGAAGATTCCCGTTCGGGTGATCCTCAACACCGAGGCGGCGCTGCTGGGCGCGGCCATCTGCGCGGCCCAGCTCCCCGCCGACTAGCGAGCACGGCACACCGATCTACCGGCAACTGACCGACCCGGTGCGGCGACTGGCCGCCAGCGGCCGGCTGGCGCCGGGCGACGCCCTGCCGTCGGTGCGCGACCTGACGCGCGAGCCCGCCGTGAACCCCATGACGATCTCGAAGGCCTACAGCCTGCTCGAGGCGGAGGGGCTGCTCGAGCACAACCGCGGCAAGCCCATGACGGTGTCGGCGCGGGCCGCGCGGCTGGCCGGCGGCGGCAAGCGGCTGGCGCAGATCGAGGCACAGGTCGCACAGCTTGCGCTGGCGGCCCGCGGACATCGCCCTCCTCGCCCTGTTCTGCATCAGCTACCTGGCGTTCGTTGTCGGCTCCGTCTCGACACGACACCTGCCCACGCTCGTCGCGGTCGTCACCGTCCAGGCGGGATGGCCTGCACGCCCGCGCCCGTGGTCGGGGTACCGATGAAGGAGGCGACTCCCATGAGAGCTGCGACTTCCGTGTGCACGATCATGCTCTCCGGGCTGTCCGCGATTCCCGCGGACGCGCAAACGGACTGGCCGCGTGTCGAGGCCTTCGCCGGCTACTCCTTCCTGCCCGCCGGCGGCGACGACTTCCCGCGCCGGGACTCGCACGGCGTCCAGGCCAGCGTTGCCGTCAACCTCAGCCGCTGGTTCGGCGTGGCGGGCGAGGTGGGCGCGCACTTCAGCGAGACCTCCGATCTCGGACCCGGCTTCCCCGGTGTGACCGCCGAAACCTCCGTCTACGAGCTGCTCGGCGGGCCCCGCTTCACCGCCCGTCTCCCGCGCGCGGCCCTGTTCGGACACGCTCTCGTCGGCCAGGTCATCGGCCGCAGCAGCCTCTCCGGCTTCGAGGACAGCGGCTTCGCGATGGCCGGCGGCGGCGGAGTGGACGTGGCGCTGCGGCCGCGGCTGGGCCTGCGCGTGCAGGTCGACGTCATCGGCACCTTCGCCGACATCGTCGAGAACAACGCACGGCTGGCCGTCGGTGTGGTCCTGCACTGAAGGGCCGCCGGCTTGACACATCGTATTACTAGGTATAGCATCACGATGCATGAAGGCCGAAGCCCTGAAGGGGCATCTGGATCTGCTGCTGCTCGCCGCCGTCGAGGCCCGCCCGTCGCACGGCTACGCCATCGCCGAGGTGCTGCGCGCCAGGAGCGCGGGGACATTCGACCTGGCTGAAGGGACGCTCTATCCCGCCCTGCACCGCCTGGAGCGCGCCGGGCTGCTCTCGAGCCGCTGGGCCGAGGTGAGTGGTCGCCGGCGTCGGCTCTACGCGCTCACGGCCGCGGGCCGCAAGGCGCTGGCCGCCCGCAGGGAGGAATGGCGCACGTTTGCGGGCGCCGTGCGGGCCGTCGCGGAGGTCGCCGGGTGAACGCCGTTCGCCTCGAGGAGATCCTCTCGGAGCTGCGACGCGCGCTGCGCCGCAAGGGCGTCGCCGACGAGCTGGCGATCGAGGAGGCGCGGGAGCACCTGATCGATGCCGTGGACGACGGCGTCCGCCGCGGGCTGTCGACGGAGGCGGCCGAGCAGGAAGCCGTGGCGCGCTTCGGCGAACCGGAGACCGTGGCCGCACACTTCGCGGAAGGGAGATCGCCCATGTTCGCTCGAATAGTTTCCGCCGCCGCCTGGACGTGCCGCGCCGCCACGCTGCCGCCGCGTCGGGCCGTCCTCGTCAGCCTGCTGCTGTCGGCGCCGGCAACGCTGTCCCTGACCGCCGTCCTGTTGCAGGAGGCCTTCGGCATCGGCACGCTGATGGCTCCCGTGGAAACCATCATGGCCACGCCGAGCTGGCGGGACGCCTTCAACATCGTGACGCCGATGATCTTCCTGGGCGGTCTGACGCTCGGCGTGATCCTCAACGCCCTGGCCATCGGGCGGCTCGACCTCGGCTGGCGCGAACGGCGCCTGGTGAGCACGCTGGCCGTCGAACCCAGAGTCAGCAACGTCGCGTTCATCGGTGCCGCGACGTTGATGCTCGCCGTCTTCGTCGGCTACGCCTTCGTCGAGAACTTCCAGCGCGTGCCGTCAGGCAGCGCAGGGCTGGCGAAGATGGACGTCACGCTCGAGGGCGAGCTCTCGACCGCTCGACTCGGCGTGAGCATCGAGGGCTCTCGCGCGGAGGAAGGCATCGGTGCGTTGGATCCAGAGGCGTTTCTTCGAATCGATGGCCCCGAAGGCGTGCGCCTGTACTACAACCACGGGGATGGCCGGTTCACGCAGATCAGCGCGCGGACGCTGACCCTCCGAGGGTTCTGAGGGGCGTTGGCGCGCTGCCGCGAGGCACGGCACCTCTGCAGCAAACCGTTCTTACGCGACAGGTTCGCGGAGCGAGACGAGCCGCACCCCGCTGGAGCCCCGGTCACGGACCGAGCGGAGCCGGTTTGCGGAAGAGGTGCCGTGTCTCGCGGCCACCTCGTTGCTGTCTGCGACGCAGCGTCCTATGGTGGTCGCGCTACCGCTCGCGGACCGGCAGCGGCGCCGGCGTCGAGCACGGCCGCGGGCTGAACTTCGAGTCGTCGGGCTCCCGCAGGAACGATGTGCTCGTATAGAACGGCTGCGACAGATACATCGGGTCGTCGACGATCGTGATGATGTGCAGCCAGTCGTCGCCGTTGGGATGCGTCGGCAGGCGATGGATGTACTCCGTGATCGTCGCCTGGTCGCTGTAGGGCACGCCGTTGGCGCGCAGGTAGCCCTCGTTGAAGTGCGTGGTCACGACCTGCATGTCGCCGCCCAGGCTCATCTCCGCCTGCTGGCGCGGGGGCGGCCCGCCACGCAGTCCGCCACCGCCGCCGCCGGGCACCTCGCGCGACAGCAGGCCGCCGCCCGTGACGCGCGGATCCTGCCGGCCATCGCCACGAGCGCGCGCGCCGACACCAGGACCTTCCCAGCTCGCCCGCGAGAAGCCCTGCAGCGTCGGCTGCGACGGCGGCTGCGCGTCGCCGAAGTGCAGGATCCGCGTCTGCGTGCCCGCGTCGAACTCCAGCTTCAGCGTCTGATCGTCCTGCCAGGAAATGCGCACGCGTCCAGGCTGCCGGGTCAGGCCGCCCACGCCGAACGCCTTGCACTGGTTGCCGGCCGCGGTGTCGGCCGCCAGGTCCCAGCTCGCCGCCGCCTTCCGGCCCGCGCCGCTCACCGGAACGCTCGCCGTGTCGCCCACCGGCGGCGTCACCATGCGCCAGCGCCAGTCCTCGGTGACGATCGACACCCAGGTGCCCGTCAGGTCGACCGGAGCCGCCTGCACGGCCGTCATCGGAGGGCCACCGCCACGACCACGACCCTGTCCGGCCACATCCGCCCGCTCGATCATCGCCGTGATGGCGAACACGGCGAGACACGCCATCGCCAGAAGGCCTGGATGCCGACTGATTCGTGAACCCGCGCTCATAGCTCTCCTACCCCCAGGCGCCCTGCGGCGCCGGACCCAGGGACGAAGCATACGCCCTCAAGGCCCGTCAGCGCCAGCCATCCCGATCCCCCTACAATGAGCCGCATGGCCGGCACCGATCGCACGCTTCCCGAGCGTTCTGGCCGTGAAGCTCACCTACGACGACCTACTGTTCTGGCCCGACGACGGCCGTCGGCACGAGTTGATCGACGGGGAGCGCTACGTGACGCCGTCGGCGAACCTTCGACACCAGCGCATCTCGGGACACCTGTATCTGGCGCTCCGGCGGTACCTCGAGGAACATCCCCTGGGCGAGGTGCTCTACACCCCGCTCGACGTGCTCTTCTCGCAGCACGATGTCGTCGAACCCGATACGGAGTACTGGGTCGTCGATCCCGAGATCGACGTCGTCCGGGTAGACCGCCGGGACGGTGATACCTTCGCCAGGCCGGTCGAGCTGAGGCGCGATGCTGGTGACGCGCTGGCGACCGTGCTACTGCCCGGCCTGACTGTCCCGCTCGACGCGATCTTCGCAGCCTGACCGCCGCTACCGCGCGAGGGCCAGGCGGAAGGCGGCCATCTCGCTGCTGTTGCGGACGAGCAGGATGTCGCCCACGAGCACCGGATGGTTCCAGGTCTTCCCGTCGAGGGCCGGGACGCGGGCGAGCTCGGTGAAGCCGTCCGGCGTGGCCCCGACCAGGGCCAGTTCGCCGTCCTCGGAGAGGACGAGCAGGACGTCCTGATCGGCCAGCAGAACCATCTGCCCGTGGCCGTAGCGGCCGCCCTTCCACGCCCGCTCGCCGTGCTCGAGATCGATGCAGGCCAGGATGCTGCCGTCGAAGCCGTAGGCATGCCCCTCGTGGACGACGAGGTCGTTGAAGTAGGGCTTCAGCCGGTTCGACGTCCAGCGCTCCGCGGTGGTCCAGCCGTCCGGCCCGTGCGCGAGGCTCACCCGACGCACACCCGACTGGCCGTCCGCGCTCACGATCAGGTCATTGCCGGCAACCGCCGGCTGGAGGATGCGCGTGCTGACCGGCCATGCGTGCTCCCAGAGCACGCCGCCCCCCGGCTCCACCCCGATCACACCGGAGGGGCGCATCAGCAGGACCTGCGACACGCCGTCGATCGTCACGAGATGCGGTGAGCTGTAGCCCTCGCCACCGCCAGGTTGGGACCAACGCGGCTCGCCGGTGGCCACGTCGTAGGCCGCAATCGTGCCGGCCACGGCGACGATCACGACATCGTTGACCACGACCGGCGAGCTCGAGAACCCCCATCCGGGCAGCGTGGTCCCGACGTCGGCGGCCGCGTCGCGAGACCACACGAGCCCACCGGTATCGGCATCGAGCACGGTGAGCATGCCGGTTCCGCCCACGGTGTAGACGCGCCCGTCGTGAAGCGTCGGCGTGCCACGCGGGCCGGCGCCGGCGTGCGAGTCCCAGAAGCGTGCGGCCTCGCGATGCCGCCAGACCGGCTCGCCGGTGCTCAGGCGATAGGCGGAGACCACCTCATCGTCGCCACGCTGTTCCTGCGTGTAGAGGAGATCGCCCTGAACGGAGAACGAAGAGACGGCCGGCCCCACGGGTCGCCGCCACAGCTCGACGGGTGGCGACTGCGACCAGTCGGTCTCGATCCGAACGCCTCGCACGACGCTGTCGCGCAGCGGCCCGCGGAAGCCCGGCCACTCCGGCTCAGGCGCTTTCTCCGGTTCGAGCGCCGTGACGGCCTCGGGCCCGGAGGCGCGCGCGGCCGGCGCGGGCTCCGGAGCTTCGGTGGATTCGACGAGGTTCTCGTCCGGGGCCTCTTCGGGCAGGCTGGCCACCGGCGCGACCGGCGGAGGTGTCGGCAACGGCGGCTCGAGGGCGGCTTCGGCAAGGAGGCGCTCCTCGGCCGTCGGCGTCCAGCGCCAGGTGAAGTCGAGCCTGGCGTCGCCGGTCATCCCGGTGCTGCGCAGCATCGTCCACCCGCCACACCCGATCACGACCGCGGCAAGCAGCGTCGCGAACCGTGCACCAGAACCGAGGTGACGGCTCCAGGCGACCCAGCCGACGACGAACGGGCTGAGCACGGGAACGGCATAGGCGAAGAACATCAATCCCATGCCGGCGGTGCCAATCGACGGGTCCACCAGCCGCGAGGTCACGACGAGCGCGACTGCAGCAACGGCGAGGGCCGTCCACCGCTCGACGTGCGGCGCCCGGCTGAAGAACAGCCACCACACCGCGAGCAGGAGGCCACAGGCAAGTCCACCCAGTACGCTGACGAGCGCCGCGTTGTCCCCCAGACGCTCGGTCGTGACGGCAGGCACCCCCAGCCAGAGCAACCACTGCAGGGCCACGATCGCCACGCCCGGCCACAGGCGAATCGGCCGGGCCGCGCGCGCGCCAGCCGACAGGGAGGTGGGCACGTTCCCTGAGACGGACCGCGGCCCAGGATTGTTCGGGAGCGCCACGGGCCCCGCGCGGGCGCCCGTCCATACGTGGCCCGCGCACCCGGCATCTGCCGGGAAGGGGCTCAGAATCCGAACGCCGTCTGGTCGGCCTGCACGGCGCGCACGAGCCCGGCGTACTGCTTGTCGCCGCGCGCGAAGACGGTCAGCACCACGGTCGTCGTCGCCGCTCGATCCATGCCGGCCGCGACGTTCTCGTCGATCAGTTCCTGCATCGTGTCGAGATGGCCGCGGCGAGCGTCCCGGAGTCGCTTGCGGT
>Ga0302046_10006295_pt1 | contig 10372 bp, 6 predicted proteins | sample RVTome_11_FD_200261 | JGI IMG/M metagenome (GOLD analysis project Ga0302046, IMG submission 200261) | Soil microbial communities from uranium-contaminated site in the Upper Colorado River Basin, Wyoming, United States - RVT147D111 (version 2) ... | reverse complement strand
GGAAGGGAGAGGACGGCGACCAGCAGCGCGAGCGACATCCGTTGGGCGATCCGTAACGTCACCGGTCATCTCATTTCAGGTATTCGGTGGGAGGGGCGCGCAGGTAGCGCTCGGTGAACAGATCGTCACCCAGTCCCACGTCGTATTCGACGCTGGAGTACTCCATCGTGGTCGAGCCGCCGGTCCTGAGGTCGGTCAGCATCGATTTGGTGACCGTCGGATAGCCCTGGATCTCCTTCACGCCGAGCGTCTTCGCCACCCGGTACACCTCTCCGCCCTTCTCGTACTTGACCTCGACGGGGATGAACGACACCTTGTGGATCCACATCGTGTACGAGTCGAATTCGACGAGATGCGGGTCCTTAGGGGTGTTCCTGATCACGTAGTAGGTGTCGGTCACCTCGAGCAGCTCGTGATGGTCGTCGGTCAGCCGGCGGCCGGAGACATCCTCGTAGTAGAAATGGGAGCCGACGAAGCTGGTTCGCTTGTCGCCGGCGGCGATCCGTTTCTGCACGTCGAGCGCCGGCAGATAGAGCCAGCGGTCATCGTCCTTGTCGAGGTGTTTCCAGACCATGAAGGTCGTGCCGCGCTCGTCCGCGGGAGCGTGAAAGTAGACGTAGAAGCGCTGGTCGCCCTCGCCCTCCCCCACGTCGCGGCGCAGGATGGTGAATTCCTTGACGCGCTCCCGCCCCCTGGCGTCGCGGATCGACATGGAGGCGCGGGCCCGGCCGTCGGCGCCCTGATAGTACACGGCCGCGTTGGTCCTGCGGACGATCTCGTCCACGCCGGGCGTCTCCCCGGCCCGGGCGTGAGGCGGAACGAGGATGGCCAGCGACAGGGCGAGGAGCCACAGATTCGAGTTGAAGATCGATTTGTTCATGACGGGTCTCCCTCAGCCGGCGACGCGGGCGGCCGATCCGGCGGCCGTGGCCGGTGATGCGCTCCGCCAGCGGCGGAACAAGGTGGTCTCGAACAGACGCAGCAGGGCCGGCAGGATCATCAGCGTCGCCACGCCCGACACGAGGAGGATCGTCCCGAGGAATACGCCCACCGTCAGGTACGGGACCAGCGGCGCGGCCAGCAACGGGGTGAAGCCGACGGCGATGACGATGACGTTGCGGGTGATGGCCCGCGCCGGCTCGGCGAACACCCGGCCGACGGTGCCGGCCCAGCCGTCTTTGATCGAGTAAAGCTCACGGGCGCGCTGCAGGAAATGGATGGCGAAGTCGACCGCCAGCCCCAGGGTCAGCGACGACAGCACCGCCACCGGCATGTCGTAGTCTTTGCCGATCAGGCCGATGGCGCCATAGATCAGGCCGATGGTCAGGGTCAACGGGATCATCGACAACAGCCCCCACAGCAGCGAGCGGAACAGCACCACCATCATCAGCAGCACCACGACGAAGCTGCCGAGAAACGAGTTCAGCATGCCCCACACCATCTTCTCCTGCCAGATCACGTTGATGTAGGTCAGGCCGAACCAGTGCGGCTCAAGACCGGCGGGGATTGGATTGTCGGCGAAAAAGGCGTCCATCGCCCGCAGCACGTGCTCCATGTCCCGGTTGTCGCCGCTCTTCAGCTGAATCCAGATACTGGTGGCGCGGAAGTCCGGCGTGACGAAATGCCACAGGTCGCCCGGCCGGTGGCTGCTCTGGTATTGCAGGAGAGACTGGGCCACGGCGGCCGGACTGTCGGGGATGCGGAACTGCTCCGCGCTGCCGTCGGTCAGCTCGCGGTGCACGGTCTTGACGATGTCGGCCAGCGAATTCGACTTGCCGACGCCTTGCACCGACTTCAGGTAATCCTGCATCCGCTCGACGTAGCGCAGCACCTCCGGCTGCTTGAACAGCTCCTCGCGTGCGGCGGCTGCCCCCGCCGGTGGCCCGGGCGGTGCGGACGGCCCGGACGCGATGCCGCCGAGACCGGCGGGCAGGGACGGCTCTTCCCCCGCCCCGCCCAGCCCGGCAGGCAGCCCCGGCTCCGATTCCGCCGGCGCCGCAACCGCAACCGGCGGTTCACCGCTCCGCAGCGCGTCCGCCGGCATCTCTCCGGGCGGGGTCAGGGCCAGGTAGGCCATGTAGGTGCCGCCGAAGTGCTCGTTCAGCACGCGGTCGGCCTGGCGAATCGGGTGCGAGGCCTTGAACCACCTGGTCGGATTGTCGTTGATGCGGATCTGCGCGATGCCGTAGGCGGCCACGGCCACAGCCAGCAGCGACACGGCCAGGATCGGTCGCGCGCGGCGATAGGTCATGGTGCCGACCCGGCCGAGGAAGCGGTTCATGCCGCCTCCACCCTCGCCGCGAACCAGGCCGAAGTTCCGCAGCGACCGCTCCGGGATGAACATCACGTAGGCGGGAATGAAGGTCACCGTCAGTATCCAGGCCAGCATCACGCCGAAGGCGACGAACAGGCCGAACACCTGCACCGGCGGGATCGGCGTCAATGCCAGCGAGCCGAATCCCGCCGCCGAGGTCAAGGACGTGAACAGCATCGGACGGAACAACGTGCGCACCACCTGGTCGATGGTCCTTTTGCGGTCCTTGATCGCGGGGTACCGGTCGAAGAACTCCGACAGGATGTGGATCGAATCGAGCACCGCGATCGGCATGATGAAGATCGGGATCATCGAGCTCATGATGTGGATAGTGTGGCCGGTGACGATCAAGAGCGACATGGTGGCGATGACCGAGACCAGGGCGATGATCATCGGCGAGACGATCAGGACGAGCTTTCTGAAGAACAGCAGCATCAGAATGAAGATGACCAGCATCGCCAGGGGCGCCGACACCGCCATCTGGATGAACATCTCGACGCCGAAGGTATCCTCCGCCACCGGCAATCCGGTGATGTAATACTCCTCGTCCCCTTCAAGGCCGGCGATCCGCTCCCGCAGCTGCCGGTAAACGGCGTAGCTGAGGTCCTTCGAGGTCAGCGGGAGGTAGAGCGCGATCGCCTTGCGGTCCTCCGAGATCAGGGTCCCTTCCAGAAACGGAATGCGCCGTGCCTTGTCGCGCACCGCCAGCGCCTCCTCCCGGGTCCGCGGAGGCTCGGCCATCAGCCATTCGAAGCGCACAGTACCCGGCCCCGCCTGCTCGATGTTGTCCACCGTCGAAGGGGCGATCAGGTCGACCTCGACCACGCCGGCCATCGGATCCCCGGCGCCGATCGCCACGCCGCGCAGGCCGCGCGCGAATTCGGTCAGCTCGTGGATGCGCGCCAGCGAGTCCGGGTTGAACACACCGTCGGGGTGATCCTCGTTGACCACGCCGAGCACGACCATGTCATGCAGGTTGAGCGCCGCTTTCATGCCGTCGTGAAACAGCCGGACCGGCTCATGCTCCTCGAGCATGTTCTCGGGATCGGTGTCGACGCGCACCGGGTGCAGGCCCGGGACGGCCGAGGGCCAGATCGAAGGCACGACCGCCAGGGCGGCCAGCAGAACCGTGCCCCCCACCATCAGGAGCGTGATCGACCAGGGATAACGTGTCGCCAGGTTGGTGAGCTTCGATCGCATCGCCCGCGTTCCTCCCATGGCAGCGCCCGGCTGCCGTTTGCGTTCGGATAAAGGGATGCAAATCCGCTGCCCGAGGATACCGGAATGCCGGTTTCGACGCTTTTTCCTCCGACTCGCCCCAAGGACATCCGCAGGGGCCTGGGATGCCGCCCGATGGTACGATCCCGGGTGATGACAGGTATAGACAGCGACGCTGACCTTCTGGCGGGCATCCGGCGGGACGATCCCCGCGCCTTCGAGGAGTTCGTGCGCCGCTACGGCGGGCGGATCCTCGGATACGGCATGCGCGTCTGCGGCGAGGGCGAGGACGCCAGGGATGTCACCCAGGACACCCTGATGAGGGCATTCCACTCCCTGAAAGATGTGAAGGAGCCGCAGGCGCTGCGATCCTGGCTGTTCCGGGTGGTGTCGAACGCCTGCCGGATGCACCGCCGCAAGGGAAAGTACGAGCCCCGGCAGGAGCTGACTCTCGAGGATCTGATGCCGCGTGGCCGCCGGGACGCCGAGATCGAGATCGCCGATGTGGCGAGCCTCCCCGACGACGAAGTGGCGCGCGCCGAGCTCCGCCAAACGGTCCAGGACGGCATACGCGCCCTCGCACCGGAATACCGCATGGTGCTGCACCTGCGCGACATCGAGCAACTCTCGACCCAGGAGGTCGCCGTGGCGCTCGATCTCCCCGAGAGCACGGTCAAGATGCGGCTGCACCGGGCCCGCCTGAAGCTGCGCAACATCCTGGCCGCCCGCATCGGCCGCCCTCCCGCCGGCACGGGGGACGGCTCATGAGCGTCCCGCATCGGCCGGGATCGCCCGACTGCCGTGAGATCTTCGCCCGGTTGTCGGAATACCTCGACGGCGAGCTCGAAGCCGATCTCTGCTCCCGGCTCGAGGAGCACATGGGAGGCTGTCCGCCCTGTGAGGCCTTCCTCGAATCGCTGCGCCGGACGGTCGAGCTGGCGCGCGATCTCCCCACTCCGACGCTGCCCGACGATCTAAAGGAAGAACTGCTCCAGGCCTACCGCAAATTGCGGGGGCCGGAGAAAAATACTCGCCGGCCGTGACCTTCCCACCCGCAATTGCATCCTCTATGGAGAGCAGCACCATCGACATGGAGGATTGGTGCAATGCGCGTCAATGACTGGTTACGGGTGATCGCCGGCAGCTTCACTCTCATTTCCGTCGGACTGGGCCTGACCGTCTCACCCTGGTTCTTCGCCCTCACTGCGTTCATCGGTCTGAATCTCCTGCAATCGGGTCCAACCGGCTGGTGTCCGATGATGACGATTCTGCGCAAGATCGGCGTGCGGGAAGACTGAGGGTCGCCAGGCGCGGCCGCGCGGTCCGCTTTCCTGCCGGATCGGATCGCGCGCGGCCCGGGGCGCGGTAGGATGGCAGGCACGGGGCGCCGCCCGCCGGCCCGGCTGGGATCGGCGCGCCCGGGCTCGAGATCCGGGCAACCCGGGATGGAGGCAGCCATGTCAAGCAGCCACATGCTCCGTGCCGTGCTCATCGCGCTCATCGCACTCGCCTCGTCGCTCCCGCAGGCGACCGCAGTCGCAGACGAGGAAAAAGAACCGAAGGGGCCGTTCAGGTCGCTCACCTGGCGGCTGATCGGACCGGCGGCGGGCGGCCGCGTGTCCCGGGTCGCCGGAGTCCCGGGGGATCCGCGCACCGCGTGGGCGGCGACTTCGGCGGGCGGGGTGTGGAAGACCGTGAACGGCGGGACCGAGTGGAAGCCGGTGTTCGACGATCAGCCGGTCTCCTCGATCGGCTCGCTGGCGATCGCGCCGTCCGACCCCAACGTGGTCTGGGTCGGAGCGGGAGAGGCGAACATCCGCGGCAACGTCGGCGAGGGCAACGGCATCTACCGCACGACCGACGCCGGAAAAACATGGTCGCACGTCTGGACGGCCGAGGGGCAGATCGGCACGATCGCTGTCGACCCGCGCGATCCCGACGTCGCCTTCGCCGCGGTGCTCGGCAGCCCCTTCGGTCCGGGCAAGGAACGCGGCATCCTTCGGACCATGGACGGCGGACGCACCTGGACGAAGGTGCTGTACGTCGATGCCGATACCGGGGCATCGGACGTCTGCCTCGACCCCGCCAATCCCCGCATTCTGTTCGCCGGCACCTGGCAGGTGCGGCGCACCCCCTGGAGCCTCACCAGCGGCGGGCCCGGCGGGGGCCTGTGGCGATCGGGCGACCGCGGCGAGACCTGGAAGCGCCTCACCGGCGGCGGTCTGCCTGCCGGCATTTGGGGCAAGGTCGGCGTGGGCGTCGCCGCGGCCGACCCGCGGCGCGTCTATGCGCTGATCGAAGCCGAGGAGGGAGGTCTGTTCCGCTCCGACGACGGCGGCGCCAACTGGACCCGCGTCAACCCCTCGCGCGGCCTGCGACAGCGCGCCTGGTACTACTCGACCCTCACCATCGATCCCGGCAATGCCGACGTCGTCTGGTTCCCCCAGGTCAATCTGCTCAAGACGGTGGATGGCGGCGCGAGCGTGCGCTCGGTGCAGGGCGGCGGATGGGATTACCACGACGTCTGGATCGACCCGGCCGATCCGTCCCGCATTCTGATCGGCAGCGATGCCGGCGTGTCGCTGTCGCGCGACGGCGGCGCCACCTGGGTGCGGCCGGCGCTGCCGATTTCGCAGTTCTACCACGTCTCGGTCGACAGCCGCGATCCGTACCGCGTCCTCGGCAGCCTGCAGGACCTCGGCACAGTCTCCGGTCCGAGCCGGGTGTTCGACGCCGCGACCATCATGCTCTCCGAATGGCACCCGGTGGGCGGCGGCGAAGCCGGCTGGGTGGTGGCCGACCCGCAGGATCCCGGCGTGGTCTGGGCGGGAGAGTACATGGGGTTCCTGTCGCGCTACGACGGCCGCACCCGCCGCGCCCCGCACGTCGGGATCTACCCGGACAACGGCTCGGGCCACGGGGCGGCCGACATGCGCTATCGCTTCCAGTGGACCGCCCCGATCGCGATCTCGCCGCACGATTCCAGGGTCGTGTACCACGCCGGCAACGTGCTGTTCCGCACGGAGAACGGGGGGCAGACCTGGCGGGCGATCAGTCCCGATCTGACGCGCGACGATCCTTCCCGACAGCAGTGGTCCGGCGGCCCGATCACCGGGGACAACACCGGGGTCGAGTACTACGGGACGATCTTCGCCGTGGCTGAATCGCCCCTCGAGCGCGACGTGATCTGGGCCGGCAGCGACGACGGCCTGGTCCACCTGACCCGCGACGGCGGGGAGCACTGGACCGACGTGACGCCGCGCGGCTTCCCCGCCTGGGGCACCGTGGCCGGCATCGAGGCGTCGCGCCGGGACGCCGGCACCGCCTATGTCGTCGTGGACGCCCATCGTCTGGACGACGAGACGCCTTATCTGTGGGGAACCACAGATTACGGCGCTTCCTGGAAGCGATTGGGGCGCGATCTCGATCCCGAGATCTATCTGCACGTGGTGCGCGAAGACCCGCGCCGGCCCGGCCTGCTGTACCTCGGCACCGAGCGCGGCGTCATGCTGTCGCGCGACGGCGGCGGCTGGGAGTCGCTGCAGCTCAACATGCCGACCGTGGCGATCGCCGATCTGGTGGTGGCGGGCGACGACCTCGTGGCCGGCAGCCTCGGCCGCTCCGCCTGGATCCTGGACGACCTCACCGCGGTGCGCGATCTGTCGGACGAAATCGCCGCGCGGCCCGTGCACCTCTTCCCGCCGCTCCCCGCGGTCGATCGCTCCCACGCCGGGCGCTGGTCGGGCCGTCTCGGATCGCGGCAGGGGGGAGGCGACAACCCGCCGGCCGGGGCGCTGCTGACCTACTGGCTGGCGGCCAAACCATCCGAGCCGATCAAGCTGGAGATCCTGGACGGCGAGGGCCGGGTCGCGCGCACGCTCAGCAGCGAACTCGAGCCGGCCTACACGCCGCCCGATCACCCCGACTGGGATCCGCAGGAGGAGCGCAAGCCCGATTTGACCGTCAAACCGGGACTGAACCGTGCCAGCTGGGACCTCGAGTACGAGAGGGCGCGCTGGGTGGCCGGAACGCGTAATGAAGCAGGGGGGCGCGGAGCGGGGCCGCGAGCCCTGCCGGGAGAGTACACGCTGCGCCTCCTGGTCGGGAGCGCACAGTCGACCCGGACGCTGCGCGTGCAGCCCGACCCCGCGTCGACCGCCTCACCTGCCGATCGTGAAGCGCAGTTCGCGTTCGGTCTCGAGCTGCGCGACCGGATGTCGCGTGTCGCCGATCTGATCGTGGCGATCCGCTCGATCCGCGACCAGATCACGGCGCACAGGGCCCGGCTGGCAGCGCGGTCGGAGGCGTCCGGATTGCTCGCCCTTGGCGACCGCATCGTCGCAGCTTTGCACGCGATCGAGGCGGAGCTGTGCATCCCCGGCGCCGAGGTCGATTACGACGTCCTCGCCGGACGGACCGGCGGCGCGAAGATCATCTCCCGCCTCGGCTGGCTGGCCGGAGGAGCGCTCGATCACGAGGGCCCGCCGACGCAGGGCATGCGCGAGGTCGCGGCCGAGATCGCGGCGGCGCTGGCGCAGCAGGAGCACGCGCTCGACCGCCTGCTGGCGCACGACCTCGCCGAGCTGAACGCGCAGGCCGCCGGACTCGGCCTGCCGTTCGTTCTGGGTAGAATGCCGTAACCGGAGCACGCGGCAGGCCCGCAGCGTCACGCGTTACTTCATCTGGGTCGCTGTCAGGACCCGCCCGGGGTGTACTTCGCCGCCTCGTCCGGTTTCCCCCAGGCGAGGTACATGGCGGCGAGATCGGCCTCCATCGACGGGATGGCCGGGTCGTCCGGGCGGGAGACGCGCAGTTCGGACAGAGCGCGCAGCATGAGGGGCTCTCCTTCCGGGTATCGTTCCAGGAAGCAGAGGCACTGGCCGTAACTGAAGCGCAGGTAAACGGTCACCCCGTGATCCGCGGGAAGGAACTGCTCGCTGTCGCGCAGCCCCTGCTGGAGAAGCGTCTCCACCTCGGCGGCCCGGCCGAGGGCGCCGGCGATGCCGCCGATGTTGTTGACCGACATCAGCGTGTCGGGATGGTGCGCGCCGAGAACATGCCTCTGGATCGCGAGGTTGTCGCGCGCCAGGGCCAGCGCCTCCTCCAGCCTGCCCTGCTGCAGCAGGATCCCGACCAGGATGTTCCGGACAGCGACGGTCTCGGGATGATCCTCTCCCGACGACGCGTCGAGGCCATCGATCGCCTTGCGGAGGAGAACTTCCGCTTCGGCGGACTTCCCCTGATCCGCGAGGATCCCACCGAGATTGGCGAGCGCCCCCTGCGTCGACATGGCGTCGGCGCCATCGTGCGCGTGCCGCCACTCGAACACCCGGCGGAAGAGTGGCTCTGCTTCCGCGGCTCTCCCCGTCTGCCATAGCGCCGAGGCCAGCGTCTCGGCCGCGTCCATGGTCAGGGGATGGTCGGTGCCCAGCACGCGCGTGGCGGTGTCCACCACAGCGCCACCGTGTGTGACGGCGTCGACGGTGCGCCCCATCAGGTAATACGTCTTGCTCAGGGAAGCCCTGGCCCTGAGCGTCTCGATGTGCTCGTCGCCGAGCAGCCGCTGGTTAAGAGCGATCGTCTTTTCGATCAGCGCGACCGCCTGGTCGTACAGTCCGAGGTTGCGGTAGACGCCGGCGAGGGTGTACATGAGAGTGGCCCGCACTCGCGGTTGATCCGCGAGCTCCGTCTCGATCCGCGCGGCCCCGTTGTCCAGAACCTCGCGAGCGGTCACTGCCCTGCCGCGCGCTTCCTCCGGAGAGGAGATCTTGAAGGCGCTCTCCAGGAAGGCGATGACCTGCCTGGAGCTGGCCGCCTCCTCGAGGGCCCTGCGCTCGGCCGCCCGGGCCCGCAGCAGGCCGGCGGTCGCCGCCCCCAGGCCGAGCAGCAGGGCGAGCAGCGCGATGCCCGCCGCCACGACGCCGGCGCGGTGCCTGCGAACGAACTTGCGCGCGCGGTAGGCGGCGCTGGGCGGACGGGCCGCGAGGGGGAGACCGGCGCGCAGCCGTCCGAGGTCGTCGAGGAGCGCCTCCGCCGACGGGTAGCGCATCGCCGGGTCATGTGCGATCGCCTTCACGACGAGCGTGTCGAGATCACCCTTGAGCCGCCGTCGCAGTTGCGCCGGTTGCGTCCCCCGGGCCAGGGCGACCGACTGCGGCGACAGGACCTCCATGGTCCCGTCGAGCCGCGGGCTCTCCCTGACGTGCCGGAGCGCGGCGCTGGGTGGCTCCTGATCTCTAGCGGCTGGCGACGCTTCCCCGTCCGCCGGCATGGACACGGTCGACTGCTGCGATGACGGCAGGGGCGTGGGGAGATGCCCGCAGAGCAGTTCGTAGAGCACGGCGCCGAGCCCGTAGACGTCGGTCGCGGTGGTAGCGGGAACGCCGGCGATCTGCTCCGGGGCGGCGTACGCTGGTGTGAACCACCGTCGCCCGGTGCGCGTGGTGTGCGATGCTTCAGTTGACTCCCCCGGATCGAGAACCTTGGCGAGGCCGAAATCGAGCAGCTTTACCCGGCCGGCCGTGGTCACCATGATGTTGGATGGCTTGATATCCCGATGCAGAACGAGATTGAGCTGCGCGTAGCGGACCGCCTCGCAGGCGCGCTCGAACAACGCCAGCCGCTCCTCCACGCTCATGCGCCGGTCGTCGCAGTAGGAGGTGATCGGGGCCCCTTCGACCAGCTCCATGGCGAAATAGGGAAGGCCGTCGTCTGTGGCGCCGCCGTCGTACAGCGCCGCGATGTGCGGATGACCGAGCCGCGCCAGGATGCGCCGTTCGGTCAGAAAACGCCGGAGGATCTCGTGGGTGTCCATGCCGCGCTTGATGACCTTCAGAGCGA
>Ga0302046_10006294_pt1 | contig 10375 bp, 7 predicted proteins | sample RVTome_11_FD_200261 | JGI IMG/M metagenome (GOLD analysis project Ga0302046, IMG submission 200261) | Soil microbial communities from uranium-contaminated site in the Upper Colorado River Basin, Wyoming, United States - RVT147D111 (version 2) ... | reverse complement strand
TCGGGGTCTTCGATGTCGCTCAGGAACCGCTCGTGCAGCTTGACGTCGGCCCACGAGTAGAACAGCAGGCAGTCGCTGTCGAGCCCGTCCCGGCCGGCGCGGCCCATCTCCTGGTACCAGGACTCGACATCCTTGGGCATGTCCCGGTGGATCACGAAGCGCACGTTGGACTTGTCGATGCCCATCCCGAACGCGACGGTCGCGACGACCACGTCCGCGTCGTCGCGCTGGAACGCCTCCTGGTTCCGCCGCCGCTCCTCGTCGGCCAGGCCCGCGTGGTAGGGGAGCGCCCGCACGCCCTCGCGCACCAGGAAGTCCGCGGTCTGCTCCACGCCGCGGCGGCTCAGACAGTAGACGATGCCGCTCTGGCCCGCACGGCTCCGCACGAGCGCGAGGATCTCCCGGCGGGTATCGCCCGAGCCCTTCTTGCGGCATCCCACGCGCAGGTTGGCGCGGAAGAACGATCCCTTGTAGCCCGCGGGGCGCCGCATGGCGAGCTGCCGGAGGATGTCGCGGGCGACGGCGCGCGTGGCGGTCGCCGTCAGCGCCAGGACCGGCACATCGAGTCCGTCCTTCAGCCCCTGCAGCCGCCGGTACGAAGGGCGGAAGTCGTGACCCCACTGGCTGATGCAGTGCGCCTCGTCCACGACCATCAGCGAGATGGGACACCCCGCCACGAAGTCCCGGAGCCGCCCGTCCAACGCTTCGGGCGCCAGGTAGACGAGCTCGTAGCGGCCCTGCCGGAGCGCCTCCAGCCTGGAGCGCCGTTCCTGGAGGTCCAAGGTGGAGTTGATCTCCGCCGCCCGAAACCCGAGGGACAGCAGCGCGTCCACCTGGTCCTTCATGAGGCTGATGAGCGGTGACACGACCAGGACGGTTCCGTCCAGGATGCGCGCCGGAAGCTGATAGGTGAGCGACTTCCCCGCTCCCGTCGGCATCACCGCGATGCAGTCTCGGCCAGCGAGGACGGCGTCGATGACCTCCCGCTGTCCCGGTCGGAAGTCCTCGAAGCCGAAGACGTCGCGGAGAACGGCCAGCGGATCGTGGTTCGGTGGCACGGCGAGCGGGGTCGGGAGGCTCTGGAGCATGGAAGAAAACCAAACCGCCCTGACCGGTCATCCCCATGGCTGCGGGGGCACGGTGCTGTGCGTGCCGACGGGACCGCGAGCAGTTGGCCGGACGGCCACCGCGGATCTGGTCGATGATCGGGCCGCCGCGGGGGCGGGAGGGCCGTGAAGGCTCATGCCGGCATGGAGGTGGCCTCCGGTCACGCCCAAGCTTGGTCGCAGGGAAGGATCGCGAGCGCGGCCCTCACACCGGCCTCGCCTGCGTACCGACAACCCTGCACGCACCCCGCCCGAACGGGTTCCTTGCAGTACTTTCCGGAATAGGTGCCGTGAAGGCTGCATGGATGTTTCGCCCGCAATCACACGTGCAGGCCTGACCACATCATTTGCGGTGAAACCGACAAGAAGATCGAAACGGCCCCATCCATGCAGGGTTGACGGCGTGGGCGTCGCGCCGAATGCCGCCAACCCGATGGCCGCCACGACCAGCGCGCCCCACGGTCCGGTCGTCACGTCGCGCGCCCCTGACAGCACAGCCGTCGCGTCGCGAGACCACGACGCCGCGATCGACGCTCTGGCCGTCCGCCGGCACGGCGTGGTCACGCGGGCGCAACTGCTCCACGCCGGCGTGCCAGCCCACGCGATCGACCACCGTGTGAAGAAGCGACGGCTTCGCCGCTTGTTTCGGGTGTCTACGGCGTCGGCCCGATCTCCGTCCCCCACCAGCGCCATGCGGCCGCCGTGCTCGCGTGCGGTGAGACCGCCGTGCTGAGCCACCGCAGCGCCGCAGCTGTCTGGAAGCTGCTCCCACACCGACCCGGCGACGTTCCGGTCGAGGTCAGCATCCAGAGAGGGTACCGGTCTCCGGGGTCGGCCGTGCGCGTGTACCGGACCAGTGCGTTGAGCGCAGACGAGCGAACCGTCCTGGAGGGCATCCCGATCACCACCCCGGCCCGCACGCTGCTGGACATCGCTCCCACGGTCACGATCGGGAAGCTCGAGGCGGCGCTCGCTCGGGCCTCACGGCGTGGCTTCACCGGGGCGGAGGAGGTGTGGGAGCTCCTGAACCGGTACCCGCGTCGGCGCGGGGCACCCCGGCTGCGCGAGCTCCTCGCCCACGGCAATGGGGCGCCCACCCGGTCCGAGGCCGAAGCACGATTCCTGACCCTTGTTCGCAGGGCGCAGCTGCCGCGCCCTCATGTCAACGTCGCGGTCGAGGGATACGAGGTCGATTTCCTGTGGCGGCGCCAGCGATTCGTGGTGGAGATCGACGGCTTCCGTTTCCACTCTTCGGCGGGCGCTTTCGAGCGGGACCGGCGACGGGACGCGGTGCTGGCGGCCGCAGGATTCCGGGTCGTCCGCGTCACGTGGCGGCAACTGACGGAGGAGCCCGAGGCACTGCTGGTTCGCCTCGCACAGGTGCTGGTCAGGACGGACCGGGGGTGAGGAGCGCAGGGGTGGGGAGGATGTGGAGCAGTCTACGCTTCGTCCAGCGTCGCCAGTGAGATGGAGGCATGGCCCTCGGGGTCGAATTCCACCCGCACCGACCACGGCTGGCAGCACACCTCGCAGTCCTCCACGTACGCCTGGACAGGCCCTCCGCCAGGATCGACGAGAACCTCCACGGACTCGCCGCAGTACGGGCAGGAGGCGTAGCACACTCGGGTCAGCTCGGCGTCCGGCCCGGTCGACCCGGCGTCCGCGCTGGTCAACCGGCTGTCCCCGCGCCGGTCCGCTCGGGCGCCGGGCCCGTCAGATCGGCATCGAAATCCTCCATGCCCGCTGATACCGCGATCCCGCCAAAACGTCACGCCGGGCCGGTCACGAGCACACCGTAGGAGCGGCCCTCCCGTCGAGGGTTCAATCCCAGCGCAGGGAGATGGCCGGGTCGACTCGGGTCGCACGCCGCGCCGGCAGCCAGCATGCCAGTGTGCCCGACACGGCGAGCACCGCCACCACGCCAGCGACGATCCCGGCTTCGAACGGAGTGACGCCGAAGAGGACGCTCCTCAGTAGGCGCACGGCCGGCCACGCGGCGGCCATGCCGAGCGCGAGGCCCAACGCGGTCAGACCCATCCCCTGCCCGACGACCATGGCACGCACGTCACCGCGCTTGGCACCCAAAGCCATGCGGATACCCATCTCGCGCGTGCGCCGCTCGACCATGTGCGACACGATGCCGTACACCCCGAGCATCGCGAGAAAGAGCGTCGCCATTCCGAAGAACGCGAGTACCGTTGCGGTGAAGCGCGGCTGCGCCACGCTCTCCCGTACCAGCGAGGTGAGCGGTGCCATGGAGGCGACCGGCTGCTCCGGATCCACCGAGCGCACGACGCTCCGCACGTCGGCCGCGAGCGCGCTGGGCACGTCTCCACCCGCGCCTCGCACGACCAGCGTCATGACGTCACTCGGATCCTGGCCGAGCGCCACGTAGAACATCGGCTCGGGGTCTCTTCGGAGGCTGCGCCGTCGTATCGAGCCCACCACGCCCACGACCCTCCTCCACTCATCGCCGACGGTCAGGATCTCCTGCCCGAGGGGATCCATGCCGGGGAAGAATCGCTCCGCGAACGCCTCGTCCACGATGACGACGGGCTCGTCGAGCGCCCCCTCACCCGCACGGAACGTTCGGCCACGCACCACATCGATGCCCATCACCGCGAAGTAGCCGCCGCTCGCCGACTGATAGCCCGCGACGAGCTCCTGGCCGGGGTCGAGACGCGCCGCGTCCCGCAGCTCGAACGAGTAGTTCACGACGCCACCCCCGAAGGGCAGGACGCTCACCACGCCCGCCTCGCCAACGGCGGGCAAGCTGCGCACGCCACGCAGGACCTCCATGTAGAACGCGTCGACCGCTGCATCCGTCGCGTAGCGCGTCTCGCTCAGCGGGAGCGCGGCGGTGAGTACACCGCTCGGCTCGAATCCCGGATCGACCGCCCGCAGGTGGCGGAACGTCTCGAGGAGATGGCCCGCGCCGGCGACCAGCACGACCGCGAGCGCGACCTGGGCGACGACCAGCGCCTTGCCGGCCCGCGATCCACGGCCGTGCGCATGACCGCCGTCGGCCCAGAGGCCCTCGCGAGGATCGGCGCTGGCCTCCCGAATGGCGGGCACGACGCCCGACAGCGCGCCGACCAGCAATGAAAGCCCGACCCCGAAGAGCAGCACGGTGGTGCTGATGGCCGCCCCGTCGATACGCGGTGTGTCCGGAGGCGCCATCGCCCGGAGCGCACCTACCGCCCCGTATGCGAGAGCGAGGCCCACGCCGCCGCCCATGACCGACAGAAGCAAGGTCTCGGTGAGGAATTGACGCGCGACCTGACGCGTGCCGCCACCCAGAGACCGGCGTATGGCGGCTTCCCTGCGCCGTCCAGCCGAGCGGACGAAGAAGAGGCCCGCGACGTTGACACACACCGCGAGTAGCACGAGGGAGACGGCGCCCGCCAGAATCAGCAGGGGCGTGCGCACGTTGCCCAGCAGCGCGGTCGTCAGGGGAACGGCCGCGATGCCCGATCCCGCCGCGATCTCGGGGTGGTCCTCGACGAGGGCGGCGGCAACCGCGACGAGGTCACGCTCCGCCGCCTCCGGGCTCACGTCCGAGTGCAGCCGGCCGAGCACGTTCAGCCACTTGGTCCCCCGCCCGGCCATCCACTCCTCCGCGGCCGGGTCGAGCGGCACCCACACTTCCACGTCGGCTGGAAAAGCGGCGCCCGCCGGCGTCACACCCACCACCTCATAGGGTTCGTCCTCCAGGATCAGCGCTCGGCCCAGCGCGCTCGGATCGGCCCCGAACTGGCGTTGCCACAGTCCATGACTCAGGACGACCACCCTCGCTCCCCCTTCCCGGCCCTCGTCGGGTGAGAAGCCGCGCCCCAGGGCGAGATCGATGCCGAGCGTGGCGAAGAACCCGGGCGTGACCTCCATGCCGCGGATCCTCTCGGGGCCCCCCGGACCGGAGGCGTTGAAGCCACCGGGCGTGACCGCAGCGACGTGCTCGAAGCTGGAGAGCCTGTCGCGCCAATCCAGGAAGTTCGGGGCGGATACCCAGCTTCGTCGGCCGTCGGGAACGCGTTCCCAGAGATAGCGCACTCGTTCGACGTCCGGGTATGGGAGCGGACGCAGCAGCACGCCATCGACGATCCCGAAGACCGCGGTCGTCGCTCCGATGCCCACCGCAAGCGTCAGCACCACGACGGCCGAGAAACCCGGCCGACGGATGAGCGTTCGCACGGCCAGCCGTAGGTCCATCCGCCACGCGCCCATGCCACCACCTCCTCTCCCGAATGGATCACGCCGGCCTGCCCCACGCGCCTCCCCACGACCGGGTACGGACCAACGCCGGCGCAGCGCCGGAATCAACGACCTCGCCACCTCGCGCCGGTACCAGCGTCGGGCCTCGCGCGAGCCCTCCGCGCGCACTTGGGCCCGAAAGGCCTCCGCGAGGTCCCCGAGGATGGCGTCGCGATCGCGGCGCGGAAGCAGCCGGGCGAGCAGGCGCTCGGTGCGTCCCGGTGGGGCACCGTCCCCTTCCCCCGGGCTCCTCAAGGAGCTTCCGGCCCGGTGTCCGCGGCGGCCCACATGCGGTCCAGCATGGCTCGCGCCTCGCGAAGCGCGCTCAGGCCCGCCGGAGCTACGCGGAACAGCTTCTTGGCCCGCCCGCCGCGCTCGGGAGTCGCTTCGCCCGTGCGCGCGGTCACGAAGCCCTTCGCCTCGAGTCGGTCCAGCGCGGAGTACACGGTCGGTACCGAGATCTCGCGTCCGGCTCCCTCCTGGAGCGCCCGGCGCACCTGGATTCCGTACGCCTGCTCGTGCGGCAGTGAGAGGATCGCGAGCAGGACCAGCTGCTCCAGCTCCCCAAGATGGTCACCCTTCCCCACGAGCCTCTCCCGGACCGGCACATTTCATCGGCATAGGCGACAATATGGCGCGGGCGACGCCCCGTCAACGGCGGGCTGAACGCGTCATGCGCCGACGCGGAGATACCGAACGGGGACGCCACGGAAGGCGCGCCTCGTAGCGAGAAGCGCGCGGCCGGCACGACGGTGCGCATGCGGAAAAGGGCGGCACCGGAGGACCCCCCGGCGCCGCCCTGTCGTTCGCCGCGCGCTGCTACGGCCGCCGCGCCGTGAGCGGCCGTGGTGGCGCGCTCACGACGCGGTCGCTACGGCCTCCGGCCGCTACCTCCCGTTGTCGGTCGCCCTCTCCATCTGCGCGATCCGGTCCCGGATCAGCACGGCGGTGCGCGCGTTGCGGGCATCGGCGACGGCCTTTGCCCACTCCAGCGACTGGCGCAGATCGGCGATCGAGACGCCGTTGATGACGGCCTGACCGGTCTTCGCGCGCTCCGGCCACCGAACCGAGTTGATGTCGTCGAGCATCATGTTCAGCGTGATGCCGGGGCTGTCGTGAATCCCGTCGCTGGGCATGCCCTCGCGGACGACACCCAGATCCCGCAGCACGTTCGGCGTGCCCTGCGGCGTCCGGTAGTACTCGAGAATGTGGATCGCCGCGGCCTCTCCGGCCCACTGAGCGGTCAGCGTTTGCGCCACGTTCGCCATGCCGCTCTGGTTGCCGCCGCTGTCGCCGATGAACACGATGTTCTCGAAGCCGTGCATCTTCAGGCTGTGCGCCACGTCGGTGAGCACGGCCTCGAACGTCTCCTGGCGCAGGCTGATCGTTCCTGGGCTGGTCATGTGACCGCTCGGCGGCTCGATGCGTCCCTCGGGAACGAGCTCCATGACGGGCGCGCACAACGCATTGCCCAGGTTACGCGCGATGCCCTCGCAGTTGGCACGCAGCACGTAGTTGTGCTTGCCGGTCACGAGCCAGGGTCCGTTGGGCTCCACGCCGCCCGTCGAGATGATCGCGGTGGTCTTGCCGGCCGCGAGCGCGTCGCGGACGTCCATCCACGTCATCTTCTCGATCCAGACCGTCTCAGCCTCGGGAAGCGGGTTGGGCGTATCCGAGCAGTTGTACGCGTTCTCCCGGCAATCGCCTCCGCCCATCGTGCGGGGATCCGGTGGCGGGCGCTGCCCGCCGCCTTCGCCTCCGCCTCCACCGCCACCACCGCCCCTGGCCTCCCGCGTCGGCTCGGGGAGCGTTCCCCCGTTCGTGATCGCCCTGTTGATGGCCTCGACGCTGTGCCGGGCGCGGAACGCCACGATCTTCCTCGCGAGCTCGAGGTTTCGCACCCTATCCGCGAGCGACACGCCGTTGATGGTCGCCAGGCCGGCGGCGACCCGCTCGTCGTAACGGATCGAGCTCGGGTCGTCGTAGAACATATTCAGTGAGATGACCGGGTCGTCGTGCAGGTTGTCGCCCTCCCCCTCCACGATCCCTTGCGTCTCCATGTAGTCGGCGACGCTGCCGTAGTCGTAGTACTCCTGCACGTGCGCCACGAGGGGGTTGCCGCCCCACTGCTCCGTCAGCCTCCCGGCCACGGCGCGTTGGCCGCTCTGATTGCCGCCGCTGTCGCCGATGAAGATGATGTTCTCGAAGCCGTGCACCTTCAGGCTGTGCGCGACGTCGGTGAGCATCGCCTCGTAGGTCTCCTGGCGGAGGCTGATGGTGCCGGGGCTCACCATGTGGCTGCTCTGCGGCTCGATGGAGCCCTCCGGAACGAACTTGATGACCGGCGTGCAGATCGCGTTCCCCAGCTCGCCTGCGATCGCGTCGCAGTTGGCGCGCAGCACGTGGTTGTGCTTGCCCGTCACCAGGAATGGGCCGTTCGGCTCGACGCCGCCCGTCGGGATGATCGCCGTGGTCTTGCCGGCCGCGAGCGCGTCGCGCACGTCCATCCACGTCATCTCCTCGAGCCACACCGTATTGGGTGCCGGCAGGGGGTTCGGCGTGTCCGCGCAGTTGTAGACGTTGTCGCTGCAGTCACCGCCTCCCATCGAGCGAGGATCGCGCTCCTGCGCCGACACCGTCGTGGCGGCCAGGAGCATGGCAGTGAGGCCCAGGATGGTCTTCATGGTCGTTCTCCGAGAGGGCGCGTGGATCGGGTAGACTGCGGCGGGGGCTCGCGGCGCGCCAGGGCGGGCGGCGATTGCCGAGGGATGCGGGTCCGTCGAGCCGCGGAGCATGGCCGGGCGATCATGCATCCCTGACAAGCGGGGGGGCAGCGGTGTTGACCGGGGACCGGCGGGCCGCCGGGCCGCCGCGCCGCCCTCACCACTCGGGGCGTGGCCTGGGATCGGCGGCTTGCGGGCGTGCCCGTGCCCTCTATTGTCTCCCCCTCGGCCTGCGACGTCCGCGCGCAGCCCCGGACCCTGTCCCGCGAGGTTCCCATGCGCCGCTCGTTCCCCCCTTCTCTGGCCTTCCTGGTCGCGGCCACGCTGCTGCACGGCGCCGCACCGGCTTCCGCGCAGGTCACCGCCATCCGAGCCGGCGGGCTCGTCGACCCGGAATCGGGCATCAGGGCGGAGAACGTGGTCATTCTCGTGGAGGGCGGCGTCTTCGGAGCCATCGGCCCCGACGTCGAGATCCCGGCGGGCGCCCAGGTTGTCGACCTCTCGAACCTCACGGTGCTCCCCGGCCTGGTCGACGCGCACAACCATCTCGCGCTCACCTACAAGGAGGAGCCCGAGAACAACGTCTACTATCTCACCTATGTCCTCGACTCCACACCGCTGAGAGCCATCCAGGCCGCATCCAACGGCATCCAGATGCTCGCGGCCGGGTTCACGATCGTGCGTGACATGGGCAACAACGGCAACTACGCCGACGCCGCGCTCCGGCAGGCGATCGAGCAGGGGTGGATCCCCGGACCCACCATCGTCAACTCGGGCATCATCATCGGAGGCATGGGCGGTCAGTTCTGGCCAACACCCGAGATGGGCATCGACCGGAACCTCGTGTATCCCGAGTACCTCGACGCCGACACGCCGGACGAGATCGTCAAGGCCGTGCGGCAGAACGCACTCTACGGCGCGAGGGTGATCAAGATCTGCGTCGACTGCAAGCCCTGGGGCTACTCGGTGGACGACATCCGGCTCTTCATCGGCGAGGCCGCCAAAGTGGGGCTCAAGGTCGAGGGCCACGTGCAGACCGTAGACGGCGCCGCCCGCGCCATCGAGGCCGGCGTCTGGTCGATCGCGCACGACTCGGGGCTCAACGACGAGATGCACAAGAGGATGGCCGAGCGCGGCATCTTCCGCGCCGGAACCGAGACGCCCATCTCGCTCACCGGCCACACGTCCGCGCAGAGGTACGAGCGGACCGTGAGCCGCCTCCGCAACGCCTTCGACAACGGCGTGCCTCTCACGTTCTCGACCGATGCCGATTACTACGTCCCGGGCATGACGAGAGGCGAGGTCGCGATCGAGTTCATCGAGACGTGGAAAGCGGCCGGGATACCGAACGCGGATATCCTGCTGGCGATGACCATGAACGGATACAAGGTCAGCGAGACCGAGCAGACGCGAGGCCCGATCCGCACGGGGCTGGCGGCCGACCTCATCGCAGTGAGCGGCGACCCGCTCCAGGACATAGACGCGCTCCGCGACGTCCGCTTCGTCATGAAGGACGGCATGGTCTTCAAGCAGGACGGCGTCATGACCCCCGAGGCCTTCTTCCACGGAGGGCCGGTGAACGGATGGAACATCCGCTGAGAAGGTGAAGTCACCGGCGCCTCGATCCTCCGGCAACCGACGAGCCGTATCGAGGGGGAGGTAGAGGTGGAGACGATCGTCCAACTCTCTGACAAAGCCGGAGAGTTGGCCAACTTTTGGGCCATCTCAGGAGGAGACGCATGGTTCAGAACAAGCGAGACGCCAAAGCTCGGGCTACCGCCCACGTGACGGCGAGCGAAATGAAGAACCATTGGCACGAGTACCTGGAGCGGGTGAGCCAGGGACGGCAGGAGATCGTGGTCACGCGCTACGGTGAGCCCATCGCGAAGCTGACGCCTGCCGACCCGCCCGAGCGCGGGCGCGGCATCGTCGGATTCCTGGCGGGAACCGTCACGGTCAAGGGCGACATCATCGGACCCACGGGCGAGCCGTGGGAAAGCGATGCCTGAGGCGCCGGCAGGCGCTCTCGTCCTCGATACGCACGTCTGGATATGGACTGTCGAAGGCGATCGCGCGCAGCTTTCGTCCGCCGCCTTACGGCAGATCGAGGGCGCAAGTGAGCGGGGAGGGATCCTGATCTCCGCGATATCCGTGTGGGAGGTGGCCAGGCTCGCGATCAAAGGCAGAATCAGCTTGTCCCGGCCCCTGGACGAATGGGTTCGTTCGGCCCTGCGTGCGCCCGGCTCGAGCCTCCTGGCGCTGACGCCCGAGATCGCGATCGACAGCACGCGCCTC
>Ga0302046_10006293_pt1 | contig 10376 bp, 8 predicted proteins | sample RVTome_11_FD_200261 | JGI IMG/M metagenome (GOLD analysis project Ga0302046, IMG submission 200261) | Soil microbial communities from uranium-contaminated site in the Upper Colorado River Basin, Wyoming, United States - RVT147D111 (version 2) ... | reverse complement strand
CAAGCTCGCGGCTATGAGCCCGCCGCACGAGCTGATCCTGCACCACTACGATCCCTCGCCCTTCTCGGAGAAGGTGCGATTGGTGTTCGGCCTGAAACGGCTCTCCTGGCGCTCGGTGATCCAGCCGATGGTGTTGCCGAAGCCGGCGCTGATGCCGCTCACCGGCGGGCATAGGCGCACCCCGGTGCTGCAGATCGGCGCCGACGTCTATTGCGGCACCGATCTGATCGCCGCCGAGCTGGAACGGCGCTTTCCGGTGCCAACGATATTCCCCGACGGCTGCCGCGGGCTGGCCCTAATCGCCTCGCTCTGGGCCGACGAGGTGCTGTTCCGCCCCTCCTCGAGCTACGCCATCCGCCAGGCCTCGCGCTTCCCGCCCGAATTCTACCGCGATCGCGCCGCCATGCGCGGGCACGCGCCGGTCGAGCCGGAGCGGCTGGCGGCCGAGGCACCGCACTACCTGGAGCAGCTGCAAATCCAGCTTGGCCATGTCGAGGAGGCGCTGGCGGACGGGCGCGCCTTTCTATTCGGCTCGGCCGCCTCGATCGCCGACTTCGCCGCCTATGCCCGGCTCTGGTGGGCGCAGCTGTTCGAGGGCGACCGGGGCGAGCTGGCGGCGCTGCCGCGGGTCGCGGCCTGGTGCCGGCGCGTCGCCGCCGTCGGCCACGGCGAGCGGCGGGAAATGACGCCGGGCGAGGCGCTTGCGGCGGCACGGCCGGCCGAGCCCGAAACGCCAAGGGCAAGCGAAGAATCAATGCTCGTTCATGTCGGCGACCGAGTCTCGATGGCCGTCGAGGGGCACGGACCCGATCCGGTCGAAGGCGAGGTGGCGGCGGTAGCCGCGTCGTCGGTCGCGCTGCGCCGGAACCACCCGGCGGTGGGCACGGTGGTGGTGCACCTGCCGCGCCAGGGCTACGCGGTGAGGCGGCTTTAATTCCGGCGTCTGCCACCCAATATCAAGGCATCCGCGCATGGATGGGCCGGCGAGCGCGAGCGTCCGCTCGCCCGCCGTCGCACTGCGCCAGCCCAAGAAAGACCTCTCGACATGTTCGCCGTCATCGGAGTCCTGCTCCTGGCTTTCGGCATCGTCTCCTTCCAGTTCGCCTATATCCAGCACAACCGCCCGACACCTGCCCGATGGACGCGGCCGGAGCTGGTGAGCCAGCTCTTCTGCGTCGGCGTCCTGTGCGTCGCCGCCGCCGGCGGCAGCGCATTCGCCCGCTTCGCGATCTTCTCGGGCCTCGCCTCGCTTACGCCAATCGAGTTGGGCCTGATCGCCGCGATCGCCGGCGTCGGGGCGGTGCTCTTTGTCGCACAAGTCCGCTGGTGGCGACGCCTCAAGGCTGCGGCGTCCGCTTCGAGCGAACTCCCCGCCTCGAACGACGACTCCGATCCCGGCCGGCCGCCGACGAGCGGCGCCGTCGGTCGCCGGCGCCGCCGGGCCGCCTGAACCGCGCAGCGGCGCAAAAAGGAGACCTCCGGGGCTCCCGCCGCCGAAGCTGAGTTCGCCACATGTTGTATCTGGAGTTGTCGGTCGGGCTGATCCTGCTGCTCCTGGGCGGAGACGCCCTGGTGCGCGGCGGCGTCGGAATCGCCCGGCGGCTCGCGGTCTCCCCCTTGCTGATCGGCCTGACCCTGGTCGGCTTCGGCACCTCGACGCCGGAACTGGTCACCAGTGTCGAGGCGGCGCTGCGCGGCTCGCCCGGCATCGCCGTCGGCAATGTCGTCGGCAGCAACACCGCGAACATCCTGCTGATCCTGGGTCTGGCGGCCCTGATCCAGCCGCTGGCCACCGAGAGGCAGATGCTGAAGCGGGACGGGACGGCAATGCTGCTGGCCGCACTGGCATGCTGCGTCGCCGTGCTGCTGGGCACGATCTCGCGGCCGGCGGGCGTGGTGCTGGTGCTGCTGCTGGCGGCCTATGTGTATGCGACCTACCGTCTGGAGCGGCGGGCTCCGGCGCCCGCCGCCGACGGGCATGCGCTGGCGGCAAGCGGCGAGATACGGCTGCCGAAGGGGCTCTGCCTCGGCCTGCTGATCCTCGCTGGCGGTCTCGGTCTGACGCTGCTGGGCGCCAAGCTGCTGGTGGACTCCGCGATCGAACTGGCCAAGGCGGTCGGCGTCTCCGAGACCGTGGTCGGCCTCACCGTCGTCGCGGTCGGCACCTCGCTGCCGGAGCTCGCCACCTCGACCATCGCCGCCTGGCGCCGACATTCCGACGTCGCGATCGGCAACGTCGTCGGCAGCAACATTTACAACGTCCTCGGCATCCTCGGCGTCACCGCCGTCGTCAAGCCGATCGCGGTGCCGGGCGAGATCGCCGCCGTGGACATCTGGGTGATGTTGGCGGCGACCCTGCTGCTGCTGCTCTTCGCCTTCACCGGCTCGCGCATCTGCCGCGCGGAAGGCGCCATCTTCCTCGTCGGCTACATCGTTTACGTCGGCTGGCTGGTGGCCGTCGCGGTCTGAGATCAGGCGGCGATGGCAAGGTCCAGCCGGCCCAGGCGGGTGAAGGCGACGGCAATGTCGTCGCCCGCCGCCAGCGGGATCGAACGGGTGATCGAGCCGGTCATCAGCAGCATCCCGGCCTTCAGTCCGAGACCGAAGCGGGCCAGCGTGTTGGCCATGAAGGCGACCGAGTTCAGCGGGTCGCCCAGCACCTCGACGCCGGTGCCGGAGTCGACAGGCACGCCGTTCCGGTAGAGGGCCATGCCCTCGGTGCGGAGGTCGATGCCCTCAGGCGCGGTCAGCCGGGCGCCGATGACGATGCCGCCGTTCAGCGTGTTGCAGGCGATGGCGTTCTGCTCGGACCCGGCGCCGCCGGCGAAGCGGTAGTCGCCGAGCTCGACCGCCGGCAAGTACCCGGCCGCCGCCGCCAAGGCGTCCAGCGGGCCGGCGTCCGGGCCGGCGAGGTCGTGCTTCAGCAGCACCGCGATCTCCGGCTCCAGCGTCGCGTGCAGGAAGCCGCGGCCCGAGAGCGAGACCGGCTCGCCCTCGGGGAAGACACGGCTGGCCAAGAGCGTGCCGACCAGCGGATTGGGGATGCCGGTCTCGTCCTGCATCCCCTTGCTGGTGAGCGCCGCCTTGTAGCCGACGATGCGGTCGCCGCGCCCGACGCGCGCCTGCATCACCGCCAATTGCAGCCGGTAGGCGTCCTCGACGCTGAGGCCGGGATGCTTCGCCAACAGCTCCGGTACCGGCTCCGGCGCCAGCAGCGCCTGATCGAGCCAGGCGGCGAGCGCCGCCAGGTCGTCCGTCATCGGTTTACGGTGCCACCCGGTAGACGCGGGCGGCGGTGTCGTGGAACAGCGCCGCCTTCTCGTCCGCCGAGCAGCCCTTGGCGATGCGCTTGAAGGCGTTGAACAGCACGTTGTAGCTGCAGGCGGTCTTGTCGACCGGGAAGTTGCTTTCGAACATGCAGCGGTCGACGCCGAAGTGCTCGATCATGTGCACGTAGAAAGGCCCGGTGGCCGCTACCAGCTCCTCGCTGCCCGGCGGCTTCGCCCGCTTGTGCCAGCCGAAGCCGTTGGTCTTCATGTTGATGCCGCCGAGCTTGGCGACCACGTTCGGGCATTTCGCCAGTTCGGCCGTGTCCTCGCGCCACTTCGGCAGGTATTCCTCGCGCTTGCCCTCGTAGGGGCCGATGCCGAGCGGACCGCCGAAGTGGTTCAGGATGATGGTGGTGTCGGGGAAGGCACGGGCCAGGTCGGTCAGGTCCGGGATCTGCGGGTGATAGCACCAGCCCTCGAAGCTCAGGCCCAGCGGCGCCAGCCGGGCGAAGCCTTCGCGGAAGGTCTTGTCCAGGAACATGTGCTCGAACGGATTGCAGTGCGAGTTGCGCACGTCCGGGCTCGCATCCCAGCTGCCGGCATGGCGGATGCCGCGGAAGCGCCCGCCGCCGGCGGCGATGTGCGCTTCCAGCACCCCGGCCACGCGGTCGCCGAGGTTGCAGTCGGCAAAGCCGACGATTCCCGCCGCCACCCGCGCCGGTCCGTACTGGCCGGAGGCGCTCATCGCCGCGATGCCGTTGACGAATTCGGTCTCGCCGACCGGCCGCAGGTGCTCGGGCCCATGGGCGCGGTACATGGCCGCGCACTCGATGAAGACGGTCGAGACCACGTTGTGGCCGCTGGTGATGTCGGCGAGCAGTTGATCCAAGAGATAGCGCGGTTCCACCTGTTCGCTGCGGAACTTCACCTCGGGGTCGAAGGCGGTATCCCAGAGGTGGTGGTGCGGGTCGCAGATCGGCAGCTCCGGCTCCAGCGTCTCCTCCTGCACGAGCGCGAGCCAGGCGTCGGTGGTCGCCATGACGAAGTCCTCCCCGGATACCAAGTACTGACGGCCGAAGCTTACGAAGATCGCGGAAGCGGCGCCAGCGACGCCCGGCGATTGCACGGCGGGGGATAGGGGCAATTGCGGCGTTGACCGCGGCGCGGGCCGCCGACTAGCTTGCCGCCAAGACTATTCGGAGACTGCCGATGGACATCGTCCGCGTCGTCTGCGGCCACGACTGCCCGGACATGTGTTCGCTGCTGGCGCATGTCGAGGACGGCCGCGTGCTCAAGGTCGAGGGTGACCCCGAGCAGCCCTACACCGCCGGCTTCGCCTGCGCCAAGGTCAACCGCGACGCGGAACTGGTGCATTCGCCGGAGCGGTTGGCGATGCCGATGCGCCGCATCGGCGCCAAGGGCACCGGCCGCTTCCAGCCGATCACCTGGGACGAGGCGCTGGACGAGATCGCGGCGCGCTGGCAGCGGATCATCGCCGAGTCCGGGCCGCTGGCGCTGATGGGCTATGCCTACAGCGCGCACCAGGGGCAGGTGAACCGCGGCCTGGTCGCCGGCCTGTTCCACTGCCTGGGCGCGACGCGGCTTGCCGCCGGCACGGTCTGCGATAGCTGCTGCGAGACCGCCTGGAACCTGACCGTCGGGCCGGTCGGCGGCGCCGATCCGGAGTCGGTGGTCGATTCCGACCTAGTGCTCTCCTGGGGCGCCGACCTGATGGCGACCAACGTGCACTTCTGGGCCCGGCTGGAGCAGGCGCGCAAGAGGGGCGTCCAGGTGGTGGTGATCGACCCGCGCCGCAGCCGCACCGCCGAGGCCGCGGACTGGCACATCCCGGTCCGCATCGGCACGGATGCGGCGCTGGCCCTCGGGCTGATGCACATCCTGGCGCGCGACGGCCTGGTCGACCGCGACTACGTCGAAGCCAACACGCTGGGCTTCGAGCGGCTGGAGGCCGAGGTGCTGCCGCGCTTCGCGCCCGAGGCGACGGCGGCGATCACCGGCGTACCGGCGGCCGACATCGAGAAGCTTGCCGCCATGTACGGCGCCGCCAAGCGTTCCTTCATCCGCCTTGGCGAGGGCATGACGCGTTACTCCGGCGGCGGCCAGGCGCTGCGCGCGGTGGCGGTGCTGCCGGCGCTGACCGGCGCCTACGGTCGGCGCGGCGGCGGCGCGCTGCTGCTCACCGCCGGCTCGATGACGCTCGATACCGCCGTGGTGCAACGGCCCTCGGGGCCGGGGCCGGCACGGACGGTGAACCACCTCAGGCTGGGCGAGGCGCTGCTGCAGTTGGACGCGCCGCCGCTCCGCGCCCTCTTCATCGCCGCCAACAACCCCGCCGTCACCTGCCCCGATGCCGGCAAGGTGCGGCGCGGGCTGGCGCGCGAGGATCTCTTCACCGTGGTGCACGACCCGTTCCTGACCGAGACCGCGCGCTATGCCGACATCATCCTGCCGGCGACGACCTATCTGGAGACCGAGGACCTGTTCCGCGCCTATGGCGCCTACTACATGCAGCACGGCGGTCCGGCGATCGCGCCGGTGGGCGAGGCGCGTTCCAACGCCGAGGTCGCCCGCGCGCTGGCCCGGCGGATGGGCCTCGGAGACGAGGTCTTCGCGATGAGCAACCGCGAGATCGCAGCCCGGCTTCTCGACGGCGCCGGTGGGCTGGCCCGGGGCATCGGCGCCGACGCGGTGCTGGACCGGGGACCGCTCAAGTTCGAGCCGCCGGCAGCGCAGGTCTTCGCCACGCCCTCCGGCAAGCTCGAGATCTATTGCGAGGCCTTGATCGCCGACGGCCTCTCGCCGCTGCCCGACTGGCGGCCCGACCCGGAGGACGAGTCCGAAGCCGCGCGCTGGCCGCTGCGACTGTTGACGGCACCCTCCTACTTCCAGCCGCACACCGCCTATTCGGGCGTCGCCTTCCTGCGCAAGCGCGAGGGCAAGCCGACTTGCGTGCTGCATCCCGTGGAGGCCGACGAACGTGGGCTCGCCGACGGCCAGGCGGTCAAGCTGTTCAACGACCGCGGCGCCGTCGGCCTGATCCTGAAGGTCAGCGACGAGGTGCAGCCGGGCGTCGTACTGGTGCCGGGGCAGCGCCCGGACGGCGAGGCCGTCGCGGGCACGATCAACCTGCTCTGCTCCGACCGCTACACCGACATCGGCGCCGGCGCCACCTATCAGTCCACCTGGCTCGACGTCGCCGCCTGGGAATAACCGTCAACCGCGGGCCAGCGCGACCAAGTCGACCGGCTCCGCCAGCCCGGAAATGGCGCGGGCGCCGATCCCGGTCGCAGGGCAGCTTGGCCGATAGCCCTGCGCCTGGGCGAGCGCCAGCGTTGGCGCCGTGGTGAGGGCGGTGACGCCTTCCACCTTGGTCTGCTTTTCGATCTTGGCCGCCTGGTTGACGGCATCGCCGATGACGGTGAGTTCCAGCCGGTCGCGGTCGCCGACGGCACCGAACACGACACGCCCGGCCACCGCCGCGAAACCGATGGCGAGCGGCTCCTCGCCTCGGCGACGGCGCTCCTCGGCCCATGCGCCGGCGGCGGCGAGCAGGGCATCGACCGCGCGCAAGGCATCGGCGGCAAAGGTCTCGCTGGGCACGACTGCGCCGAAGGTCGCCATGATGCCGTCGCCCAGGAACTTGTCGATGCTGCCGCCGTGCGCCTGGATCGCCCGCACCATGCGGGTCTGGTATTCAGCCAGTAACGCCATCAGGACCGTCGGCGGCACCCGCGTCGCCAGTTGGGAGAAACCGCGGATGTCGGCAAACAGGATGGCGGCGTCACGCTGCTCGCCCATGCCGGCCTGGATGCGCTGCTCGGAGCGGGTGATCCGGTCGGCGACCTCGGGCGCGAAGAAGCGCTGCAGGTCGCGGTGCGCCGCTTCCTCGGCGACCGAGGCGATCAGTAGCCGCCGTGCCCGAACGATGGCGACCGCGAGGATCGCCGTCGTCATGAAGATGGCGATGATCTTGTCGACCTCGGCGCCAAGCAGGATCGAGGCGGAAGTCATGTAGTGCGCGTAGTCGCGCGTCACGCCCATGCCGGGCGCCTCGGACTCCCAGATCGCATAGATGAGCAGCAACAGCCAGCCGAATCCCGCCAGTGCCCCGGCCAGGATCAGGTAGGTGGCGGAAAAGCGCAAAGCACGCAACGCCACGAAGATGAAGACATAGAGCAATGTCGGCGCCTTCAGGTAGAAGGCGGCGGGCTGCTCGTACTGCAGGTGGAAACTCCAGATCAGCCCCATCAGCAGGGTCATGTCGAAGACGACCGAAAGCGTCAGCAGCCAACCCGGTGTGTACTGCCGATACAGCAACGACAGCCGCAGTACGGTGAAGCCGAGATAGAGCGCCAGCGCGACCGGCACGGGCGCGAAGGTGGCGTCGGAGGCGAAGGTTTTCGGCGAAGCGGCGTACAGGGCGAGCCAGATGCTGCCGACGGCCAGCTGTGCCCAGCCGATCAACCGTTCGCCCTCGATCTCGCGCCGGGCGACGATCGTGTTGACGCGTTCGGGCAAGGGCCCTACGGCGTCCTGTCCGAGCACCCGATAGCCGAGTTGCCGCCACATCTGCATGCCTCGCCTGGCTCAATGGCAATATGGGCGCGGTTGCAACGACACGGGGCCTTCGTCACCGGCTTGTGAAAATCCTTGAAGCGAGCGCCGGCCCCTTTCCTGCGCGCGGTGGGTGGCTATCATGGACGCCGGCCACGACCGACCAGGGAGGCCCGGCCATGAGACGCAGCACCGAGCGTATTCTCACCACCCATACCGGCAGCCTGCCGCGCCCGCCGGCCTTGGCGCAGATGCTGGTCGCGCGCGAGACCGGCCAGGCTTACGACACGGCGACCTTCGAGGAGGCCATCGCCAAGGCGGTCACCGATACCGTGCAGAAGCAGCGCGAGACCGGCCTTGATGTCATCAACGACGGCGAGATGAGCAAGTTTTTCTATGCCACCTACATCAAGGAGCGGCTGACCGGCTTCGACGGTGAGAGCATCACCAAGCCGGTGCGCGACACGGTCGACTTCCCCGAGTATTACGAGCGCCACACCAATCCTTCGCGCGCCGTACGCCGCACGCCGGCGTGCACGGGCCCGATCGCCTATCGCGGCGAGGCGGAGCTGCAGCGCGACCTGGACAACATTGCCAAGGCGACCGGCGGCGGCACCGACGAGGTCTTCATGTCCGCGGCCTCGCCGGGCGTCGTCGCCTGCTTCATCGAGAACCAGCACTATCCGAGCGCCGAAGCCTATGTCTATGCCGTCGCCGAGGCGATGAAGACGGAATACGACGCCATCCACCGGGCCGGCCTGATGCTGCAGCTCGACTGCCCGGACCTGGCCATGGGCCGGCACTTCCTGTTCGGCGCCGACGAGGAAGGCCTGCACCTGAAGAACGCCGAACTCAACGTCGAGGCGATGAACCACGCGCTCGCGGACATCCCGGCCGAAAGCCTGCGCATGCATCTCTGCTGGGGCAACTACGAAGGCCCGCACACCTGGGACGTGCCGCTCGGCAAGATGATCGACATCGTGCTGAAGGCGAAGCCGATGGGGATTTCGCTCGAAGGCTCGAACCCGCGGCACGGTCACGAGTGGTCGGTGTTCCGGGAGACGAAATTGCCGGAGGGCAAGCTGGTGATCCCGGGCGTCATCGATTCCGTCTCCAACTTCGTCGAGCACCCGGAACTTGTGGCGCAGCGCATCCAGAACTATGCCCGCGTCGTCGGCCGCGAGAACGTCATCGCCGGCGTCGACTGCGGCTTCGGCACCTCGGCGGTGTCGAACAAGGTGGATAGCCGGATCGCCTGGGCCAAGCTCGCGGCGCTGGTGGAAGGCGCGCGGCTGGCCAGCCGGCAACTGTGGAGCTGAGGTCCGTAGGGACGACCGTTGGTACTGGAGTAGGGAGACGACCGAGATGCCGATGCATCCCGACATGATCAAGGCGATCGAAACGATGCAGGCGCTGGGCTTCCGCCCCTTCGTCGAGCTGACGCCCGACGAGGCGCGCGCCCAGACCGAGGAGATGGCGCGGTTGCGCGCCGCCGACAGCGAGGGCGACGGCATCGCGACCGAGAACCGCACCATCCCGGGTCCCGGCGGCGAAATCCCGATCCGGATCTATCGCCCGAGGGGCGCGGCAGCGGACGAGGTGCTGCCTGTGTTGGTCTACTTCCACGGCGGCGGCTTCGTCATCGGCAGCCCCGACACGCACGACTCGGTGGCCCGCGGCATGTGCAACGGCGCCCGCATCGCCGTGGTCTCGGTGAACTATAGAAAAGCGCCGGAGAGCAAGTTTCCAGCCGCGGCCGAGGATTGCTACGCCGCCGCCAAGTGGGTGCACGACAATGCCGGCTCGATCCATGTCGACGCCCACCGCATGGCGGTTGGCGGCGACAGCGCCGGCGGCAACCTCGCCGCCGTGGTGGCGCTGATGGCGCGCGAGGCCGGCGGCCCGGAGCTGCGGCTGCAGCTCCTGGTCTATCCGCTCACCGACTACGACTTCTCCACCGCCAGCTATGCCGAGTTCGCCCAGGGATATGGCGCGTTGACCAAGGTCGGGATGGAGTGGTTCCGGGACCACTACCTGCGAAGCGAGGCCGATACCGGCGACTGGCGTGCGGCGCCGATCAGGGCGGCGAGCCACGCCGGCCTGCCGCCGGCGCTCTTCGTCACCGCCGAGTGCGACGTGCTGCTGGACGACTCGCGCAAGTACATCGCCACGCTGAAGGCCGCCGGCGTGCCGGTCGAGCACGCGCATTTCGACGGCATGATCCACGGCTTCTTCTCGATGCCGGCGACGCTCGAGAGCACGGCCGCCGCGCACGCCCGCGCGGTGACGGCGCTGAAAAAGGCCTTCGCCTGAGGTTCGGTACTCGGCGACGGGCTGCAGCCTTGGGTCGTGGCGCCAGCGGGCAAGCGGGCGTCCGGCGATTCGTGCGCAGTACCTTGCCGGTTTCGGCGGCCCGCGGCATGGCGGCTCCTGTCAAACCTTGAGGGGCGGCAGACGGGCGGGGTCGAAGGCCGAAAGGTCGAGCGTCGCCGCGCCGTCGACGATCAGCTCGGCCATCGCCTGGCCGCTGGC